>Ga0335074_10017044_pt1 | contig 10232 bp, 10 predicted proteins | sample Lox_Sample_23_FD_206715 | JGI IMG/M metagenome (GOLD analysis project Ga0335074, IMG submission 206715) | Soil microbial communities from Loxahatchee National Wildlife Refuge, Florida, United States - Lox_Sample_2.3 | ecosystem: Environmental > Terrestrial > Soil > Wetlands | place: USA...
GCAGATATGATCTCACTTTTTATGCCCAACGTCCGCATCAGTGGAACCAATATTGCGAAAGAGGTATGTCTGTTGGCAAATAATGTGGAATGTCTTACGTTGTTTCCTCCCGAACGACATTCCTCGGTCTTGAGTTTTGGATTTCCCCGATTCGGATGAATTGCCTGGCAGGTCAAGCAAGCTTCGGCCTCCCTGGCGAGTCCCGCCTTGACGCACGGCGGCGAAGACCCTATAGTCCCCAGGGGCCGTTGTCAAATCACGACTGCCGCCTCACGACCGCCGGTTCCCCAACCGCCAGTCGCGAGGTGACGCTCGCGTTTTCCTCGGATTTGCACATTACCAACAAGGAGACAGATAGGATGGAAGGAACTTTACTCTCACGCGGCGGCAAGATCGGCCGTGAAGAATTAGCACTTGTGCCAGCTCCCCAGGGGACCGCGACCCACAAGGTCATTCCGCACCACGAAGTCGTGAATGCGCTCGTCGATACCCTTTCGCTCCGGCATATCGCGCCGGTAAGAGAAGAATATGCGGTCTCAAACGACGGCATGAAGATGTTCGGCATCATGGAAATCGAAACGACATTCCAAGGATGCCGCTTTGCCCTCGGCATCAGGAACGCGCATGATAAATCGATGCGGCTTGCGATGACCGTCGGCTATCGCTTATCGTGAGCTCACGATAAGCGATATTATGCGCAGCAGAGATTTATGCGCAGCACAGTCCGCAAAGCAGATGCCTTCCAGGCGTTGATCAAAATCTCCTTCACATAATTCGAGACCGCCACGATCAGGGTGGACCACCAAATCCGCGCCAGTGAGCGGGCTCGTTTTGCGGAGCAATTGGGCTCATATCGACCCATCACGCCTGACGGCCCACAGTTCGGCCCACCCCTCACACCACCAGCGCGTCCCAAGCGCAGACAATCGCAAATCGCAACAAATTCGACAGGAGGACCCATGTCAGAAAACAGCACTTTAGTTTCCTATAACGGAAAGATCACGCGGGAGGAACTGGCACAAGTGCCAACGCCGCCCGCAACCGAAACACATCAACCGATTGCACACCATCGTGTGGTCGAGTCGCTCGTGGAGAGCATGAACTTTCGCCATATTGGCGTTGTCGCCGAGGAATACGCAGTATCCAAGGACGGCATGCGGATGTTCGGGGTGCTCGATCTCGAGGCCGGCTTCGAAGGATGCCGCTTCGCCATCGGATTGCGCAACAGCCACGACAAGTCATTCCGGCTGAGTTGCACCGTCGGCGTCCGTGTGTTCGTCTGCGAGAACCTGGCGTTCAGCGGTGACTACACAGCGGTTTTGGCGAAACACTCGAAGAACTTCTCGCTCGAAGACAGCCTGGCGATCGGTGTCGACCGGATGCAGCGGAACTTTGAGCCGATGCGGCGGCAAGTGGAGGAATGGCGCTCCAGACAAATCTCGACTGTGGCAGCAAAACTGGTCATCTACCAAGCGTTCGTTGAGTCTGAGTTAGATGCCCCGAAGCACTTGGCTCGGCACGTCCATGATTTGTACTTCCGGCCGACTCACCCGGATTTCGAACCACGCACATTGTGGAGTCTGACGAACGCCTTCACGTCGGCATTCAAGGAACTCGATCCGATACCGCAGTTCAAAGCCACCGCGAAACTCTCCGGTTTCCTGCAATCCGTACGAGTATAGGTCGGCCGCTTTCGTCAACAACTACGGGGCGCGAACGATGAACACTTGCCGACTACTCAGCCGCATTCGGTCGGTGCGGCAGCTTCATGGGCCGGTTCATTGTTGTGCGGGCTCACCTTTTCTGCGTGCACGGGCGACAGGATCGTTTTGAGGAACGTAGTATGATTTACCAATTAATGTACGATCCATTTTCCCCGGGCCGATTCACCGTTGCCGAGAGGAGCATGCAGGCGTTCGACGCCGCCCGCAACCGCAGCTTTCCTTGCGACGTCTGGCGTCCAACGGAACCAGTTGGAACTTGCCCGATCATCCTTCTCTCTCATTCGAGCGGCGGCAGCGGCCGGCGAGGCTACACATTCCTGACGAACCACCTGGCCAGCCATGGCTACATCGTTGCGGGACTGAATCACTCCGAACTAGTCGCGCCCGAGCTTGGACATCAAGACGGCGAAACTCCTGAACAGCGGACCGCGCGTGCCGAAGCCGCCATCGCGAGCCGCGTTCCGGACATTCGATTTCTTCTCGACTATCTTTTGACCGAAGCGCAGCTTAAACTCGCCCCTGTAGGAATCGTCGGCCATAGCTTCGGCGGCTGGACAGCGCTCGCCTCTCCCGACGTAGTGCATGAAATCCGGGCGGTTGTGGCGCTTGCGCCCGCCGGAAGTTCGAATCCGAGGCCGGGGATTCTGCCAGCGAAGCTGGCGTTTAAGTGGGGCCGCGACGTTCCGACGCTCGTTCTCGCGGCGGACAACGACGTCTGCCTTCCGATCGACGATATGTACGAGATTTTCGAAAGAATACCTGCCGCGAAGCGCATGATCGTTGTTCGCCGTGCCGACCATATGCATTTCATGGATAACGTCGAGCAGATGCACGAAGCGGTCCGGACTTCGCCGCCTTGGATTCCGGAGTTAGATTACCTGCAGAAGGAAATGCGTCCGATTGCCGAACTCTGCACGGGCGAACAATCTCACTTGTTCGTCCGAGGACTCACGGTCGCGCACTTTGACGCCATGCTGAAGCAAAATGACCAAGCCCGCCGATTTCTCGCCGGCGACATTCAGGCCGAACTCGCGTCCCGCGGCGTAGAGGCCTTCGTGCATGCGGCTGCATAGGCGGTAACTTCAGTCGCCCGCGCCAGCCGGATACCGACCTTCGGGCTCATCCTTCACGAGCCAATTCTGGGAAGTCGCACAGGTGTCGATCTGTCCGTGCCAACTCGCGCAGTGGAGCGCTTCCCGGATGTCTGTGTTGGGTAGCGTAACGTGTAACGGCGTAGTGTTTATCTGGGCCTGGTGGGTGTTTGGCTCTCGTCGTCTGACGGCCAGGTTTTGCACGGGATGCCATTTTGATTATGCCTCACAGCGAATCGAGCCACGCGAGCAGATCGGCGTCTCTTTTCCACCTTGGCGGCTTACCTGGCCTGAGCTTCGGGTCAACCTGCTCAAGCGCCTTCCGCTTCGTTTCCAGATTCGCCTGAGCGTAATGGTTAGTCGTATCCAGTTGCGCATGCCCCAGCCAGCTTCGAATCACAGTGACATCCACGCCAGCAGAGATGAGGTGGACAGCGGTCGTGTGCCTAAAGACATGCGGCGTCACTCGCTTCTTGGAAATGGTGGGCACAGTTTTCGCCGCGTCCTCGACGTACTGGCGTAGACGAAAGCGAAATCCGGAGGCCGTGAGCGGCGACCTGTATCGATTCACGAAAATCGGCTCGTCGGGTTTCCGCGGTTGTCGTCGTATCAACGCCGTAACCAGATCGGCGGTTTCCGGCCAGATCGGGGAGATGCGTTCCTTGCGGCCCTTGCCCATAAGCCGAACGTGGGCCGGCGACTTGAAGTGGATGTCCTGCGGCCGAAGATCGAGCGCCTCCTGCACGCGGGCGCCGGTGTTGTAAAGCAGTGACATTAGCGCGTGGTCGCGCTGTCCTCCAACGGTGCTTCGGTCAGGCTGCGAGAGGATGGCCGACACCTCCGCGGAGTCGAGGTAGCGTGTCGCCCGCCGTGTTGTCTTCTTGAACGGCACGCGCAATACTTCGGCGCACTGCAACGCGACGCGCGGCTCGTGCTCCACAACGAAGGAGAAGAAACTGCGCAGTGCCGCCAAGCGGCAGTTGCGCGTATTCACAGACGCTCGCCGCTCCTGCTCGATGTGCTGAAGAAAGGCCAGCACATCGGCCCCCGTCAGGAGTTCCAGAGTGAGGGCCGCAACGGGCTTCTTTCGACGCTGCGCGACGAATCGCAGAAATAAGCGCCAAGCATCGCGATATGCCAGTATCGTCCGGTGAGAGGCGTTCCGCTGCTCGACCAACCATTCGTGAAAGAACGAGTGTAGCAACTTCGGCAGCGTGGGGAGATCGTGTTTCGGCATCAATGAGACCTCTGAATGACTTGCAGGACTTCGGCCTCCGAGGTTCGGAAACGCTCGTTGGCGTGCTGGAGCAGTTCCTGCGTAATGGTGAGATAGACCAAGGTGGAATGAATGTTGCGGTGCCCGAGGTAGGCGGCCAGGTACGGCAACCGGGTCTGCGGGTTGATCCCCTGCTCGTACCACATCGTCATCCGATGGACGACAAAGGCATGACGCAGATCGTGGACGCGAGGGCCGGTGCGGCCAGTCGTTTTCCTCAGTCCGGCAGCTCGAATCAAGCGGCGGAGATGAGCCCCGGCGGCAACGTAACCGTAACCGCCCTTCGCATGCCAAAACAGCGGCGCATCGGACTCGGTCGGCGCATCTGCTTTCACGCGGGCTTTGAGGTAATCGCGCAGGGCGGTCATGGCGGTGGCTGACAAGGGCAACCGTCGGGACTTGAAAAACTTCGTGTCGCGGACCTCGATGCAGTCCGTGTTGAGATCCAGATCGCCCAGCTTAAGATCGACGATCTCGCCCAGGCGCAATCCCGCGCAGTACGCGAGGACCAGCATCATATATAAGGTGTGCGAACGCAGTGGTGCGCGCGGCGCCGGATCACGACGTGCGACTTCCAGAAGACGCCGAACTTCCTCGACTGTGTAGACATGTGGCTGGCGGCGGCCTCTGAGCATCTCCTGTACGAGCAGGCGGTCGCGTTTCGGCGCCGCCACTGCCAGTCCGCTGCGATTCAGTTCCTTGGCAATGACTCTGCCGAGCTGAATGCGCTGTACCTTGCCCGCCGCGGAAGAAACGCAGGCGGCGTATTCCCGAATCAATGTGGTCAGCGGTTCCTGATCTGCGCCCGGCCGCTGCTGCAAAAATCGGTCGAACTGGAGAAAACGGTTTTCATGCCGGTACCGAAGCCCGCGTATCCGCATGCGATTCACATGCTCGCGCATGATCTTGCCGAGATGGCTGCCGTATCTTGGCGGCGGACGGAGAGACTCCAACGCCTTGATCGGCTGGGCACCGGCCAACGCCCGCAACACAGCCGCAGAAGACCTGCACTCATACTTGCACCGTAGTTCCGCGATTGGGTTGGCCGCGATGGACCCCCGAGCGGCTAACCAATCGAGAAACCGGTTTACAAGGTGGCTACGGTGGACCACCAGGGTGAGCGGCGAAGCCTTTAACCCATCTTTCAACCAGGCGCGGAGTGCCGCCTCGGAAAACGCTCGTTTCGGCAACCGTCGGGCCACAAAGCGCTGGAACTGTCGGAGCACTGATCGATAGGGCGCACTATAGCAGGCCAAGTTGAGCTGCTTCACGAACTGATTGATCAGCGTTTCGTCTTGGTCCGGCCAATTTGGCATGGCTCTCCTTTTCCCGGCAACTCGATACTGATGGCCCGGAGATCCTCGGTGGTGAGGCGCAGGTAAATCTCTGTCGACTCGGCCGAGCGATGGCCCAACAGATCGCCGATGGACTTCAGCGGCACAGCGGCATTCAGTAGACTGACTGCTCTCGCGAAGCGGAACGCGTGAGCCCCGTGCCGTCCCTTCACCTGTATGCCGGCCTGCTTGAGGCGTCGATGGATGATGGCGTGAAGAGATCCGCCCCAGGGAAAGGCGCCATGTGGTGCCCGCACACGCAGGAAAACTTCACGGACCTCTGTCTGTGGCCGGCCGCGACGCAGGTAGTTCAGCAGCGCCTCCCCCACCGGAGGGAGCAGCGGCAAAAACGATTCCACACCGCTCTTCGATTGTCGTATGCGCAGCCGGTCAGCCCGCCAATCGATGTCGTCGATCCGCAGGCGCACCACTTCGCCGGCTCGCAGCCCATAAGTCGAAAGCAGCATGAGAATCGCGTGGTCGCGCAGCCCGGTGGGGGTCTTGTCCTGTCGGGTGATATCCAGCAGCGCCTTCACCTGTTGTTCCGTAAAGGCGCGTGGGATATCTTCGAACTTGTACATGATCGGCCCGGAAACGAGTGGCGAAAGATCTTTGGCGACGAACTTCTCCGCATGCAGATATCTCAGAAAACTTCGCAAACACTGAGACACACCGTGGCGCGTCGCGCGACGCAGTCCCGGCATCCGCCAACTCAGATACTGGTCGATCTCAGCAAGACCAAGCCGGGGAAGAGAGTCACGGTCAGCCCGATCGCCAAGCCAGTGCAGAAACACACGCGCGGCATCGCCGTTCTTCCGGAGCGTCTCTTTAGAAAGACCATGGACATCGACGAGCCAACGGCCATAGCCGTCGAGCACCTCGCGCTGGTATCGCTCACAATCGTTAGCCGGTGGTTCCGGGGGCGGCCAGTTCGGGTTCAACATCCGCAGCAGTCGGTGGATCGCGCCGGTATACCCGGTTCGCCATTGGCGCGGGTGCCTGGGAAGGGACCGATATCGCTGCTTGAAGCGATCCAGCTTCGTTTCCAGAAAGCTTTCGATGTGAACGGGGCGGGCCGCTTCTGCCGAAACGCCCTTCTGCTTCAGATAACGAAGGAACTGGCGAGCCGCTGACATGTAGCTGGGAATGCCGGCGCGGCCGTAGCGATACTTCTCCAAATGCGCGCGGAAGTCTGACAAGATCGGGTCGGGTCCTGATCCGGGAGGCCACTCGCCCTGTGCGAAACGCAAGAGGCTGTGCACTGCGCGTCGGCTGATCATGCGCCAATAGTCCAGGCTGTTCGGGAGATTCGGCTTTCGCCTTCGATAGATCCGCAGCGCGACCCGGAAGTAGGCATCGACATCTTCAAGCCGAACCGCCGCGAGGCTCATCCCTTTGTGATTCAGGTAGTCGACAAACTGCCGAGCGTGGCACAAATAATCCTGGATGTAGCTCGGATCCAATCCTCGCTCGGTCAGGTGGGTCTGAAACTGCTGAAGGTCCGTATCGCCGCACGAAGGAGGCGGCCATTGCTCGTGAGTTGCACGCAGAAGCCGGTGGATGGCCTTCGTGTACTCGCAGCGCCAGCGCACAAGTCGGCGAGGTAAATGGCCATACTGACGTCGATAGATTCTAAGACGCTCAGTGATGAACCCTTCGAGATCGCGCGGCGTCGCGTGTTCCAGCAATAACTGCTGTCGCTCCAGATACGCCAGAAATAGGCGGGCCTGGTCCAGGTACTGCCTGATGGTGTCCGGACGAAGCTGATCCTGTTGAAGCGTTTCTTTGAACGTCTGAACGCGAGATTCCAATGGAGTCAGCGGCGGCCACGCACCTTGGGCCAATCGCAGCAGCATATGGACGGAGGATGTGTACCGCGATCGCCATTCCGATTCGCCTGCTGGTCTACGTCCGTGGCGGCGCCGGTATCGTTGCAGCTGAATGTGTAGATACTTCTCAACGTCATCCGAACGGACAGCCTTCAGGCGAATCCCGCGACTTACTATATGGTCAAGAAAATGGCGGCCACTAATCGTGTACTGCTTGATGGCCCACCGGCTGAAATCGCCTTGGCGCATGTGTGAGCGCAATGCGACCAGCCAACGGTCGATCTGTTGTCTGGAAATGTTTGTCTCCGGGGGGAGGCTGCCAATAGGATGGCGCGGCGAGCGAAAGGACTCAGAATTATGCGCAGGAAATCCGGCGGGAAAGGGCGGCGTCCTTCATCGACGAGGTTCTACTGCGCATAAATTAATGCTGCGCATAATACAGGGTCTTTGTTTGCTCGAATATGGCGTTCAGCGGAGACTTCACGCCGGTCCTCGCGAAGCATTCGAAGTCGCTGAATCTCGTCGATTCCATCTCGGTCGGGGTCGATCGGATGCAGCGCAACTTTGCTCCCATGCAGAAACAGGTGGAGTCCTGGCAAAGCATGGAACTGAGCAACGTCTCAGCGAAGATGATCATCTACGAGGCGTTTATCGAAAGCGAACTCGAGGTCCCGAAGCACCTCGCCCGGCGCGTGCATGACTTTTACTTCGAGCCGCAGTATGAAGATTTTCGGCCGCGGACCCTGTGGAGCCTGTCCAATGCTTTCACATCCGCATTCAAAGAACTCGATCCGATACCCCAATTCAAGGCCACTGCGAAGCTGGGTGCGTTTCTTGAAGAGCGGCTTGCACGGAAGTTCTGAAACGGCAACGGTGGCAGCAGGTTGGCCGAGCTTGTCGCCACCGCACTGAATGTGAATGACGCAGCTCGATCGAAGGAGGAACCGCCATGGCTTGTCCGGATTGCGGCTCGCCAGCCGGAGACTTGCGCTTTGCGACGTCCGTCGAGACTCACGGCCTGGATTGCGGGCCCTACGAGAGATTCGACGAGGAATTCATGGTCTGCAGTGGATGTGGCGGGAGATGTGATGTCTGCGATTGGGATTGCACACCCGAGCTTCAGTTTGAGGTTGACGTTGCACCGGATTCCATCAAGGCTGTGTCGATCTCGGCGGAACCAATTCCCGGCCGGTTGATTCGCGCGGCGTCTTATGGGAACGGCCGACCCGATTCTGAGAGTGGAAAGCAGCCGGCCTCGTACTGCGGCAGCACGAAGGAGGTCCAGCGGTGAGTTATTTTAATTTTGAATTCAATCCACAAATGGCAACTTCGCTCGTCCATTGCCTAAATCGGCGGTACAAGGGTGCCCGGAAATTTCCGGTTACAGCTCCGGACGCGCAAGGCACTCTCATTGTATGGGCGCGCGATCGGCAGGAGTGCCATGAACACCTCTTGAACGCGTTATTCGACCTGATCTTCGCGAGGAATCGAGTCGGCGCCGCCGTAACCAACCCGGCGTGCATCCTCTGCGGCGGAAGAACGCAAAGTAGAGGCCGCAACAGTTCGGGTACCCGAGGGTGGCGGTGCGTAAATCCGGAGTGCCAACGAAGTTTCGTTTTAGACCGCAGCTTCCGTGGAGGAATCAATCATCCGACGCAGTCGAAGAAGCCGGAATTCCGCCGTCTCGTCTTTGTCGAGGGCAAGACGATTCGTGAAGCGTGCGACGAGCTCGGACTGTCTCCGAGCGCCGCCGATAACTGGTTCAGGAAGATGGTGGCCCTTGGGCAGCGTGTCGATCACAAATGCCCGTGTGGAAAAGCTATACGGCACCGAGGATCCTGCCGGTTCCGAAGAGCATATAGGACCGAAAAAGAGAACCCGGGTTACGAGGATCGGACGGCTCATGCCACCGGAAGCGTCGCGGCTAACAAGAGCGCGAGGTTGTAGACGGCGTGCATTACAGTCGCTGCCGCTGTGGAATTGGATTGGGCCCGCATCCAACCAAAAGCAACGCCGGTGAGGATTGTCGCGTAGAGTCGTGGGCCGTGCCTGTCATTGTGAGAGAACGCGAAGGCGAGCGCGGTGAGGAAAACAGTAACGCAGATGGCCAGCCTCAATGAAACGCCTACCCGCCTCAGGCACTCAAAGATCAGCCAGTAGATTAGGCCGCGAAAGAGCAACTCTTCGATCATTGGTCCAGAAAAACCGGCCAGGAGGACTCGATGGGTGGGAGGAATGCCCCCCAGTGATTGGTGGAGAATCCGGGCAAACCACCAAACTCCCCCTGCTGCGGCAATGCCGGCGATGAAGCTGTAAGCCCAGAATCCTTGACGCGGCGATGCCCAGCCGACGCGCCGCAGCCACTCGGTCCTCCCAAGCACACGAAACGCGTAAATCAGCAGGAGCGCGGTAAACAAAGCGGCACATATCAGGACTGATGTTTTCGCCGCAACCGCGGTCAACTGCCAAACAAAAAGGCATGCGACCGGCAGGAAGAGTTCCGGATTACTCGCGATGGCGTCCCGGAGGATTCTCGCTCGGCGGAACAGCGCCGCGTTTAGTGCGTGCCGATACCCGCTTCGCTGGCTGCTCAACGTAGACCTTCCCCGCAAACGTCGCGGAAGCCGCAAGAGCGGCACTTGCCAGGGGAATTGTGATTGATGTGAAGCTCCCCGAGACGTTTGGCGGCTCGCATTTCCTCAAGAAGGTTCAGCAGGTCCTCGCGCAATGAGGACGTGTATTCAACGGGGATGCTGCGATCCTCGTATTCGAGCACGCCGAATGGGACGTACGCCTGGCAGACATCTTCCACCAAGAGGCAGTATGCCGCCAGTTGAAGCAAGTGCCCGTCATATGGTCTGCCGGATCGGGGAGCCTTCCCCGACTTCAATTCGACCGGTGCGATGCCGTTTTCGACCCGAACCAGATAATCAGGCCTGCCGATGAGTCCGTACCGCGCCGAAGCAAGGGCTGGTTGC
>Ga0335074_10017045_pt1 | contig 10232 bp, 9 predicted proteins | sample Lox_Sample_23_FD_206715 | JGI IMG/M metagenome (GOLD analysis project Ga0335074, IMG submission 206715) | Soil microbial communities from Loxahatchee National Wildlife Refuge, Florida, United States - Lox_Sample_2.3 | ecosystem: Environmental > Terrestrial > Soil > Wetlands | place: USA: Florida...
GAGAGCAGGAAGTTACGTCGGTAGTTTGACAGACCCATAATTGGCTGTTACCTGATCAGGTCAGGACATTTCTGTCCTTTGACCATCACGTTTCAGCAAATTTGCGAACTTTAACTACTTGTGGGACCGAGTACATTGCGGAAGTCTTGTACAGATGAGCGAGGGAGGCCTGGCGGGAAGGCACGGTTTGCGGGCGGTACCGGTGCCCCGGTCCAGCGCGCTCCCTGGCATGCCGATGGAGGCTAAGCTCCACGCTCCCAGCTTGCATAAGGAGTGGGTGGAGCGGCAGGCGCTCATCAGCGTTCTGGTTGGCACCGCCGCCAAGCTCGTGCTCATCGAGGCTCCTGCGGGCTTCGGCAAGACGATTCTCGCAGCGCAGTGGCGGGCCAGCGCGTCCGAAGACCGGCGGTTCGCTTGGGTCTCCCTCGATCGCGGCGACGATGACCCCGGCAGGCTGTGGTGGTACGTCGCGCATGCGCTGCAGCGAGCCTGCCCGGGCCTCGGCGCCGACGAGGTCCTCCGGGCGCTTCGGGTCCCGGTCCCTGACATCACGGGCACGGTGATACCGCTCCTAGTGCACGAACTGGCTGCATTTCAGGCGCCGGTTGTTCTCGTTCTTGATGACTATCAGTTGATCAAGGAACCCCGCTGCCACGAACAGATTGCTTTCCTGCTGCTACATCTTCCGCCATCCGTCACGTTCGCGCTCGTCACGCGAACCGATCCGGCGCTCCCGCTGGCACGGCTACGCGCGGCCGGTGAGATGGTCGAGATCCGCACGCCCGAGCTACGGCTGGAACCCTCAGAGGCGGCGGAGATTGTATACAATGTCTCCGGCTTGGAGCTTGCCGAGCCCGACCTGGCCGTTCTTCTTGAGCGCACTGAAGGATGGCCGGCCGGACTGTATCTCGCGGCGCTCTCCCTCCGCGGTCATCCCTCGCCGAGTGCCTTCATCCGCCAGTTCACTGGCGAAAACCGGTTCATCGTCGACTTTCTCGCCGAGGAGGTGCTCAGCCGACAGCCCAGTGACATCCGGCAGTTCCTCGCGCGGACGGCCGTCCTGGACCGGTTCTGCGCGCCCCTTTGCGACACAGTTACCGGATCCGCTAACGCGGCAGAGGTCATCGACGTCCTCGAGCGCGAGAATCTCTTCCTCGTTCCTCTTGACGACAACCGTCAGTGGTACCGCTATCATCATCTGTTCGCGCAGGTGCTTCGCGGCCAGCTGGCCAGGACTGAGCCAGGCATCGGGCCGACCTTGTACGAGCGCGCGAGCGCCTGGCATCAGGAGTACGGATCAACGGACGAGGCGATTGGTTACGCGCTCGCCGCCGGCGACGTCGCCTGGGCCGTCGACCTCATTGCCTGCCACTGGTTCGGCTACGTTGATTCGGGCCGGGTAGCGACGGTTCGCAGTTGGATGCGTTCGCTAGGTGATGACCAGATTGCCGCCCATGCATTGGCAGCGCACACCGCAGCGTGGGTGGCCGCCTTGTCCGGCGAGCGGGAGTCCGTGCGGCGCTGGCTGCCAACCATTATCGCAGGAGAGCATGACGGTCCTCTTCCTGACGGCATGCGGTCGCTGGACTTCTCCGCCGCACTGCTCGGCGGCGCCTTCGGATTCGACGGCATCCGGGCGATGCGAGAATCGGCGGCCAGGGCCGTCGAGCTAGAACGCGATCCCATGTCGCGCTGGTACGCGCTGGCGCAGGGCGCGCTCGGCTTCAGCCTGTTCCTTTCCGGAGAGCCCGGGGCGGCGGAGCCGCTGCGGAAGGCAATCATGAGCGAGGCGTCCATCCCGCTGGCACGCATAATGGCCCTTTCCGCCGCGTCGCTCGTGGCGACCGAGGAGGGCAGGATCGCGCAAGCGAGGGAGCTTGCGGGCGCCGCCCTGCGACTCTCGGGCGACGCCGATCTCAGCCAGACCCCGCAGCATTCCTTCGCCCATACCGCCGCTGGCGCGGTTCACGCGGTCGAGGGACGGTTTGAGGAGGCTCGCACAGAGTTCGAGCGTTCGCTCCGGTCACGCGGGCTGTGGCCTGGGCTCAGCCCGTGGCTTACCCTGGAAACCCTGCTCAGGCTCGCATCGTTGCTGCTCGACATCGGAGACCGCGCTGAGGCGGTCGCGCTTCTTGACAAAGCCAGGAACATACTGATCTCCCTGCCTGACGGCGCGGAGGCTCAGCTGTCCCGGCTGGAGCGGCTTGAAAAACGGATCACGGCGGGACAGTCGCGGGTGATATCACCCTCGGATGCGTTGACCGCTCGCGAGGTGACGGTGCTGCGTCTGCTTGGTGGAACGCTCTCGCTCCGCGAGATCGGGCAGGAGATGCACCTGTCGCAGAACACGATCAAGACCCATACCCGGTCTATCTACCGTAAGCTCGGCGTCTCCACCCGGCACGCCGCGGTGGAGAAAGGCCGCGAGATGGACGTTCCGTTAGTTCAGATCAGCTTGAGCTCCCTTGCGCGCCGGACCGCCTCGCCGCGGCGAGCCGCCGACAGCTTGCGGTAGATGCTTCTGAGGTGGGTCTTGACAGTGTTCACCGAGATGTACATCTCGGTGCCGATCTCGGCGGTACTGAGCATTGCCGACAAGTGCCGGAGCACCTCGCGCTCGCGGTCGCTAAGCGGCTCAACGATTATCGGCGCGGGTTGGTCCGGATCGAGCCGCGGGGCCGGGATGCCGTTAGTGGTCATCTGCCAGGGCTCTAGCAAGTCCTGGTAGACACGTGCCAGCTCGGGATCGCGTCGGAGCACCGGGTGGATCCAGGTGCGCTCCATGGCAAAGGCCAGCCGGAGCCGCTCAGGTTTGCCCAGCCGCAGCGCACGCTCGAGTGATCGGCGGCCCCTCACGCCGTCGCCGGCGCCGTAACTGAGCCGGGCATCGACCAGCCATCCCTCCAGGCGGACCGGCTCCGGCGGCTCATCCGGGCTGGCCACCCCGGCGGCCAGGGCGCGCGCCGCAGCTTGTGTATCGCCAGCGGCCAGCCAGGCCTGCGCGAGCGCGACGGCCGCATCGAGCGCGGACTGCGGCTCGGCGCGCTCGGCCGCCTCAACGGCTGACTTGATGTCCCCGGCACCGGCGTAAACCCGCGACTGGAGGAGCATCAGCCGATGTTCCAGCCAGCGCGGGGGCGACCAGCCCTGTCGTGCGTGACTGAGCATGTCCGCCGCGGCCCGGGTATTGCCTTCGGCTAGCTGGCAGCGCGCCGCGACTAGGCAGGCAATGGCGGCTAGCAGCTTATCCGGCGCGATGCGCAGGGCGCCGTCCGCCAGCCTGAGCTGACCATGGGCCTGCCGCAGTTCGTTACGTTCCAGGTGAGCGTGGGCCAGGGCGATAGTCGCGGCCGGACTGACGAACTCGGCAAGCCCGTTGGCACGGTTCTCGGCCGCCAACGCCGCTTGGTCGGCTAGCTCGACGACGTGGCTCAGCCGTCCGCTCAAGGCCTCCACCAGAGCGAGGTAGCCGAGGCAGTCACTGTCCTCATACGTCTCCCCAGGAGTGGACGCGGAAGCGATGGCCGAACGAAGGGTGGCGACCGCCTGATCGAAGTCGCCCGACCAGAATTCGACCGCTCCGCGGCCGGCCAGCACCTGCGCGTGAATCTCAGGATGCCGGGCGAGCTGGCTTACGGTGATCTCCCTGAGCAAGGCCTCGGCCCTGGCGACCGCGGCCAGGGCTGCACCTAGGTCGCCGGTGCGGCGGGATAGGGCCAGCCTGACCTGCGCAGCGGCCAGCCGGGCCGGGATTTCTTCGGTGACCGGAAGGCGCTCAAGGACGCCTTCAGCCGCCGCGAGCCTCGCACCGCTCTGGATGCCGTCAGCGCCGGACAGCTCGAGCGCGGCTTCCACAAGCAAGGGATGCGCCTGCGTCCAGGACGACTCCGCAGGCGTGCGCTGAAACCTCTCGGCGAGCGATCGGTTGCCTCGCGGTTCGATGAGCTGACCGATCGCGAGCTCATCGAGGGCTATCCGGGCCGCAAGCGGCCAGTCACCCGACTCCACGGCATGTCGCACGGCTTCGGTGAGGGAGCCGTTCTGCTGATACCAGTGAGCAGCTCGCCGATGGAGTTCGGGCACCTGACCTGGGCAATCGCGCCGGAGCTTCAGGCGCAATACCGCCGCGAACAGCGAGTGATAACGGTACCAGCCGTGCCCGACCGGCCGGACGAACGCGTTCGCTCGCGCCAGGACCGGGAGCATGTCTGTCGCAGGTTCGTCATCGTTCAGCTCACGGGCAATGTTCGCGCTGACCCGGTTCAGGATGCTCGTCCGCAGGAGAAAGTCCCTGGTGGACGCGGGCTGGGCGTTCAGCACCTCGTCTACCAGGTAACTAGTGACGGCGCTCTCCTCGGAATCGAATTCCTTAGCGAATTGGTCAGGGTCGGGGTGACCCTCCAGGGAGATGGCGGCCAAGCGGACTCCCGCAGCCCAGCCCTCAGTCCGTCCGACGATGCGCTCCAGCCCATCAGCGGACAGCGTGACGCCCTGCCGGGCCATGAGCAAGGCGGATTCGGGAACGCCGAAGGCAAGGTCGTCGGCGCGGACCTCGGTCAGCTCTCCGGCGAGGCGGTACCGGTGCAGGGGCAGGACCGGATCCATCCGCGATGACACCACCAGACGCAGGCCCGGCGTCGCGTTCCTCAGCATGTAGGCCAGCCCGTCGAGGGTGTGCTGTTCGGTCACCAGATGGAGATCGTCGAGGACTATTACCACCGGCGGATCCTGTGCCGCCAGCATGGATGCAAGCCGCAGCAGGAATACATGGTCGGCTGTCCCGCGGCCCGCGGCGGGCGAAACCCGCGGGACGGTGATGCCAGCCTGCCGCAAGGCCGCCACGACATAGGACCAGAAGACCCTCGGCCGGTTGTCGTAGTCGTCAAGGGCGACCCAGGCCAAGGTAGCTGGATCGGAGCGGGTGGCGGCCCACGAGGCGATAGCCATGGTCTTGCCGGAGCCTGGAGGACCGGTGACCGTGGTCAGCGGACCCCGTGTACCCTCCGCGATGAGCTTGTCGATCTGCGGACGGCTGACCGCCCAGTCAGGCACACCGGGCACGGTGATCTTGGAGATCAGGACGGGATCGTCGGCCCCCGCCACCTGTCCTCTAGAGCGGGCGGCCACGCGGGCCCCTCATGCCGGAAGTCATTCAGATACTCCCTGATCCGGCCAGCTCCGTTGCCGGCCGGACGAGCTAGGTCCAGTACCGCATGGCTTGGTCCGATAGGCTGGCGGGTCTTCACCGTGTCCATCTTGTTACACACACTCACCCGGATGAGGGTGAGCTGTCATCACCCCGTGAGAAATCTCACCTGGGTGACGGATCGCCCGTGGCGCATGACAGGCCCCGGTGGAGCCGGTCCGGCACGGCCCGGCCGGGCGCTTGACACCGGCTGCGGGGATACCACCACACCAGCCGTATTCATCCGGACAGGGTGAGGCAGGTCCGGGTCAGGCCAGAGAGGCTGGGTGGACGCAGTGCCGAGCAGATCCAGCGATATGACGACCGCAGCATCAAAAACGGCGCTGTGCTGCGGGCGCAGCGGAGGTGGCGGCGAGGTGGGCGCGTCTGATACCGGCGGTAAGCCACGGGCGACTGGCGAGGACGAAGCGCTTACCCCGGATGAGCGAGCCGAGCTGGAACGCCTGCGCGCCGAGACAGCCGAACTCCACAAGCAGCAGGCTGGCGCAAGCCGCCGTCGGCGGATCAGCTGGCGAACCCCCGTTGCCGTTTTGCTCATCTTTCTGGGCTGCCTGCTCGCTCCGGAAGCAGTGCTCGGCGTCTGGGCGGCCAACCAGGTTTCCGACACCGGCCGGTATGTGGCAAACGTGGAGCCGCTAATCCATGATCCAGCGATCCAGAATGCCCTGACCGACAAGATCACGAATCAGATAACTAGCCGTCTCAACGTAACCGGAGTCATCAGTCAGGCCTCTGCCCAGCTCGACAGCAAGGGGCTGACCCGGATCAGTTCACTGCTTAACACGTTCGGCCCGCAGATCGCCAGCTCGGTAACCGGCTTCATCCACAGCACCGTGCACTCGGTTGTATCCAGTCCGGCGTTCGCCGCCGCCTGGGTACAGGTCAATACCGTCGCGCACGGGCAGATAGTCAAGGTCCTCTCGGGCCAGGGGAACTCGTCGATCAGCGTCAGCAACGGCCAGGTTGTTATCGGCCTTGGCCCCTTCATCGACATTGTCAAGAAAGACCTGGTCGCTCGCGGGTTCACGCTGGCGAACAGCATCCCGGCGATCAATCCGACCATTCCGCTGTTCGAAGCTCGGAACCTGGAGAGGGCACAAAGCGGCTACCGGCTGGTCAACAACCTTAAGATCGTGCTGCCAATACTGACGCTGCTCCTCATCGCCGCTGGGGTGTACGTCGCGCGGAGCCACCGGCGCGCCCTGATCGGAGCCGGGCTCGGCTTCGCCTTCGCCATGCTGTTCCTCGGCGTTGACTTGCAGATCTTCCGTAGCATCTACCTGAACAGCGTCCCTAGCAACGTGCTGCCAAGCGATGCCGCTGCCGCCCTGTTCGACACCTTCGTCCGGTTCATCAAGGACGGGCTTCGCGGCCTGCTGGTGGTCGGGCTGGTCGTCGCCGCCGCGGCGTTCTTCACCGGACCCTCCACCACGGCGATGCGGACCCGCTCCGGGCTCGCGTCAGGGCTGGGCTGGATCCGGCACTTCGGCGAGCGTAAGGGGGTGTCCACCGGCCCGGTCGGCCAGTGGACTTTCGCGCACCGCAAAGGCCTCCGTATCGGCGCGGTGGCACTCGCCGCCCTGATATTCGTCTTCTGGGGTCAGCCCACCGCGGCAGTCGTCATCGTGATCGTCGTAGTGCTGCTCGTCGTTCTGGGGCTGATCGAGTTGATCGGCCGACCATCCGCACAGCCGCAGACCGCAAGTCAATCATGACAGAGTTCCAGCCGAACCCGGTGAGGCTGCCGCCATACACCACTCGCCGGTAGGCCGGGTCCAGTGCTCGCGCAGGCGGCTGGGCTGGCGCTGCTGTCAGCGCTGTCCCCGACAGCACTGCTGATCACCGCCGTCTACCTCGGCTCGGCCAGGCCCGGGCTGACCAGCTTGTTCTACCTGGCCGGCGCGGTGCTCGTGAGTGTCGTCATGGGAGTCGTCGTACTTTTCGCGCTGCGCAGCGCCGGGCTGAACCATCCCGACCAGCGCGCGGCCCGTTATGGCCTTCGGCTTGGCCTCGGTGCCCTGCTCTTGGCGGCCGCCTTCATCGCGACCCGCAAGCCCCGGTCGCGCACTCCCGCGAAGGTCCGGCATGGCCTGCTGTCCAGGATGGTCGCCGATCCGGCTCCGCTGAGCGCATTCGTCGTCGGCCTGCTCGTGTTTGCCCCTGGTGTCACGTTCATCGCGGCACTGCAGGTGATCGCGACGGCACGAGCCGACCTCGAGGTCACCACTCTGGCTGTGCTCCTTGTCGTCGTTATCAACGTTCTGCTGGTGTGGCTGCCGATCACGCTCCACCTGGTGGCCCCGCACGCGACCGAGAAGCGTCTTAAGGCCTTTAACAGCTGGCTGCGTGCGAACGGAAGGACCGTGCTTACCGGAGTGCTGGTAGCGGCTGGGGGGATCATGCTCTTTGACGGCATCTACGGGCTCATCACCCGTTCGGGATGATTCCCCCACTCGGGCCCTAGAGGTATTTGGTTAACGGTGGATCCTCGCGACCGGCTGCGGTCGGTAGGAAAGCGCATGACCGACCCGATGGAATCGCTGGCCCAGCGGGTCGCGGAGGGTGTGTTCGACCTCCTGGTAAACGCGCTGGATGTGAATGCTCTCGTGCGGCGGGTGGACCTGAACGCTGTCCTCGGTCAGGTCGACCTCGACACGATCCTGGCCAGGGTGAACGTGAACGAGTTGCTGGCTCGGGTCGACGTGAACGCGCTGCTGGACCGGGTGGACATCAACGCGCTGCTGAACCGCGCGGACGTCAACGCGTTCCTGGACCGCGCGGACATAGAAGAGGTGATGCGGCGCGTGGATGTGGGCGCTGTGGTTGATCGTGTCGATGTCAACCAGCTGGTGCAGCGTATCGATATGGATACGCTTGTCGCGGAGACCGACCTCGGCGCGGTTATCGCCAGGTCGTCCGGCGGGGTAGCGAGCGAAGCGCTTGACGCCGCGCGCAGCCAGGCAGTCGGGTTGGACCAGTTTATCGACCGCTGGGTAGGCCGACTGATCCGGCGCCGGCATCCCGCACCGGCGGCGCCGAAGGCCCTGCTGGCGGCCCAGGCAGAGCCGTGAGCGTCGACACCCGGGCCGCCGACTGGGTGAGTTCGCAAGGGCACTACGCGGGCTCGGTATCGCGGTTTGCGGCATACGTGATCGATCTGGCGGTCAGTGCGGGCCTGTTCGCCCTCGGCCTGGCAGGTGCTTCTCTTGTGGCGCAGGTGGTGACGGGCCATCAGGTGAGCTGGAGCCGGACGAACATCGTAGTCGCCGTGATATTCGCGACCTGGGAGTTCTTTTACTTCGGGTACTCCTGGGCGGTGAGTGGCAGGACCTTCGGCATGGCAGCGCTCGGCGTGCAGGTCGTCCGCGCCGATGGCCAAGTCCTCGACTCGTGGCGCGGCGCGTTGCGGGCACTGGTTTTCCCGCTCAGCTTCCTGCTGCTGGGCATGGGCTTCATCGGCATCCTGGTGCAGCGCGAACATCGCGCCCTCCACGATCTCATCGCCGGCACCGCGGTCATCTATGCCTGGGATGCTCGGGCGGCCCGGCTTCGGTTCCTCGCCCGCCGAGCCGACATCGGACCAACGAGCAGCTCGCGCCGAGGCGCCGGCATCCCAGTACCATCCGCCGCGGGTGAAGCATCGCGTGTCAGCTCCGGCGATCGTTAACTTAGGGTGCGATCGCCTTCAGCACCTCTTGCCGGAGCAACGTGAAGGGACCCTGATCATGAACATGGCAGCTAAGGCCGACGTCGACGAGGCCACGAGGATCGCGCTGGCCGAACTGGCCCTTGGTGACCCCGAACTCCTCGGCGAGGGCCTGGAGTTGCGGGCCGAGCTGCAGGCCAGGAGCGGCTTGGATCCGCGTAGTTTCGCCCTGGTCAAGATCGCCGCCCTGATGGCGCTGGACGCTCCTCCGGCCTCTTACCTGTGGCAGGTAGGTAACGCGCTGGAGGTCGGCGTCACCCCGCAAGACCTCATTGGCGTCCTGCTCGCCATTACGCCGCAGATCGGCGGCCCGAGGGCGGTGGCAGCCGCACCAGAGCTCATGGTGGCTCTGGGCCTGTCGCTTCCGGACGGCGCATAGGACCATGACGGCTCAGTCAGCTAGGAGGCAGTGATGTTTATTCGGCGGCGCCCGCTGATGCGCGCGGCTGTGGTGGGCGGCGGCGCGTACGTCGCGGGCAGGAGCATGGGCCAACGAGCGGAGCAGCGCCAGCAGGTCGAGGAAGAGCAAAACCAGCGCATCAGCGATATCGAACAGCAGCAGGCTCCGCCCGCGCCTCAGGAGCGGGCACCCGACGCAGCAGCCACGTCGCCGATGATCGATCAGCTGAACCAGCTCGCCACTTTGCACCAGCAAGGCATCCTAAGCGACGACGAATTCACCGCCGCTAAAGCCAAGCTATTCGGGACCTGAAAACTCTAAAGGAGCGAAATAGGAGCTCTGGTGATATCCGTCGACAATGACACGCAGACGTCACCCAGTCTCGTGGCATCGTGGCAGGCGACGCTGGTTCTCGGCGCCCTGACCGTGATCCTCGGGCTCGTCGTGAGCTTTCATCCGACGGGCTCGCTGAACGTGGTCGCGGTCCTACTCGGCATTCTCATGATCCTTTCGGGGATCTTCCACTTGATCCGGATGTTCGACTCGAAGGAAACGCACCGGGTATGGCTCGGTATCGCCGGCCTGATGTTCATCGTCGTCGGCGTGGTCCTGATCCGTCACCTGGACCTGAGCAGGGCGCTTATCGGCCTGGTCATTGGCATCACCTGGATAGTCCAGGGGCTGACCGTGCTGATCGGGGGCATGGCCGGAGACGAACGCGAAGGACGGCCCTGGTGGATCATCTTCGGCGTGGTGAGCGTCATCGCGGGAATAGTGGTCGCCTCTACCCCCGCCTCCTCCCTGAACGTCCTGGCCGTCCTGCTCGGTATCTGGTTCGTCATCATGGGCATCTTCGAGATCGTCGGAGCGCTCCTGCTCCGGCACGAGCTTCGGGCCGCGGTGCTGTCGCTCACCTGACC
>Ga0335074_10017047_pt1 | contig 10231 bp, 14 predicted proteins | sample Lox_Sample_23_FD_206715 | JGI IMG/M metagenome (GOLD analysis project Ga0335074, IMG submission 206715) | Soil microbial communities from Loxahatchee National Wildlife Refuge, Florida, United States - Lox_Sample_2.3 | ecosystem: Environmental > Terrestrial > Soil > Wetlands | place: USA...
GCCGCTGACATCCCGGTACTGTGCGGGGACGGGCAGGTAAGAGAGTTCGCTGGCCGCTTGCTGGTACTGAGTGACGGGCTTGGCGTAGCACTTGGCGCGATGGGAATCTTCGCCGCAGACGGAACCACCGGGATTAAGCCCTTCGGATGGGAGGCTGGGCCGATGGTTGCGTGAGCGGCTGCCAGGCGTGGACCCGGCTTGGCCGTGGCCTGGCATGCTGGCGTGGGTTGTGGCGGCCTGGCCGGCTGGCGTGGTGACGCGCCCCGCGGTGGAAGATGGATGCGTGATCGGTGACCGGTGGGGTGTGAGCGAGAGTGAGATCTTGCGTTCCTACCCGTGCGATGGTTTCGTCGCGTCACCCGCGGTGCGGGCGTGGCGCGGCGTGCGCGTTGCGGCGCCTGCCGAAGCGGTGTGGCCGTGGGTCGCGCAGGTGCGGCTTGCGCCCTACTCCTACGACTGGATCGACAACCTGGGCCGCCGCTCTCCGCGGGAGCTCGCAGGCCTTCAAGAGCCTGAGGTCGGAGACCGGTTCACCACCGCTGGCGGGCGTGCGGCGGGCCGGATCGTCTCGGTCGATCCCGGCAAGCAGCTGACCGGCGCCATCTTGGGCGCCTTCGTGTCCTACGTCTTGGTCCCTCAGGAGCACGACGTGACGCGTCTGCTATTCAAGCTTGTCCTGCAGGCCACCCGCTGGCCTGCCATCGGGTTGCGCATTGGCGACCTGATCATGGCCCGCAGGCAGCTGCTCAACTTCAAGCAACTCGCCGAGCACCACCTGCGCCAGGTCGCGGCCTCGGGTTAGCGCGCTCCTCCGGTCACGATCGCCTGCTGCGGACCGGCGGTGCTGTCTGCACACTCCGGCCAGCCGCGCACCCTGGCGCTGGGGTTGCGAGCGCGAGCCTGCCGGGCAGCCAGCTCTGTAGATGTATGCACACCGTATAGCGCGCCGACCTGTGAGCCGAGCCCGAATCCGGCCACGTCCGCAGCGCCGTCCACGGCACCGTAGCAACGAGCACGGGACGCATCTTCGGCCCGTTCAGGCATCCGGACAGGGTGCGCCGCTGCCGCGGTGCACCCTGTTCGGTATGCCGAGCATGGTACGGGCGCGCAACCCGGAAAGGCCGGGCGGGCAGTCACAGGCGGAAGGAGGGACGGTGACCATTGACACGCAACCCAGCGACGCGGACCTGATCGCCGGGTCGCCTGCGGAGCCTGGCCTGTTCACGGCCGTATTCGACCGGCATTCCGCCGGGATCTTGCGGTATGTGTACGCGCGGCTCGGCCCGGAGCTAGCAGAGGACGTGACCGCGGAGACGTTCCTGGCCGCGTTCCGTTGCCGGGGCAGGTACGACGGCGCCTGGCCCGACGCGCGGCCCTGGCTGTATGGCATTGCGGTGCGGCAGATCCGCAGGCACCGGCGGGTCGAGGCGAGGCGGTTGCGGTTGCTGCGCTAAGCCCTGGCCGACGGGCCGGCCGGGGATCACAGCGACCGGGTGGTGGAACGGGTCACGGCGGCGCGGCTGGGGCCGAGGCTGGCCGCTGTGCTGGCAGCGCTGCCGCGGCAGGACCGGGAACTGCTGCTGCTGTTCGCGTGGGCCGAGCTGAGCTATGCGGAGGCGGCGGCCGCGCTGGGCACGACGGCCGGCGCGGTCAAGGGCCCGGCTGCACCGGATCAGGGTGCGGATGCGGCGGGAACGGGGCGGTAGCAATCCGATGGACGAGGAGAACGGCGATGAGGGAGATCGATGCGCTGCGTGACATGCGCCCGGCGCCGCCGCAGGCGGAGCTGGAAGCTATGCGCATGACGGCGCGGGAGCGGTTCACGGCGGGGACAAGAGCACGGCGGGCACGTCGGTGGCGGCGGCTGCCGGTGCTGGCCGGCGGGCTTACCGCGGCGGTAGCGGCCACCGGGGCGGCTGCCCTGGTCCTGACCGGCCCGGGGCCGTACCGGGGCAGCATGACAGCGGCGGGCACACCCGGATAGTCGTCACGGCGGCCTGGACGGTCCGCGAGGATGCCGGCGGAACCGTGACCACCGACCTGCGGCAGTACACCGACCCGGCGGGGCTGCGCCAAACGCTCCCGGCAGACGGAATCAACGCGATCGTTCACCCGGGTCTGTATGTCGCGTGGCCGCTGATCGGTCCGGGGATCCGCCTGCCGCCGCTGCAGCTTGACCATCCGGTCTGCTATTACGCCGCCACCGACCTGGCGCCGCAAGCCGCGCAGCGGGCGGTTGTGACCTTCACGGGCCACCGAAACCTCCCGGCACGCTTCATCATCCACCCGGATGCGATGCCGCGCGGGTCGGCGCTGTTCCTGGATTTCCTGGCCGGCAGGCCGCGGGGTCCGAAAGACGGCAACACCGGCGTTTTGGCTTGGCCGCCCGTCGTGCTCACCAACGACACGGTGCCCGCCTGCGGCGGGCCACAAAGCTGATGAGCTGTTCCCGTCGTTGCCGGAGCCGGTCAGAGCAGCGGTGGGTGGCGGCCATGGTGAGGCGCACGACGTAGCGGCGCCCGCCGGCGTGCTCACGAAGCCAGATCAAGGCGAAATGCGTCGCTACCACATGAACTCAAACAGGCCATTGACAAGCGCAGAGTCGGCGATCTGGCGCAAGCAGAGGAAACGGCGGTCCGCCGCTGACCGTTTTCGGCCACGAAGACATACGACTGAACGCATGATCATGCACAGGCGCAACGTCCGCTATTCGGCTACTTGTTTGCTTGCTCTACGGCCGGAGCCCGGCCACGCTCGGTCGAGGTGTCCGGCGGAGCGCTTTGTTTTCGGCTGTCCATCACGGCTTGGTGAGACTCACACATGGCATGCGTCCGCGCTCCAGCAGAGCGTTCGTGCCGCTGGCCAAGGCATCGCACGCCATACGGTGAAGTGCGACGGTCTCGGCGATCATCGTTACGGTCCTTTTTGCTTGAGGACGTGTTCGAGCAGGGCCGTCAGCCGGATGGTCTCGGCTCTGGTGAGCTTGCCAGTCATTGGGGACAGGGATCGGGCGATCTTGCCTTCTCCTAGGTCGGCGAGTTGCATGCCCTCGGCGGTGAGGAACACGTCGGTGGCGCGCCCGTCGGCCGGGTTGGGTGCCCGCTGGAGGAGGCCCCGCTTCTCGGCGCGGTCGACCAGGCCGGAGATCGTCGACTTGTCGAGTCCCAGGTAGTCGGCCAGATCGCTCAGCCTGACCCGGCGGTCCCTGAGGATGGCCAGCACCCGGAGCTGGGTCAGGGACAGGTCGTGTTCCGCGGCGACGCGGCTGAGCACCGCCGTCGTAGCGAACGACGCCCGGACCAGCGCGCTGATCAGCTCCTGCTGGGCGGTGTCGGCCGACGGCGCCGCGGGGTCAGTGAAAGTCATGCCAGCATGCTATTTGACTTGATTGGTATCCACAACTAATTTAGTGTGTAGTACCAACTAAATGAGGAGCTTGAAGTGGAGGTCGAAAAGCTGCGCCCGTCGTCCCGTACCTTGTGGGAGCACCTGGGGATTCGCGCCGGGGCCTGGCGCCGACGGATCGGCGCGGAACGTCAGATCGGCGCGATGGCGGGCGGGATGCGACGGGACCTGCGCGCCGCGCGGCGGGACGCCAAGACTGCCGCGGCCATCGGGCGCACCAAGCTCACCGTGGCCGTCGCTCGCTCCCTGGAAGACGCGCTGGGTCGCCTGGCGGGCCGCCCGGACTCCGACAGCTGATTCCCTCAGCCCGATCCTCATCTCTGTCACGACCATCAGTACAGACATCTGGAGGTTCCATCATGAAAGCCGCTGTCGTCACCGCCTTCGACACCCCGCCCCGGTACCTCGACTTCCCCGACCCCGTCGCCCATGGGAAGGACGAGGTCGTCGTGGACGTCCTGGCCGCGGGGCTGCACCCGCGGGTCCGCTCGCAGGCGAACGGATCGCATTACACCAGCACCGGCGCGCTTCCCCTCGTCCCCGGCGTCGACGCCGTGGTACGCGACCCGAAGGGCCGCATCCGCTACGCCGTCCTGGACGACACCACACTCGGCACCATGGCCGAGCGCACGGTGATCGAGCTGAACCGCAGCGTCGTTCTTCCGGCCGGGGTCGACCCGGTGCTCATGGCGGCGGCGATGAACCCGGCGATGTCGTCCTGGGTCGCGCTCCGCCAGCGCATCCGCTTCGGCCGCCGCCAGCGCGTGCTCATTCTCGGCGCCACCGGGAACGCCGGCCGGATGGCGATCCAGGTGGCCAAGGGCCTCGGCGCCGCCCAGGTGATCGCGGCCGGGCGCGACCAGGCCCGGCTGGGCGACCTGAAGGCTCTCGGCGCGGACGAGACCTGCACCCTCGATCAGCTCACCGCCGCCGCCGAGGTCGATGTGGTCCTCGACTACGTCTGGGGCCCGCCCGCAGCCCGGGCAATCGCCGACATGCTGACCGCCCGCGAGGACCGCAGCCGTCAGCTGACCTGGATCGAGATCGGCTCGGTAGGCGGCCTCGAGGCACCCATCCCGTCTGCTGCGCTGCGCTCGGCGCGCCTGGAAATCGTCGGCAGCGGCATCGGCTCGGTACCCGGACGCGACTACGCGAAGGAGATTCCCCAGCTCGCCGCCGCGGTCGCCAAGGGCACCCTCGACGTCCGCGCCCGGGCCGTCCCCCTTCCCCAGGTCGAGCAGGCATGGGCTGACGCGGCCCACACCACCGACCGAATCGTCGTCGTCCCCTGACCGCACCGCCCTCCTACGAGGGCCAGCGACCCGAAGGACTGAACAGCACATGAAAACACTAAGCCGGTGGTGCACCGCACGGCGCTGGTGGTGGCGGCGGCCTGGGTCGCACTGGCCATCGTCGTCACCATGATCGCGGACGGCCCAGGCCGCCACTACACGACCAACTTCACCTTGCCCGGCGCCCAATCCCAGCAGGCCCAGAACCTGCTGCCGAGCGATTTCCCGCAGCAGAGCGGTGACAGCGGCACGATCGTGTTCCACACCACGACCGGCACCGTGGACAGTCCGGCCGTCGAGGCAGCCATCCGACCGCTTCTGACGAAGGTCGCAGCGATGCCGGATGTGGTCGCCGTCGTGAGCCCGTATTCACAGGCTGGCGCCGGCGAGATCTCGGCCCACGGGCGCACCGTGTTCGCCACCATCGCCTACGACAAGCGAGCCAACCAGCCCCCGACAACACGGGCACACCGGTCCTTGACTCGGTCCAGGCGATCCACGTGGCCGGCCTCCAGGTCGCGACCGGCGGGAGTGATGGAGAACGCCGACGGCTTCAGCATCGGGCCCGCGACCGACGTCGGCGTGATCGCCGCCCTGGCTATCCTGCTGCTCACGAGGTGAGCGGCTCAGCCAGCGCACCCTAGCGAGGCGGTTGCGTGACCACGGCCATCGGTTTCCCAATGACCACCTAAGCCTGATCGCCGCCAGCATCGGCCTCAACGCCGACCGGGCTGCGTGACCTCCGACGAACCAAAGACCACCCTTGCCGCGCGACCCCTGACATGACCGCCGACGTGCAAGTGGAGGCTGGGTGACACTGTCATGGCAGCCGAAATGAGAGCGACGAGCCGGGTGCATGGACCGAGCCTGGCCGGGCGCCGGTCAAGTGGCAGCCGCATGCGGTGATGCCGCCTGTGGCCATATCCAAATGGCCGCGCACCTTACGGCGGATCCGCTTGCCGTCGGGCGCGAACCCGAGCGAGATCACCCCGCGCCAGCTGCCCGCACAGGCCTTATGCAGCCTGGCGTCTAAGCAGGCGGTACCGACTCGGTGATCGAAGTAGATCGAGTCGTCGCGGTGCCCGCGACGGGTGTCAGCCATGAGGGGAACGTAAGACAACTGGCTCCCACTTTGGCTGCCACGCGGGCCCTAGCCAAGATCTATAACGCTCTGAACTGGTCGGGATGGCGGTGTCCAGCCTCAAGACATTGAGGACAGGGTGTCTCAAGATATGGAGGACGGTCCGCCGGCGTGTCTGAAGGGCTAACGGGAGCGCGGCCAGAACTGTCGTCGCATGTCGAGAGCACGCCTGGTCATCACTGCCGTGACCGTCGAGAAGCGCCCGGTCAGCGAGGTCGCCCGCAGCTACGGCGTCGCCCGGTCCTGGATCTACACCCTGCTCGCCCACGGCGGCGGTACTTGCCCTGGCCCGCGCGACGCAGAACCTGCGTCCGGTCGCGGACGCGGCAGCCGATATGAGCATCGCCCATGCCCACCCCGCCGTCAGCCATCTGTCCGCGGCGGCCGATCACCTCGCCGCAGGCCGGGACCTCCTGCATACGCACTTCGCGCCAGATCGCGCCGGGATCACCACAGGGTCTTCCTCCTGGGCACCCCTGGTCACCTCGGGGCCGGTGACCTCGGCACTGCTCGCCGACCTCGCCGCCTACCTGGACACCCTCGCGCCGTGGATCACGACACAATCAAGATCCCGGCGCGCCAGCCCAGGCAGCTCACCTCGGTACACCTGGCACTGCGCGACGCCCAGCCATGGATCCAAGCAGCAGCCACCGCCATCCAGGCCACCCGGCGCGCCCACTACCCGCTGCCCGATCCCCGCCTGCTCGACGCCATCCCCGCCAACGCCCCGCCACCCCGCCAGCCACCCAGCCCCGCCGAACCGGTCCCCGAACTGTGCCAGCGCATCCCCTGACCGCCGAACGACTCCGCTACGCCGCCTTCACCTACGCCCAAAGCGCCCGCTGGTCACCCACCGCCACTTCCGCCGCCTGGCGCAAAGACGCCCTCGCCGCCGCCATCACCACCCACGCCTGCGAGCTCATCCTGCACGCCCTCGCCAAACGAGCCGCCCAGCTCGGTCTGCACCCCACCTACCAGCGGCAACTCCACGAGGCAGCCGGGCACCTGCACCAGGCCTGGGCCTCATGGCGCACCGTCACCGGCCACTTCGACAGCCTGACCACTGGGCACAAACGCACCCCAGCCACCACCCCCGTCGCCACCGAAATCAGCGACCTCGTTCAGCACACTGGACAACTCGCCTACGCCAACCCGCACTGGACACCAGCCCGCGTCCACACCAGCCAGACCCGCGACCCCGCCAGCCTCGCCGCCACCCGAGAAGACCTCACCACCACTCTGGCCGCCGTCCACCACGCCGCCGACGCAATCACCCGGATCACCACCGAAGACCACCAAGCCGTCATCACAGCCGCCGACGACCACCGGCTCTACATTCCCACCCGCCTTCTCCCTGACAAATACGACATTCCCCACCCGTACGCACCGGCACCCGGCGCACACACCGAAGCTCTCCTGACGGCCTACGACACCGCACTGCAAGCCACCACCCGCAGCGTCACCGCCCTCGACGACCTCGCCACCGCCGTCAAGGCACCCAGCAGTGCGCTCACCGCCACCCGCCGCGCCGCGGCAATAACCGGGCTCAAAGACGCCCGTCCACTCCGCCAGCGCGCAAGTCCCGAGCACCATCCGGTCAGGCCGATCCCGGGCCGGACCGAGCTAGCGCTACACAAACTACGCATCCGCGACCCGGCCCTGCTCCTGCGCGCCGCCGTCATCGACCAGGCCGCACACGATCTCGTCGCAGAAGCCACAACCAAGGCCCGCAGCCGCGCCAGCGTCACCGCGCGAACTCGCCAAGCGCGGTCCCGGCAAGGCCCCCACCCGCCCAAACGGCCAGCCAAGACATGCCGAGCTTGCCGACGACATCCAGCACTGACCACCCGAATGCCGGCACGTGCGAGCCCCGAGGCAGACGCAGCCGACCAGTACTCCAGCCCGGCCAGGGCACAATCCATCCTCGAAGCCGACGCTGAACTTCGCGATGAATTGGCTCGATCTACGGCTGCGATTCGCAACTGAGCGTAAAGCTCAAAATGCAGTCTCATCTACGTGCTCAACGCCTAACGCCGACTACGTGCGCGCATCGATGCGGGCGTCGGAGCACATCACCGAGCACAGATCAGCCGTTCGGTTGGGGCGCTGATCGTCAGCCACCGACTCAGAGGAGTGTGCCTCCGGAAACTCCGGGGCGCTTCAGTATGGTCACGAGTTCGGCAAGGGTGGCGTCGTTGATCCGCCTGCCGAACCGGTTCGCATCCTGGTATCAATTAGTCGCTTGCGTCGCCGCGCGAGGTCCTTCCCCGGCGTCGCGGACACCTGCTTCCACGGCTACCGGCTCGGGGATGCGATCGCCGGAGAGGAGAAAGCCCGCTCCGATCACTGCGGCGACGAGGGCGCCGCCCCACCAGACCGCGTCGGGCGAGGTCGCGAGCACCGCGGCACCGATGGCCGGGCCGAGCGCGAGGCCTCCGCTCACCATCAGGCTGTACAGCGACATGTAGCGGCCGAGGAGATGCGGGGGAGCGAGGTCCGCCACGAGTGGGCCGAGGACGACGGCGTGGACGCACTCGCCGATCGCAAACACGGTCGCGACGCCGGCCAGCAGCGCGGTCGCCCCGAGTTCCGAATGGATCATGGTCGCCGGCAAGACGCCGAGGAGCGCAATCGCCCAGAGCGCGCTCGCCGCGGCGAATGACTGTGCTCGGCGCATCCGCTTGACGACGCGCGTCGCGGGGAGTTGTGCGATCACGATGAAGGATGTGTTGAAGAGGAAAAGGATTCCGATCGCACCGGGTCCGAGGCGTGTATGCGCTTTCGCAAACGGCGGAAGGATGTTCGAGAACAGCGTGTAGCCGACGATGATGAGGACGATGTTCACGGCAATGACGATCAGGAACTTGCGATCGCGGGCGACCGCCCGGAATCCTCGTCCCACGGCGCCAGCGTGCGCCGCGGAGGCACGTCGATTCGGCACAATCGCCACTACGACCAGGGCAAGCCCGGCGTAGGTGATCGCGTCGAACAGGTAGAGCGTTTGAAACGATCGCAGGTGCTGCGCCGCCGCGACGATGAAGCCCGCGACCGTCGCGCCGCTACCGAGGCCGAGGTTCAACCCGACACGCCCGAGCGCGAACGACGCAGCACGTTGCTCCGGCGTTACCAAGGTGATGAGCAGCGTCTGATTCGCGGTGCGGGCCGCGCCGACCCCGGCACCGCCGGCGGCCGCACAGGCGAATGCATGCCACGGCCGGTCGACGAACGCAAAGCCGGCATAGCCGAGCGCGCTCGTAAGATTGCCGGCGATCAGGATCGGCTTGGGGTGAAAGTGATCGAGCAGGGCTCCGGTGGGGGGCGTCACGACGGTGGCCGTGCCCAGAATCGCGCCAAGCACCAAACCGGCGGTGGCCGTCGCGAAGCCGCGGATCTGGTGCAGGTAGATGATCTCGAACGGGAGGATTAACCCATAGCCGAAGAAGCTGACCGCATTCCCTGCCTGCAAGAGCAGGACCAGTCGGGGCAGGTCCGTCCGCCAACCTCTTGCTAAAGATAGCCGAATCACAATAGCTACCGGCCCGGGAGTGAGCGCGGCAGCCCGAACCACGGCAGCACGGTGTTGTCGAAGCGGGTCATGGCGCAGATCCGGTCGTCGGCAAGGGTGAGCACGTAGAAGCCGGTCGCATGGCGGATATCGGCGGGGACGCGCAGGTATGCCCCGAACGCCGGCTGGCCGTTGGCTCGGGTCGGCACGAGGTCGAACCTGCGGCCCGTGTCGAACTGGCGGGCCCAGTAGCGGGCCACGGCGTCTCGGCCCTCGTATCCGAATGGCTCCGGAGGCATAGCGATGAAGACGTCGTCGGTCAGCAGGGCCACCAGCGCGTCGAGGTCGGCCGACTCCCACGCGCGGGCGAAGGTGGCCACGATCGCATCCTCGGCGGGCGAGCTTGCGGCGGGCGGCGGCTGGTGGCCGGCGGCCGGCTGCTGCCGGCGATGGAGGCTGGCGCGGGCTCGTTTGAGGGCGCTGTTGACCGATTGGACGGTCACCTCCAGCATGCTGGCCACCTCGCTGGCGTGGAATCCGAGGACGTCGCGCAAGATGAGGACGGCGACCTGGCGCGGCGGCAGCAGCTGCAGGGCGGTCACAAAGGCCAGCGAGATGGCTTCGGTCTGCTCGTAGCGGGCCTCCGGGCCGAGCGGCTGGTCGACGGCGCCCTCGAGGAGGGCGTCAGGAAACGGCTGCAGCCAGACGGCCTCGTCGCGCGGCGTCGGCACGGGCGGTTTGAACTGCGACATATCCCACTCCCTGGCCGGGCGTCGGCTCGCTGCACGGCGCGCGTTGAGGCACCGGCTGGTGGCGATCTTGTACAGCCAGGTGCGCAGCGAGGCGCGTTCCTCAGTGAACTGGCCGATGCCTTGCCAGGCGGCCAGC
>Ga0335074_10017048_pt1 | contig 10231 bp, 10 predicted proteins | sample Lox_Sample_23_FD_206715 | JGI IMG/M metagenome (GOLD analysis project Ga0335074, IMG submission 206715) | Soil microbial communities from Loxahatchee National Wildlife Refuge, Florida, United States - Lox_Sample_2.3 | ecosystem: Environmental > Terrestrial > Soil > Wetlands | place: USA...
TGCGGTTTCTCAACCGACACGCAACGCTAACACAGTTATGCGTATTTGGAAGGGGTGATCTGCCGATCGTGCGGCCCCGGCTTCCGATAAGCGACTGAGCTTTCGCTTCGACCCACCCCATCCCGCACCGCAGCACGCGGGAAGCGACGACATGACGGAAATCCGAAAAGAAAAACCGGGCGCTTAGCCGCTCGGCATCGTGGCTGAGCGGTTCAAAAAGCTCGCCGATCGCATGGCGGCAGGCCGGCCGGCACCGACGCATGATGCTGGGCGAGTTGCTCAAAGGCGTTAGCGTCCCGATCGCCCACCCGGACGAGTACCTCGAAGGCGTCATCGAGCGCATGACCCGGCTCAACGTCGCGCATCTCGCGGTCATCGCCGGCGACGACCCGACGCTTGTGGGCTACCTCAGCTGGCGCGACCTGCTGCGGGTTCGGCTCCGGCTGCAGCAGGAGGACGTACACGGTAACTTCAGCCCCGGGTGGGTGAGGCGGCGGCGCGCAAAGGCCGTAAAGTCGGTCGGGCTCAACGAGACACTGGCCAAGTAGCGCGGTCGCAGCGGGCACCGATTGACGGCGCGCCAAGCGCGGTGGTTTCCTCCGAGCCGGCGAACCTGGGAGGAGGACGGCGCCCATGATCATCGACTGCCACGGCCATTACACGACCTCGCCCAAGCAGCATGAGGCGTGGCGCACCGAGCAGGTCGAGGCGCAAAAGGCCGCCAAGGCCGCGCCGCCGCGTCCGTCGATCAGCGATGACGAGATCCGCGAGACGATAGTCGGCGGCCAGCTCAAGCTGCAGCGCGAGCGCGGCACCGACCTCACGATCTTTTCGCCGCGCGCCGCCGGGATGGGCCACCACCTCGGCGACGCCTCGACCAGCGAGGCCTGGGCTGCCGCGTGCAACGAGCTGATCCACCGCGTCTGCTCGCTGTTCCCGAAGAACTTTATCGGTGTCGCGATGCTGCCGCAGAGCGCGAAGGTGAGCCCGAAGAACTGCCTTGCCGAGCTCGACCGCTGCGTCAACGAGTACGGCATGGTCGGGATCAACCTCAACCCCGACCCGTCGGGCGGGCACTGGCAGGACCCGCCGCTCGGCGATCGCTATTGGTACCCGGTCTACGAAAAGATGGTCGAGTACGACATCCCGGCGATGATCCATGTCAGCGCCTCGTGCACCCCGACCCATCACACGACCGGCTCGCATTATTTAAACGGCGATACGGCCGGGTTCAACCAGCTGATGGTGTCGTCGGTGTTCAAGGATTTCACAGCGATCAAGTTCATCATCCCGCATGGCGGCGGCGGAGTGCCGTACCACTGGGGCCGTTATCGAGGCTTGGCGCAGGACGCAAAGCTCGGCGTACTCAGCGAGATCATGTTGAAGAACGTGTTCTTCGACACTTGCGTCTATCACCTGCCGGGCCAGGAGCTTCTCGCCAAGGTGATCCCGGTCGACAACATCCTCTTCGCCTCGGAGATGATCGGCGCGGTGCGCGGCATCGACCCCGAAACCGGCCACCATTACGACGACACAAAGCGCTATATCGACGCCCTGCCGCTATCCGCCGCCGACAAGGCGAAAATCTTCGAAGGCAACGCCCGCCGGGTGTACGGCCGGCTCTCGGCGCAGATCGAGAAGCAGACGAGGGCTTAGCGCCAAGCCGCATAGCCCTCTCCCGCACGCGGGAGAAGGAGATAGGCAATTAGTTCAGCCGTAGCTCGCTGATGTGCCGCGGGTCCTGTTTGAGCTCGCCGCGCTCGACTTTTTTGACGATGTCGACGAGGCGCTCGTTGGCGGCGGCGCGAATGCCGACCTCATTGCCCTCGCGCACGACAAAGCCATTGAGGAACTCGATCTCGGTGCGGCGGCCCTTGGCCATGTCCTGGCCCATCGACGGGCGCTGATCCGAAGCGCCGCGCGGCGAGTTGAGCCGGTGGTGATCGTATTTTGCCAGCGCCGCGGCGTCGCCCTCGCCGGCGCGGGCGATCGTTTCCGGCTCCTGGTGATCGATCTCCTCGAGCTTGTAGCCGCGCGCCTGGCCGATGCGGATCGCCTCGCTGCCGAGTCGCGCCTGGAAATGGCGGATCGCCTCGCTGTCGGCGCATTGCGACCCGGAGAGGCCGGTGCAGGCGGAAACCCGTTCGCCATCGTGTTCTGCACCAGCTTGGTCCAGCGCTCGCCCCAAAGGTTGTCGGTGACCTTGGCGCTGTCGGCAGTCGAGACAAGGCGGCGGACCTCGTGCGCGCGTTCGGTAATGCGGCCGTTGGGTTCGCCGGTACGATAGACAATGTGCCGGTCGCCGCCGATCAGCCCGCCGCGATGCACCTGCGCCGGCGCGTGCAACGCGACCGAGATGTGGCTGGCGATGCAGCCCATCACCTTGCCCCAGCCGACGACGCCGGCAATCGTCTCCTCGTTCATGCAGTTCTGCAGCGAGACGATATAGCCGCCGGGTGCCAAATACTGCTGGATGAGCCGCGCCGCCCATTCGGTGTCGTAGGATTTGACGCAGACAAAGGCGATGTCGACCGGCGCCTGCTTGGCGAACTGCTGCGCCTCGGTGAGGTGCAGCGCCTTGCATTTGACCGAGAACGGCTCCGGGCCTTGATGGTGGGTGACGCGGATGCCGTCGCGGTTGATCGCCGCGACGTTCTCGGGCCAGAAATCGATGAAGGTGACGTCTTCCCCGGCCTTCGCCATATGTGCGCCGGTATAGCTGCCGACCGCGCCGGCACCGACCACGACGATCCGCTTGCCCATCGCTTTCCTCCCGCCCTGATCTTGCTCGGGGATCGTAGCGCCGCAGACCCGCGCTTCAACCACAATCGACACTATTGGGAAGGAGCACTGCCCGATCGGCAATTGCGGGCGCGGCAGGTTCGGCGCTATCAACGGCGCTGCTCAAAATTAGGGCAGCAAAAGACCAACGGGGAGGAGCCGGACGATGCCCGATGCGGGCGGCACGACAGCAAAGGAACTTGGACGCGTTGTCGAAGGGCGCGGCGCGTGGATCGCCGCCAGCGCGGTGCTCGGGCTTCTTTCGATCTCCTACGGTTCGCCGCTCTTGATCGTCATCGGGTTGAAGCCGATCACCGCGGGCCTCGGTACGGCGCGTGAAGTTACCGCGCTGGCCGCAGCGTTGACCTGGGTCGGGACGGGGCTCGGCGGCATCCTGATGGGCTGGTTCGCCGATCGTATCGGCGTGCGCCGGATCGTGATTTTTGGCGCGATCAACATCGCGCTGGGCCTCGCGCTGTCGTCGCTCGGCACGATCTGGGCGCTGTTTGTCGGCCAGGGATTGCTGCTGGGGCTGCTCGGCAACGGCGCGCTCTTCCCACCGCTTCTCGTCTATGTCAGCCGCTGGTTCGACCGGCGGCGCGGGACGGCGCTGGCGCTGATAGCATCCGGCCAATACATCGCCGGCGTGATTTGGCCGACGCTCTTCGAACATGCGATGGCGCGCTATGGCTGGCAGGCGACGATGACCGGCTTTGGCATTGTCGCCGCGCTGACGATCCCGCCGGTCGCGGCGCTGTTCCTGCACCCGGCGCCCGAGCAATCGCACGGCGAGGCGGTCTCGGTTGGAGCGCGGCACAGCAGGCCGCTGGGCTTGCCACCCAATATCGTGCTGGCGATGCTGTGCGCTGCCGGGTTCTGCTGCTGCGTGCCGATGGCGCTGCCGCAAAGCCATCTCGTCGCCTTCTGCACCGATGTCGGTGTACCGGCGGCGCAGAGTGCGCTGATCTTTTCGGTGATGACCGGCTGTGCGTTTTTCAGCCGGCAATTCTGGGGCTGGCTTGCCGACCGGGTCGGCGGCCTCGTGACGCTGATGCTCGGCTCGACCTGTCAGGCGCTGGCGATCGCCGCGTTCCTCCTAACCCAGAACGAGGCCGGGCTGTTCGCCGTCTCCGCCGTCTACGGGCTCGGCTTCAGCGGGATCGTGCCAGCCTATGTGCTGATCGTGCGCGAGCTGTTTCCGTCATCCGAGGCGTCGTGGCGGGTGCCGAGCGTGCTATTCGTCAGCATGTGCGGGATGGCGTTCGGCAGCTGGTTCGCCGGCGCGCTCTACGACCATTTCGGCTTTTACGCGCCGGCCTTCGCGATCGGGGTTCTGTTCAACCTAGCCAATTTGACGATTGTCGGCTTCCTCTTGCTGCGTCAAGGGGTCAAAGGCGGGTTTCGCCCGGCGATGGCGTGAGCAAGTGCGTTCGCGCCTCCGCGCGAGCGCGCTCACAAAGCTACGCGTTCCGCTCCCAATCCTCTTGCCACAGGAAATCCGGACCGAGAACGTCGAGGTTCGGCGCGCCGATCTGGCCCATCACGAGATCGATCTCGCCGCGGAAGATGTCGACTGCCTTTTTGACACCGTCGAGCCCGCCGGCGACCGCACCGTAGAGCGTCGGGCGGCCGAAGAAGCAGAAATCGGCGCCCAGGCACAGCGCGATGAGGATGTCGGCGCCGCGGCGGATGCCGCTGTCGAGCATCACCGTCAGCCGGTCGCCGACCGCACGTTTCACCGCCGGCAGCACGTCGAGCGAGGCCGGCGCCTGGTCGAGCTGCCGCCCGCCGTGATTCGAGACGATGATGCCGTTGCATCCCGCCTCGGCGCAGCGGATCGCATCGGCCGGGTTCATGACGCCTTTGACGACGAGGTTGCCCGGGAAGAGCTTGCGGTAGCGTTCGAGGTCCTTCCAGGTCTGGGCGTGGGCCGGCACCATCGCGCGGTTGAACTTGACCGTATCCTCGGCGCTCGCGCCGGGCGGCAGATAGGGCAGCCAATTGCCGAGCGGCGGCGTGCCGCCGTTCGAGATGTATTCCCAGATCCAGCCGGGATGCTGCAGCGCCTCGGCGAGCAACGCCGGTTTGAGGCGCAGCGCCGCCTGCAGCCAGTTGCCGCGGATATTTGCATAGCCGTTGCGGGTGTTGCGCTCGCGCTTGGAGTGCACCGGCACATCGACCGTCAGCACCAAGGTCGACAGCCCGGCATCGGCGGTGCGGCGGATAAGGTTCTCGGTGACTTTGGCGTCGCGCGCCGAATAAAGCTGATACCACGAGTTCTTTGGCGCGACGCGGGCGGCGTCCTCCAGCGTTTCGTTCGAGGCGCCCGACTGGATGTAGACAATGTTGTTCTCGCGCGCCGCCTCGGCGAGCATCATGTCGGCGCCACGACGGAACAGCCCGGCGCTGCCGGTCGGCGAGATGCCGAAGGGGCTGTTGAATTTCTGGCCGAAGATCGTCGTCGACTGATCGCGCTTCGAGACATCGACAAGGTAGCGCGGCAGCAGATGGTGCTGCTTGAAGGCCTCGGTGTTGCGGTCGATGCCGCGCTCGTCCTCGAGACCACCTTCGATAAAGTCGAAAGCGACCTTGGGCAGACGGCGCTTCGCCATCTGGTGCAAGTCTTCGATGTTGATCGCGTCGTCCAGTCTCATCGTCGTCTCGTCCCCAGGCGCGGCGGTATCAAAGTGCGTCGGCGCATCCGCGCCGACTTCGGCGCCAGCCCGCTCCCCCACCCGGCCACCCCGTGAGAGTATGCTGACGGGTGGTCGGGCGGCGGAACGGGCCGGTACCGCATTCCGCGCAAGCGGAACCATCACCGGATGAAAACATTGCGCATTTTCTTATGAAGGGACAACGCGCAAGTGCGCCGCGCCTAGCAGCTACCCGCTAGGCGCAGCCCCCCACGACAATCGATGTCGCCAGCAGATAGCGCCCACGGTAAGCTCTCAGCCTAAGGCATCGACCGGAGCAAAACCGGCGATCGGGAACAGGGAGAAAACGCAATGGCCCACGACAATGTGGCGTTGTGGTCTGCACTGTGCGGGTTGATGGCCGACTATTGGGCCGAGGTTGACGAACACGGCGGCCGCGAGGCGCACGCATTCTATCTGCCCGCCGCGGTCTATGCGATCGGCAACAACCAGTTCGCGGGACAGGACAAGATCGCGGCGTTTTACGACCGCCGCCGGCACAGCACGATCATGACCCGCCATGTCCTCTCGAACCTGCGGGTCTTCGCCGATAGCGAGAGCCAAGGGCGCGCGACCGGGATCATGACCCTTTATCGCGCCGACGGAAAATCGCCGTTCCAGGGCGCGCGGCCGCCGGCGATGATCGCCGATTTCGAGGCGAGCTGCGTGCTCGGCGACGATGGCCGCTGGCGCTTCCAGTCGCACGTGCTGCGCCCGTTCATCATCGGCAACGACATGCCGGCGTCGATCGCGATCAACCCACGCAGCCTGTAGGTCAGTCGGCCGCGATCTGCCGGATGCCGAGAATGTCTCGGAGATGACCGGTCTTCATCCACACGACGCAGCCGCCGGAGCCGCTGGTCGCGTGCAGCGCGGTGCCGCAGGGCAGCCTTAGCCAAGATTGAGGCGCAAAATGCTCGCCGCGATCGTCGAACGCCCCTTCGAGCACCAGCACTTCAGCGCCTCCCGGCACTGGAAGATCGACGGTCGCCTGTGGCGCCCATCGCTCGAGGCGAACCTCCTCACGATCGTCGTGGAAGAGCGACGCGACTTCGACCCCCGGCCGAGCCTGCGCAGCGGCCCAGGCGGGTAAGCCTCCGGTAATCCGGACCGAAGTGCGGTCGGCCGGATCGAACTGCCATAACTTCACGAAAAGTGTGCAACCGGGCGCCGAGCCTGGCGTGTGACGCGACGCCGGCGGATTGCGCACATAAGAGCCAGTTGGGTAGTCGCCCTGCTCGTCTTGGAAGACGCCGTCAAGGACGAGAAATTCTTCGCCGCCGCCATGAGTATGCGCCGCAAACTGGCTTCCCGGCGCATAGCGGACGATCGAGGTCGCGCGCGCCACCTCATCGCCGATCCGGTCGAGCATGCGCCGATCAACGCCGGCAATCGGCGATGGCGTCCAGCCAAGGCTCGCGGCGTGAACGACGACACGCTTCGTGAAGTCGTCGTTGAGCTCCATTACGCCCTCCGCTCGACAAAATGCGCGCTCGCCCGGATCCCGACCTTCCCCACGGACCAAGTCCGTATGCTAAGGCCCTCGGGATGACATCTGCGGATCACTTCGCGGCGTCGCGGGTCTCTACCTTGCTGAAGTCGATCGCGTTGCTCGCCGAAGCGGTATCGCCGAGCCGCGAGCCCTTGGTCTTGGCGAGCGCGGCGACCGCGGCCTCGTTCTCGGTGATCTTGGCCATGATTGCCTCCTTGGCGCGGTCGAAGACGCCGCGATTGGTGGCGACGAACTCGCGCGACTCGCGCAGCTTGGCGAGGTAGCCGTTGATCTCCGGCACGACATAGCGCGCGACCATGTCCCAGCTGCGGAAGGTATTCTCCGGATTGGCCCAGTCGTGCACGAAGCCGACCACGGTGCCGAACCCGCCGCTCATCGTCAGCACCTCTTTGAGCCGCGCGACGAGATCGTCCGGGGTGCCGATCGTCGCCGCGGCGCCGGCGCCGAACGCGGTCTTCTCGATCGCCTCGTCGGGGTCCTTGAAGGGGTTGGCGCCTGGCCGCTGCAAGGTGCCGACGATGTATTCGTTATGATGGCGCAGCAGACCCTTGCGCGCCTCTTCGATCGCCTTTTCGCGCGTCTCGGCGATGTGCCAGGATAGCAGCACCCGCCAATCCTTGCGGCTGACGGTCTGGCCGTGCTTTTTGGCGGCGCTTTCGGCAAAGCCCCATTGCGTCGGCAGTGCGTTTAAGCCTTCCTCGGCAAGCGAGCCGATCGAGATGACGCCGCAGCCGTGCTTGCCGGCCAAGGTCATGCCCGAGGGGCTGATCTGCGAGGCGACCGCGAACGGCATCTCTTCCTGCAGCGGCAGAAGCTGCAGCGCCGCGTCCTGCAGGGTGAACCACTCGCTCTTATGGGTGACCCGCTCGCCGTTGAAGAGGCGGCGGATGACGCCGATCGCCTCATCCTGGCGGTCGCGCTGGGTCATCGGGTCGATCGCCAGCGTGTGCGCGTCGGATGCCAGCGCGCCCGGCCCCGAACCGAAGATCGCCCGGCCGCCGGTCATGTGGTCGAGCTGCACCATGCGCTGCGCGACATTGAACGGGTGATGATAAGGCAGCGAGACGACGCCGGTCGCAAGCTTTATACGCTTCGAGCGCTCGCCGGCCGCGGCCAGGAACATCTCGGGCGAGCCGATCATTTCCCAGCCCGAGGAATGATGCTCGCCGCACCAGAATTCGTCGTAGCCGAGCTTGTCGAGATGCTCGACGAGATCCAGATCGCGGCGGAATTGCAGCATCGGATGCTCGCCCACCGGATGATGCGGGGCGAGGAAGGCGCCAAAACCGAGACGGGGCATGCGCTACTCCTGTCTTAGACGGCGCGAAGCGCCATTTTCAAAACCACAGAGGCACAGAGGCGATGAGATCGCCGCTCATCCTCCAATCTCCGTGCCTCACTGTCTCCGTATTATTATTTTAGGCCGCTACGCGGCCGAATTTCATACGCCTTCGACGATGCGCATGTCGCGGTCGGCGCCCTTGCCGAGAGCGCGCAGGGCCTCCTGATAGCCGGGGCTGTCATGCGCCGCCTCGGCCGCGGCGACGCTGTCGAACTCGATGAGCACGGTGCGCTGCAACAGGCCCGATTCGTAGCACTTCGCCGCGACACCGCGCGCCAGAAACCGGCCACCCGCCGCCTGGATCGCCGGGCCGGCCAGCTTGGCATAGGCCGCCAGCGCATCGGGGTTCGAGATCGATTTGTAGGTCGCTATCCAATAGGCCTTCGCCATGGTTTGTCTCCGTTACTTGGTCGCGTCGAACCAGCTTAGCGGTTCCGGCCGCGTTCGTCCCGCCAGAGGAAATCGGGGCCCAGATCGCCAAGGCTCGGACAACCAATCTGCCCCATCACGAGATCGATCTCGCCCTGGAAAATGTCGATCGCCTTCTTCACCCCTGGCAGGCCGTAGGCCGCGGCGCCGTATAGCGTCGGCCGGCCGAAGAAGCAGAAATCGGCACCGAGGCACAGCGCGATCAGGATGTCGGCGCCGCGTCTGACACCGCTGTCAAGGAGCAGGGTCAGCTTGTCGCCGACCGCCGCGCGGATCGCCGGTAGCACGTCCAATGAGCCCGGCGCCTGGTCGAGCTGCCGCCCGCCATGGTTCGATACGAGGATGCCGTCGCAGCCGACATCGATGGCGCGCAGCGCGTCGTCCGGGCTCATGATGCCCTTGATGACCAGCGCCTTGGGGAAGAGCTTGCGGTATTGCTCGACATCCTTCCAGGTCTGGGTGTTGAACGGCCGCACCGACGAAGAAAACTGCATCACTGCCTCGGCGTCGGAGCCGGCCGGCGCGTAGGGCTGCCAGTTGCCGAGCATCGGCGTGCCGCCGCCGCGGCGGAAATACTCGGCGATCCAGCCGGGATGCTCCAGCGCCTCGACGAGGATCGACGGTTTGAGGGAAAGCGCCTGGAGCAACCCGCCGCGAATGTTCTGAAACCCGTTCCTGATGTTGCGTTCGCGCTTCGAGCCGGCCGGGGTGTCGACGGTCAGCACCAGCGCGCCGAGGCCCTGATCGGCGGCGCGGCGGATCATGTCGGCGTTGATCGCCGGGTCGCGCGCCGCATACAGCTGATACCAATGATTTTGCGGCGCGATCTTGGCCGCTGCCTCGATCGTGTCGTTGCTGGCGCCGGACATGATGTAGGGGATGTTGGCGTCGCGCGCCGCCTCGGCCAGCATCAGGTCGGCGTGATAGCGGAAGAGGCCCGCCCCGCCGGTCGGCGAAATGCCAAAGGGCGAATTGAAGGTCTGGCCGAAAATGGTCTTGGTCTGGTCGCGCTGTGAGACGTCGACGAGGTAGCGCGGCAAGAGCCGGTGCTTGTGGAAGGCCGAGGTATTGGTTTCGAGCCCGCGCTCGTCTTCGAGGCCGCCCTCGATAAAGTCGAAGGCGATCTTCGGCAGGCGCCGCTTGGCTTGCTGGTGCAGGTCCTCGATATTGACGACGTCGTTGAGCCTCATGGCCGCCCTCCCCGCTTTGTTGAGGAAGCATGGCGCATCCGCGCAGTCAGCGGCAATGCCCTAAGCGCCGGTCAGGGCTCGATCACAGGTATCCGGAGGGCGCGCGAGGCATCCGCCATTCGTCGATCAAAAGTGATGAGAGTCGCGGCCAAGCGTTGTGCCACCGCGATGTGGATCGCGTCGGGCGTCCGCAAAACTAAATCCAGGTGCCGGAGAAACGAAGCGGCCAGGGCAATATCTGAGGGCGACGTCTCGGCGTTTCCCACCGCCGTCAGCGCCCACC
>Ga0335074_10017049_pt1 | contig 10231 bp, 9 predicted proteins | sample Lox_Sample_23_FD_206715 | JGI IMG/M metagenome (GOLD analysis project Ga0335074, IMG submission 206715) | Soil microbial communities from Loxahatchee National Wildlife Refuge, Florida, United States - Lox_Sample_2.3 | ecosystem: Environmental > Terrestrial > Soil > Wetlands | place: USA: Florida...
TCTGCTCTCCTCGCGGCAGCGACCACTGAAGTGGATCGCCACGGTCGCGACAGGACGATGAACGTGGGCTGCACATAGGTCCCGGCGACATGTAGCCCGAGACAAACCGGGCATACAGGATGGGTGTGTGGTGCCTGCTTATCCGGCTGTTGATCTTGGTCCGCGGCCGTGGGTTGCAGCGATCCCACTTCGGCATGGCAGATCGGGGCCACCGTCCATTGCGGCGCGTCCGCATCGGCCGCTTGCGTTGGCGGGACGTGTAACAACGGAATAACAAGCTGAAACAGCAACGCCCAGCAAGCCGCGGCGGCTGAGCCGCGGGCCAGGTAACCGAAACGGAACCTGCCTAAAAGGTTCCGTCTATGACTACGTGTGGCGCCAAAGAAGCGCGCTCCTCACGCTCGCGTTATCGGGGAACCTTGCGTCCTGCAGACGGCCGGCACAAGGGCTATACGCGTGCGGCGATTGACCACAGCAACGTTTTCCGCGTTAAGCGTTAGTCGGCCCGAGCGGCTCTCGTCTCCCTCTTAGCGTGTCCTGGATCGCAGTTTTCCGGCTCGAACGTTGCCCTTTCGGCGCACGGGAGACCTGTGGAGTCGCCCTGCAAGGGGTCCGCTTCTCTCGAACAGCCGTCATTCCCCCGCGGCCCGAAGATCGATTGGACGACTTTCCCAACGACCGCAGTCCCATCGGGTTACGAACGGAGACTCGGCGGGCATCTCGCCCATCGATGCCTTTGTGAGAAATTTGTGAGACGCAGAGCGCTGCTCTAGGCCGAGATAGGCGCCGATATCGCGGGATCGCCGGAAGCGGCTGGGATCGTCAATTGCGGCGGTGAAGGCGAGTGCGGTGAGCTGACCGACACCGGGGGTGGTCATCAACCGTCGGCAAACGGCGGATGCTTTCACCGGTGCCTGACATCCGCATCGATCGCGACGACCGCAGCGAATACGGCGCTCCGCGCCGCGATCAGGCCGCGCCCGGATGAAGGTGCACCCGAAGCGTCGCTTCAAGCGCGGTTGAAACGTCCAAGCCTTGAGTAGTTATCGAGCCGTCACCAGGCAAGGGCGCCGCCGAAGTAGTGTGGATTCGAAAAAAAGGGGGCTAAAGTGAAAGACGCAGTGAACCGTTTTCGAGAGCTTATGCGGCGCGGGTCGCGCCGACTAACTGATGATCTCGCGCGTACCAATCTGTGGCGCTAGACACGGAGGCTCTTATGAACCTCACCGCATTTTTGCTCTCGCGCCCCCAGTTCCGGGTGCAGGTACAGCGCGTTTCTGGCGTCGATCTGGCTGTTCCTGATGTCGTATGTCGGCATTGCCATGAGCCTGTGCCCAATGATCATTACTCGCTTTGGAAAGCGACGCTGTCACGCAGCACGCTGGCATTCCTGCCGATCGTCACGCTCGTTTTGCTCCCTGTCATCGTGATGTGCACGACGTAGGGCTACTGGGTGTTTCGCGGCAAGGTTTGCGGCGACATCGGATACCGTCGAGGAAAACAGGGTTCTCTAATTTCACCGTCATTCGATTTTCCAGCCTGGATCGTGAAACAACGAAAGGCCTGAATCCATGGAACAAGTCTTCCCCATCGACCTCAGCACGCTCAAGCCCCTGAAGCTCGACCCGTCCGTTACGTCTCTCTCTGATGAGGCGAAGTCGACCCTGCAATACAACATTCAGCTCTGCCGAGATGCGATCGTCTTCTTCACGGCGCTCGCGGGCGCCAAGGGGTTGGCGGGTCACACGGGCGGTGCCTACGACACCGTTCCGGAGGTCACTATCGTCCGGGCCTTTATGGCGAATGGCGCGCCCATCGTCCCGATCATCTATGACGAATCTGGCCACCGCGTCGCCACCCAGTACCTGCTCAGCGTGCTAGACGGCGCGATGCCGGCTGAGCGGCTGCTGCACTACCGGGAGTACAATAGCGGACTTCCTGGACACCCGGAAAAGCTGCTCACTCCAGGCATCGCGTTCAGTTCCGGTCGCCTTGGGCATCTCTGGGCCTTTTGCAATGGCGTCGCGCTGGCGAACCCCGGCAAGGCTGTGGTGCTCCTGGGATCCGACGGCAGTCAAATGGAGGGCGATGACGCGGAGGCGGCGCGGCTTGCGGTCGCGAAGCACCTCAACATCAAGCTGCTGATCGACGACAACAACGTGACCATCGCCGGCCACCCGCAGGAGTACCTGGCGGGCTATGATCTGACGCGAACACTCTCCGGATACGGCCTCACGACCGAAACCACCATGGGCGAGGATCTCGACGCGCTTTACGTCGACCTGTGCCGCGCGTTCAGCAATCAGGATCCTCACGCACTTATCATCAAGCGCCGGATGGCGGCGGGCATCGCCGGGGCGGAGGGCGAGATCCTCTCGCACGACGCGCTAAAGGCGCAGTTGGCCATTGACTATCTAGAGAAGCGCGGCGGCCATGAGGCGGCGGTTGCGATCCTTAAAGCCGCGAAGCCGGAGAAGAGCCCGCTAACATATCGGGGCTCTTCGGGAGCAGGCAGAAACCGAGACGACTTCGGCAAGATCATCAACGAGATTCTCGACGGGATGGACGAAGCGTCCCGTCTCGCGTCGGTGCGGGTGTTCGATAACGACCTGGAGGGCTCGTGCGGGCTTCACCACATCCGCCAGAAACACCCTGAGGTGTTTGTCAGAGGCGGCATCATGGAACGCGGCAACTACTCGGCCGCGGCGGGCTTTGGCTCGATCGCCGGCAAGCAGGGCATCTATGCCACCTTCAGCGCCTTTCTCGAGATGATCATCAGCGAGATCACCATGGCTCGCCTGAATTACGCGAATGTTCTGGCTCACTTCTCTCACAGCGGCGTGGACGATATGGCGGACAACACCTGCCATTTCGGCATCAACTCGATGTTTGCGGACGGCGGCATGCAACCGCGCCACGGTGAGGATGACACGCGTCTCTATTTCCCCGCGGACCGGCATCAGTTTGCCGCCTGCGTGAAGCGCATCTTCAACGATCGTGGCCTGCGCTTCCTGTTCAGCACGCGCGCCCCGGTGCCCGACATCCTCGGCGAGGACGGCAAGCCCTTCTATGAAGGCAGGAGCTTCGAGCCTGGGGTGGACGACCTGATCCGCGAGACGAAAGACGGCGGCGGGTATGTCGTGAGCTTCGGCGAGGCCGTCTATCGCGCGCTCGACGCCGTCATCGGCTTGCATGAAACTGGGGTTGACGTCGGACTTGTGAACAAGGCGACGATCAACGTTGTTGACAACGCCATGATGAAGAGGCTCGCCAAGGCGCCCTGGGTGCTGGTCGTCGAAGGCTGGAACGTTAAGACCGGTCTCGGCACCCGCTTCGCCGATTATCTCCTGCGCTACGGCTTCCAGGGCAGATACGACCACATAGGGACCCATCTAGAGGGCAGCGGTGGGCTATGGCAGCAGATGGGCCATCAAGGCCTGGACCCTGAAGGAATCAAAGCAGCGATCAGCCGCCTGAGAGGAGCTGGCTGACACTCGATGACCCCGCTCTGACCGTCCAGCCAGGCACTGGTGCCGACGCCGCTGATCCTTGGGTTCCTCCGGGACCCCACGCGGGGGCGCTGGGGAGCGGCCCGAACTCTGAGCCAGGCTCGTGGGCACGGCTTCTGGAAAAGGCGGCCTTTGGTCACAATGGGATGATGAGGTTGCTTACTATTCCAAACGTTCCGGGCGCAATCACCACGTAACACCGTTAGGCTAAATCATTCACTTCGATCAGCCTTGCCCGCGCTGATTGATGGCCGATAATCAACCGTTGCGCGTCCCCCGTGCCAATCAATAAATTTCGGTGCTTTTCGAACGACAGCGTTGCCCCAGCGTGGTTTTTCCCCGCCCAAGCATTTGGAGAATGCCGTGCCATCGACGCGAAGTCCGTCACCAATTGGGCCGGCTCCGCTGACCGACGAGGTATCGCGGCGATGAAGGGTCGCGCGGTCTTCGGGATTCTCGCGGTCGTGGCTCTGCCGACGGTCGGGTCTGCAGCGTTCGCACAAACCCCGGAAGCGCCGAAGGCACCGGACACGATAGAGGCGCGCGTGCGCGCCTGCACGCCGTGCCACGGCGAGCAGGGACAGGGGACGGACAACGATTATTTTCCGCGTCTGGCGGGCAAGCCGGCGGGCTATCTGAAAAATCAGCTGATCGCGTTTCGTGACGGGCGTCGCCGTTACGCGCCGATGAACTACCTGCTCGAATATCAGACGGAGGCTTATCTGCAAAAGATCGCCGAGTATTTTTCGGCTCTGCGCCCGCCCGCCGTACCGCCGGCGGTGAGCGATGCGAGCGCCACCGTGCTCACCCGCGGCAAAACGCTGGTTACCGACGGCGACCAAACGCGCGGGGTACCGGCTTGTGCCGGATGCCACGGGCCGAAGCTGACCGGGATGGACCCGGGAATCCCCGGTCTTGTGGGGCTCCATGCGAGCTATATCAGCGCGCAGCTTGGTGCTTTCCGTTACGGGACGCGCACCGCCGCGGCGCCGGACTGCATGCAGCTCGTCGCCGCGAGCCTCACCGAAAGCGACGTCACCGCGGTCGCGGCGTATCTCGCGGCGCAGCCGGTCCCGATCGACCCATCTCCCGTCCCCCAGGGCACGCTGGCGACGCCGTTCGCTTGCGGCAGCGAACCTCATTGAAGAGACGCCATGCGGATCGCCCGGCTCACCTCATGGCTGTTCGTCGTCGGCATGGTCCTAGCTCGCTTTGGCTTCCCGGCCGTCGCGGTGGCAGCCGACGACCATGCCCTTGTCGGCAAGGGCGAATACCTCGCCCAGGCCGGCGACTGCATCGCGTGCCACACCAACCCAGGCGGCGCGCTATTCGCGGGTGGGCGGGCGATGGCGACGCCGTTCGGAACCATCTATTCGTCGAACATCACGCCGGACCTCGCTACCGGGATCGGAAAATGGAGCGCGGACGATTTTTACAAGACGATGCATGAGGGCCGATTCCCGGATGGAGGCCTCATTTATCCGGTCATGCCCTATGCGTCCTACACGAAGGTAACGCGCGCCGATTCCGATGCGATCTTCGCCTATCTGCGCTCCATCCCGGCGGTAAACCGCCCGAATCGGCCGAATGAACTGCAATTCCCTTACGACAACCGCCAGCTGATCCTGGGTTGGCGCACGCTCTATTTCAACGAAGGTGAATACCAGCCCGACGCCACCAAATCGGCCGAGTGGAACCGAGGTGCCTATCTCGTCGAGGGACTTGGGCATTGCGCGATGTGTCACTCGCCGATCAACGCGCTCGGCGGCACGCCGGAATCGAAGGCGTTCCAGGGCGGGCTTATCCCGATGCAGAACTGGTACGCGCCGTCGCTGACGTCGAACAAGGAGGCCGGGCTCGGCGAATGGAATATCGACGAGATTGTCGGGCTGCTGCGCACCGGCGTATCGCATCGCGGCGCCGTTTACGGGCCAATGGCCGAGGTCACTTTCAATAGCCTGCAATATCTCAGCGACGCCGACGTGCGGGCAATGGCGGTCTACCTGAAGAGCCTCGCCGAGGGCAGCCCCCCGGGACCTGAAAGTTCAGGACTCTCTGCGCCTGAGAGCAGCCTGCTGATGAGCCTCGGGCAGACGGTCTACGAGGCGCGCTGCGCGGTCTGCCACGGTTCGGACGGGCGGGGCATGCCGCCCGACTACCCGCCACTCGCCGGCAACCCGTCAATCCAGATGGAGTCGGCGGTGAACCCGATCCGCATGGTGCTCAACGGCGGTTTTCCACCCGGCACCAATGGCAATCCGGCGCCCTACGGCATGCCGCCTTTCGCGCAGCGCCTGTCGGATGACGAGATCGCCGCGGTCGTCACCTATATCCGCGCCACCTGGGGCAACCGGGGCTCGGCCATTTCGGCGGCTCAGGCCAACGAGCTGCGCAAAGTGCCTTTGGATTAAAGAGACGATGTTGAATTCCGATCCCTTGCCACCCGACAATGCCGTCGCTCCACAGGACGAGGCAGCCTTGAACGCGATCCTGCGGTCGGGCGCGATCGGCGCGGTCGTGCTCGCCGGGCTGGCAACCGCGATCGTCGTGGCGATCTGGTTCGCATTCTATCTCGGCGTCTTTCTGCCACGCGCGATTGCGTCATGAGCGACCTGGTCTCGACGCCCTCGCCTGATCCCGCCGCCGAACATGCCGAGCGGATCGAGCATCGCTGGGCAGCAGTCATGGTCGCGATCATCGTGCTGCTGGTCGCGATCACCACGTTCGCGGCGCTCCATCATGCCGCGGTGCCGCAGGCCCGGGTCGAGACGGTTGACCCGCGCACTCTTCATCTTAGCGGCGAGTTTATCGAAGGCAATCTCGGCAGCGCGCTCGAGCCCGACGGCTCAGTGACGGTGAGGGCAGTCGGTCAGCAATATTCGTTCACGCCGTCCTGCCTGCTTGTTCCCACCGACACGCAGGTCACATTCCGGATGACCAGTGCCGATGTGGTTCACGGCTTCCTCGTCGCCGGCACCAACATCAACCTGATGCTGGTGCCGGGTTACATCTCGAGCTTGCGGGCGCGCTTTGATGCGCCTGGCGAGCGGCTGATGCCGTGCCACGAATTTTGCGGCGTCGGGCATGAGGGAATGTGGGCGCGGGTCAAGATCGTCGACAAGGCCGCGTTCGCGGCGCTGGCGGCGCAGCAGCGGAGGCTGAGCTGTGTGGAATAGCAAGCGCCTCGTCCTCGCTCATTTCTGGTTTGCCTTTATCGGGTTTGGCGGCGCGCTGCTGCTTGGCGAATGGCAGATGTTCATCCGCAGCCCGCTCGCGGCGTGGATCGGCGATCCGGAGCTGTATTACCGCTCGGTCACGGCGCACGGCACCACAATGGCCTATGTGTTCCCGACCCTGGTGGCGATGGGCTTCGGCTATTTCGTGACAGAGCAGTCGCTGAGGCGCCCGATGGTGGGACTGCACTGGGCCTGGCTCGGATGGGGCCTCGTAGTTCTGGGCACGATCAGCGCAATCGTGCCGGTGGCGCTCGGGCGAGCCTCAGTGCTCTACACCTTCTATCCGCCCCTGATCGGCAACGCCTTCTATTACATCGGCATCGTGCTCGTGGTCGTCGGCTCGTGGATCTGGGTCGCGCTGATGTCGGTGAATTTGTACCGCTGGAAGCGCGACAACCCCGGTGCGCCCGTGCCGTTTCCCATGTTCGCCACGGTTGCCGGCTCCTATCTCTGGGGCTGGACGGCGGTGGGCGCCGCGCTCGAATTGCTATTCCAGATCATCCCTGTGGCGCTGGGCTGGCGTGACACGATCGACGCCGGGCTGGCCCGCGTCTTGTTCTCGTGGACCTTGCACGCGATCGTCTATTTCTGGCTAATACCGAGCTACATCGCCTATTACACGATCGTCCCGCGGGCGATCGGCGGGCGGTTGTTCAGCGACACTATGGGGCGGATTTCCTTCGCCCTGTTCCTCGTCGTCGCGATGCCGATCGGCATCCATCACGTGTTCGAGGACCCGCAGGTCGGGGCCGGGTTCAAGTACCTGCATTCGGTGTTCACCGCGCTCGTCACGGTCCCCACTTTGCTGACCGTGTTCACGATCTGCGCGTCGGTCGAGATCGCCGGGCGGCTGCGCGGCGGGAAAGGGGTGCTCGGCTGGCTCAAGGCGTTGCCCTGGCGCAACCCGGCGATGCTAGGCGTAGCGCTGTCTTTTGTAATGCTCGGCTTTGGTGGCGCCGGCGGGATCATCAACATGAGCTACCAGCTCGATGCGACGATCCACAACACGCAATGGGTCACCGGCCATTTCCATCTGATCTTCGCCGGCGCGATCGTGATCATGTATTTCGTGATCGCCTACGACACCTGGCCGCATCTGACCGGGCGCACCCTCGACTGCTTCGGGCTGATGCGTGCGCAGCTCTGGCTCTGGTGCATCGGCATGATCGTGCTGACCTTCCCGTGGCATTGGGTCGGCATCCTCGGCATGCCACGACGCATGGCATTTTACGACTACACCAACCCGCAGATCGCGGCCGAGGCCGTGCCGGTTATGATGTCAGTGATCGGCGGCGCGATCGTCGTGGTGTCCGGCGGGCTGTTTTTCCTCGTGCTGCTGCGCGGCCAGTTCGCACCGCGTGCCGAGCCGGAGGCGTACCGCTTCAGCGTCGCGGTTCGGCCGCCGCGTACGGTGCCGGCCGCGCTTAACGGATTGGGGCTTTGGCTTGGCCTGATGATCGCACTGACCGTCATCAATTACGGCTTCCCCATTGCGCACGCCATCGCGACGCCAGGTACGGCGGTGCCGCCGATCATGGTCGGGGAACGGCGATGAGCGAAGAGCGCGTCGCCTCGCTGCGCAATCGCTGGTTCACTACCAGCATCGGGATCACTGCCGCGACTGCGGTTATCGGATTCGCAGTCGGCTTCTTGTGGCTTCCGCTGGCGCAACCTGGCGAGCGGTTTCGGGGAGCTTGGGACGCGATCTGCAGCGCCGCGGGCCTTTTGCAGAGCCCGTCCGCGAGCGAACAGATCGTCACCGCCAATTACCCGACCACACGCGTCGAAGTGATCCCGCATATGCTCGCCGGCGCCGATGCTGAATCGATCGGTCGGGGCGCCACGCTGGCGCTGCGCTGCACGATGTGCCACGGAGCACGTGGCCTCAGCGAGGCCAATTCGCCCAATCTTGCCGGGCAATATACGATCGCGATCTACAAGCAGCTTGTCGATTTCAAGACCGGTGCGCGCGCCAGCGCGGTCATGGCCCCGCTCGTCGCCGATCTGAGCGACGCCGACATGCGTGATCTCGCCACTTATTACGCCTATCTGCCGCGGCTCACTGACAGCAGCGCCAACCACCCGCCGCGCATCGTCGCCAGCGGCGCGCCGCTGCGCGGGATTGCGCCCTGCGGCGCCTGTCACGGCGAGGTCGGCGCCAAGGCCGGCGCGGCCTGGCTCGAAGGCCAGCCGGTGATCTATCTCCGCACTCAGCTCGACGCGTTCGCCAGCGGGGCGCGGCACAACGATATCGACGAGCAGATGCGCAATGTCGCGCGGATGATGACCCCGCAGGAGATCGACGCCGCAGCCCGCTATTACGCAGAACATCCTTAGCCACCACCATCGCGCGAGCACATGACAATGCGAATTTGAAAACTGATGGGCGATGCCAAAAGACCGGCGACGCTGGCGGATGGGATCATCAAAACTCACGCCGAGGAGGTAACAATGACGGTCCAAAAGCGCCGAGACGGATCCGTCTCGAGCAACACATACCGTTCTGTTGGCGCGTTACCTTCGACCACCCACCCCTCAACATCTTCGGCCCCGAGAGCATTCCAGAGCTGAATCACATCGTCACGGCACTCGAAACAGACGATCGGGTCAAAGTTGTCGTGTTCGACACCGCCATCGAGGGCTTCTTCATAACGCACTACGATTTCCTCGCTAAGCTCGAGGACTCCACCAACATCCCACTCGGCCCCACGGGCTTGCAGGCGCTACCTGATATGCTCGTGCGTATCAGCCGCGCTCCGGTGGTATCGATCGCCTCGATCCGCGGCCGCGCCACCGGAGTCAGGAGCGAACTCGCGCTCGCCAGCGACATGTGTTTTGCCAGCGGCGAGAAGGCGATCTTTTCGCAATGGGAGGTGGGTGCCGGTCTCGTTCCTGGCGGCGGACCGATGGCGCGACTCCCCCCCGCCTTGCGGTCGAGGACGTGCGCTCGAAGTGCTGCTCAGCGCGGACAATATTCGCGGCGATGTCGCCGAGCTCTACGGCTACGTGAACCGCCTGATTCGGAGCTCGACGTATTCGTCGATACCCTTGCGAAGCGGATTGCCTCCTTCGACAAGGAGGCCATCGCCAATACGAAGCACCTTGTCAACGTTGCCAGCCTACCGCCCGACGCTGAGATCGCGCCTGAATGGGGATGCCTTCATCTTTCGCTAGGACGTCCCGCCGCCCAGACTCGGATCAAGGCGCTGATGGCGCGCGGCTTCCACAAAGCGGGCGATGTCGAAAATCGGCTGGGATATTACGTCGGTCAACTCGGCGCCTAAGCAGCAATTTTCATCTCACAATCGCCGACAACAACCGACCGAAAGCGCGAACGCCAAATGGACTTCCGTGTGCCGGTCGTGATCGGCACCCTCGGGGGGTTGCTGGTCGGCTACGATACGCGCGTGATCTCTGGATGAAGCGGCTGGTCCGATGAAGTCTGAGAAGACAACGAGCGGGCATACTCGCTTGAGAGAGGCGCGG
>Ga0335074_10017050_pt1 | contig 10230 bp, 6 predicted proteins | sample Lox_Sample_23_FD_206715 | JGI IMG/M metagenome (GOLD analysis project Ga0335074, IMG submission 206715) | Soil microbial communities from Loxahatchee National Wildlife Refuge, Florida, United States - Lox_Sample_2.3 | ecosystem: Environmental > Terrestrial > Soil > Wetlands | place: USA: Florida...
CAGGAGCCGAAGATTTCGTCCTCAGACCGCAGCGCGCGGCCGGCGCTGTGAGCCGGCACCAGCCCCCGCAACGCGGCATTGACGGTCACAAATGAGGTTCATACGATGACTGAAAGCTACGGACGGGAGTCGGGCGGGGAGTGATCGGCGGGCTCGCCACAAAGCGGCGAGCAGGACCACGTTTCGGGGGCAGATGTGGCGACCGACCGGCAGTCAGCGACGTCCACCGGCCAGCCAGCGGGACCGTACCGGCCGCCTGACGGGAGAACAGCCACCCAGCGCCTGGCCAGCCATCCGGCCGTCGGATTCATCCCCTGGATCACGTTCTGGGTGGTCGGTGGGCAGGCAACGTGGGAGACCGGCACGCTGGCCGCCCTGCTGGCGGCCATCTTTGTGACCATGCTGAGCATCGGCTACCGCCCGCTGGTGGCGTGGGCGAAGGTGCGGCCGGACCGGCGGGCCAGACCGCGGCCCGAGCGGAGCCACCTGAAGCTCCTCGACATCGCCACGGTGGTGTTCTTCGCCCTGCTGTCGCTGGCGGCGCTCGTGACGAGCCGCCATACCGTCAGCGACCTGGACAAATACTCCCAGGCGATCTCCAGCGGCGCGCTGGGGATCATCGCGCTGGGGTCGATCGTGTTCCGGCACCCGTTCACGATTGACTACGCCAAGGAGAAGGCGCCGCCCGCGGTCTGGCGCACGGCGTTGTTCAAGCGGATTAACCGCGTCCTGAGCTCGGTGTGGGCGGCGGTCTTCCTGATCTGCGCGCTGCTCGGCCTGGCCGCCGAGCAGGGCGCGGCCAAGGGCCTGCGGGACTGGCTGAACTGGTACATCCCGATCGTGCTGATTTTCCTGGCATTCCGGTTCACCAAGCGGTACCCGGAGCAGGTCAGGGCGCAGCAGGGCCGGGCGGCCGGTCCTGCGGGCTAGCCGTCCGCCCCGCTACTCTGGCTGCTCATGCAGCAAGTCTGGTTCATCACCGGTTCCTCGCGTGGCTTCGGCCGTGCGCTCGTCTGTGCCGCTCTCGACGCTGGTGACCGCGTGGTTGCCACGGCGCGCCAGCCCGGGCAGCTAGCCGAGATCGCCGAGCGGTACGGCGACAGCGTGCTGCCGTTCGCGCTCGACGTCACCGACACCGGCGCGGTGCGCGCCGCTGTTGCGGCCGGTACCGAGCGCTTCGGCCGACTGGACGTCGTGGTCAACAACGCCGGGTACGCGAACGTCGCGCCCATCGAGACGGGCGACGAAGCCGATTTCCGGACCCAGTTCGAGACCAACTTCTGGGGCGTGTACAACGTGTCGAGGGCGGTGATCCCCCAGCTGCGGGCGCAGGGCGGCGGCATCGTCGTGCAGTTCTCCTCGGTTGGCGGGCGCGTGGGCGGCTCGCCGGGCATTGCCAGCTATCAGGCGGCCAAGTTCGCGGTCGACGGCTTCAGCCGCGTGCTCGCGATCGAGACCGCGCCGTTCGGTATCAAGGTCATGGTCGTAGAGCCCAGCGGCTTCGCGACCGACTGGGCTGGCTCCTCCATGACCGTGCACGACATCCCCGCCGACTACGACAGCACGATCGGGACGATGGACCGCCGCATGCGGCACAGCCCAGCCGGTCCGGCCGGCGACCCGGAGCGCGCCGCCGAGATCATCGTGAATACCGTCAAGCGCGACAACCCGCCCTCGCACCTGCTCCTCGGCGTGACCGCGGTCCGGATGGCCCTCAACTACTCCCAGCGGCAGCTCGCCGAGGCCACCGCGTGGGAGAACGTCAGCCGATCGGCCGACTACGCCGAGCCCTATCCCGCCGAGTACCCAGCCGACGCGGCCGCCCGCTGAGCCAGTCCTCGCTCCGCCTCGGCGGGCAGGACATGCACTTCCGCGCCGCCCGGCGCGCGGGCCAGCTCACGGAGGACCGGGTGATGGCCGGGCCGCGCCGGGGTGTGGCGGGCCAGGATCATCTCGGTTACGTGGTTCTCGTCCGCGAGGGCGGTGAGCGCCGCGGCCGGCGTCCCGTGCCGGACCACGAACTGGCCGCCGAGCTGCTCGGCCAGCGCCTGGTAGCCGGTCAGCACGGCATCCAGCCCGGGGGCCGGCGGCACCGGCACGATGGCCGCAGCCAGGAACCGCCCAGCCAGCCTCGCGGCCTGCGCTGCGGTGCTCCTGATCAGCGGTTCCATGCCGGGCTTCGGTGCGACGCAGGCCATGATGACCGGTGGGGCCTGGCTGCTGGCGGCGATTTCGCCCCGCCGGTAGGCGGCCATCCGGCGGTCGGCATGCTCAGCCACGATGCTGAAGGCCTGCTCACGGGGGGTCGCGAGGGTTTCGGGCGCATAGCTGGTCCGCAGCGCCTCCTCGGCGGCAGCGGCCGGACCGAGCTCACCACGCCGGGCCCGGCCGGCCAGGACCGCGGGCGGGGCGTCTACCAGCTCCAGCTCGTCGGCGAACGCCAGCACGGCCGCCTCGTCCAGCGGCGGCCCGCCGTCCGTGCCGCCCTGGGCACGCATGCTGCCGAGGTGTACCGTCGCGACGACCGTGATGCCCGCCTCGGCCAGCCGCCGGGCGCCCTCGAGCCGGGTCTCGCCAGTGCCCGGATCGGTCACTGACAGGTCGTCGACGCACGCCACCTCGGGCCGGCGGGCGAGGACCGCGGCGGTATCGAGCGTGGTGCCGCTGCCGATCAGCTCCAGCCCGTCCAGGGCTGCGCTCACGGCTTCCCGGTCACGGCAGTCCACCACGGCCACGACCACATCCGCTCCTCGCGACCTGCGGCGGCTGGCCTCCTCAAGCATCGCGGTGGTGACCCCGCACCCGGCCGCGTAACCCAGGTAGACACGGACCGCGCCCCGCCGCTGTGGCTGCCGCCCATCTGCTCCGCCGCCCGCGCGGCGAGCGCCGTCGGGCATCTCGTCGTGGATAAGCCTGGCCTGGACGGGCGTGATGTGCAGGTGGACGTGGGGGAGCTCATCCGCCAGGAACTCGGCCAGGCTCGGGGACCGCCCGGTCAGGCTGGGCCGCCAGCGGCCGCGCCGGGCCACCGTGCCGGGGGGCACGACCAGGTGCCGCGCCCCGGTCTCGCGCACCGCCCGGGTGATCGCCGTGATCGCGTCGCTGCCCTCATCGGCGATGACCGTGGCGCCGGCGTCTTCGGCGGCCTGCCGGAGAACGGAGGTAACGTCAGCGGGCAGCCTGAGCAGCAGCACGCTGCACGTCGCCCCGGTCGGCCTGGCCAGCCGGATGCCGCGTTGTACCAGGGTGTCGGCCTGGTCCGGGGCGGTGATCGCCACCAGGACGCCGGGTGGCTCGCGCCGCGGGGTGGCCGGGGAGGCAGTCAGCGTCTCCGCCACGATCTGCAGCCCGATCTCGCGCAGCGTAGCCAGGTTGGCCGTGCTGAACATGCCTGCCAGCGCGGCCTCGGCCTGCGCAGCCGGGTAGATGTTGCCGTGCCCGAGCCGCTTCAGCAACGCCTCGGGCGAGCTGTCCACAAACCGGATGTCGTCGGCCCCGGCCAGGGCCGCGTCGGATACGGTGGCCACGGCCGGCTGCCCCGTCATCTCCTCGACGGTGTCTGCGGCCCGTTCCAGGTCGTACACGTCGACGGTGCTGAGCACGTCGATCCCGGCGTCCCGGAGCGCGCCAATCGCCCGCTGGTGCTGGCCGAAGTCGTCGGCCAGCACCAGGGCGGGGCGCCGCGCCAGCACAGCATCCAGGTCCATCTCGCCGGACGGGCGTGGCGGGATGATCTCAAGGCCGCCGATGGCCTCCACGGTGCGCGGGCGCCCGTGGGCCTGCACGAATCCGATCACCACGTCCTCGCCCCGGTCGCGGAGCGCGCGCCCCTCCCGCAGCATGATGAAGGTCTTGCCGGTACCCGGCGCCGCGCCCAGGAACAAATGCAAGGCGCCGCGCCTGGCGGGTTCCGCGTCGGCGAGCGTGGCACCGATGCCTTGCTCCTCGCGGATGATCTGTCCGGTGGTGGCGTCGTAGGCGTACAGCTCGGCGTAGCGGCCCCAGTTCACCGCGACATCCAGTTGCCGGGCCGCCTCCTCCTCGCCGACGGTGGTGCGCAGCAGGTCGGTGAAGAAGCCAGCGGGCAGGTTACCGTCGAGGCTGCCGCGCAGCGCCCGGAAGATGGTGCGGACCAGCGGCGCGCGCTGCAGCGAGGCGCGGGCGAAGATCTCCTTGCTGTCCTGGATGCTCGCGCCGGCGAAGACGTGGCCGCTGGGCGTCAGTTCCAGCACGTCGCCGTCGAGGCGGGCAAAACCGAGCAGCACCAGGGCGTCCACCAGCGGCAGCAGGTGATCAACCTCGAGGCCCAGGTTGTCAGCCAGGTCGGCGAGGTCGGCCGCGCCCTCGTGGCGGCCCATGAGGATCTCGGCGAGGCCGGACAGCCCGTCCACGGTGGCCTGCGGCAGGGGGGACTCGCCGAGCGTTCCGGGCCCGGGGGCGCCGGGCTGAGCCGGACGCGCCCCGGTCGCCTGATCACGCTGAGTCATCATCCGGTAGATCTGGTCGACCAGCTCCTCGAACTCGGGAGTGCGCCTGCGCCGCGGCCGGGGCAGCGGGTTACGCATGTCTGCCCTGATCCGCCCGGGATTCGAGCCCAGCACGAGGAGCCGGTCGGCGAGCAGCACCGCTTCCTCGATGTTGTGGGTCACCATGATCATGGTCTTGGTCGGGAACCGCTGCCCCTCCCACAGCTCCAGCAGTTCGCCGCGCAGGTTCTCCGAGGTGAGCACGTCCAGCGCGCTGAACGGCTCATCCATCAGCAGGGCGGCAGGCTCAACGACCAGCGCGCGGGCGAAGCCGACCCGCTGGCGCATGCCGCCGGACAGCTCCTTGGGATAAGCGGACTCGTACCCGTCCAGCCCGACCAGGTCGATCGCGCGGAGCGCCCGCTCGGAGCGCTCGGCCGGCGCCACTCCCCGGGCCTCGAGGCCGAGTTCGACGTTCTGCTGCACGGTGAGCCAGGGCAGCAGCGCGAAGGTCTGGAACACCATCGTGGTGTCCCGGTTGGTGCCGGTCAGCCGCTTTCCGCGAAACAGCACCTCGCCGCCGGTGGGGGCGATCAGCCCGGCGATGCACCGCAGCAAGGTGGATTTGCCGCTGCCGCTGCGGCCGAGCAGGGCGACGAACTCACCCTCGTCTACCGCCAGGGTGATCCCGTCCAGTACCGGCAACGGACGGCCGTCCGGCCCGGAGAAGGACTTGCTCAGCGCCCGGACGCTGATCAGCGGCGGCGCGGAGGAGACGGGGGGGTCGTTCCTCCTCGACAGCGCGGTCATGCCAGCGCGTACTTCGACTCGGCGATCGCATACAGCCGCCGCCACAGCAGCGCGTTGAGCCCGGTCACGTAGACCGACATGACCAGGATGCCCGCGATGATGGCGTGGAAATTGTTGGTCGCCGTGGCCTGGGTGATGAAGCTGCCCAGTCCGCTGGCCACGAGCTCGTGCCGGTTGTAGATGACGAACTCGGCCACGATGGTGGCGTTCCATGCGCCGCCGGCCGCGGTGATCGCCCCGGTGACGTAGGCGGGAAAGATCGCGGGAATGATCATCCGGCGCCACCGCTCCCAGCCACGCACACCGAGGTTATCCATGGCCTCCTTGAGATCGGACGGCACCGCGCTGGCACCGGCGATCACGTTGAACAGCACGTACCACTGGGTGCCCAGGGCCAGCAGCAGGACGCTGCCGTAATTCAGGCTGATCCCGATGTCCAGGAAGACAACGATGACGAACGGGTAGATGAAGTTCGCCGGAAAGCTGGCGAAGATCTGCACGACCGGCTGCATGTACTGGGCAACTCTCGGGTTGAACCCGATCCACACCCCGACCGGCACCCAGATCAGCGATGAGACCAGCACCACGATGACCACCCGGATCAGGGTCAGGAGCCCGAGGCCGAACGCGCGGCCGAGAATGCCCAGGCCCTGCTGCCCGGCGGCGATGTAGGTGACCATGCTGTACAGGCCGTAGATCAGCACGGCGATGACGACCGCGGTGAAGGCGAGATCGGCCGCGCGGCGCCGGGCGGCGTGGCTGACCAGGCTGCGGTCGTCGAGGCCGGTGGCCGCGTCCATCAGGTGGTTGACCGGCCGCGCCAGGGCGCGGCGGCTCCGCCCGGCCAGGGCCGGCCAGCTGGTGCGGCGCAGCGCGGACAGGACAACCGAACGCGGCTTTTGTGCCGACTCGGTCAGCTCCAGGCGGAACCGCTCCGCGTAGGCCACCAGCGGCCGCCAGAACAGCGCGTTGACCACCAGGATCATCACGATCATGGTGACGATGCCCCAGATGACGTGCCCGAGCTTGCCCTGCTCCACGGCGATGCCCACATAGGAACCGATGCCGGGGAGGGTGTACCTGTGGCCGCCGACGATGATCAGCTCAGAAGCGGTCAGGAAGAACCAGCTGCCGCCGAAGCTCATCATCCCGTTCCAGACCAGGCCGATGGCCCCGCCCGGCACGTCAAGGCTCCAGAACCGCTTCCACCGCGACAGCCCCATGAGCCGGCTGGCCTCGTCCAGCTCGGCGGACTGGGTGACCAGCGAATGGTAGAAGGAGAAGGTGATGTTCCACGCCTGAGAGGTGAACACGGCGAAGATCGATGCTGCCTCCAGGCCCAGCTCGGAGCCGGGGAACAGGGCCAGGAAGAACGTGACCGTGATGGCCAGGAAACCCAGCACCGGCACGGACTGGAGAATGTCCAGAGCCGGGATCAGCACCCGCCGGGCCCGCAGGCTGCGCGCCGCGGCGTAGGCGTAACCCAGGCTGAACGCGTAGGCGAAGAACAGCGCGATGAACATGCGCAGCAAGCTGCGCGCAGCGTAGTAGGGCAGCTGCGCGGGCGAGGTGCTGATCGTGGTCGCCCGGCCGCGGGGGATCGGCACGTGGGCGCTCGCGCCGACCCGGATCACCACATACAGCAGCAGGAAGATGAGCGCGCCGACCAGGGCGTCCAGCGGCCGAATATGCAGCCGCCGCCGCAGCACATCCCTGCTCGGGAAGGTAGGGGTGACCGCCATGCGGCTCCGATCGGCGCAACCTCAGTAGAACGTCACCATGATGCCGTACCTGGTGAGGCCGCTGTGATCAGGCCATCACGTTAAGCGCCCGGCGCGAAGCAGCGTGGCCGGCCACGTTGCGGCGCTCACCTGGGCGCCGCCCGCCGGGCGGCTGCGGCGGGAACTGTCATCGTGATCACGAGCAGCAGCACGGCGAGCGCTAGCCCGGCCAGGAAAGCCGCGTCCAGCCCGGGTGCCATGATCGCGGCCGTGGTTCGCGCCGTCCCGGCCGGTGCGGTCCGCGACGCGTAGACCGTCACCAGAACGGCCACCCCGAGTGAGCCTCCCACCTGCTGCATGGACGTGATCAGCCCGGACGCGACTCCGGCTTCGGCCGGCTGCACGCCGACCAGTGCGATCTGGGTGATGGCCACGTAGAGCAGCCCGGCACCCAGCCCGAATAGCACGGTCGGCCCCAGCACCGCGCCCAGATAGTGGCTTGACGCGTTCACCCGGTCAAGCCAGGCCATGCCGATGACGACCATGACCGAGCCGCAGACCAGCACGGGCCGCGGACCATGGCGGGACAGTATCCGCGGTACGGCACGGCTCGCGATCACGATCGATACAGCGGACGGCACGTAGGCGATTCCCGTCCCGAGCGCGCTGAAGCCCAGCGCGTCCTCCATGAACAGGGTGAGCAGGAACAGCATCCCGCTGAATGCCGCGGTCAGCACCAGCCTGGCCAGGTACCCGCTACTGCGCGCCCGGCTCCGGAAGAGCCCGAGCGGTACCGTCGGGTCCGCCCTCCCGCTCTCCACCACAACGAAGGCCACGGCGAGCGCGAGGCCCGCGCCGAAGGAGGCCGGCACCCACGGCGAACCCCAGCCGTCTGACGACGCCATGACGAAACCGTTGACGATGGCCGTGACGGCCAGTGTTCCGCTGATCGCCCCGGCCAGGTCGAGCCGGCCCGATCGTCGCGTCGGCCGGTCCAGTACGCCCGGTGCCAAGGCGGCGATGGCGACTCCCACGGGGATGTTGATGAAGAACACCCATCGCCATGACAGCCAGGTCGTGAGCATCCCGCCGAGCAGCAGCCCGCAACTCATCCCTGCGCCCGAGGCCGCGGCGTACCAGGCCAGCGCGCGGTTACGGAGCAGGCCTTCAGGGAACCGCGCCATCAGCAGAGCGAGCGCGCTGGGCGCGGCCACCGCAGCGGCGATTCCTTGTGCGGCGCGCGCCGCGAACAGCACCGCGCCGCCGGTGGCCAGCCCGCCGGCCAGGGACGCCGCGCTGAAGACCAGCACGCTGCCGATAAACATCCGACGCCGGCCGAATAGGTCCCCGGCTCGCCCGCCCACCAGCACCAGGCCGCCAAACGCCAGCGTGTACGCGTTCACTGTCCAGGTCAGCTCGCTGACCGAGAGGTGCAGCCCATGCCGCATCGCGGGCAGCGCTACATTCACGATGCTGGCATCGATCACCAGCATCATCTGGCAGGCCACCACGAGAGCCAGCGCGGTCGCGTCATGCTTGCTGAGCCGGGCGGGCCGGCCAGCGCTCGCTGCGGCCGACTCTGGCGCTTCGGTCTCTGCCATCGGTCACGCTCCGCTCAAGCACTGCCTGCGCCTCCTGCCGGTCACGCAGCAACAGTGATGAGCCGGCCCCCACGACAGGAAACCCTTTGCTGGGTAGCGTCTGCCATTTGTAGCAAATTTATAGTAAGACCATTAAAAGTAAAGCACGCCACGAATCAGCAACATGTGTAGCATCTTGCCCGGACGATCATAGAGAGGGCACCAGGAAGGGATGCTATGCAGCAGCAAGCAGACCGGATGAGGCAGACGATGGCCCAGATCGTCGCCGACCGTAAGGACGAACTGCACCCGGGCCGGATGTTCGCGGAAGCCTGCGCCGCGAAAGGGCTGGAGGCGTCCGTCGAGTATGACGTCACGATCACGGGTTCGCTGACCAGTTCGCGGCGCAAGCCGCGTCACCCGGCCCGCAACATGCTGAAGGTCGTCGACCTCTCCCGCGACCCCCGGCAGTTCTACTGGCATGAGACTCCTGGCCGCCCGGACGATCCGGATGTCACCGACGCCGAGCTCCGGCGAGAGGCGACCAACCATTTCCGCAAGTCACCGATCCCGCAGCTGCTCCCCACGACCGCCTGGGTGCAGGTCCCGCCGGACCTGTGGAAGGACCCGGAGACGTTCGAGAACTTCATCAACTACCGGCTGATCGTCCGGCTGGGCACGGCCGAGAACCAGACGATCATCCGCGGCGACGGCGGGCTGCTGGACACGCCCGGGATGGGCCGGATCACCTCCCCTGGGCCGTTCGGCTCCACGCTGCTCGCGGCGTGCAACGAGGCCGAGCAGATGGGGGGCACCGCTGACGGGCTCATCATCAACCCGGAGGACTACTACCGGTTCCTCGGGAACGGCACCCTGATGCAGGACCTCGACGCCAACGGCATGTTCATCGTGCGCACCCGGCTCGTGGACCCGGGCACCGCGATCATGGGCGACTTCGGGCACGGCGCCCAGCTCTTCGACGCAGGCCGATCAGTGATTCAGTTCGCCGAGCCGCCGCCGGGAACCTTCGCCGAGCCGGGGATCGCGCTGATGGCCGAGATCTACGAGCGGGTTGTCGTCAACCTCCCGACTAACTTCTTCATTGTCAGCCTCTGACGGCGGGGCGGTGGCGCACGGCCCGGCTGCCCCGGCTGCGCGCAGCGACCCCGAGGTGCTCGTCGTCGGCGGGGGCATCGTGGGCCTTTTCTGCGCCTACTTCCTGCGCCAGCGCGGTGCGACGGTGACCGTCATCGAACGCGGCGAGGTCGGCGGCCCGGGATCATGTTCCTATGGCAACACCGGCCTGGTCGGCACGCAGGGCTCGGCGCCGCTGGCCGAACCGGGTGTGCTGACCCAGGGGGTGCGCTGGCTCACCGATCCGGCGAGCCCGTTCTACATCAAGCCGCGGCTGGACCCTGAGCTGGTGTCCTGGCTCTGGCACTTCCGGCGCTTCTGCAACGAACAGTCGGCACAGGCGGTTTTCCGGGTGCTGCTGGCGATGAAAAAGCGGAGCCTGGAGATCCTGACCGGCCTGTGCGCATCGGACAGCCTCGCAGCTACGTTCACCGCTCCCGGCATCGTGGTGGCCTGCAAGACGCCGGAGGGTTTCGAGAAGGCGTGCCGGTCGGTGCCGCAGGCGGTGGCGCTGGGCGT
>Ga0335074_10017051_pt1 | contig 10230 bp, 8 predicted proteins | sample Lox_Sample_23_FD_206715 | JGI IMG/M metagenome (GOLD analysis project Ga0335074, IMG submission 206715) | Soil microbial communities from Loxahatchee National Wildlife Refuge, Florida, United States - Lox_Sample_2.3 | ecosystem: Environmental > Terrestrial > Soil > Wetlands | place: USA: Florida...
GCTCCTATGCCCCGGATGCTCCGCAGGTCTTCATTGACGATCAGCAGTTTGAACAGCGCTGGCAGGAACCCAGCCGCTATTACCTGGTGGCGGAACGTGCCGGTGCGCTGCGCGTGCGAACCGTGCTCGAAGGCGATCCGCTGTACGTGGTCGCGGCGAGTGGTGGGAAGTTCCTGTTGACGAATCACCCGCTGCCGGGGTCCGATGTGCCGAGACTCTAGCTAGTTATCTTTCCAAAACAGCTCGGCATCGGAGCGGCGCACATAATTGGCGTCGAGAAATGCAGGATCGAAGCTAGGCGACATCTCCGCGCAATACGCTACCGCGCTCGCCAGGTTCCGCGGCGCTTCCAGAAACGGCATGCTGTCAAAACGCGTGCCGGTGAGCGAAGCGCGCAGTTTCGCCTCTGCGATGAATTCGTATTCGAGTGCGTCGAGCGACTTGAGCCAAACGCCAAACTCGAGAACGGCTTCCGGGATAACAGGCTCAAGCTTCGAGTTATAGACCGCCGTGTAAACCTGACCACGCCGAGCATCGAGCCACACCGCGCGCAAAGGCAGATTACCGAACGAAGCCAAGGCCCGAAGATTCGACACACCGGCCGCTGGCTTCCCCATCGCTTCCGCGAGACCCTTCACGGCTGCAAGGCCTACGCGAACGCCTGTAAATGAGCCGGGGCCGCTCGCCGCGGCAAAACGATCGATGTCTCCCAAACCTACCCCCGCGCCGGCGAGAAGCTGGTCAACGGCTGGAAAGATCAGGTGCGCGAAACCCTCCGACGAATGAAGCGCGATTTCCGCGCTCGTCTGTCCATTCGTTCGAACCGCCAAGCTGCCGAACTCGGAGGTGGTGTCGAGCGCCAGGATCGTCACGGCGTCAGACGATAAACCCGATCGACTTCGTAGGCTTTCCCATTCGCGTTAATGGCGAGCAGGCGCATCGTTAAGTTGGAGCCGGGAGGGCACGCCAGATGCTGGGAAACGTTCAAATTACCGGACGAACCCACCCCGAGTATGCGGCCGCCTTCCCCGGCGGCGACGATCTCGCCCCACCATACGTATTGCATCCGGCGGGTCGCGCGATTCGGATGCGTGATCTTCACCTGATACGGAACCGGAATCATCCGATTCAGGTCGTCTCCATCGGGCTCCGTGATTTTGAAAGGAATCTTCGAATCATCCAGCTCCGGTTCCTGAATCGGCGGGTCCTGCGATTCGAAGTAATAGGATCGCAGCATGCTCTCCTTGTGACCTTCGCGCGGAACCGTCAACACCCAATCGTGCGCCGAATCGGGGGTCTGGCGGCTGAACACCTCGCCCTTGTAATCTTTGAGCGGAATCTCTTCACCGTCGATGGGATTCACCCAAACCGGGTTGTATTTGTGCTTGGGCAGAGTCACTTCCACTATGCCGGGAGTCTCCGCGTACGCCAGGTACTCCACTTCCTGCAGGCCTACGGCTCGTGCGCCATCGACGTCGAAGTAGGGCTCCAACTCCCAATGCCGCGTATCGGAGATAACCATCACCCAGGTGCGAATGGCGCGCACGTTGGCTTCGTTTCGCAATGCGTCGTAAGAGACGCTGGGGTACTCGCCGTTTGTAGTACTATTCCACAGTTCGTGGCGGAACGTGTCGGGGTCAGAAGCCGTGATGACGTGGATCTCGGGTTGCTGGGTGAACTGGTGTTCGACTGCGGCGACTTCCGGATGCGGCGAGGACTCGATCAGGTAATTCATCCAGCCGTCGGCGAGCAGCGGCGAAGAGGTGACGCGCGCATCCGTGGATCGGGGATGCTGGAACGCGTCATACTTCTGCAATGCTGCGTTCAAGTCTTTCAGCAGAGCACGCGCATCGGGCGTGTCTTCGAAGTGCTGAATACCTTGCCAGGTGACGTTCAGGCCAGCATAGCGCGCGATCAAATACCGGATCAGCGGATCGCGCTGCTCCCAATTACTCAGCGTGCCTGACTTAACGAATGAATCATCGGCGAGCAGCAGGTCGAGGGTGAAGCCACGTGCGTCAGCGGCCAGAATGCGGTCATCGAGCGCCGCGAAGTAGGCGAAATTGGGTTGGCCGTTGGCGCTCAAGGGCTTCAAGGGCGAAGCGAGCGTGAGCAGCGGACCGCGAATGTGCGTAAAGCCGTCCTTCTTGCGGGCATCGAGCCACGGCTCGAGCGCGGACATCTCAACCTGGAGGAATGGCACCGAGATGGCGAGCCACAGATGCGGCTGCTTATTGGTCGTGCGCCAGTGGCGGACATTCGCGACGCTGACAAAGCCGGGGCTGTTTGTTTCGGCGACGTTGAAGGTTGATTCCTGATTGTCGTAGCGCTTGATTTGGCTCGTAACGTGATAAGTCCAGGCGCCCGGCTCGGTGGGGCTGAAGCGCACGCGCAGTGTCTGGCCGCCATCCCAGAAGGCGTGCATGAGGTACGTGATATGGCGAGGTGAACGAAATTCAATGTTCAAGAGCTCGTCCCTGTAGGGCGATAAGCCTTTCGGGACCTCACCGCTTTGCCAATCGAAACTGAGCTCGCATGGTGCGAAGGTACGCGCCGACTGCACGCAGGAGGGGAGAGACGCAGCCTGGACGAGAGAGGCCGGAAAAAGTACTATTAGGGCCATCCGGCAGACGGCCGAGCATTGCATATATCTCAAGAATAACGTGCTGCTGCGCTTGGCACTTCGAAGGCGCGGCTGCCAAATCGTGGAGGCCGCTGAAACAAAATCGAAGGTTTTGTAACTATAGTAGTAGTACGGCCATAAAGCAACTTGTAAGTTGCGAAAGACGTCCTTACAATCGAGGGTTAACCATACTCATTCGACCGGGTTGTCGATAAGAAACAGCGAGGCTGCTTATGGACATCGTAGGTGATCGGCGATTTGTGGAGGTGCCGGGCGGCAAAACGCACGAGCTTCCTCCGCTCCTGGTGAAGACTGTGCCGGACGTGAAGCGTCTCGACAAGATGATGGGAGTGGCCGCTGAGATCATCGAGCAAGAGGACATGGTGCCGCCCGTGGTGGCGGACTTCATCGCTAGCGAGGAGTCGGTGGAGCGGCGCAAGATGGATCTGGCGCTGAATCTGGTCGATCAGTACCTCGGATTGTTGAGCCATTGGCATTGGGGCGATGCGGTGGTGGAATGGATTCGCCAGTGCGAGATCACCTTCGGGGAGCGGCTTGAATTGCGAAACCTGCTACGCAGCGAAGTCTGGCCGCATGCGGGGCGCAGCAGCTTCGTGACCTTGCTGGAGGATAAGGCCGTGAAGACGGAAGGCGTTGAGCTCGAGAAAGCAGTCGGCTTGCGGCTGGCGTTTCGGCAGATGCCGCCCATCCGCTGCTGCTCGGACCAGTTCCTGTTTTATCTGAACAACTCGGTGGCGCAGACCGCCTACCGCACCTGGCTGAACATGACGCCCAGCCCGATCTCGTCCTTGCCGCCGGAGCGGTTCCAATTCGAGATCGTCAATATGTCGCTCGAAACGCATTGAGAGCGAAGTGGCATTACAAAGACGCGCCATTCTCATCGCTGTCTTTACTCGTGGCGAGGGCAGCGGAACGCACAACAAACGAGACATCGCTTCTCAGGCTGTCCAGAACTGCCGTCAGTTTGGTTGCGATGTCCGTCGGGGCTACAGCAAGTAGGCGCGAAATGCAGGCCGCACTCGCCTCCCGAAGCTTCGCGTCTACACTCTGTGCAGACCGAGTCGCAGCATGAATGAAGGTATGCCATTGGACGTCTCTCCAAGTGAGCGTGTTACACGTCGCTAAAGCAGAAAATGCGAACCGTGCGACCGTAATGTCTTCATCCCGTGTACCCATCAAAAGGGTTGCAATGGTGCCCTCTGGCGCGCTTTTCAGCTTAGCGATAGCGGCCATCGCAAGGCGCCTGACTTCTTTAGCTGGATGTGCGGCGCATGCAAGCACAAGCTGCGCCGTATTGGTGTCCTCCAGGTTGTGAAAATGGGCCAAATCTACGATCGCGTGAAGGGCGGCGCCTTGCAATTCGGACGGATCCCCCATATCGATCTTGAACGGATTCAGAGCATCGTCCATGACCGCACGTTTAGGCCACAAACTGGCCTCGACAATCGCGCCTTGCGCGAGCGGCAGCAACGCTTCATGCGCCTCTTGTGCAATCTCGCCCGTCATCACGTCGGTGAGCTGGCTGATGATTTGCGCGAGCATCACCTTGTTTTGGATGAGGTTGTCGGGCGTCGCGATCATTGCGATGCACGCGCGCGCAACGGCCGCAATATCAGTTGGTAGCATGGAAGACCTATGTGCCACCACGGCATCTAGGCCATTCGCGCCTCCGAATATATGGACGCGTACTCCGCCTTCCGGGGAGTGAGTCCCAATGGTACCGAAGCTGCCGGTTCGCAGAGGCGAGTCCGGCTCGCCTGGGACGCCACGCTGGATCTGGTTTTTAACGTCCGCTGCAACTATCGTTGCCAAAGAATGCAAGCTCGAGGCATCAAGCTTACCGCCGAAGTCGGCAGCCGCGGCCGTCTGTTGCACGTCCGCCTTATGGCCGGAGGGGAAAAGATTCTCACGAATTCGGTCTTTGGCAGACGGATCTGCCAGTCGGACGGCATGCCTGAGCGCGCTTAGGACGTTTGAGTAATCGGCGTCGTGCCGCAATTCGCGTGCAAGGGGAAGGAGTGCTGTGATAGCGTCGTCGAGCCTAGATGTCGGAAGGCGCGGCATTAACGCATTAGCGACGTTGACAAGCGTCTTGCGGCCGGGGGTCGCGAGAGTCCATAAGGGATGCACGATCAGTTCAGCGAAAACGCGCTCTGCCACAGCGCCCTCAAGCCGAAATGATAAGTGGCCGATCGCATCCCAGGCGGTAACCACTGCATCCGCCGCGGTTCGCGTCGTTGCGGTTCGACCGCATTGCCCCATGAGCCACGCAATAACTCCGGGAACTTGTTCCTCTGGAATGTAATCAGCAAGCGATCCTAGGATCACGGCGCCAATGCGTGCGTGCGCGGGGAGATTCGCGGCAGCGATGATTTTTTGTACCGCCTCTACAACAACGTGCGTCGTCCCTGTTTCGGCAACATTTTTCGCTACCTGCTTTCCTAGGTCAACATCCAAAGCCATGATCGCGCAAATTATTGCGGGAAGCGGCCTTTGCGCCCCCAGCCAATGGGTTGCAAGTTGCCGGGCTACGATTTCGGTTGCGCGCCAGCAGTTGTTGCGTGTCACGCGGCGAAGCTCACGCCAGAGAAGTGTTATGGCATCTAAATGGTCGCCGTTATCGGCATGCTCCTGGGCAATCGCAATTCTTTTTGCATCCCACAGATCGAAGTCAGCTAGCCGGCGGGCGTCAACTTCCTCGTCATGGTCGCGATACTCTTCAAAGTCCAAGATGCGGGCGGCCAGAGCAATGCGATTATCCGTTACGATGAACGCCGTCTCTGTTGAACAACATTCAAGCCTCGGGTCGATTTCGGAACGGAACAGATCCAGTGCCTCGTTCTCGCGAAATGAGTGCGCGAGAATTTCGGCCTTGACTGTCAGAAGAGCAACAGCATGCTCTTGGTCTGAGTCGCCAGCATCCTTGATGAACCGCTCAAGCAATTCCAACGCTCTATTCGAGTTTCCGCTCATCGCGAGACGTCGAGCGTCGATAATGCATCGAAGAACGGGCGTGCCGACCTGGTGCGTCATGGCTGATCGTCCGAGGGCGGTGGGGGCTCCAGGAAACCCAAGAGAAGCTCAGCTTCCTCCAGCATGACCAGCATCTCTTGCGGGCCGATTTCTGATGTCTGGGGAAGCCTCGCAATCCGATTGAACGCTTCCCGTGCGGCGGCAAACTCGAGGTTCGCCAAGTGCGCGGAAAACACGGCGGAATAGTATTCAGCCTTGATGCGTTCGGAACCGGCCAGCGAATTCGCTGATTCCGTCAGGCTTAACAGTGTATCCCTTGCGAGCCGTGCCGGACCGTCGTCGAGAATCATAAGAGCGAGTTTGGTGCCAATTTGTAATCGTTCTCTCACCTCGAGCAGCTGGCTCTTCCGGCTGAATGGCCCGCGCAAAATAGTCCAAGCGCTCTGTTTCGCACCCAAGTGCCACATATCCCCTGCGATACGCGCCAAGTCGCACAGCCAGCCGGCCTCGTCGTTGTTGTTTCGCTTTTCTTCAGCCGCTTCGAGTCGCCGTTGAAAATTCGGCTGCGCTTCGCGAAACTGTTGCAGGACCGTGTACCGTTGCTTCTCCGTGATGTCTCGTTGCCTGGCGAACAACTGGTCCAACATCGCGCTCAACACGGTTTCGGGCATCGGTTCCCGGGTGCTGTACGTTGTGGAATTCACGCTGTGGGTCAGCGACCAGACGAGCCCGTATTTGTGGAACACCGCGTCATGCCGTCCCAGTTCCTGCTCGATCCAGGGCATTTGCAGTCTCGGCACGATGCGCGAATACTCATTCTCTCGCTCCGGCGGGAAGTCGAAGCAAACACGAATTACACGGGCGTCAGTATCTATGCCGACCTCTTCCGTGTAATAATTACGCCACCAGTGAGTTTGTGCTTCAATATCCAGCAAGAGCGTTCTGGCCTTCGTTTGTGGCGCACGGTCCTGGCACTCGTCCAGAATATCCGCAAGCCGTAGTATGCCGCTGATCAGATACATTCGTATCGAAGGGGGCGCTTTCATCAGCTCGTGGTAGCGGCTGCCCTCAGAATCAATAGCGTGCGCCTCGCAAAGCGCGGCCACTAGAGCAGGATTGAGCTCAGTGGGCAAAGCCATGCCGATCAGAGGTGGCGTTGCTGTTGCGGATTGCTGGACCAGCTCGGCTGAAATGACGTGGTGGTGCTTCCTCAGCAGCTCGCGCCTGCTGTGCTCTGGCATCTGGCTCCATGGCATTGATAAGCCAAGCCGCGAAATAGCCTGGGTCGTTCCCGCATTCTCGTACTGTAGCCCAATATCGTGAAGGTAGCAGCCGGCGTACAGGGTTCCTAACTCCGTGTCTCGGAGCTGTTGCGGGCTGGATTGGATCGGCACTATAAGCTGGTCAGCCAATACGGCGACCCGATCTGAGTGACTCACGGAATGGTCGGTGAAATGCGGAAGGAGGTTGTTTTCAAGAATCGGCGCGACGGCTCTCCGGAGAGCTACGAGAGTAGCGCGCCGATCGTCGCTCTGAAGATGCTCGAAAGGAGGTGGCGGACCCAGGCTCATCGCAAACGACGCGGGCTACTCGGCGCTCGATTCATAAGTGTGAATTGCGCCGGGCCTGAATGGCCCCGGCCGAGCGTCCCACCAGCGTCGCGACTGGAGTCCCGTCCTACAACTACTCTTCAACACCAAATCCCATCATAGCGTCCGGATCACTTCAGATCCCGGTTCCGGTTCCTAACTTATGCCGGCAGCAATTAACACGCTGCCATAATGAATGCGTCGCTCTTTGGCGGGCATTTATGTTACTTGCCGGTATGGCAGTCGATATCGGTTGCTTCGAAAATCGTTCGGATTTTGTCGATCGATATTCAATTTTCTCCGAACTCGAGAAGCTTTCGCTCGCGAGCTGGTCGTTTTCAACCGAGATCGGCGAACGGGAAGCCTTCGGCAATCAGCCTGTGCTTTGCAATGTAGTCGCCGGGTTCCGCAAGCTGCTGCTCAATCCACGCCTGTTCACCACTGGTGCTCACTTCGCGGACCGCCCGCGGACTTTGACCCGTCTAGAAGAGTTGGGCGCTGCGGGCGTGCAGCAAATCATTCTAGGAGTGAACGAAAAGGAGGCGGCTGCACTTGGTTCCCATTGCGTCGAAAACCTGGTGGACGGGTGCCATGCTGGTGGCATAGACCTGCGACTCCAGTTTGAACTGCGCGACTCCTTCACAGAGGATTGCTGCCGTATCGCGCGCACGGTGGAAGACCGGCAATTTACCGTCACCGTGCTTCCCGTGCGGACGCGCCCAACCCGCTTGCTTCCGCTTTCGGATGCGGCCCCGATGGAGCGAAGAGAATGCATGCAACTTGTAATCGATGCGGCTGGCGACGTGATGCTGCGAAGACGAACGCAGGATGAGGTAGTGGATATAAGAGCGGGCAACGCACACCAACAACCGCTGCACGAATTGGTCATGGCGGCGCGTGCGCGCCTGTAGGAAACCATGTTGCGCTATCACTCGCTGGTTTTGATTCCGTCCGACCACTGCAACATCTCCTGCCGGCACTGCGCTCCGGAGTGCGGGCCGACGGTGCGGCATCCATGGGATGTACCCCTGCTGGAGCGCTGCATCAGCGAAGCAGCGCAGATCCCAAACCTCCGAAAGAACATTCACTTCGCAGGCGGCGAGCCGTTTCTCTACTTTGCGCAGATGCTTCAATTGGCGCGTCACGCGCACCGGCATCATTTCAGTTCTTCCATCGTTACGAACGGCTTTTGGGGAGTGAATAAAGTCCGCGCGGCGGGCATGATCGCGGGCCTAGTCGAACACGGTCTGCGCCGCGTTGAGCTCAGCGTCGATCACTTCCACCTTGAATTTCTTCCGGTACGCACCATCCGGCAATCCATCGAAGTCTTGAAGCAAGCCGGCGTGTTCATCTGCATGCGCGTGGTCACCACGCGCAAACACCAGATCGATGAGACCCTGCGCCAGTTCACGCCTGACGATCTGGATGGAGTGGAAGTGAACGCCAGCGGGTTGATTCCCACCGGCCGGGCCATTCGCGAAGTGAACTCCGATGAATACTATTCATCGCCCGAAGGCGGGTCCGGCTCCTGTGCGGCTTTTCTGAACTTGACCATCCGGCCCGACGGCAATGTCGGTCCCTGTTGTGCCGGCGCAGAAAACACGCCGAGTCTTTCGTTGGGTAACGTGCATTCGTTGCCACTTGACCGCATCGCCCAAAACGCCGAACGGAACTTGTTTCTTAAACAAGTGGTTGAAGAAGGGCCATCTTCATTCTCTGAAAGATTGCGCGATGCGGATCTCGGCCACAAGATCCGGCCCGAATACACCAGCATCTGCCAAGCCTGCAGCGAGCTGTTCCGCGATTCAGAGGTGGTGCAAGCGCTCGGCGCACACGCCAATCACTCTAATCGAAATGATTTAGTCAACATTTCAGTTGTTTAAAGGAAATAACAGAAATATTTGTTTGACAGTCGCCGCAGGCAGTGATTAACTCGTGGTTGTTGTCTTAATTTCAGCAGTTCAGCCTTAGAGTGAAGAGAGGAGCTATTTGCATGGCAAGAGTCCCGAGACCTTTGTACTTGGTCGCCTTCGGTGGATATAACGATTTCGACTCGCTGCTTTCCTCCGGCGACGCGGCCGCGATGAAATCGATGGTTGCGCAGTCGGAGAAGTGGTTGGAGGATCCCGCGAACGCCGACAATCCGCAAGCCGCTGAGGAGAGCCAGCGTCTGGCGGAAATCAAGGCGGAAATCGCGCGGCTGGAGGGCGCATCGGTCACCGCGGTGGCCTAGGCCGTCATCGGATAGGCAACTCGCGATGAGTCGTGAGACCAACGCCGACGAAGTACGGCGCTGTGTTCCGGTAGCTGTGGTCTGGGAACTCACGCTCACTTGCAATCTCAAGTGCCAGCATTGCGGTTCCCGCGCCGGGCGCCCGCGCGCCAATGAACTCACAACCGCCGAAGCCCTTGATGTAGTCGATCAGCTCGCGCGTCTCGGCGCGCGCGAAATCGGCCTCATCGGGGGCGAGGCGTTTTTGCGGCGCGATTGGATCCAGATCGTTAGCAGGATCGCCTCCCATGGCATTCGTTGCGCCATCCAAACCGGCGGGCGCCAGTTGACGAATGAACGCATCAAGCAAGCAGCCGACGCCGGTTTGAAACAGATCGGGGTCTCGATCGATGGCCTGGAAGCCTTGCATGACCGCATGCGCGGCGTGCCCGGCTCCTTCCGCATGGCCGTCGATGCTCTGCATCGGGCCAGAGCCGCTGGTCTTGAGGTCACCGTCAACACCTCCATCGCCTGCGATACTCTGCCCGATCTTCCCGGCATTCTGGATATCATCGCCGAGGCCGGTGTCACTGTCTGGCAAATCCAGATCGCGGTCGCCATGGGCAATGCCGTCGATAACGACCACATCTTGATGCAGCCGTATCAAATACTCGATCTCATGCCCTTGCTCGCGCGCTTGTTCCACGAAGGCAAGAAGCGCGGCGTCTACATGGACGGCGGCAACAACATCGGATACTTCGGCCCCTATGAGCACCTTTGGCGTCCGCGCGGCAATGAGCACGACCATTGGG
>Ga0335074_10017053_pt1 | contig 10230 bp, 7 predicted proteins | sample Lox_Sample_23_FD_206715 | JGI IMG/M metagenome (GOLD analysis project Ga0335074, IMG submission 206715) | Soil microbial communities from Loxahatchee National Wildlife Refuge, Florida, United States - Lox_Sample_2.3 | ecosystem: Environmental > Terrestrial > Soil > Wetlands | place: USA: Florida...
GTATGGCGATGCTGACCGCGGGGCTGACCGGGTAGCCCCGGGTCGGGTGCGCCCCGCCGCCGGTCGTCTCGCCGATGATCTCCGCACGCTTGGCGGCCTGCAGCGTGTAGCAGAGGTCCTCGCCGCCACGGCGCACGGCGCCCGGCGCGAAGTGACCCTTTACCTCGTGATCGACAACACGGTTAAGCCGATCGTCCTCGTCCGGGTCCATGGCGTCTCCGTCCCGCTGCCCTGTCCAACGCCGCTCGGCCAGGCCGGGTTCCGGAAAGGCCGACGGCACCAGTGCGTCCCATCCTCTGAGCCGGCCACGATGGTGAAGTCGGGGTCGAACGACGCGATGCTCTCCATGACCGGCTCGGAACTCGTGGTGTAGGTGTCCTCATCGCCGGTGGCGCAGAAGCGGAAGTCGCGCACCCCCGACTTGCCAGTCCGGAAGGTGGTGCGGGGACTCCAGGTTCTCCCGTCATTGTTACAGCCGAGCGACTTCAGATTCGGGGAGGTGTCGAGCCTCACCTCATTCAGGGACAGCGCCTCCTCGGTCCCCGGCCTTGGCCCGCTGGCCGCCTTCACCGGCACATTCCACGGCGGCGGCTTCAACACCATCTTCCGGCCCGACCTTGGGTCGCCGACCAAGCTGCCGGTTCGGGACCGTCGAGTTCACCATCGAGGTGCCGGTCTTCGAGCCTGGCCAGCCGCCGCTGATCATCCCGGCGAACACCGGTGCCGCTGGGCAGCCGGTTCCCGAGTTCTCGGTGAACCCGCGTGTCGCCATCACCGCGCCGCGCTCGATCACGGTCAGGGCCACGCCAGATCCAGTACTCACAGCAGGTGCTGCTGAACTTCAACGGGCTGAGCTGGCCGCACGTCTCCGTGGCCACGCTTGTTCCGGCCAGTCCGCTGCCGGTCCCGGCGTCGGCCTTCGGCTGAGGTGGCGCGCCTGGGCGGCCGAGGCGTCGGCCGCCAAAGTCAGGTCAAGGGCGAAAATAAAGGCTGGTGATCCTGAGTACTCCCATCACGGCGACAGTGCGTCAGATAAGTGTTAAGCAGGACTGTGTCCTGTCCGCGGCTTGAGGCGACGGCGTTGGCTGCCGCCCGGGCCGCGGCCGGGTCAGGCCCAGGGTGGATGTGGCAGGACGGCAGGATCTGGGCCCGGAGTTGCTGAGGCCGGAACACCTGCCTCCCGCCATTACGTCTATCGGGCGTTCAGCATCACGCACAACGGGGGGCATTTAGAATCACAGCCATCTTGTGTGCTGGATGTCATGCGAAGGAGCTCTAAGTCGTGACCGACGTGGCCCGCGCGCCGAGCGGACTAGACGGTAAAACCGACGAGCCGGTGCTCATCATCGGAGCCGGGCCCGCCGGGCTGGCCGCTGCGGCCCGGCTTGGCAAGCTGGGCGTGCGGGCTCGGGTCCTCGAGTGTGGTGACGGCGTCGCCTTCGCCTGGCGGGAGCGCTACGACCGGATGCGGATGAACACCTGCCGCTGGAACATCCGGCTGTGGTTCGGCCGCTTTCCCCAAGGGACGCCGGCCTTCCCGACGCGTGACCAATTCGTCCGCTATATGGAGTCCTACGTCGTCAAGCACGGCCTGGAGGTGGACTACGGCGTCAGGGTCGACCGGATCGACCAGGTGGCCGGAGGCTGGCAGCTGGCCACGGCAGCCGGGGATCTGACGGCCCGCCAGGTCATCGTCGCCACCGGGCACGATCTGACTCCGCGGCTACCGAACTGGGCCGGCCGTGACCGTTTCCCCGGGCGGCTGATCCACTCGGCGCAGTACAGCAACCCGCGCGAGTTCTGCGGCGCGGACGTGCTGGTCGTCGGGACCGGCTGTTCCGGTACGGACATCGCTGCCGACCTCGTTCAGGGCGGGGCGGGGCGCGTCTGGCTGGCGGTGCGCAGCCAGCCGCACCTCATGATGCGTAAGTCGGTGTGGGGGCCGAACGACCTGGTCGCCGCTGGGCTACAGCGAATGCCGCTATCGATCGCGGACTCCATTGACCGGCTCATTCGTCGTACGACCGTCGGCAATCTCGCTCCCTGGGGCCTCCTGCTGCCGGAGGAGGGCACCTTCACCACCTTCCGCCGGGACGAAGCGCAACCGACGATCGTCGATCCCGATTTCATCGAGGGGATCAAGACCGGGCGCATCGAGGTAGTCGCCGGTGTGTCGTCCGTTGACGCCGACGGCGTTCAGCTGACTGACGGGACCAGACTAAATCCGGACGCAATCGTGGCGGCGACCGGATTCAGTAACGGGCTGGCATCCTTCGTCGGCCATCTCGGCGTGCTCGATGACGAGGGCTTCCCCCACCGCACTTCCGGAACGGGGCTGTATTTCCTCGGCTACGACAAGGGAGTGGGCGTCATCGGCCCAGCGGCTCGCCGCGCGACGGAGCGGGTGTGCCGGCAAGTGGCTAGCGAGAGGTTGAAATTTGACGCAGCAGCTGTCGGCTTACTGGGCTGGCGGAGCGAGGAGCTGCTCGGCTGAGTCGTGGACCGCACGATCTTCTCGATACTCAGCCAGACCAGGCCGCCGGATCGCGTTCCGGTGGTTGATGATGGTTCGGCCGTGAACTACTCCGACCTCCGTTCGTTGCGGGAGGCCATTGCGCGGAGGGGATGGGCTTCAGCTGGGCGCGCAACCCCAACGGCGGGAAGAAGAGCGCGCACGTCCGCTCGTTCACCGGCAACAACGCCGACGTCTTCGTCACCGGCGCTGTGCCTTTGCCCGCTGTCGAGCCTGCCGGTGATGCAGACCGACGCCGCCTTCCGGCTGTTCCAGCGACTTCCGCTGGTCCTGCGCGGTGAGGTGCCGGGCCGGGTCACCGGGCTGCTCGGCCAGGCCGGCGCCCGCGAGACGCTCGATGTCCTGCGGCAGTGCAAGATCATCTACGCCGGCTGGCAGCTCTACACGGCTCGGTAGGACGGCGTTCGCCCTTACCGTCTCACCCGCCCCTGCGGGACTCGGCGCGGCTGGCGGTTCAGCAGGGTGCCGCCGGTGGCCGGGCGCGAACCCGGAAGGAGCGTCGTGTCACCGTGTGTCACGACGTCGTACGCCTCTTTCTCGCTGAGCCTACTTACTGCGAGAGGGAGCACTGCTCAGTATTCGTGCTCTAAAATTTGCTTCCTAGCGGCTCCTGATAGCATCCCTGCCGCACATCCGCGTTCCGATTGCCGGCATCGGCGTGCGCGTCCTGTGCTTGGCGCGATTTGCGGTGATAAACAGTCGTCTTTCCGAAAGGTCGCAATGATGAGGCCTGCCGTGCTCGCCCTGGCGCCCGGTGAGTAAGCCACGAATGGCGCTCCTCTGCAGGTGCGGCCATGACCACCGCGCGCACGAGCACTACCGCGCGGGGACCGAGTGCTCGCTTTGCGACTGTCAGCGGTGGTCCCCCCTCCGCCTCTGGCGGCTGGGGCGCCCACCCACGAATCCTGGACCGGGCGGGAAGTGACTCTCGGGCAAAAGTGCTGGCCCGCCGCCCCACGCACGGCGGTTATCCGGCTAAGTCCCGTCGTGCGGGATAAGAAAGAACTATTGTGTATATGTGGGGGACGCAGTCATAGCAGAAGCGATCGCGCAAGGCGACCTTGACGCGGTCGGCACGGCGTTCGACAGATACGGGCAGGAACTGTACGACTACTGCCAGGCGCAGCTCGGCGACGTGACAGACGCGGGCGAGGTTGTGGAGGCGACGTTTGTGGTTGCCTCCGCCAAAGCTTCGGCACTCCGCAGCCCGGCGCGCCTGCGGGCATGGCTCTTCGCGATCGCCCGCTGTGCCTGCAACCAGGAGCTGCAGGCCGGGGCCAAGCCGGCCTATCTCGACGACATGACCGCGGTCTGGGATTGGGAAGAGCTCGCAGGCGACAGCCGCTGGCAGGCTGACCTGCTGTCCAGCGCGTGGTCGGCGCTGGCCGCAATGAACCCCCAGGACCGCGAGGTGGTGGAGCTCAACCTCCGGCACGGGCTGGACCCCATACAACTCGCGGACATTCTCGGCCTGACGCGCGGCGGGGCCCGCACGCTGGTGCGGAGCAGCCGCGCGCAGTTCGAAGCGTCCGAAGACCTCCTGCTGGCTGCCTGCCCGGAGCAGGCCTGGACCTGTGACACTGCAGCTGACCATCTGAACAGCATGGACGGAGACCTCTCGAAGGTCTCGCCACGCTGGATGAAGGGGCACGCCTCCCACTGCGCGATCTGCGCCAAGCGGGGACGCCGTAACCCGGGTTCCGCCGCGATCCTCGCCCTGCTGCCGTCAGCCACCCTGCCGGCTGACGAGCGCCAGCGACTGCTCTGGCTGGTTTCCGACGACTCCCCGGATACTGCGGCCTACCGGGCCGAGGTCGCCGAGCGAGTGGAGCCGTTCGGCGTCAACGGCTTCCCGGCGAAGGCTGCCGCCCAGGCCGGCCGGCGGCGTGGCGGCTACGTGCTGACCGCCGGCGCAGCGGCGCTCGCGGTGGTGCTGCTCGGGGCCGGGGCGGTTCTGGTCGATGAGCACACCTCGAACCAGAATGGGTCGGTCCCCGCGGCTGGCGCACCCGCCTCATCCAGCCCCGCGGCGGCGGGCAACGGCAAGTCATCGAAGGCATCCGCAGCGGCGGACCGGGGCAGCGCCAGCAATAACAAGGGCAACTCCTCGCCCGAGTCCGCTTCGGGCAAGTCCTCGGCCTCGCCGAAGCCGTCAAAGTCGGCCTCGCCGAAGCCGTCAAAGTCGGCCTCGCCGAAGCCGACGCCGTCCCATTCGACGTCCCCGGCGCCCACCCCGTCGCCTACCCCGTCGCCTACCCCGTCGCCTACCCCGTCGCCCACCACCTCGCCGTCGCCTGCTGCATCGACAGCGTCACCGACGCCGACCTCCTCCGATGCGGGCTTGTTGCTGAGCGCGCTGTTCGGCGATCTCTGACCGTGGCCGCACTCGCCGGCTCCCAGGCGATCCGCGGCAAGATGGGAACGGAGGCACGGGCGCATACCGCGACCACAGAGGCAGTCACCTTGCTTTCCGGAACTCGACACGCCGGCGGGCCGCTGCCCGGGGCCACGAACGCATCGAGCCTGGCAGCCGGCGTGACAACGCGACGCTGGACTCTTCGGCCTTTTCGTGATTTGTGCGCGCCGCAGGCCCCGCACATGGCAAAATCAGCACGGGCCTTTAATTGAATTGACGTTTCCGCCGCCCTAGGCGGATCTCTGGCGGATCGCGGCGAAGGGTGACCCGAGGTAGTGACACGGTACACCAGAAGGTTGCTGGCGGCGAGACGATGGCTCTCGCGGATGCCGCACCGCAAATCGATTGCTCTGGTGACCTTGTTCGCGCTCGGCTTCGGTTTGTACTACAAGCAGTCCAGTGACGGCCCCCGCGGCTCAGTATCCGCAAGTGCTATCGCCGCGGCGGCGCAGCGCGTCACCCCGTCGGCAAGCGCCTCGGCCTCCTCTTCCCCCTCTCCCTCCCCCTCGCCTTCCCCGAAGCCCTCGCGGAAACGGAAGGCAGCCGAGAAGCAGGCCGCGGGACTGCGCGACGCTACGTCGGCCCTGGACTGGCTGAGCGGAGTGTCGTACCCGGAGTACGACGGGTACTCCGCCCAGGCCGCCGATGCGACCACCGCCTTCGGCGTCTGGCGCGGCCGCGCAACCACCGTGGCGGTGGCTTGGCCGAACCGCAACGTATGGTCGGACTTCACCGAACCCAACGCGATGTACAAGGAGTGGGCCGCCCAGCCGTACCGGAAGGTCTTCGGCCTCCCTATGTTCCCAGAGGACGCCGGCGCCGACATCCAGAGCTGTGACGATGGCGACTACAACAGCGACTGGCAGCAGTTCGCGCAGACCATGAACAGCAGCGGCCTGGCGGCTCAGGGGACGATCATCCGGCTGGGCTGGGAAATGAACGTGACGTCCGGCTGGGGCACACCGGAGCAGTTCGCGGAGTGCTGGCGCCAGATAGTGTCGACGGTCTCCGCGATCGCTCCGGGTCTGCTTTGGGACTGGAACCCGAACCGCGGCTCCGGCGCCGTGATGCCTGGTGCCAGCGTCCTGGATGCTTATCCCGGCGATGCCTATGTCAACATCATCGGCGTCGACTCCTATGACGACTGGCCGCCCGCGCAGACGGCCGCCGGCTGGGGGCAGCAGCTGAACGAACCCTACGGGCTGAATTACTGGCTCAGCTTCGCCAAGGAACATGGCAAGCAGCTTTCCGTTCCCGAATGGGGCGACGCGCCTACCGATGAATGGCCAGGTGAAAGCGGCGGCGACGATCCCGCGTACATTAAGGACATGTACAGTTTCTTCGCGGCTAACGCCAGTGAGATCGCTTTCGAGTCGTATTTCTGTGACACCGGCTGGTGCCTGGATAATCCCGACGATTTCCCGCAGTCTGCCGCAGAATACCAGAGCCTGTGGAGTTCCTGACCCTCCCGGCCGACGCTTCAGGATCGCATCCGTCACCGTCGCTGACTGGCACGCGTTTGTGCGCAGCCAGGTGGTGCACGGTCCCGCCTTGACGGCGACGGCCCTACGCAACACGACGTTGCCCCGGTGCTCCTTTGGTCAGCGACGCCGTGAATGGCCGAGATGCTTGCCGTCGGCTGGCACGTAGTCGCGTATCGCCTGGAGCGGCAGAGTCTGCGTCGCGTACATCGCGAGCGCGCGGAGGCTTGAAAGCTCCTGATCCTGCTCGCCCCGTTCATCGTGCCAGACCCCCTCGCCCTGGGCGGCCTGCTCATCCCAGGGGGGCCCGGCCGGCACGCGCTCCTCCGGGCGCGGCCGACGCTCCGCCTGCTCTGGCCAGCGCTCGCCGTGCCCGGGTCGGCGTTCCGCCGGCTCCGGCCAGGCATCCTCCGGCCAGGCCTCCTCCGCCCTGGGAGCTCTGCCTGGCGGACGCGGCAACCGCTGCCTCGGCCGTCCGTGCCGACCAGCGCCCGGGCGCGCTTCCCGATCTGGCTGATCCTGCGCCTGCGACGACGGTCCCGAAGCGCGCCGCCCGGGCTCCGCTGTGACCCGCTGCTCAGGAGTGAGCGGCTCACCCTCGGGCGGCAACCACCGCTCCGGCGGGGACCAGTCCGGCGGCGGGCGCCGTGGCGGGCGCGGCAAACGTTCCGGCCGGGGCTGGCCGGCAGCCGGACCGGGCCCGCCGCGCCCGGGGCCCCGCGCAGATGCGCCGACGGTACCGGATTCGAGTCCCCAGCCGTCTTGCCCGGCAGTGCCGCGGTAGGCCCGCCGCTCGCGCGGAAGCGGCGGCATGTTCGACACGGCCGGGATTGGCCCCGTCCGCGAGACAAATCCGGACAGGGAGAGCAGCGCGGCGAGGCCGGTCTCCTCCAGGTCGTGATTGCGTGTCGACCGCACGCGCGCTTCCCCGGCGGTGGCACCGGTCGGCACGGCCCTGGCAGCGGCCGGAACGGGCCGCCGCCAGGCCGGCGGTCGTGGCAGGCCAACTCCAGGCTGGCCTGCTGCTGCGGAGGCCGGGGCCGGCGCGGGGCGCCCCCCGGCAGCGACCATTCCTGGCTGCTCCGCACCGCGGTGGCGCCCGCGGCCCATTGCCGTGCCGAGCACAGCGGGCGTGACCATGATGGCTTCGATCGTGAACACGGCGAGCAACGCGACGGATAGCCCGTCCAGCCCGTGGACCGCGCCGCCGACTGCTGCCGCGACGACCTCCAGGACCGCGAACGAGGTCAGCACCACCGCCGCGCGCGTAATCCGGTTCGCTGCCCGGCAGACCGCGATGTAGTGCACCCGGGGTATGGCCGGTAGGTAGCCGAGGACCAGCAGCCACAGCGGCACGGTGGCAAGGCGTGCGTATCCAGCCCCGAACAGGCTCAGTGCCAGGTGAGCGCCGGCGCCCAGCACGATCATGCCCGGGACGCCGATCACCACTGAAAGCTTCAGGGTGAAGCGGAGTTTGTATGCGGTCGCCTTAGCGTCGCCGGCGGCGACCGCGAACAGCACCGTCGACAGGTGCGTGGGTATGACGTACAGGAACCCGGACAGGGTCCATGCCGCGTAGAACGCGGCATTGGCCGTAGGCGATACGACGACAGTGACCAGGACCGGGATCACTGCCCAGGGCACCGTCATCGCGATGTTCAGCCAGTTGTGCGCCATCGCGGTCTTACCCAGCCCGCGCAGCACGTCCCAGTCGGGGCGGGGCAGGATCGGATCGCCGCCGATCCGCAGGATGACCGCTACCACCAGCATGGACGCGGCGATGCCGGATACCCAGGCCAGGTCGATGCCGACGCCGAACCGGTCGTGCAGCACAAACGCCGCGACGGGGAGTGCCAGCAGTTTGACAATGGTGAATGTCATGTTCCGGGATAGCTGCAGCCCGCCGCGGAGCAGGCCGATGGTGCCCTGGTCGAACACCATGCTCACGCCGGTCAGCGCGACCCCCACCGCGAACAGCCCTGCACGGAATGGGCTGCCGCCGATGCCGGCGAAGTTGTGGTTGAAGAACGGGGCCACCACGGCGAAACCGAACCCGGCGATCAGCGAGCCGACGCCGCTGGCGAGCAGGGCAGCGGCGATCAGGCCGGCCCGGGACGACCGGTGAGGCAGCTCCGCGATCAGCACCGTTCCCAGGCCGAACATGCCGATGGTGCCCAGCAGCGCCATCGCCGATGTCGCTGCGGACCCGTAGCCAACCTCGCTCTGGCTGAACAAGCGGGCGGCGACCGTCCAGAAGGCAAACCCCAGCCCGGAGGTCACGGCGGTCGACGCCACCAGGCTGCCGGCGCCGCCGAGCACGTCTTTGTGGTTGCGCCACATGCCGGCCAGAAGGCCGCGCGCGCCTCCGGCGCCCTCCGGGGGGCCGGCTTCGAGGGTGCGAGCGCTGCGCGCGCTCGTCATGCTCCCGGCTCCGCATCGGTTCCGGTGCTGACGTACCGGTAGAGCTGCTTGAGGTCCGGCAGCCGGTACAGGTTGGCCCGAATGGTGTACTTGTCGGTCAGGGCCACGGTACGGGTCCACGTCTCGCCGTTCGCCAGCGTGAAGTTCCAGGTGTCGCTCACCTTGCCGTGCCGCAGCAGCACCAGCCGGTACTGCGTGGTGCCGCCCTGGTCATTGGTGACCCCGAGGTTGGCAGCGCGAGGGTCATGCCGCTTGGCGCTCAGCCAGAGCTGGGTGAACTTCGGCTGGCGCTGCAGCGCGACACCCTCCCGGGCAAGCAGGACGGCTCCCGCGGCGATGAGTACCGCCGCCCCGAAGGCGACGATGTGCCATGGAGAGCCCCGCCACGTCACCCGCGGCATCTCGAACGGCTCCACCAGGCCGGCCCGGCGGCGGAGGTACAGCACCGCGTCGCAGACCAGCGCCACGCCGACCATGAGGCCGAGCCAGGCCGCCCGGTGCAGCAGCACGCCAGCGAAGTACAGCGCCAGCCCACCGAGCACCGGGACCGCCAGCACAAGCCCGGCGCACACGGCCACCCGCTCCAGGCCGTGCACCGAGGAACTGAACAGCACCTGACCCAGCAAGTACCCGCACGACACGAACAGGACAATGCCGAGCACAGCCGTTGCCCACACTGGGGAGCCGGCGAAGGCTGTGCCCATGGCCAGCACAGCCACGGCCGCGGTGGCTATGACGTCTACCTGGCTACTTCGCATAGGCTGACGCACCCAGATTCGAGACCCCTGCCAGGTCGTAGACGACAATGTCCCCGTCGTCGTAAACGCGGGCCGCCCCGAGCAGGCTGTTGTACTTGGTGAGGTCCCGCAGCGGTATCGGATGGGTGTAGCGGCCGGCACCCGGATCCGTGCCGGGGAAGTACGACCCCGATGCCGGAACCGACTTGCTCATCCTCAGGTCGACGGAGATATATTGCACCTGCAGGCTCGCCACCAGCCCGGCGTCGGCCCGGGTGAAGGTCGGCGTGGTGAACAGAGGGGCGATATCGCCCAGCGGGTTCTGGTCGCCATAGCTGCCGAGTACCTGATACCCGCCCAGGTCGGCGGCGATGCGGTTGCCCGGCCCTAGCTCGTAGAGCGCCCAGTGGGCCTCGTCGATCTCCTGCGGCCCGATCGACCGTTCGTTCCCGTCGACCTGGTGCGCTCCGGGCAGGCGTTCCCACCACGGCGGCCAGGAGTTCACCAGGCCGTCGAAGAGCAGCACCAGCGCCACCGAGAGCACAGCCGGCAACCGCCAGCCGATCAGCAGCCTGCGAGCGGCCGGGCCGCCGGCTGGCCGGCGGACGAAGTGCCCGAGCGTCACCGCGACGACGAAGCCGA
>Ga0335074_10017054_pt1 | contig 10230 bp, 9 predicted proteins | sample Lox_Sample_23_FD_206715 | JGI IMG/M metagenome (GOLD analysis project Ga0335074, IMG submission 206715) | Soil microbial communities from Loxahatchee National Wildlife Refuge, Florida, United States - Lox_Sample_2.3 | ecosystem: Environmental > Terrestrial > Soil > Wetlands | place: USA: Florida...
CACGCAGAAGCTGCTCTCGGCCGAGGACTTCGTGAAGTTGCCGTCGTCGGTGGTCCCCATGGCGAAGGCGGCGGTAGCGAAGATTACTGGCTGACGGATGAGCGTCACCGCTGAGGGCCGTACCGGGTCGTGGCGCCGTTGGCGCGCGACCCGGGCGGCCCGCTCGGTCGGCCCGACCGAGCGAATCGTCCGAAGTCTGCTCGCCCTTGCTGCAGTCGTCCCCACCGCGGCATTGGCCTTTCTTGCCTACGAGATCGTTCGTTCCGCTTACCCAGCAATCGTCTTCAACGGCTGGCACTTCTTTACGACGAAGACGTTTACCCTCGGCAATCTCTACGGCGGCAGCCTCGAGGTGCACCATGGCTACAAAGCGCCGCATGGGGCGGCGTACGGCGTGCTGCCCCTGCTTGTCGGAACCCTGCTGTCCTCGTTCATCGCGTTGCTCGTCGCCGTACCGGTTGCCGTCGGCGGCGTGATCGTCCTGGTCGAGAAACTGCCGGAACGCCTGCAAGGTCCGCTCGGCGTGTTTCTCGAGCTCCTCGCAGGTGTTCCGAGCGTGATCTTCGGGCTGTGGGGTGTCTACGCGTTCGGTCCGCTGGTGTCGCGAACCGTCTTTCGTTGGATTGCGGCGCTGCACATTCCTTGGCTCTCAGGAGAGATTCCGGCCCGGCAGGGCTTGTTGACGGCGTCACTGGTTCTCGCGGTGATGATCATCCCGATCATCGCCTCGATCACTCGCGAGCTCGTGCGCTCGGTCCCGGCGATCTCGAAGGAGGGTGCGGTTGCGCTCGGCCTGACGCACTCGGAGACGATTCGGACCGTCACGTTGCCGTTCATCAGGACGGGTCTCATCGCCGCATCGATCCTCGGACTCGCCCGGGCGCTCGGGGAGACCATTGCGGTCCTCATCATCAGCGGCAACGCCCTTAATACCTATCCACGTAACATCTTTGCGCCGTTCTCTTCAATGGCGAGCACGATCGCTGCGATCCTCGACGGCGCGTTGACGGACTCCACGAAGATGGCGGTTCACTCTCTCGCCGAGGTCGGACTGGTACTGCTCGTGGTGACGCTGGCTGCCAACCTGGGCGGTCGTGCCCTTGCGAACCGCTTCAGCCCGGTCGGACTGCCGGTCGGCAGGGGTGTGTGATGCGGCGACGTCGCTGGAAGGACCGCGTCTTCTGGGGTGGTTGCACGCTTGCCCTTGCGCTGATCATCGCGCCCGCTATCTCGGTGCTGGTGAGCGTGTTTCATCAGGCGGCGCCGGCGATGAGCTGGTCACTCATCACCCACCGCACGAATGCAGGCGGGATCGAGAACGCGATCTTGGGCACGCTCCTGCTCCTGTTGGGAGTCCTCATCGTCGCCGGCAGCATCGGAGTCGGTGCCGGCATCTATCTCGCGGAGTTCGCCTCCGGACGCACCGAGCGAATCCTCCGGTTCTACTCCGAGGTCCTTGCCGGCTCACCCTCCATCATCATCGGGTACGTCGGCTACGTCACCCTGGTCGTCGGGTTCCACTGGGGATTCTCGCTGCTTGCCGCGGTTATCGCACTTTCCACGCTTGTCGTCCCGTACATCGTGAAGACCACCGAGGTCGCTCTCCGGCAGCTGCCGACGTACCTGCGGGAAGGGGCAGCCGGCCTTGGCATGCGTGAGACCACCATCCTTTGGCGGATCCTGCTACCCCCCGCTCTGCCGGGCATTGTGAGCGGGCTGATAGTCGCGCTGGCGATCTCGACCGGGGAGTTGGCGCCGCTGCTCTACACGGCCGGCTTCTCGGATTCGAATCCGAGCCTGCACTTGTTCCATCAGGCCGTGCCTTATCTGACGAATGTCACGTACACCGACCTGGCGCTGCCCGGTGCGCAGGCCCACGCGACGGCCGCGGCGGCCGGCGCGTTCAGTCTCATCCTGCTGATCGTTCTGATCGGGATCGGCCGGCTGCTCTCCCGCCGGGCCCGAATGGCAACCAGGCAGATGACGCTATGACGGCGGCACCGGCACCGGCACCGGGCCCGGTGTCGTCCCCCTCCTCCACGCCGGAACCCGAACCTTCGATGAGTGGTGACATGGTCGACCCGATGAACTGGTCTCCCGGCCGGCTGCCCCTGCCGGACGATGAGCCGCTGAACCCAGTATTCGAGATCAGCAACCTGAGCTTCTACTACGGCCAGGTCCGAGCCCTTCGGGACGTCACGGCCAGCATCGGCCGCAAGGAGATTACGGCGCTGATCGGCCCTTCGGGGTGCGGCAAGACGACTTTCCTTCGATGCTTGAACCGGCTCAACGACATGGTCGCGGCGGCCCGCGTCGAAGGCTCGATTGAGTTCGACGGCGAGTCGGTCTATGCGCCGTCGGTGCGCCCCGCCGACCTTCGCCGCCGCGTGGGAATGGTCTTCCAGCGTCCGAACCCGTTCCCCAAGTCGATCTATGAGAATGTCGCGATCGCTCCCCGTACGAATGGTTACTCGGGCGATCTCGACGAGCTGGTCGAGCAGTCGCTGCGACGTGCTGCGTTGTGGGACGAGGTGAAGGACAAGCTGAAGGCAAGCGCCTTCAGCTTGTCAGGCGGGCAGCAGCAGCGGCTATGTATCGCTCGCGCGGTCGCCGTGAAGCCCGATGTGATCCTGATGGATGAGCCGGCGTCGGCGCTCGATCCGGTCGCTACCTATGCGATCGAGGAGCTGATGGCCGAACTCAAGAACGAGTACACGATTGTGGTCGTCACCCACAACATGCAGCAGGCCGCACGGGTGTCCGACCGTACGGGCTTCTTCACGGTCGAGGTCACTCCCGAGGGGCGAACGGGTGTCCTCGTGGAGATGGGCTCGACGACGAGGTTGTTCACCAACCCGACGGAGAAGCGGACCGAGGACTACATCACGGGCCGGTTCGGCTGAACACGCGAAGGCTCGGTCACTGTGGAATCCGCCATACCCGTCCGACCTGAGCGCCGAGTGCTCTGCGTCGGGCGCGTGGTCCTCGATCTCGACGGCCACTCGGTGCAGGTGGGTAACCGTCCGCCGATGGCCCTGCCGGCCAAGGAGTTCGAGCTACTGCGGATACTCATGCAGCACGCGGGCGAGACGGTCTCCTACGAGTCGGTGATGTCGGCGCTCTGGCCCACCTTGCGCGCGCACGTCTCGCGGACGCTGCCGATCCACATCCGGCGCCTGCGCGATCGCCTCTGCGACGACCAAGAACCGTGTGGCGTGATTGTCAATGTTCGCTGCGTGGGTTACCGCTACGAGTCAGGCTCGGAATGACTCTGGCAGAACGCGCGTGCCACAGTGCCGCCGAGGTCGACCCGGAGATGCTCGTCGTGGGCCCGATCGAGGTCTCAGCAGATCGCTACCTTGTCCTGGTCTCGGGTCGCGCACTGCCGCCCTTGCCACTCGGGCAGTTTCGGTTGTTGACCGCCCTCGCTCGTCAGGCCGGTCGGATTCTCAGCTATGCAGACGCCGCTGCGGCCGCGCTGCCTCATCAGCCGTGTCGCGATCCGCGCCGGCGTACTGGTGCCCTGGTCTCGGGCTTGCGGCGGCGACTCGGTGGCGACGCGGGTGCGCTCCTTCGCAACGTCCGCGGTTTCGGCTATGTCCTTGATGCCACGCCGGTTGCACCCTCGCGATGCCGCGACTCTCACCGGCACCGTCGGGAACAGCCACCGCGACCCCGTTCGTGATCTTGACGTAGGAGGCGCACAAATCGCGATTGTGCGCCTCCTACGTCAAGATCAGCGGAGACGGCGGGGGTTTGCCTGCCACGGCAGACCATGATAGATTCATAACAATGTCGAAAGTAGAAGCACTTGCCCAGCGGATCGGTACGCCGACCGACGTCGCGATCCACGAGCTCGGCCGCGGCCGCCGGATCGGCATCCTGCTGATCTGCTGCATGAGCCTGCTGATCGTCGGGCTCGACGTCACGATCGTGAACGTCGCCCTGCCCGTCATCGGCCGCGACCTGCACGGCAGCATCTCCGGGCTGCAGTGGACGCTCGACGCCTACACGCTCGTGCTCGCCACATTGCTGATGCTCTCCGGCTCGACCGCCGACCGGCTCGGCCGCAAGCGCACGTTCGTGGTGGGCCTGGCGCTGTTCTCGCTCGGGTCGCTGCTGTGCAGCCTCGCGCCGAGCCTGCTGTTCCTCGTGATCTTCCGGATGGTCCAGGCGATCGGCGGCTCGATGCTGAACCCGGTCGCGATGTCCATCATCACCAACACCTTCACCGATCCGCGCGAGCGCGCGCAGGCGGTCGGCGTCTGGGGCGGTGTGGTCGGGATCTCGATGGCGCTAGGCCCGATCGTCGGCGGCCTGCTCGTCACCTCGGCCGGCTGGCGCTCGATCTTCTGGATCAACCTTCCGGTCGGCCTCGCCGCGATCATCCTGTCGCTGCGCTACGTCCCCGAGTCGAAGGCACCGCGCGCGCGTCGCTTCGACCCGGTCGGCCAGGCGCTCATGCTTGTCCTGCTTGCCACGCTGACCTACGGCATCATCGAGGCGCCGCGCCGCGGCTGGAGCTCGCCGATCATCGTGGCCGCGTTCGTCGTAGCGGCGGTCGCGCTCGTTACCTTCCTGTACGCCGAGTCGCACCGCGCCGAGCCGTTGGTCGACCTTCGGTTCTTCCGCTCGGTGCCGTTCTCGTCGGCAACGCTCACCGCGGTCGCGGCGTTCGCCACGCTCGGCGGGTTCCTACTGATCAACACGCTGTACCTGCAGGACGTGCGCGGCCTGTCCCCGCTGGACGCCGGTCTCGACACGCTTCCGATGGCGATCATGACGATGATCTTCGCCCCGATCTCGGGGCGCATCGTCGGGCATCGCGGCCCGCGCGTGCCGTCGATCGTTGCCGGGCTCTCGCTGCTCGTTGCCTGCGTGATGCTCGCAAGGATCACACCGACGACGTCGTTCACCCTGCTGTTCGCGGCGTACGTCGTCTTCGGGCTGGGGTTCGGCCTGGTCAACGCGCCGATCACGAACGCCGCCGTCTCCGGCATGCCGCGGGCACAGGCGGGCGTCGCGTCGGCGATCGCATCGACCTCTCGACAGATCGGCTCCACGCTCGGCGTGGCCGTGGTCGGCGCGCTCGTCACGTCGCGGATCGGGCAGTCGACCCACGGCGGCGACCTCGCCGCCGCGAGCCACGCGGGCTGGTGGGTGCTGGGCGGCTGCGGCGCCGTGGTCGCCGCGCTCGGCTGGATCGCGACCTCGCGGTCGGCGCTTGCCTCGGCTCGCCGTACGGCGGAGGAGCTCAACCCCGAGGTCCTCGGAGCGAATGGGGGATCGCGGTGATCAAGGAACCGGCCGGGCCCGAGCAGGCGGCGCCATCGATCGATGCGCGCGAGGTCTGGGCGGTCATGTGTGAGCTCGTGCTCGACAACGTCCGGCGCCGCGAGGTGTCCGAGACGCTCGGGATGAGCTTCAGCCGGGTGCGTGCGATCCGCCGCATCGCGCGCCGGCCGATGTCGATGGGCGAGCTGGCGCGCTCGCTCGAGATGGACCCGCCCAATGTCACGACGATGGTCGACGAGCTGGAGGAGCTGGGACTCGCGAAGCGCCGCCCGCACCCGACCGATCGGCGCGCCAAGCTGGTCGAGGCGACCCGCAAAGGCACCGACATCGCCCGCCGCGCCGACGAGATCCTCAGCACGCCGCCGCAGGCGATGAACACCCTCGATCCCGCCGATCTCGAGCAGCTACGCCGGATCCTTCGCCCGATCGCCGCTCAACGCGGGTCGTGATCACCGCGGTGCCAGCCGCTGATCGCTGTGGGACGATCGCGCTTGGCCCGCGGCGGGGGAGGCGGTCATGAAGGCTCCGGTCAGTCGCTTCGGACTGGCCGTGATCGCACTCGCCGCTGTGCTCGGCATGACCGGGTGCGCAAACGGGTCATCCGGCGATCGGGGCGCGGCGTCTCCGACACCGACCGCCAGCGAGGCGGCGGCGACGCGGCTGGCGGTCGACGCCGCGTTCTCCATCACGGACTCGGCCATCCGCACGTTCGTCAAGGTCAAGCACCCGTACCTGGTGGACAGTCAGTACGAAGCATTGGCGCAGGGCAGCGACGAGATGCTCTCAGCGGCCTTTGGGCTCGTGCCGGCGCCAATCGGAGTTCCGGCATCGGTCGCGGGCGCGGCGTATCACCGTCTGGTCACGATGGCGCATGTGCTGCAGCGCTCTGCGACCTGCCTGGCGAAGCGTTACCGTCCGAAGCGCGCGAACTATCGACCCTGTTTCGCGGCCTTCCAGACCAACGGTGCCGGCCTCACCGACCTCGTCCTGCTGGTCAAGGCGATGATTGCGCTCGAGCCGTACGGGTCACCGTCGGCGGCTGCACAGTTCCGCGAGCTGTTTGAAAGCTTCGTGCCGCAGGCGACGACGTCGGCGTGAGCGGCAGCTCCGGACCGCCGACGAACTGATGCAGGCCTGGTCCCCGTGGCCGAACCAATGCCGAATCTTGATTGCTTTGTGACCCGCCGCGGACGTGAGCGCGCCACGATCACGATGGATCAACAGACCGCGGTTGCCGCTGACGATGGGTCGGAGCTTTTGATCAACCTCAAGTTCGCGGCGGACGACGTTGCTGCGACCCGCTTCACGATCTCGCCTCTGCACGAGACGATCGCGAGCCTGTTTCCCGTTTACATGTGCCCCGACTCTCCGCCGACGGCGTGGGCCCGGCCGGTACGCCGACTACCGGACCTCGACCACGCGGTGCTGCGCGGCCTGATCAGCCCGATCAGCTGGATCCCTGACTTCGTGACGCCTGCTCCGATGCGTGCTCGTCCCGCCATCGACGAGCAGCTCGCGCAGGTCCGCGCGACTCCCGCCGAGACGGTGCTCGACGACTTCCACGTCGTCTATCCCGACGGCAGGCTGCCCGCCGCGTTAGTCGGCCTCGAGCGCGACCCGATCGGCGTACGGGACCGCATCGCGGACGCGCTCACCCACTACTGGGAGGTCGTCATCGCGCCGCGCTGGCCACGAATGCGCGCGATCCTCGAAGCCGACCTGCTCTACCGCGGCGTGCAGTGCGCCGAGATCGGGCCCGGCGCCGCCTTCGACCGGATCGACCCGCAGATCCACTGGACCGGGAGCAGCCTCAACGTCAACATCGCCGCCGACTTGCACCGGGCGATCGCGCCGGGCACGGTCGTCCAGCTGATCCCGAGCGTGATCATGCCCGGGCCGGTGGCGCAGATCGACATCGAAGCCGCACCCGTGGTGCAGTACCGCGCCCGCCGGGCCGGGTTCGCGTGGCGCGATGCCACGCCGGTGTCTTCGGCCGCGATCTGCAACCTGCTCGGCCGTCGCCGCGCCGGCGTGCTCGCGGCTCTCGACCAACCTCGATCCACCAGCGAGATCGCCCGCCTGCTCGACGTGACACCCAGCGCGGTGTCGCAGCATCTCGCCGTCTTGTCGGTGGCTCGGCTGGTCGAGCGCGCTCGCGTCGGCCGCGTCGTTCTCTACTCACAGTCCCCGCTCGCCCAGGAGCTCCTGACGGGAAGCGCCTGGGTCGACGACGAGTACGACGGCGAACGCAGCGACCTGACCGCCTAGCAACCGAACCTCGCTGCGCGACGGCACACCGGATTTAGCCCGCACCTAACTCTCTTCGTTCGCCGGCCCGGCCGTGGTGGGGTCCGACTGCCGACCGGTCGGACAAGGAAGGGACGTCACCGAACATGCCACGGAAACCTTGGCTTCTCCGTACGGGAGTAGCGGTCGCGACGGTTGCGCTCGGCGCCGCGGCCTGCGGAAGCAGTAGCAGCAGCGGAGGGGGAACCGCATCCCCGACGCCCGGTACGACGTCGGCCGCCATCCAGGGCAACCCGCAAGGCACCGGCGGCGGGTTCCCGGCGAAGGTGCCGCTGAACCCGTCCACCGCGAAGGGCGGCACGCTCAATGTCGGGGTCGCCGGCGACCTGGACTACATGGACCCGGGACGCACCTACTACGCGTTCAGCTGGGACATCCACCAGCTGTTCTCGCGCACGATGCTCACCTTCCCGGACGGCACCGGCTCGGACGCGCTGATGCCGACCGGAGACATCGCCACCGGCCCCGCGACCGGGACCCACAACAACACCGTGTGGTCCTACACGCTGAAGAGCGGCATCAAGTTCCAGGACGGCACCACGGTGACGTCCAAGGACATCAAGTACGCCATCGAGCGCACCTTCGCCACCAGCGTGATCAACGGCGGTCCGACCTACTTCGCGACCTTCCTGTGTCCCGGTGGCGAGAACTCCTCGGGCGCCTGCACGACGTACGGCGGTCCGTACAAGGGCAAGAGCTCGGTCTACGGGCTGAGCACGATCAAGACGCCGTCGGCGAACAAGATCGTGTTCCACCTCAACCAGCCGTTCGCGGAGTGGAACTACGTCATGACCCTCGACGGCACCTCGCCGGTCGAGGTGAGTGTCGACCAGAACCCGAAGACCGGCGGCGCGAACTACAACAACCACGTCCAGTCGACCGGGCCGTACGAGGTTCAGTCCTACGTCGCGAACAAGCACATCGACCTGGTCCGCAACCCGAACTACAACCCGGCGACCGACGGCACCCGGCCGGCGCTGCCGAACAAGATCGACATCGTCACCAGCTATGACTCGCCGACCCTCGACAGCGACATCCTGGCGAACACGGTCGACCTCGACATCGGTGGCACGGGCGTCCAGGCGGCGACCCAGGCGAAGATCCTCAGCTCGCCGTCGCTGAAGGCGCGGGCGCTGGACCCGATCACCGGGTTCACCCGCTACGTCTCGGTCCTGTCCGAGACCCCGCCGTTCAACAACATCCACTGCCGGCAGGCGATCGAGTGGGCGTTGAACAAGAAGGAGCAGCAGGACGCACGTGGCGGTGTCTACGGTGGCGCGATCGCGACCACGCTGGCCCCGCCGACCCTCGCGGGCTGGAAGAACTACAACCTCTACCCCGGCACGCAGAACGGCCCGGTGATCTCGCAGGCGAAGAACCAGCTCAAGCTCTGCGGAAAGCCGAACGGGTTCCACACGACGATCGTCGTGACCAACCAGGGCAAGGGGCCGCAGCAGGCGCAGTTCCTGCAGAACGACCTCAAGGCGATCGGGATCACGGCCAACATCAAGGAGTTCGACCCGGCGACGTACTACTCGTCGGTCATCGGTGTGCCGGCAAACATCAAGAAGGACGGGTACGGCCTGGCGTTCGCCGGCTGGGGCCCGGACTGGCCGGCTCCGTACGGGTACTACGAGAACATCGTCGACCCGCGCAAGATCCTCGCTCAGGGCAACAGCAACTACGGAGCTTGTAGCGACCCGAAGATCACGTCGTTGATCGACCAGGCGCTCAAGCAGACCAGCCCAGCTGCGGAATACCCGTTCTGGCAGCAGGTGGACCAGACCGCGCTGAAGGACGCCTGCGACGTACCCTTCACGTACGACAAGGCGCTCGACCTGTTCAGCAACCGGCTCACGAACGTTTACATCGAGCCGGACTTCGGGATAGTCGACCTGCGGACCGTCGGAGTGGGCGGGTAGCCGCACCTATCTGCTCGCGGGGTCGGCCGAGGCTTATCCGGTCGCGGGCCGACCCCGCTGAGCGCTCCCGCGCGCGAGGCGCGATCGCGAGGCAAGGATGGCACGGGTTCGGTCCGGCCGCTAGTAGAACCGAACGAACCGAGCCAACCGGCCGAGCTAGGCGATCCGGCGCTTGACCCACCAGAAGCAGGCGACGAACGCAGCGACCGCGAGCGCGGCGAAGATGCCGGTCTCGATCCACTGGAACGGCCAGAACCGGCTCGCCGGCTGGTAGGTCACGAGCAGGTGGAAGTAACGCGCAGCCGCTGTCTGGCACTGCTGCAGCTGTGGCGATGCTGGTCCCACGACGACCAGGTGATGCCCACCACTGCTCACGGATGCGGACCCCGGAATCGCACCGTGAGCGACGGACGTGCAGTGCTGATGGACGAACGCCGACTGTGCGGCTGCTTTCACCGGCTGACCAGCATTGTTGACCAGCCGGCTGCTGAGCACCCAGTCGTTGTTCGGCGACGAGTACTGAGTGGCGATCGTGCTGACCGAGCCGTTGTAGAGGATGGTGAACCCGCCGCCGAGCAGCGATGCGGTCTTGTGCAGCGGAGGCATCAGGTGCGGGCGGAGCCAGAGTCCGATGGCAACCCGCACGAAGACGAACACCGCAAGGGTCGCCGTCATCGCCGGCAGCACTCGACGCAGAACGGCGCCA
>Ga0335074_10017055_pt1 | contig 10230 bp, 6 predicted proteins | sample Lox_Sample_23_FD_206715 | JGI IMG/M metagenome (GOLD analysis project Ga0335074, IMG submission 206715) | Soil microbial communities from Loxahatchee National Wildlife Refuge, Florida, United States - Lox_Sample_2.3 | ecosystem: Environmental > Terrestrial > Soil > Wetlands | place: USA: Florida...
TATGCTATGTCGGTCATCGCCTCGCGGGCGTTGCCCGACGTTCGCGACGGCCTCAAACCGGTGCAGCGGCGCATCCTTTACGCGATGCGCGAGATGGGGATGGACCCGAGCAAGCAGCACCGCAAATGCGCCGGTATCATCGGCGAGGTGCTTAAGAGCTACCACCCCCACGGCGATAGCTCGGTCTATGACGCGCTGGTGCGTATGGCGCAAGATTTCACCCTGCGCTATCCGCTGGTCGACGGCCACGGAAACTTCGGGTCGATCTTTCCCGATTCGCCCGCGGCCTACCGCTATACCGAAGCGCGGCTCGCGCGGCTCGCGCTCGAAGCACTGGGCGACATCGAAAAAGAGACGGTTCCCTTCGTTCCCAATTTCGATAACCAGAGCACCGAGCCAAGCGTGCTTCCCGGCAAGCTGCCGCAGTTGTTGCTCAACGGCTCGAGCGGCATCGCCGTCGGCATGGCGACCAACATTCCGCCGCACAATCTGGGCGAGATCGCCGACGCCATCGAGTTGTTGATCGACGAACCCAACGCGTCGATCGAGGACGTTATCGAGAAAGTCAAAGGCCCTGATTTCCCGACCGGCGGTTCGATTCTCGGCACGGAGGCGATCAAGGAAGCCTACCGTACCGGGCGCGGTTCGATCACGATGCGCGGCAAAGCCGAGATCATCGAGGAAAAAGGCAGATTCCGGATCGTCATCAGCGAGATCCCTTATCAGGTGTATCAGAGCCGGATCGTCGAGGCGATCTCCGATGCGCACAACGAGAAGCGCATCCAAGGCATTGCGCGTCTCGACGATCTCTCCAATCGCAAAGGCATGCGCGTCATCGTCGAGCTGCAAAAAAGCGCGACGCCGAAGGTTGTTCTCAACCAGCTTTTCAAGCACACGCCGCTGCAATCGAGCTTCGGCTTCAACATGCTCGCGCTCGTCCCGGTTTCTTCGGCGAGCTCAGGACAGGGCTCAGGGCAGGCGCAGCGTCCCGACGGCTCCACGGCGCTCGAACCGCGCGTGCTCAACCTCAAGGAACTGCTCGAGCATTTTATCGCGCACCGCAAAGACGTCGTCACGAGGCGCACGCGTTACGATCTGCGCAAGGCCGAAGAGCGCGCGCATCTGCTCGAAGGCTACCGCATTGCGCTCGACAATATCGACCGCGTCATCGCGATCGTGCGCGGTTCGGAAACGACCGACGAAGCCAAGACGAAACTCTCCGCGGAATTCGGCCTCTCCGAGATTCAGGCGCAAGCGATCGTCGATATGCGTCTGCGTACGCTGGTCGGCCTCGAACGCAAGAAGATCGAGGACGAGTACGCCGAGCTGATCAAGACTATAGCCGAATTACAAGACATTCTGCGCAGCGAACGGCGCATTGCGCAGATCGTCAAGAGCGAAACGCTCGAGCTCAAGAAGAAATACGGCGACGAGCGCCGCACGCAGATCGAGTTCGCCGAAGACGAGATCTCGATGGAGCAGCTCGTCCCGAACGTCGACGTCGTCGTGACGTATACGGTCGGCGGCTACATAAAACGCGTCGGCATCGACACGTTCCGCACCCAGAACCGCGGCGGACGCGGCGTCACCGGGATCTCGAATCTCAAGCACGAGGACGTCGTTCGCAATTTTTTCATGACGAAAACGCACGATACGGTCCTCTTCTTTACGAACAAGGGACGCGCATACCGCTTGCGCGGCTACGAGATCCCCGACACCACCCGCACCGCGCGCGGCACCGCGTTGGTAAACCTCCTCACGTTGCCGCCGGGCGAACACGTTACCGCGGTCTTCCCGATCAACGAGTTCGCCGAGGGACGTTATATGGTGATGGTCACGGCCAAGGGCGTGATCAAGAAAACGTCGCTCAGCGAGTTCGCGAACGTGCGCCGCAACGGCCTAAACGCCATCAACCTCGATGACGGCGACGAGCTCCTCGCTGTCGATCTCTCCGACGGCACGCGCGATATCATTCTGGCGAGTTCGGCCGGGATGGCCGTGCACTTCAACGAGAAGAACGTACGCCCGATGGGACGTAATGCGCGCGGCGTCAAAGCGATGACGCTCGACGAGGGCGACACGATCGTCGCGATGGACGTCATCGAGAACGAGCGCAAGGAAGTGTTGCTGGTGACGTCATTGGCGTTCGGCAAACGGACGCCGATCGAAGACTATCGTCACACGTCCCGCGGCGGCAAGGGCGTCAAGGCGTTTGCACGCGAACGCGAGGACATCGGCCAGGTCGTCGATCAGATCATGGTCGCGCCCGAAGATCAGCTCCTCATGATTACGAGCGGCAACCAGGTCATTCGCTTGAAGGTCGCCGACATTCGTAAGGCCGGTCGCTCGACCAAGGGCGTGCGTTTGCAGCGTCTGGGTGAAGGCGACGAAGTCATCGCGATCACGAATCTCGGCAAACAGGCCGAGCAGGTTACCGGCATCACGGGCGAGCCGGCGGAAATCGATTAGTGGTGTCACCCGGAGCCTGCCGAAGGATGCAACCCGAGCGGGCCCAGCCGGGTCATTGGCGAGTGGAGGTTTAAGAACACAACCCATGAGTGCTTTAGCAGACGTCGGACAAAGTAATTTTCAGGACGAGGTGCTCGGCAGCAAGGAGCCGGTCCTCGTCGACTTCTGGGCGCCGTGGTGCGGGCCGTGTAAGATGCTCTCGCCGGTCGTCGAGAAGGTCGCGGCGGCGAACAGCGGCAAGGCGAAGTTCGTCAAGCTGAACACCGACGACAATCCGAGCATTGCCGGCCAGTACCAGGTCTCCGGGATCCCGTGTCTGATCCTGTTCAAGGACGGGCAGCCGGTGGACCGCATCGTCGGCTACGTCCCCGAAACCGTGATTTCAGGTATGTTGGCAAAGCACGTCGCATAATACGGCCGTATGGCCGACCTCCGCGCGGTTCCGGCGATGAACCGCTTACTCGAAGATCCTTCCGTCGCGCCCTACGAAGCACTCGTGGGGCGCGATGCGTTGCGCGAGCTGGTCGCCGCCGAGCTCGACCGTTTGCGCGCCGGTGAACGTGTGCCGCCGTTCGACGCGATCGTGCAGCGTTTGGTGACGCGCGCGCAGGAGCACGCCGCCTCGAGCCTGCGCGGAACCGTCAATGCAACCGGGACGCTGCTGCACACGAACCTCGGCCGCGCGCCGATCGCGCAGGCTGCCTTCGACGATGCGCGCGCGGTTGGCGGCGGCTACTCGAACCTCGAATACGATTTGGCTGCGGGTGAGCGCGGTTCGCGTTACGTTCACGCGGGCGACGTGCTGCGGCACATCACGGGGGCGCAGGACGCGCTCGTCGTCAACAACTGCGCGGCCGCGATTCTTTTGATCCTCGATACTTTCGCGAGCAACGGCGAAGTGGTGCTCGCGCGCAACCAGCTCATCGAGATCGGTGGCGGATTTCGCCTGCCCGAGGTGCTCGAACGCAGCGGCGCTCGACTGATCGAAGTCGGCACGACGAACAAAGTCTACCTGCACGACTACGAGCGCGTGCTTTCGCCGCGTACGGCGCTGCTGATGCGTTCGCACCGCTCGAACTACTCGATCGAGGGTTTCGTTCACGATGTCGCCCCGGCGCAGCTGGTTGAGCTCGGACGGCGCGTCGGGGTAGCCGTCGTCGAGGACTTGGGGAGCGGTGCGCTCGTCGATCTGCAGGAGTACGGCTTGCCGCGCGAGCGCACCGTGCAGGACGCGCTGGCTGACGGTCTTTCGCTGGTGGCGTTCTCGGGCGACAAACTGCTGGGTGGCCCGCAGGCCGGCGTCATCGTAGGTTCGCGCGCGCACGTTGCGCGGCTGCGTTCCAACCCCCTCGTGCGCGCGCTGCGCGTCGACAAAGTCACGCTGGCCTTACTCGCAGCGACGCTGCGAATGTACGCCGGCAAAGAGACGCGCGCGCGCATCCCCTTCTATCGCATGCTGGCACTTTCGCTCGACGAGCTGCGCGAGCGGGCTGCGCGCATCGCCGCACAAGTGCCCGGCGCGGAGGTCGCGGAGCTGGAAGGCCGGGTCGGCGGCGGTGCGTTGCCGCACGCGCGTATCGCGTCGTTCGGCATCGCGTTGCGAGACGTCGATGCCGGCGCGCTGGCCGCGCAGCTACGGCGTCACGTCGTACCGGTCATCGCGCGTATCGACGAGGGAGCGCTGCTGCTCGACTTGCGCACGGTCGCGCCCGAGCACGACGAGGTGCTCGTTACCGCTTTGACCACGGCGTGAGGCAGATCTTCGCACGTCAGCCCCTGGAGTGGATCTCGCCCGAACGCGAGGGTCCCACCCTGCGGCGCACGCTCGGATGGCCGGCGCTGACGGCGATCGGTTTGGGTACGATGCTCGGCGGCATCTTCCCGACGATCGGCGCCGGCGCGCACGCGGCCGGTCCGGCGGTCATCTTGGCCTACGTGCTTTCGGGCCTGGTGAGTCTCTGCGTCGCACTCTGCTATGCCGAGTTCGCGTCGATGGTGCCGGTCGCGGGCAGCGCCTACACCTATGCCTACGCGACGCTCGGCGAAGTCGTCGCCTGGGTGATCGGGTGGGATCTGATCCTCGAATACGGGCTATCAGTAGCGCCGACGGCGTCATCGTGGTCGGCGTACGCGCAGCAACTTCTCGGCACCGCCGGCATCACGCTACCCGCCTGGATGCAGACCGGCGCGATCGCGAGCGGCCAGATCGACGTCGTCGCGGCGCTGATCGTCGTCGTCATCACGGTGCTCGTGGCGATCGGTATCCGTGAATCCGCCAACGTCAACGGCGTCCTCGTCGTCTTCCAAATCGTTACCATGATCGTCTTTATCGCCGCCACGATCGGTGCGACGCACCGCATCTTCTTGCACCCGTTCGCGCCGCTCGGTTTTCACGGCGTCGTGGCGAGCACGGCGCTCGTATTCTACGCCTATATCGGATTCGATACCGTCACCGTCGCATCCGAAGAGGCGAACGACCCCGTCAGACACGTGCCCGTCGGGATCATTCTGGCGCTGGCGATCGGGGCGGCGCTCTACGTGGCGCTGACGTTCTGCACCGTTGCGGTGATGCCGTACCAAAAGTTGAGTGAAGGCGCCGCGATGCTCGACGCAGTCAAGAGCGCGACGCGCAATCCGCTCGTCTTCTGGATCGTCGCGCTCGGCGGTGTGGCCGGCAATACGACGGTCATGGTGACGTCGCTGTTGGGGCAGATTCGCATCTTCTACGTCATGGCGCGCGACCGCATGCTGCCGCCGGGCGTCGCAAAGATCCATCCGCGCTTTCGCACGCCGGCGCGCATGACGTTGATCACCGGCGGTATCGTCGCCATCCTGGCAGCGCTGCTGCCGCTCTCCGACCTGCTGGACTTCGTGAACATCGGCACGCTCTCGGCATTCGCGATCGTCTGCGCGGGCGTGCTGGTGCTGCGCATCGTGCAGCCGCAGGCGCATCGTCCGTTTCGCGCACCGTTGGTCTGGATCTTCACCATCGCCGGCGCCGCGTCGTGCCTCTTCCTCATCACCGGGCTATCGCTCCCGACGTGGATCCGCTTCGCAGTGTGGTTTGTCATCGGCATCGCGATCTACGCGGTGTACGGTTACCGGAAAAGCAGGCTGAGGGTAGGAAGCTGATGCACGTCATCGGGACGGCGGGTCACGTAGACCACGGCAAGTCCTCGCTCGTGCAGGCGCTCACCGGCACCAATCCGGATCGCTGGCTCGAGGAGCAGGTCCGTGGGATGACGCTGGACTTGGGGTTTGCGCACCTGCGGTTCGACGACGGTCTGGAAGCCGGCATCGTCGACGTTCCGGGGCACGAACGATTCCTGCACAATATGCTCGCCGGCGCCGCCGGTATGGAAGTCTTGCTGCTCGTCGTCGCCGCCGATGACGGCGTGATGCCGCAAACGGCCGAGCATTTACAGATCCTGCGCTTTCTCAACGTCAAGCGCACGATCGTCGCACTGACCAAAATCGATCTGCTTGCGCCGCAGGACGTCGATCCGGCGCGGCTGCGCGTTCGCGAGGAACTGCAGGGAACGATCGCGGCCGGCGCGCCGATCGTGGCGGTGTCCGCGGCGACGGGCGCGCATCTGCCTGCGCTCAAGGAGGCGCTGCACGACGCGCTGGTCTCGTTGCCGGCGCGCGAATCCGACGCGCCGGCGTATCTGCCGGTCGATCGCGTCTTCGCGTTGCCGGGGCGCGGCACCATCGTCACCGGCACGCTGATGCAGGGGCGGATCACCGTGGGCGACACGATTGCGATCGCGCCGCCCGGGACGCGGGCGCGCGTGCGCAGCCTCCAGGTCTTCGGCGCTGCACGCGAGGCGGCGACCGGCGGCACACGCGTCGCGCTCAATCTTCCCGGCGTCGAGCGCACGCAGATCGCTCGCGGCGCCGTCGTTGCCGATCCGTCCTTTACCGCGCGCTGCCAGTTCAGCGTTCGCTTCGAATCGTTGCCCGAGGCGCAGGCGCTGCTTCGGCGCCGCACGCCCGTGCGCGCATACATCGGATCGGCGGAGATCCTGGGAACGCTCGTCTTCGACGCAACGGTACGCTTGCTTTTGCGCGAACCGGTGTTGGCGTTTCCGGGCGTGCGGTTCGTCGTGCGGCGGGTTTCACCCAAGACGTTGCTCGGCGGCGGCGAGATCGTAGCCTACACGGACGAGCGTACTGAGGCGCCGCCGTCGGCGCATGGCGCAATCCTCGAGCATCTCGTGCGCAGCGGACTCGAGCCGCAGGACGTCGCGTCGGTGGCGTTCGCAGCGAACGTGCGCGAGGAGATCGCGCAACATGGGCTCGACGACTTGGTCGAGCGCGGTGAAGCCGTCGCGCTCGCGAAGCCGCGCGGCTATCTCGATGCGCATGCCTTTGCGCAGTTTTCCACGCGCATCGCCGGCGAGCTCACGGCGCTCCATGAAACCGAACCGTGGGCGATGGGAACGACCTCGCTTGCGCTCGCCCGCGCGCTCCGGGTCAATGAAGGGCTGCTGGTCCGCCTTTTGAACGCCTTGGTCGAAGATGGACGGATCTCGCAACGCCACGGCTACTTTGCGGCCACCGGACACCAGCCCAAGCTCAGTGCCGAGCAGCGCGCGTTCTTTGAACACCACGTGCCGCTCGAGTCGTCCGATCCGTTCCGGCCGGTCGCTTTCGACGACGTTGCGGCGAACGTGAAATCGGCGACGATCGAGGGGCTGGCCAAGGCCTTCGACACGTTGCTTGCGCGCGGCGTGCTGATCAAGGTCGGTGACGCGCTCTATCGTGGCGCGCAGATCGAGCGTGCGCACGAACGCATCGAAGCCTTTATCGCCGGCCACGGCCGGATGACGATGGCGGAGTTTCGCGACGTCTTGGGAACGTCGCGAAAGTACGCGGTGCCGCTGCTCGAGTGGTTCGACGCCCGCGGGATAACCGTCCGCAGCGGCGACTACCGCATGCTTCGCAAACGCGGTTGACGGCGAGTCAATGCCGGACCAGCGTGAGAATGCCGATGATGATCTCGATGACGATCAGCAGAATGATGATCACCTCGAGAAACTCATCCCGCCGGCCGCGCGCCTGATCGATGAAGAAGCCGTAGAGGTCGCGAACGCTTGCGAGCTTGCTGTCGATCTGGCGTTGCCAGTCGGCGAGCCCCAAGCGCGCCGCGGCCGCGCGATAGATGCGTGCGTAATACGCGTCGCCGACGACCTTCAACGCGTTGCTCGAGCGGTCGATGAGTTCCAGCACGTCGACGATCAGATAACGGATGTTGGCGGCGAGATCGGCTTCGCGCCGCCCGAGCACCGACCGCGCGCGCTGGCCGGGCTGCATGGCGTAGATGGCGTCGAGTTCGCTGTCGAGCAACGCGTCATAGGTGCGCAACTCGAGCAGCTGCGAGTTGGCAAATTCGAGAATGTCGCCGATCGTCTCGCTCGACTCGCGACGGTCGTACACGAAGGCCGTATCCCACTGCACGATCGTCAGATCGTCGCCATAGTACGAGAAGCGCGTGCGCAGCGACTCTTCGATCTCCGCTTGCGAGAGCAAGCCCGATTCGCCGAGCAGCGTATTTGCCAGCGCCTCCGAGTGGTCGTGCAGTAACGCGTCGGCATCGATGCGCGGCTCGAAACGGTCGACCTCGATGACGACGTAATCCTCCATCAAGGCAGGATGCCGCTCGTTGAGCGCGTCGCCGAGATCCGTGCAGATCCGTTCGATGAGGGTCTTCGCCGCGGCGACGAGTTCGTCGTTGCGGCGCACGCGCAAAGCGGTCGCTTCGAGCTCCTCCCACGATCCGGTCACCGGGAACGAGAAGCGAAGCGAGATGACGCCGTAGTCGAAGAACTTCGCGCGCACCGAGTACTGGAGACCGCCGAGCGATCCGTCGGCGAGCCGAGCGACGAGCGGCGGCGTCGGGAATAGCAGATAGGGGCTGGCGAGCGTTCGCAGCGGAAGGTCGGCTTGCGCGACGCCCTCCCCTTCGACGGTGCGCAACGCACGGAGATCGATCGTGTCGGCGACGTCGAAGAGCAAAAATGCGCGCACCGCTCCCGCAGCGATCTTCATCGTAGAGCTACAATAGCTGCGGGAGCGCGCAACTCCTGGGCGTTATGCGACCGCGGGCCGCCGGGTATTGACGGCTTGCACGGAAAGCGCGATCTCGACCTCTTCACCGACGAGTACGCCGCCGGTTTCGAGCGCCTGATTGTAGGTCAGGCCGAAGTCCTTGCGGTTGATCTTGACGGTGGCGCTGTACGCGATGCGATCGTGACCCCACGGATCCTTGCCGCGCCCGTCGAGCGCGGCCAGGAGGCGAACCTGGCGGCTGACCCCGTGAATCGTCAGCGTCCCCTCGACGGTAAGTGCGTCGGGCGAACCCGAAATACTCGTGCTGAGAAATTCGATCGCCGGGTATTTCGCGACGTCGAGAAAATCGGGGGATTTGAGATGGGCGTCGCGATCGGCGACGTTGGTGGCGATCGATGCCGCATCGATCGTCGCCGCGACGGCGGTCGGCAGGTTGGTCGTATCGTCGACCTCGAGGGTGGCCGAGAATTTTTCGAACGTGCCGCGAACGCGGGAGAAGACCATGTGGCGGACGGTAAAGTCCACCGACGAGTGGGTGGGATCGAGAGCAAACGTAGCCAAGGCGATGGCGACCTCCGGTAGCGTAGTTATGATATATTGCCAGGCTATCATAAGTAAGATTCGGCGTCAAGAGCGCATTGCTTCTGGCGGCAGGTGCGCCCTGCAACCAACCAAGGCGAGCGTGGGTTTGGAGAGATAGACCAATGAACGTAGACAAGATGACCGAGCGCGTAGCGGACGGCCTGAATCAGGCGTACTCGCTGGCGCTTCACGAACACAACACCCAAACGACCCCGGAGCATCTCCTCGCCGCACTCCTGGAGCAAGAGCGCGGCATCGTGCCCGACGTTCTGGCCAAGGCGGGCGTCGATCTGAAGAACTTCGACGCGCGCGTGCGCGCTGCGATCGCGGCGCTGCCGCGTCTCTCCGGCCCGAACGCCGACTCGGCGCAAGTAACGCTTTCACCCGAGCTTTCGCGCATCATGACGGCCGCCGAACACGAAGCGAGCGCGCTGCAAGACGACTACGTTTCGGTCGAGCACGTGCTGCTCGCCATGGCGCAATCGAGCGGCGCGGTCGGCAAGCTCTTCCGCGATACGGGGTCGGGTCTCACCAAAGACAAGCTGCTCGCTGCGTTGCGCGACGTGCGCGGCAACCAGCGTGTGACCTCAAAAGATCCCGAGGGAACGTACAAGTCGCTCGAACGCTACGGACGCGATCTCACCCTGGAAGCCGAGCGCGGCAAACTCGATCCGGTCATCGGCCGCGACGACGAGATCCGCCGCATCGTGCAAGTGCTCTCGCGTCGTACCAAAAACAATCCCGTCCTCATCGGTGACCCCGGCGTCGGCAAAACGGCGATCGTCGAAGGGTTGGCCCAGCGCATCGTGCGCGGCGACGTGCCCGAAGGTTTGAAGAACAAGCGCATCGTCTCGCTCGACATGGGCGCGCTGATTGCGGGCGCGAAGTATCGCGGCGAGTTCGAAGAGCGGCTCAAAGCCGTGCTCAAGGACGTTGCGAGCTCGCAAGGGCAGATCGTGCTCTTCGTCGACGAGTTGCACACCGTCGTCGGCGCGGGAAAGGCCGAGGGCGCGATGGATGCCGGCAATCTGCTCAAGCCGATGCTGGCGCGCGGCGAGCTGCATCTGATCGGCGCGACGACGCTCGACGAGTATCGCAAATATATCG
>Ga0335074_10017057_pt1 | contig 10229 bp, 13 predicted proteins | sample Lox_Sample_23_FD_206715 | JGI IMG/M metagenome (GOLD analysis project Ga0335074, IMG submission 206715) | Soil microbial communities from Loxahatchee National Wildlife Refuge, Florida, United States - Lox_Sample_2.3 | ecosystem: Environmental > Terrestrial > Soil > Wetlands | place: USA...
TTGGTCAGCCGCACATTTCCGCGCTGTACCGGCAGACTATCTCTGATCTTTTCGTATTGCTCGGGTGTGATTTCCATCCACTCCAACTTACACGAGATAGATGTCGGTAGTGTGAACACGCCCTAGCAAGTCGGAACGGGCACAACCCGTGATCGATGGCGGTGTTGTTCTTCCGGCAAAGCATTTCGAAATTTTCGGCCGCAAAGTCGTCGCAATCGAACGCAGGGCGCAAACGTCCTGACTGAAAAGACCGATGTTTTAGGAGCGGGACGTGCAATTTGTCAAGATGATCCAGGGATTTGCACCCCGAAGGGTCCAAATCTTTTTACTTAATTCGCAATAGTGACCGTCCATGATTAGGGGTGAATTCATGAAACAAGGAGGAGTGTATGAAAGGCAAACCCGAAAGAGCCACACAATGTGCTAAGCGGTCGAGTTCCGCTCGGTGGCCAACTTCCTTTGCGCGCGGGGTGGAGCAGTCCGCGCGCCGAAAGTCTCTCCTCCTGTCAATGTGCATTGCGATCGGGTCGGTAGGTGGCCTGAGCTGAGCTCTCGTGACTAACGATGCACGGAGTTCAGCATAGTTCATTCAAAGGAGGAGGAACCATGGCGGGTGCCCCGACAAAATATCGAGTTCAGTTCGATTTCGTTGAAGAAGCGTATGAGGAGCTCAACGAACTCCAGGAGAAGCTACGAGCTCCAACAAAGGCCGAAGTCGTACGATACGGGATTCGCATTCTGCAATGGGTAGTCGCGAACATGGAAGAGGAGAACCAGATTCTTGTCGACGACGGGGATACCCAGAAGGAGGTCATCTTCCCGTTCATACCTGTTCTCGATGTTGCCAAGAAGAAAAAGCGATCCAAATCGGATGCCGTTTTAACACCGTGATGGGGAGTCGATGCCATGGCAGACGAGCAACTCGTCTTTGGTGGAGAACTCGATCCTGCAAGGGATTTTCCCATCAGAGTGCGCGAGCAACTCGAAAACCAGCGCATGCGAAGATGGATAGTAGTCGTCATCCTCATTCTATTTAGCGCAAGCAACGTCACCACGCTTGCGCTTTTTGTTTGGAAGGCGGTCGCTGAACACGGGAATCTTGAAGATCGCGTTCTGTTGTATCTCGCAGGGACAAATATATCGCAGTGTGCAGCGGTGCTCGTTCTCGCCGCCAAGTTTTTGTTTCGGCGGAGTGGGGCTCATTAAGCAGAGGATACGGGACACGCGTGGGAGCCCCTCCAATGCGAGCAAATCGACGGATGACGCAGAATCAGAGAGAATGCCCGGATGCCATGGCATGTTGACTCATGGAATGATCTGATCTGACGACCCGAGCGGCCACAACCTGACTCCGGAGGCAGGATCGCCCGACTGGAAATCATCCACCATCGGCGTAGGGTGGAAGGACGCTTCGATCCATAAAAGGTCGAATCGAAGCGAACTTCTTCCGTCCGCAACTCGTGATCGGTCCTCTACCGTACATCGGCGGCAAGCGCGCCATCGCCGCGAAGATCATCGCGCTGTTTCCGGAGCACACGACCTATGTCGAGGCGTTTTCGGGCGGCGCCCAAGTCCTCTTTCACAAAGCACCCTCGAAAGTCGAAGTGCTGAACGACCTCGACCGCGAGGTCGTGAACGTCTTCCGCGTCTGTCAGCAGCATTACGAAGAGCTTCTCCGCTACCTGCGCTTCATGCTCACGAGCCGGACATGGTTCGATCTGCTCGAAAGGACCGATCCAGAGACGCTTACCGACGTCCAGCGCGCGGCGCGATACCTCTATCTGCTCAAGAACAACTATGCCGGCCTCGTGCGGCACCACAAGTACACGGTGGGTGTCTCGCAACCGCCGGGCTTCAACCCGGAGCGGCTTCCGGAGCGAATCGCAGAGGCGCATGCGCGTCTTGCGCGGGTGCAGATCGAGTGCCTGCCGTACGAGAAGGTGCTTCAAAAGTACGACCGCGCGGCGACGCTCTTCTACCTCGACCCGCCCTACTACGGCCTCAAGCTCTACCGCTACAACCTCACGCACGAGGACTTTGTCGTGGTGGCGGAACGCCTCCGGGGACTGAAGGGCAAGTTTGTCCTGTCCCTGAACGACGTGCCGCAGGTGCGGGCGATCTTCAAAGCGTTCCGCATCCGGGAGATTGAGCTCGCCTACACGTCGCAGAAGTCGGCGGGACGGCGCTTCCGAGAAGTCCTCATCACGAATTTCTGAAAACCACTGTCAAGCATTTTTTGATTTCTCTTGTTCGCTGCGGTTCCTGCCGCATTTTCAGAGATTTGCACTGAGCTTCGCGGCGGTCTCCCCGCACATAAAGCGCCCCTCTGTTACCGATCCTGACACCCAAACCCTCATCCTCGTCCCATCATGAACCGCTTCCTCGAAGAGCTTGCGAGCCGCTTCTGGAACCGCTTTCAGCAATGGCGTCGCCGTCCCCGATCGCCTGAAGGCGGAACCGACCTTGGCGTTCACGTTGCGGACGGCGAGATCACGCGTAACCGCGTGAGGCTCTCGATTGTCCGCCGCACGATGCACGTCGCGATCCTGGGCAAGACCGGGAGCGGCAAGAGCTCGCTCATCCGCCACCTGATCCGTCAGGATGTGGAGGCGGGGCGCGGGTTCGTGCTCTTCGACGTACATGGCGCGATAACGCCCTACGCCCTGCGGGTGATTGCCCTCCAAGAGTGGCAATCGGGCGAGCACCTCCACGATCGCGTGATTCTCATCGCGCCCGCTGACCGGGAATCGTCCGTGGGGTTCAATCCGCTCGAATTGCCGGAGCCGGACTTCGTCCGCATCGCGGAGTTTACGGAAATCCTCCGCCAGCGCTGGGGCCTCGACGGCTTCGGCGCGCGCACGGAGGAACTCCTCAGGAATTCCCTGTACGTCCTGTCGGCGAACGGCCTCACGCTCTTGGAACTCGCCCCGCTCCTCACGAACGCCGCCTTCCGTGTGAAGTGTCTGAAGAACGTTCCGAACGCCGAGGTCCGCAGCTACTTCGAGACCCGGTACGGACAGGCAAGTCCTGCGATGCAGGCGCAGATGCGCGAGCCGATCCTCAACAAGACTTCGGCCTTCACCGCCGATCCGCGTTTCCGCCATCTCGTCGGTCAGGCAAAGTCCACCTTCTCGCTCGGCGAGGCGATGGATGAGGCGCAGTTCGTGCTCGTCGATCTGCCGAAAGGCGTCTTGGGCGAACACGCGCTCACGCTCGCGAGTCTGCTTTTCACGGTACTCCGGAACGCCACCTTCGCCCGCCGCAAGCGCGGACTCTTCACGATCTACGCAGACGAGGTGCACACGCTCATATCGCGCTCCGCAGACCTCGAGACTATGCTCTCGGAGGCCCGCAAGTTTAGCGTCTCCGTCGTCACCGCCTCGCAGTTTCTCGATCAGTATCCGCAGACGATGCGCGCGGCGATTCAGTCGGTAGGCACGCACGTCTTCTTTCAGCTCTCTACAAACGACGCTCCGCAGATTGCCCAGGCGCTCGATGGCGGGAAATCCCTAGCCGAGCGCCTCAAGAACCTTCCGCAGCGGCATTTCGTGGTGAAGTCGGGCGCGGATCACTGGCGGGAGGCCGCGGTGCCCGAAGTCGAGGACCCGAAGTCGAATCCCGCCGACCTTGTTCGCCGGGCCAGGCAGGCACATGCACGGCCGCGCGCGGAGATCGAGCACGAGATCGCGGTACGGCACGACGAACTCCGAAACAAAACCGACGAGGCCATTCATGACTGGGACTAACCACATGAGACTACAGCCGCGCGATCTCCTGATCCTCACGATGGTCGCCCTGCTGCGGGTTGCGGACCGGGAACAGATCCGGCTCGCCTGCGGGTTCGGTTCGACCACCCGCGTGAACGCCCGCCTGATCCTCCTTGTCCGCGCGGGACTCCTCCGCCGGTACTTCCTCGGAAGGGGCGCCGGGCGGAGGGCTCTCTATGCGGTCTCAGAAAAGGGTGCGGCGCTCGTCGGAAAACCGCTGCGAGGACCGCGCCGCCGCCAGAACGAAACGCTCGTCGCCGACTTCTACGTCGAGCACCAGCTCGCGGTGAACGAGGTGCACTGTGCGCTCGCTTTCCGCGCGATTCCCTTCGAGGGTGTCCGCTTCCATCGCTGGATGGACTTCGACGAGACGATTGCGCCGTCGCTCCGCCTGATCCCCGACGGGTACGTAGAACTCGAAACCCCTCTGGGCATCGTAGCCGCGTTTCTCGAAGTGGACCTCGGGACGGAGTCGCTCGCCGTCTGGAAGGAGAAGGTCCGCCAATACGTCCAGCTTGCCGTGACGGGCGAACATGCGAAGCGCTTCGGCCAGGCTCGCTTCCGGGTGCTTGTGGTGGCGCATTCCCCGCGCCGACTCAGGAGCATTCAGCGGACTGTCGCTGCCGTCACTCCAAAGATCTTCTGGTTCGCGACGCTTGACGACGCCCGCCAGCGCTTCTTCTCTCCCGTCTGGCTGAGGCCGACGGATGAAACCCCTCGACCTTTCATCGAGGTAACACCATGAAGTACTGCTACCACTGCGGCCACATGACCGCCGGAGAAGCGCTCTTCTGTGACTCCTGCGGGCGGAGCTACGACGTGAAACTGTGCCCCCGTTTGCACGCGAACCCGAGGAGCGCAGAGTGCTGCTCCCAGTGCGGCAGCCGAGAGCTCTCGACTCCGCAGCCGAAGATACCGATGAGTCTGCAGCTGCTCGCCATCCTGGCACGGCTCGGACTCGGGCTCCTTCTCTTCTACGCCACCTTGTCCTTTGTCATAGCCATTCTCAGGAAACCCGAAATACAGCAGTCCTTGATTCTTGTCGGAATTCTCCTGATCATTCTCTGGATTCTCTGGACCCGCCTGCCGGCCTGGTTCCGCGAAGCCATTCGCTCCTTCTGGGAGCGCGGGAGGGGCCATGGGGACTGACCGGGAGAGACGGATGTCGGATTTCGTCCTGTGCGCCAATGCCGCGCCAACAAACGGCATTTCACGCACGGACCCAGGGCAGAACTACCCGGAGCATTACCCGCACGAGAACGACCCCCTGGGCGAGCCGATGCCGATCCGCGAAGTCGCCCGCGTTCTCGGGTGTTCCGCGTGGACCGTGCGCCAGCGATATCTCCCGCAGGGCCTGCCGCATTTCCGGTCCGGCCCCCAGGGAAAGCTCGTCTTCTTCCGCCACCAGGTTACCCGCTGGATCGTTGAACGCCAGCAGAAAGGAGCACGCCGATGAGTCTCTACAAGCGCGGCCCGGTGTACTGGTCCTCGGTCTGGATCGACGGCGTGCGCCACATGCGCTCGCTCGAGACTTCGAACCGCCGCCAGGCCGAACAGGTCGAAACCCGCTGGAAGGACGAGCTTCACGCTCAGAGATTCCAGCTTCCGCAGTTCCGCCCCGAGATGCCGCTTGCGGAGCTCTGGGCGAGATTCCTTGCCGAAGGCGACGTCAAGCCCTGGCACCACCAGCACGCACAGAAGTTCCTCACAATGTTCGCCGATACGCCAATCGGCCGGATCACCAAGAACGATATTGCGCGATTCCGCAGGCACCGCCACGAGGAACACGCGCGCACCCACCGCAAAGTGGACGCGAAGCCTCTCTCGGAGACCACTATCAACCGGGATATCGAGGTCATCCGCCACCTTCTCTACTGGGCGGTGGACGAGGGTTTCCTTCAGGCAAACCCCATCGCCCGGGTCCGGATGGTGCGTGAGCGCAGGGCGCGGAGGCCGGTAATGTCGGTCGCCGAGGAAGCGAAACTGCTTCTCGCCTGCGCGCCGCACCTCCGCCGGATCGTCCTCGCCGCCGTTGATACCGGGATGCGCAGGGGCGAAATCACCGGGCAAGTCTGGGAGGACATCGATTTCGACCGGAGGCTCATTTCGGTCACGCACTCGAAAACCGCCGAGGGAGAGCACCGGCTGATCCCGATGACCGGGCGGCTCTATGACCTGCTCCTCGGCCTGCGGAAGCCGTCCGGGAACGTATTCACCTGGGAGGTCGCGAGGATCCGGTCGGTTGCCGGAGAGTGGACCCGCGAGGTCGAGGAATCTCCCATCCACCGGATTAAAACCGGATGGGCGGGCGCGCTCCGCCGGGCCGGAATCTCTCATTACCGCTTCCATGACCTGCGCCACACCTTCAACTCGCGCCTTGCCGAAATCGGCGTCATCGCCGACGTGCGCAAGGAGCTCATGGGCCACAGCGGAGGCGGTGACGTGCATTCGATGTACACGCACGTCGAGCTGCCCACGCTCCGGAATGCCATCGCGCGGCTTGAGGCGTGGCATCAGGAAAAACTCCGCACCCTCGCACTGCCTGAGGAGGCGCATGCGCCTTCTCCCGACTCGAACCTCAAAACCCAACCGGAGAACGTGAATCTATGAGCGATCAGCAGAAACCTGGCGGCAATCCGGATCTCAATCCTGAGGTCCGCCGCCACATCCTCACCCGCGCAGGCACTCTCAGCCGAGAGCTCCTCGCCCGCCTCTACGACGCGGACCAGGAACTGAAGGCTGGAGACCATGAGACCGTCATCGGCATGCTCGTGCTCGCCGACCTCCAGCTTCAGCACCTGCGCTCCCTTGTGAGAACCCTCGAAGCCTGAGGAAGCGCCCACGCTTCTTCGCGACACCAACCCGCAACCCTGAAAGGAACGGTGCGATGAACCCTCCCAAAACACCAGCCCCAACATCATCCTCGACACCCGCGCCTGCCTCCACCTCCGGTGGACGCAAGTCCTGGGTGAAAAAAACCCCGAGCGAAGTCGTCCTCGGCGAGATCCGCAAGCAGGAAGCCCGTGTGGCCGAGATGCGGAAGGAACTCGAACGCGAGGAGCGCGAGCTCCAGAAACTGCAGCAGGCACGCAAAGCTCTCGAAGCCTAGTTCTTTGACACCATCCACGATCAACCGGACCTTACGCACGCGTGAGGTCCGTTTTTGTACCGCAAGGAGCCCTTATGCGTCTCGCCGAACAGAACACCCGATTTGCCAGGAAGGGCAAGCCCCGATCGCTCGAAGCCCTCGCTTTCTACCTTGGCGCGCACGGCATCGACCCCGAAACCGTTGCCGGGGAGATCGATGCCGGCTTCGACGCCGAAGCTGCGACCGAGAAATGTGAGGTGCAGGACCGCCTCCGCACCCTCGAAGGCAACCTTGAGGATGTCCGCCGCAAGCTCCCCGAGGCCGAGTCTGTCTGGAGGCGCGTACGCGTCGAACTTGGCGACGTGCCGCCATCCTCGGCCGAAGCCCTCGTCCTCGGCGGCTTTGCGGCATTCGCGCTGGCCCTTGACGCCGTCTTTATCGCGCCCTCGATGGACCTCATGAATGTGGCTGATCCGGCATTGCAGTTCCTGGCCGGGGCGGGGCTTGCCGTGCTCGCGACCCTGCTCTTTCACATGACGGGTTCCCTCATGCTCTCGCCGAAATCGGCTCAGCCGATGAAGCGGGCGGCGGGGACGGTCGCCGCAAGCGAGGTCCTCGCACTTCTCGTCTGGGGACTTCTCCGGGGATATCAGCTCGGGTTCTCGGCAATGCTCTCGGGGAATCCGTTGGGGAAGTTCCTTGCGGCTCACGCGATACTTTCGTCCGTTTTCTTTACCTTCATCACCCTCGCGACGCCGCTCGCCGGGGCCGCTGCCTCGATCCACGCCTGGCAAGCCGTTCGTAATGCCCGCGAGTGGCGGCGGGCGCATGACACCTTCAAGACGCTCCGCACACGGGAAGTCCAGCTCGCCAAAGCGATCGAGAAGGCCCAGGACGAGCTGGCCCACCTCGATACCCTCGCCGAGGTTCGCCGCCGTGAATGGCGGGCCATTCTCGCCCAGTATTACGGACGGGGCAGCTCGCACGGAGCGCGGCAGGAAACGATGGCCTCGGTCATGCGCAAGAGTGCCTTCGCCGGGCTCTGCACGACCCCTGTCTTCCTCCTGGCTGCAGTCGTGCCGGTCGTAGCCCTTGCCGCCTGCCCGGTGGTGATCGGGATCGGGGTTTTTATCCGGCTTCACCGCCGCCGTATCCACCCAAGCCACGAGCGCTACCTGAAGCAGGAAAACACCCAATGGGCTGTGCCCGACTGCAGCTTCGTCCGGGTCCAAGCAGAGGCCCCTTTGCCCCGGCTGCTCACGAAGGGAGAAGACCAATGAACCGCCTATGTCTGCCCTGTCTCTTTGTGCTTCTGGTGCTCGACCTGTCCGGATGCTCTCGCCGCGTGTCTACCGCTACTGTCGTTCTTGTCGACCCGAGCGGAAGCGTCACCGCGCAAGCACGTAAGCAGGAGTTTGCGGCGGTTGGCGCGTTCATTCCGGAAATGCGGCGCGGGGACCTTCTCATCGTCGTTCCGATTGCCGACGACGAGGCCGCAGACATTCAGGGGCGTGTCCTGCGGCTTCAGGCGCCCGTGCGCCGCGAAGCTTACGACACCGATTTGCGGCGGTTCCGCGACCTCGCGAGTCGCGAATATGCGGCTTTCGCCGCCGACCTGCTGGCCCATTCGGGTGACCGCACCGACATCCTCGGCGCGCTCGATGTCGCCCGGCAGGAGTTCGAGGCGATTCCCGGGTCCGACCGGCGCAGATTGATCGTGCTGAGCGATTTCCTCGAGGAGGACGGGCAGTATCGCTTCACAAGCGACCCAAATCTCGCGAGCGCCGCAAAAGCCCGAAATCTGGCGGCACAAGTGAGGCGGGAGCACGGCTTCACGCTGAAGAATGCTCAAGTCAATCTCGGAACCCTTGAAAGTACAGACCTCGCTCCGCTCGGTTCTGAGCGGCGACTTGCCGTGTGGTCGTTTTGGAGCGAATATTTCGCTCGATCCGGACCGCGTACGAGAATTCAGTTCGACGGCACGGGAATGCTTGCAGGGCTGGATAGCGAGTAAAGGGAGCAGAGCTGTGTCGATTTGCAGCGGGTTCGCGGAGTTGGTCGGGGCAGTGGCCATTCTCATCATCGTCGTCAACGCCCTGAGGATCATGGTCGGCGCGGTGAAGCCTGGAGAGGTCTTCAGAAGTGTCGCCCTTACGCTTGGCGTGGTCATGATCGCCATCACATTATTCGAGACCTTGCTGCATCTCTGGGAGGAACTGGCATTCCTCGAAAAGATGGGCCTGGCCGAGTTCAAGGCCAGTGAGCGCCGCCACGTCTGCGGGCTGATTGCAGTGCCGAGATCGAGCTGCCGGTACCAGAGCCGGAGGGACGACAGCCAGATGCAGGAGCGGTTGCTCGAGCTGGCGCAGGAGCATCCGCGTTTCGGCTACCGTCGCCTGCATTTGTACTTGCACAGGGAGATGGGAGTGAACCATAAGAGGGTGCAGCGGGTTTATCGGGAGCTGGGGCTGAACGTGAACCGCACGCGGCGCAGACATGTCACGGGTGCCGGAGAGCGATTTCGGGTGCCGGGCGTGAGGGATAACTTCACTCGGCAAGCCCGCGTGCCGGAAGCGGCAACCAGCTTCCCCAGCCATCGGGTCATGCGAGAACTGGAACGAGTGATGGCCGCACACGGCAAGCCCCATGCGATTCGCTCTGACAACGGCCCTGATCTGCCCCCTAAGTCCGTACAGGTAATTCTGTAAATCTATCCCGCCGCCGGAGCTGTGGGAAAGTGGGAAACGCTGAAGGCGTTTTCCAAGTGGGCGAAGCCCACGTCTTTTCCATAGCTCTGGGTTAGAGCCACACGCGCAAACTCGGCCGGAGTGCGATAGCCGAGGCTGCTGTGTGGACGTTGTTCGTTGTACTCCGTCTGCCAGGCCGCAACCTTCCTGCGGGCGTCGAACAGGTTGGTGAACCAGCTTAGCCGCAGGCACTCCTCTCGCAGCCGTCCATGGAAGCTCTCCACATGCGCGTTCTGCGTCGGCTTGCCCGGCTGGATGTGGCGCAGTTCGATCTTCCACTCCAGCGCCCACGCGAGAAAATGACGACTCGTAAACTCCGGGCCATTGTCACAGCGAATCGCCTGCGGCCGCCCGCGCCGGGCGATGATCTCATCCAGCACCCGCGTGACGCGCCGGCTGGCGAACCCCGTATCCACTTCCAGCACCAGACACTCGCGCGTGAAGGCATCCAACACACTCAGCACGCGGATGTTCCTCCCGGCGGCGACGACATCATGCGCGAAGTCCAGCGCCCACTCCTGGTTGGCGCCGGTCAGCGCAGGCCGCGGCGAGCCCACGCGCACACAGTGCCTGCGCTTCTTCCTCTTCAGGCACAGCCCCGCCTCGCGATACACCCGCCACAGCCGC
>Ga0335074_10017059_pt1 | contig 10229 bp, 6 predicted proteins | sample Lox_Sample_23_FD_206715 | JGI IMG/M metagenome (GOLD analysis project Ga0335074, IMG submission 206715) | Soil microbial communities from Loxahatchee National Wildlife Refuge, Florida, United States - Lox_Sample_2.3 | ecosystem: Environmental > Terrestrial > Soil > Wetlands | place: USA: Florida...
TTCCTCAATAGCGCTAATCTCGTATTCGGGCAAGCCCAATATCGCTTCTGGTCTGATCAAAACATTCCCTCACAAGCATGTTTTATCAGTCAGAGGCTTGGGCTGCCCCCATTAACGAGCTAGAACCCCAAGAGCTTGGAAGGCAACTGGCGTCTGGAGTTACTGTTTGTATTGAAGCAGGAGATGGAGATGTACGACATCTATTAGCGCAGGATTGTCGAGTGGGACCAGGAATTGGAAGCCTCCCTGAAGCGGTTTGCGGGCACCGCACCCGACCACAGCGCAAGGAAAAGCGGCGCCGGCGAAAGGGAGAAACATCCAGCGAGCCCAGGGAATGCGCCCACCTTCAACCTGCGCGGCAGCGACCTTGATCCGCAGCCGGAGTTATCTCGGCGCGCAGTAGCGTCGCCTACGGAGGAAACTCGGCGCGCTGAAGGCCATCACGGCCGTGGCTCATCGGTTGGCCCGGTTAGTGTACCGGATGTTGAAATACGGCCAGGAATACGTCGACAAGGGCGCTCAATATTACGAGCAGAGACATCGGAACAGCTACTTCGCCACATGAAGTATCGCAAGATTCTCGAGAATACATTCCTCTTCAACGTCGTGGAGGATTCTATGGAGCGCGCCAACCTGAAGGAACGCATGCCCGACGTTTACAGCCGCCTGATCGCGGAATGAACCGCCTGGAATGCTCAGATGCTGCCCGAGATATTTTACAGTTATTTCCCAACCGGACAACACTCAGTCCCGATCCATACGTAACCCATAACTGCCGCGTGGACGGCGTTGACGACCCACACATGATGCAGACAAAGTCTGATCGTTCACCCTCAAACCGCCATAGAACACAGTCGCCAGGTGTGAGAAAGGCAGCGACTGCCTTTCGCGCATATCCTTTAGCGAATGCTCAGGGCACCCACAAACGGGTCGCGTTGCGGCCCCGGCGCCCAAGAACCCAGTGGATTTTTTTCCATGGTCATTTGATGAAGAGCTGAAGCATGAGCCCTACAGATGTGGGTACGGTCGCACGGCGGGGACAAGGGGCGATACATATTCGAGAAAGTCATTCGTAACATCGTTGCCGTGTTCGTTGATCCAGGACGCGGGTATCATCCGCTCCCGGCCGGCAACCGATTCCAGCGGGGCCGAAAACGTGCTGCTGCTGTACGGCGTCGCGGATTCGCGCCGGATCGCGATCATCACACCGGTTTCGCCATTTGCTGCTGCCCGGACCGCGGCGCGCCCGCACTCGCGAGCTTCGGCGCGATCCAGCTCGCTCGCAAGCGGACCACAGCACCTGCCCAAGAGGCCCGGCTTCTCTGAGCGCGCGCGGAGATTTAGTTTCGCCGATATAAGTCGCGCGAGCGTGTGACCCAAATTGGATGCAAGCCGATGAACGGCGCTTCCGGGACGGTCGACAGCGGCGCCAAACGGCGTCCCTTTCTCATCGAGTTGGCCTTCACAAACTGCGATCAAAACGCGGCCGAGGCGCCGGTAGATCTGCTCGCTGTCGGCGGCAATCTGCTCCAAGCTGACTGGTCGTTCGGGAAAGTAGATCAGATGCGGCGCATCTTCTTTGTGCGCGCGAGCGAGAGCTGTCGCGGCTACCACCCAGCCGGCATTACGGCCGAGCACTTCGAGAACAGTGATAGGCGAAGGGAGCGAACGATTGTCCTCACCGACCTCCCGGGCCGCGACGGCGAAGAAATGTGCTGTCGAAGGATAGCCGGGCGTGTGGTCGGTTATGCAGAGATCGTTATCGATGGTCTTGGGAATGCCGATGACCTGCAAGTCGTAGCCGCGAGCACGGGCGTCCGAGTTTATCCGCAGCGCTGTTCCCATGGAGCCATTGCCGCCTGTATAGAAAAAGCAACGAATGTCGTTATGGCGGAAGATCTCTAGAATGCGTTCGTGATCGTTGTCGGAGAGGTTCAAGCGGCTTGACCCAAGCGCCGAACCGGGCGATTGGGAAATGCGTTCCAGGAACTGTTCGTCCGTATCGAGCAGATCCGTGAAATTCTCCTCCAAAATGCCGCGAACGCCAAAACGCGCTCCGTATAGCCTTTGGAAAATTGCCCGCTTGCGGCATTCCTCGACTACGCCGGCCAGACTGGCATTAATCACCGAAGTAGGTCCGCCGCCGTGCGCGATGAGTGCATTCATATAGAGGAGCTCAGGGTCAGGTGGAGTATAAAAAGAGAACATTATCGAAAGAGAAGCAAAGAATCAAATGCTTTTGAGAAGGTGGCGCATGCCCGCGATGACGGTCATTGCGATCGGCGCTGCGGCGTGCTTGCTAGCAGCGCACCAGGAACGGCCGGGGCAGTTCGAAGTCCTTGGCCCTGGTGGGGGCGGCGCCATGTTCAACCCTGTCATCAGTCCACATCACTCAAATACTGTGCTTGTTTCTTGCGATATGACAGGTTCTTATATCACGCGTGACGGTGGCCGCCATTGGCGTATGTTCAATCTGCGAGGCACGGTGAGTTTCTTCGCTTTCGACCCTGGCAATCCACAAGTCTTGTATGCGATGGCCACGGGATTGTGGCGGAGTGCGGATGGAGGAGAGACCTGGCGCTTAATGTACCCCAAGCCCTCGTTTGTACATGGAATTGAAATGGCTTCGGATCACGCAGAAGAACGAATCCTAGCCGAACCGGACCCGTTGGGCATGATCACCGCATTTGCCGTAGATCCGCGCGATTCGCGGACGCTGTATGCGGCCGGTTCGAATAACTCGGCCAGTCGGCTTTTCGTCTCCCATGATGGAGGCGACAACTGGAGCTCTCAGCAGAAGCTTAGTGAGCCCGCAACACACATCTGGATTCACGGGAGCGAAATGATCGTCGGTTCCGCACATCGGATTCAGATCTACGGCCGCCAACGCACTCAGACCCTGGCAGTCCCGAATTCTGCACACTTCACGTATTTGTCCGCTGGTTTTCGAGATAGTGCAATGACCATTTATGCTGTTGCAGATGACTCAGGATATGTTTCAGTCAGCGGCTCCGAATGGAGACGGTGCGAATTGCCCGGGAAAGGGGCCAAAGTGCGCGCGATCGCAACGAGCCTGAACCATCCCGAGGTTGCGTATCTTTCGTACGGTGATCTTGAACTAAATGGCAAAGCTTGGGAAGGCGTCGCAAAGACGTCGGATTCAGGAAAGACATGGACTCTCGTTTGGCAGGATGGGCCCGCAGCGGCGTCCAATATACACGATGCCTGGATCACCCAGCGCTTCGGCGCGGATTGGGGAGAAAATCCGCTAATGCTCGGAGTGGCGCAGCAAGATCCGAATCTGGCGTACGCCACAGACCTGGGACGCACAATGAAAACGAGCGACGGCGGCGCAACGTGGAACGTCGTGTATTCGCAGAAAGCAAGCGCTAGCACATGGACCAGCACAGGTCTCGATGTGACGACGTCTTACGGAATCCATTTCGACCCGTTCGACCGCAAGCGCGAGTTCATCACGTATACCGATATCGGGCTGTTTCGCAGCGAGGATGGGGGCCGGTCGTGGGCCAGTTCGACAGCCGGAGTTCCGCGCGAGTGGGCGAACACGACTTACTGGGTTGTTTTCGATCCCGCCGTTCAAGGCCGTATGTGGAGCGTGAATAGCGGCACGCACGATTTGCCACGCCCAAAGATGTGGCGGAGGACTTCCGTCGCGACTTATCGAGGGGGAGTGTGCCGCAGCGATGATGGAGGAAGGACTTGGATCCCGTCGAATACGGGGATGGAAGAGACGGCACCAACGCATATTCTGCTCGATGCAAACAGCTCAGCAAACACGCGAACGCTGTACGTGGCCGCGTTCGGCCGCGGCGTCTACAAGAGTGCTGACGACGGCAAGACGTGGAGACTGAAGAACACCGGCATCAGGCAAAGCCAGCCGTTCGCATGGCGGCTGGCGCAGGATTCCGCTGGCAAGTTGTACGTTCTGGTCGCGCGCCGCTCAGAGCACGGCGAAATCGGAGACGGTGGCGACGGCGCAATGTACAGCTCTAAGGATGGCGCGGAGCACTGGACGGAGATGAATCTGCCCGCGGGCGTCAATGGCCCAAATGGTGTTGCGATCGATCCGAAAGATCCGAAGAGAATCTACCTAGCGGCTTGGGCCCGTGCAGTTGGAACGCATGGCGAGGGCGGAGGGATTTTTCTGTCCACTGACAGCGGCAAAACGTGGACATGCGTGCTCGATCGCGATCAACATGTGTACGACGTTACTATCGACGCACGCGATCCAAACGTGCTTTACGCGGCCGGATTCGAGTCATCTGCGTGGCGTTCCACGGACCGGGGCGAGCATTGGGTGCGCATCCCAGGATTCAACTTCAAATGGGGTCACCGGGTGATTCCAGATCCGTTGAATCGCGAACAAGTCTACGTGACCACGTTCGGCGGAAGCGTCTGGCACGGAGGAATGGAGGGCGTCGCTCGTCCACTGGATATTTTGACGCCCGAGATGCAACCAGGGCGCTTGCAATGAATCAGCCCTTGATAACGAGAATGCTGCAACGGGATACGGCAGAGCAGGAACGGGAAGGATACGGGCACACGTTGCGCGAAATTCTTCAACAACCGGCCACGCTTTTCGATACGTGTGAGCGAACACTCGCCCGCGCCAGCGATCTTGAGCAGAGTTTGCGGGACGTCCGATCCATCGTGCTAACCGGCTCGGGTAGCTCCGAATACGCCGGCGGTTGCGTGACCCTGGCGCTGCAACAGGAACTCGGGATCATCGCTCAATCCGTTTCGAGCGGTAGCATACTTACACATGGGACGCGAGCGCTGCCTCCATTGCGCCCTACGCTGCTCGTATCGCTGGCGCGTTCCGGTGACAGCCCGGAAAGCGTCGGCGCGGTTCAGTTGCTCTTGGAAGCGGACCCGCAGATCCGACATCTGGCCGTTACATGCAGTGCCGCAGGACAGCTTGCGACACGTTTTCGGGACGAGCCGCGCGTCCAGCTCTTGACCCTGGACGATCGCACCAATGACAGAAGCCTGGTCATGACGAGCAGCTTTAGCAGTTTGGTTATTGCTGCTCGAGTGCTCGGCCTACTATCGGCGCCCGACCGCTATCGTGCGTTGTGCCGGCAATTGAGCAACATCTTCCAATCTGTGCTCGACCGGTATATCGATGCGCTGGCTTCGGCAATCGATCGGAATTTCGATCGTGCAGTGTTTCTTGGCAGCGGAGCGAATACGGCGGCGGCAAAGGAAGCGGCGCTGAAGATGCTCGAAATGACGGCGGGCCGAGTCGGCACATTAGCCGAAAGTTACCTTGGCCTGCGGCACGGACCGATGAGCTATCTCAATGGACATACTCTTGTAGTCTGTTTTTTGTCCTACAAGCCGAGGGTTCGGTTGTACGAAATTGACTTGATCCGCGAACTCAACCGGAAGAGCATTGTGGGCGCGAAGGTCATTGTGGGAGAAGACATTCCTGCAGAACTTCTTCGGCAGCAGGATGTGGCGATTGAGTCTGCCGGGATGAATTCGATGGGCTATGAGGATGGTTGTTTGGTGCACGTGCTCGTTGGGCAACTGCTCGCATTTTTCCGTTGCCGAAAGGAAGGGTTGCGGCCAGATTCGCCGTCCGAAAGCGGAGTGATCAGCCGGGTGGTCGAAAGCTTTCCTTTGCATTTGGACGGAGCAACGCCGTGAAGATTCTCATTATCGGCGAGCTGAACGTCGATCTTGTCCTGCAGAATCCGCTTTCATTTCCGGCGCCTGGTCACGAGACGCTGGTGGAGGATGTTTCGCTCACGTTGGGCAGCGCCTCGGCGATTTGTGCGGCGGCGTTGACCAAATTGGGAGATCAGGTTGCGTTTGTCGGAAAAGTGGGGTGCGATGCTTGGGGAGAGCTTTGTCTCACTACTATTCGCGCGATTGGAATTGATGCATCCGGGGTCATCTGTGACGAGGCGTTGAAGACCGGAATTACGGTTTCGATCACGTCGGCAAAGGATCGCGCCCTGGTTACATATCTGGGCTCAATTGCCTCGCTCGAGGCAGGTGAAATCAGCGACAATACTTTAGCCGCGCATCGGCATCTGCACGTGTCATCCTTCTTCCTTCAGCGAAGGTTGCGTCCGGGTTTGAAGTCCCTGCTCGCCAGAGCGCACCAGCATGGACTTACGACTTCGCTTGATCCTGGCTTTGATCCCGAGGAGCGTTGGGGACCAGACTTGATTGATGTGCTGTATGAGGTAGATATCTTTTTACCGAACGAAACCGAATTGGCGGGAATCTCGGGCATGACGGATCGGAGCGCGGCACTGCACTCCCTAGATAACGGTCGAACAATGATCATCGCGAAGCTCGGTGCAGACGGCTGCATGGCGATCCGCCGCGGGCAGATTTTGAGCGTACCGGCATTCCGCGTAGAGCCGGTGGATACGACCGGGGCCGGCGATACGTTTAATGCGGGATTTCTTCATGCGTGGCTGGACGGACAGGCGCTTGTGGACGCGATGACGTTCGGAGCCGCGAGTGGTGCGTTGTCGACTCTGGGACTCGGGGGTACGGCCAATCAGCCGACCGTAGATGAAGTTCAAGCGTTCATCGCTCGCCAAGCTAAATACCGGGATTCGGCAATGGGAGTTTCTCTATGACGACTCGCCGCGATTGGTTCACTCAAATGAGCGTAGTGCTTTCTAGCGCGGCAGCGAGCAATACATCACAGACTTCACCCATGACCGGTCTGGAACCCAAGAGGGCGCTTCCGCTCGTTGAGTATGAGCCGGAAAGCATGTTGCATACAAGCGAGACGCACATCGAGCGATCGCGCTATCCGGCGATTGATGTTCACACGCATCTTTCCGTGTCCGCGAAATCTGAGCAAGGGGTGTCGCTTGTGTCAGAGCGCCATTTTCTTGCGCCCGCGCAAGAGTTGCTCCCGTGCATGGATCGGAAGAACCTGCGCGCTTTGGTGAACCTGACCGGCGGTTTCGGCGACGGCCTTAAAGAAGCAATCGCGAACTACGACTCTGCACACCCGGGCCGCTTCTACACGCTGACCGAGCCATGCTGGAGCCGTATCCAGGAGCCGAACTACGCAAGTATCCAGGCGCAGATGGTCGAAGAAGCGCGTCGGGCGGGCGCACGCGGTCTAAAGATTCTGAAAACGCTGGGACTGTTTCTGCGCGAGAACGTCACATCGGGTGCTTTGATCAAAGTAGACGACCATCGCTTCGACCCAATGTGGGACGCATGCGGGCAGCTCGGGATTCCGGTTGCAATTCACGTTTCCGACCCGATCGCGTTCTTCCGGCCGACTGACCGGTTCAATGAGCGGTACGAGGAGTTAGCGGCACATCCTGACTGGTCCTTCTACGATCGTGATTTCCCAAGCAACGCCGAACTGCTTGAAGCGCGGAATCGAGTGATGGCGCGGCACCCGCGGACGCAATTCCTGGTGCTGCATGTCGGCAATTTCGCCGAGGATCTTGCGAACGTATCCGAGAACTTGGACCGTTTCCCGAATATGACGGTCGATATCGCAGCGCGAATCGGAGAGCTCGGACGGCAGCCTCGAACCGCGCGCAAATTTTTCGATAAGTATCAGGACCGGATCCTCTTTGGAACGGACGCGACTCCGCACGGCACCGAGGTGCCGCAGCAACTGTTCTGCGATCATCTGTACGAGATTTATTATCGATTTCTCGAGACACAAGATGAGTACTTTAACTACGCTCCCGCGCGCATCCCGCCACAAGGGCGCTGGCGCATTTACGGCATCGGCTTACCGGACAGCGTTCTGCGGAAGGTATATCAGGAAAACGCTACGCGCCTGCTGAAGATCACCGTCTAAATGAGAAGCCGAAACGTTGCCGGGGTGTTGTTCGCCGCGCTTTTTGTTTCCGCGGCCAACGCCGAAGTGCGCGTTTGGGAAGGCACGCTCACGTTGCCCACATACGAGGAGGGTGCGCCCGATCCGAATCCGCCATTCGACCTTTTCGCGACGAATCGGTTCAATTATCCGTACACGCTTCGCGAAAGTCTCACAGGACGCCGCACCGATCATACATGGCGCGCGATCTATCTCGAAAACGAGTATTTAAAATGTTCCGTGCTGCCCGACATCGGCGGCCACCTTTATACGTGCGTGGACAAGCTCAGCGGAAAGCCGATGTTTTATGCGAATCCATCAATCAAGAAAGCGAACATCGGTTATCGGGGCGCGTGGGCTGCGTTCGGCGTCGAATTCAACTTTCCTGTTTCTCATAACTGGGTTTCGATGTCGCCGGTCAGCTTCTCTTATTCGAATCATGATGACGGCAGCGCATCGGTGACGGTAGGCAACCTTGACCGGGTCTACGGAATGGAGTGGATGGTTGAGATGATCCTGCGTCCCGGTTCAACTGTCCTTGAGGAACGCGTGACGCTCAGCAACCGCAGCGATGTCAGGCACCGCTTCTACTGGTGGAATAACGGGGCGGTCGAGATCTGGGATGATTCGCACATTGAGTACCCGATGCGCTTTGCCGCGAGCCACGGATTCACGGAAGTCCAGCCGTGGCCGGTCGATGCCGAAGGCACCGATTTGAGCATCATTCGCAATCAGACGAAGGGTCCGGTATCGCTGTTTGTGCATGGCAGCCGCGAGCCTTTTATGGGGATCTGGAACCCACAGACCAATACGGGGACCGTGCATTTCGCCGATTACGCCGAGCTTCCCGCGAAAAAGATTTGGTCGTGGGGCGTGGACGCGGACGGGCTTGACTGGAGGCGCGCGCTTTCGGACAACAACAGCGCCTATGCCGAGGTACAAGCCGGATTGTTTCGCAACCAGGAGACGTACGCGTTCCTGGAGCCGCTTCAGACGATTCGGTTTTCTGAATTCTGGATGCCGGTGCGCGGGACCGGCGGAATCTCGCGCGCAAATCTATCGGGCGTGGTGTATTTGAGCCGCGTAGGGAATGCTGTCCGCGTCGCCTTAAATGTGAATGAGCGGCTTCGAGGAGCATCCATTCATTTATTGGACGGAAATCGGAGCGTCTTCGAGGGGCAGCCGGACCTATCGCCTGAACACACCTGGACGCGTGAGGTCGCCGCGGAAGCCGGTCATCCACTTACGTTTGAGCTTAAGGATGCGGCCGGAACCCTGCTTCTGCGGCAGAAAGAAGGCGAGTACGACTGGACCCCGGCCGATCAAATTCGCGTGGGCCCCCAGTCAACGCATGAGTTTCCTCCGGATGTGCGCAAGACGGAAGACGATTGGGTTCAGGTTGGAACGGATCAAGAGCTCAACGGGGAGTTGTTGGACGGGCTTGAAGCATACGAACACGGACTTGCGAAGTATCCGGAATCGCTGGCACTGCGAAAGGCAGCCGGGCGGCTGGCGGCTTCACTTTCGCGATCAGAGGAGGCAATTCGATATCTCGAGCCGGTGCACGATGCGAACACATCCGATCCGGAAACCTCTTACTATCTGGGCGTCGCGTACGACGAGTTGGGCGACACCAGAAAGGCGCAAGAAGCGTTTGAGGCAGCCCATCGAATGCCGCAGTTCCGTGCAGCGGGGGCGCTTCGATTGGGCGAATTGGCGGCGCAAGATGGGCGGGTGCACGAAGCAGAGCATTATCTCGCAGAAAGTTTGCGGTCGGAAGCCAGTCTTCGTGCCGCTGAAGAGTTAATCGCAATCCGGCGTGCAACGGGTGATGGACAGGGCGCGAAAAGCCTCGCGACGGATTGGCTGCGTGAGCATCCGCTCAGCTACTTCCTGCAGGAAGAGATCCAGTCACCCGATTTGGCGAGCCTTGGCGCGGACCCGTATCGTGTATTGAACGTGGCGTCCGAATACATGCGCTTGGGGCTCTACCGCGACGCGTTGAAGGTCCTTTCGCGGTCTTATCCGGCCTCGCCACCCGATCACAGCGAACCCGGAAGTGTTTTGCCGCAGCATCATCCTTTAGTTGTTTACTATCGCGGTTATTGTAAGCAGCGGCTGGGCATGGCAGCCCGGAATGACTACGCAGCCGCTTCGAAACTTTCGACCGTGTATGTCTTCCCTAACAGCCCCGAAACGCTGCGCGTGCTGAAGGCCGCGACGGAATCCAGACCTTCGGATGGCACAGCTCATTACTTAGCCGGCACGTTCTTTTTCTCTCGCGGGCTGACCGATTCCGCGCTGCGCGAATGGGATCAGGCGCGGCATTTGGCGCCGATGACACCGGTGTTGCACGCCGATATCGGCGAGGCTCTGCTGCGCGTGCGCC
>Ga0335074_10017060_pt1 | contig 10229 bp, 9 predicted proteins | sample Lox_Sample_23_FD_206715 | JGI IMG/M metagenome (GOLD analysis project Ga0335074, IMG submission 206715) | Soil microbial communities from Loxahatchee National Wildlife Refuge, Florida, United States - Lox_Sample_2.3 | ecosystem: Environmental > Terrestrial > Soil > Wetlands | place: USA: Florida...
AACGTGACGACGCTGAACATCATCTCGAGCGTCGGATCGTGGCTGCTGGCGCTGTCCATCCTGATGTTCCTGTGGAACGTCTACGTCACGCACCGGTTCGGCCCGAAGGTGACCGAAGAGGACCCGTGGGGCTACTGCTCGTCGCTGGAATGGGCCACGTCGTGCCCGCCGCCGCGGCACAACTTCTACCGGATCCCGCGGATCCGCTCCGAGCGCCCGGCGTTCGAGGCGCACTACCCGCACATCGTGGCGGGTGCCGCGTCCCGCGGCCTAGAGCAGGACATCCCCGCGATCAGCGCCGAGAAGAAGTGGTAGGGGCGTTGGCATGAAGGTTGAAGGCTGGCTCTTCCTCGGCTGCGGGATCTTCTTCGCGGGCGCCGACGTCGTGTACTGGTACACCTCCTACGACCCGACGGGGACAGCCGCGCTGGCGTTTGCGGTGGGGCTGGCGCTGCTGGCCGGGTTCTACGTGCTGTTCACCGGGCGCCGGCTGCCGCCGCGGCCGGACGACAACCCGGAGGGCGAGATCATCGAGGGCACCGGCGAGATCGGGTTCTTCTCGCCGCGCAGCTGGTGGCCGCTGTTCCTCGGCTTCTCCGGCGCGGTCGCCTTCGTCGGGTTCGCCTTCGGCTGGTGGCTGGTGCTGATCGGCATGCTGATGGTGCTGTTCTCGTCGATCGGGTTCGTCTTCGAGTACTACCGCGGCCTCTTCAGTCACTGAAATTCAGTTATCCCGAACGGGCCTGTGTCTACGCCCCGATGGTTCACGCTTCGCGCTGAGCCGCCGGGGCGGTGCCGCGTTCCGGCGGGTCTTTGCGCCAGACCGGGCGGAGCAGTTCCGTGATAAAGGCGATCGCCGCGTCACCGGCCAGGTACTGGTAGCCGGCGAGGCCGAGACCGCCGGAGGTGAGCGTGCTCTGCCCGGCCTGCAGGACCGGGACAGACCACGTGGCCTGGGCGGCGGCGGGGAGGCTTGCGCAGACGGCCGCGTCCGGTCCGCCGGTGAGGCTTCCTGGTAAAGGTCGGGAAGGCGACGCGAAGCCGGCCCTCTTGTGCCTTTTCGCCGAACTGCCGCGCCGACGTGTACGTGTCCGTATACATCTGCGCGCCCGTTTTCGTCACGGTCGGGTAGAGGACCTTAAAGTACTGGTTCCCGCTCTGGGCAGACGACACAATGCCGGTCTCCCGAGCACGAAGAAGACGATCGCCGCGGCGGGCATGCCCGATGACTTACTTCCAGTCACGCACGCCGGGCGCTCGCCGGGAAGCAGGGAGCCATACCGGCTTTGCTGGTGCTCGCTTCCCTCTGGCAGTCAGCCTCTAGAGGGCGCCGTCCCGCATGTGCGCGGGCCAGATGCCCTGCTTGCCCGGCGACAGGATGCCGTTGGGGTCGAGCAGGTCCTTGAGCCGCTCGTTCAGCCGCCGCTGGGCATGGTCGCCGAAGTCGAACTGGCTGGCGACCACGTCCATGCTCTGGATGTTCGTCCGGTAGACCGGGTAGCCGGCCCTCGCGAGGTCTTCGACCATCGCGTTGTAGGCGGCGTAGCCGGCGCGGGTCGCCTGCTCGTCGCGCGTGTCGAAGACGATAGGGCTGATGTGCAGCGCGGAGCGCTGCAGCAGCACGATCCCGGCGCCGTAGGGGAGGCCGTGGCGGTCGTACAGCTCGCGGCGCAGCCTGATGGACGCCAGGACGTCGGCGCCGTCGAGCGGGCCGAGCGCGGACAGGTCGAGGTGCCCGGCGTCCTCGCCGTTGAGCTTCTTGAACATCTCCAGCAACTCCAGACCGGGCACGCCGCCCTGCACCTTGTCGTCGTGGATCGCGGTGCCGCAGCGCTCGTCCTCACCGCGGTAGTCGCGCCGTCCGACGTGGACACCGTCGCCGACGCTGGTCAGCGCCTCACGGACCAGCGCGTACTGGGCCTCGATGACGGGCTCGCGGCCGTACAGGGCGAAGCGGACCATCCAGCCGCCCTGGCCGGGGTCCCGCCCGCTCTCGCTGGGACCGCCGAAGCCGAGGAGCGGCTGATTGGTGATGACGCCGTCGAACATCAGCTCGCGGAGCGCGTCGACGGCGCCGGCCACCAGCTCATCGTCGCGCCAGGTGGCCCAGCCCGACACGTACACCTCGGGCGCCCGCATCAGCCAGACGCCCATCTTGGTGACGATCCCGAAGTTCGACTGGAAGAAGAGCCCCGCGTGGTTCGGGCCGTACGACTCGCGGAACAGGTGCCAGACCTTGCTGCCGCTCAGCCCGCCCATGCCGGTGCGCAGCAGCTCGCCGTTGGCGAGCACGACTTCCATGCCGCACTGCGTCGAGGGGTGGTCGCCGTACCTGGTGTAGCCGCGGCCGCTGTCGAGGGTGTTGCCGACGACGCTGCCCCAGCCGAGGTCGGGAATCGACGGCCACAGGCGGTAGCCGCCTTCGCGGAGGTGGTCGTAGAGGTCCTGGAAGCGCACGCCGGGCTCGACGACCGCGTAGGCGAGCTCGTCGTCGACGTCCAGTACCCGGTTCATCTTGCGGAAGCTGAGCAGGAGCGAGCCCTTCACCCGGGGCGCCGGACCGCCGTACGCGTAGTTGCGGCCCTGGCCGAACGTCCACAGCGGGACGCGGAACGCGTTGGCGATCCGCACGATCTCCTGCACGTCCTCGACCTTTTCCGGGGTCACCACGGCCGCGCCGGTGTGCTCGTCGGAGCCCTTGTAGTCGTAAGGGTCGCGGTAGTCGAGCAGTTCGCCCGCGGACGTGATCACGTTGTCGTCCCCGAGCGCCTCGGTAAGGGCCACGACCGCGGCGCTCACCGAGCTCTCGTCCAGGCGGGTGGTCAGCGTCATCGCACACCTCCGGAATCGGCGGCCAGGCGAAGCAGCGCTGGAACCGCTATTCCACGACATATCATCAGACGGCGCCGCGGGCTACCGGCCCTGTGGCGGCCCACAAATGCTGGACGTAACCGTCGTCCCGGCGACAGTTAAGTCAGGCATCCGCGGTGAAGGGCTGGCCGCCGATGTCGGCCTGGCCGTTGTCGGCGAGCCAGGTCAGCGCCTCGCGGAGGGCGCCGAGCGCGGTGTACCGCGGCGCGTAGCCGAGCACGTCGCGGGCCCGGGCGATGCTCGCGGTGATGCTGCGCACCGTATGCTCGCGGGTGACCTCGGCGTTGCCGCGGCCGACGAGGCTGGCGAACTCCTCCCAGTCGACGAAGTCCAGTACCGCCTCGCGGCCGAACCAGGCGGCCGCGCCGGCCGCCAGGCCGCGCTGGGTCATCGCCTGCTCAGCGGTCACGTGGAAGCTGCCGCCGATCGCCGCCGGCCGGGACAGCGCCAGCTCGAAGGCCTGCGCCACGTCGTCGGCGTGCACGTGGTGCAGGACGCCGAGCCCGTGGTCGGGCAGGGCGAGCGGCTGCCCCGTGGCGAGCGCGGTCCACGTGGCGGGGTCGAGGTTCCCCGCCGGGGTGATGACCGGCCAGCCGGGCCCGCTGATGTGGCCTGGGTGCAGCACCACGGCCGGAACGCCGCCTGCCCGGGTCTCCTCGTGCAGCAGCGCCTCGATCTCGGCCTTGCCCGTGCCGTACGCGCCGTAGGCGGTGCGCGGCTCATCCTCGGTCACCGGGACCAGCAGCGAGGGGCCGTGCACCCAGATGGTCCCGCAGTGCACCAGCAGCGGGCGCGACGGGCGCAGCGCCTCGACGAGCCGCCGCGCGGACGCGGCGGTGAAGCAGATGAGGTCGATGACCACCTCGGGGCGCAGCGCCGCGATCCGCTCGCCGAACGTTCCCCGCGCGTCTTCCGCCTCCCGGTCCGCGGTGACCGTGGTCACCGCCGGCCACCGCGGGCCGGCCTGGTACGGGCCGCGGGTGCCGCGGCTGACCGCGATCACCTCATGGCCGCCGGCCACCAGCCGCGGCACGAGGTACGTGCCGATGTGCCCGGTCGCCCCGATGACGACGACCCGGCTCACCGGGCGGTCCATCCGCCGTCGACCAGGACCGTCTCACCGGTGATGAGCGAGGCAGCCCGGGACGCGAGGAACACGACCACGCCGGCCACTTCGGCGGGCTCGCCGATGCGGTGCAGCGCCGCGATCCGCTCGATGACGTCCGCGCGGAACTCCGGGTCGGACAGCGCGGCCTCGGTCCCCGGCGTGGCGATGAACGTGGGCGCGACCGCGTTCACGGTGATGCCGTGCCGGCCCCATTCGACGGCGAGGCACCGGGTCAGGTGCGCGATGGCGGCCTTGGTCATGCAGTAGACCGACTCGCCCGGCAGCGCGACCGCGCCGGCCTGGGATCCGATGTTGATGATCCGCCCGTGGCCCTGGCCGATCATGACGCGCCCGGCGGCCTGACTGGCCAGGAATGTCCCCTTGAGGTTGACCGCCAGCGTCGCGTCGAGGTCCTCTTCTGTGACGTCTTCTGCCGGGTTCCGCGGCGCGATCCCGGCATTGTTCACCAGGATGTCCAGCCGGCCGAACCAGGCGACCGTCGCGGCTACCGCCGGGCCTATCTGACCGGCCTGGCCGATGTCCATCTGCAGCGGCAGCGCGCGCCGCCCCAGCGCCTGGATCTCCGCGGCCACGCCGCCGTCCGCGTCGGCGTCACGCAGCCCGAGCGCCACGTCGGCGCCTGCCGCGGCCAGCGCGAGCGCGATGGCCCGGCCGAGCCCGCGGGCCGCGCCGGTCACGAGCGCGACCTGCCCGCGCACGTCGAAGCTTGGCAGTACCGCCGTTACCGCGTCCTGTTCAGTCACCGCCTTACAGTAACGCGGGCCCCTGCGGGCGTTCCGCTACGGCGCAGTGCTACGGGCGTTCCTACGGCGCAGTCGCCAGGCCCGCCTGGTAGGCGATGATCACGAGCTGCACGCGGTCCCTGGCGTCCAGCTTGGTGAGCAGGTGCGCCACGTGGGTCTTGGCGGTGGCGGGGGAGATGCACAGCCGGGTGGCGATCTCCGCGTTGGACATGCCGGTGGCGACCAGCCCGAGGACCTCGCACTCGCGCTCGGTGAGCAGGGCGGCGACGTCCGTGCCGCGGGATGAGGCCGCGTGGGCCGTCGCGGCCGGGGCGGGGTTCCTGGCGAATTCGCTGATCAGGCGGCGGGTAATGCTCGGCGCGAGCAGCGCGTCGCCCGCCGCGACGACCCGGATGGCGGTCAGCAGGTCGGCCGGCAGGGTGTCCTTGAGCAGGAAACCGCTCGCCCCGGCGCGCAGCGCCGCGAACACGTAGTCGTCGAGGTCGAACGTCGTGAGGATGATCACCCGGACACCAGCGGTTTCCGGCGCGGTCGTGATCCGGCGGGTCGCCTCGATGCCGTCCAGATCCGGCATCCGCACGTCCATCAGGATGACGTCCGGCTTGACGGCGCGGGCGACCTCGACCGCCTCGGCGCCGTTGGCGGCCTCGCCCACCACGGAGAATCCCTGCGTGGCCGCGATGATGCCGCAGAACCCCACCCGCACCAGCGCCTGGTCGTCCGCCACCGCGACGGAAATCGTCACGGCAGCCCACCGGTCCCGGCCCCGGCACCGGCGCCGTCAGCGGTCGCGGCGCCGAGCAGCGGCAGCGTGGCGTTCACCTTGAACCCGCGGCCAGGGAGCGCCCCGGCCGTGAAGTCGCCGCCGCACAGGTTCGCCCGCTCGCGCATGCCGATGATGCCGTGCCCGGTGCCGGCCACCGGCACGCCCAGGCCACGGGGGCTGGCCGGGCTGAGCACCAGGGAGCCGCCGCCGTCGTCGGTCACCCTGATGTGCAGGGCCTCCTCGCCGTAGTCGAGGCTGACCACGCAGTGGGCGCCGCCGCCCGCGTGCTTGACCACGTTGGTGAGCGCCTCCTGGATGATCCGGTACGCCGACAGGTCGACGCCCGCGGGCACCGCCCTGACCTGCCCGGAACACTCCAGGCTGACCTGCACCCCCGCGCCGTTGGTGCGCTCGATGAGACGGCCGAGCCTGGCGAGGCCCGGCGCGGGCGCCAGCGGCGCGGACATGCCCGTGGGGCCGCGAGCGGCGGCCGGAGCACCCGGGACGTCCTCGGCGGCCTCACGAGCGGCCGCGGCCGCCGCGGACGCCGCGGGAACGGCGGCGGGGCCGGCGGCGGGGGCAGCCGTGCCCGGGACAGCGGGCGGAGCCGTCACGGCGGGCGCCGCCGCGTCCTGCTGGCGGAGCACGCCCAGCATCCGGCGCATCTCCTCGAGCGCCTCCCTGCTGGTGGCCTGGATCGCCCCGAGGGCGTCGCGTGCGTCGGCCGGGCTGCTGTCGATGACGTACTGCCCGTAGCCGGCCTGCACCGCGATGACGCTCATGCTGTGCGCCACGACGTCGTGCAGTTCCCTGGCGATCCGCAGCCGCTCCTCGGCCACGGCGCTGCTCGTCGCCTGCTCCTGCAGCATCTGCGCGTACAGCCGCCGCTGCCGCATCGAGTAGCCGGCTATCCAGCAGACGATGAGGGCGAATGCGGCGGGGATCAGCAAGCCCGCGTCGCCGCTGTCGCGGGCGACCCGGTGGTCGGCAAGCATGATGAGCACTATCACGACGAGCGCCAGCCCCAGGGCGGCGCCGCTGGTCCGCCGGTTGCTGGTCGCTGTCACCAGGTAGAGCACGTAGGCGGCGGCCAGGAACACGACCCCGGCGGCGAAGCCCTCGGCGGCGAGCAGCACGCCGAGGATGATGAGCGCGCCGAAGGCGGCGACCGGGGCGAGGCGGCGCAGCGCGACAGGCACGAAGACCGCCACGCCGAGCAACAGCACGGCGGGCACCGCGACAATGCCAGGACGTTGCCCCACCAGGGCCATCTCGGAGACCGCGGCCAGCCCTCCGACCACGCAGTCGAGCGCGATCCAGTGGCCCCGCCGCATCCGCTTGGTCAGCGGCGGCCGGGGCGGCCGGGATGGCCGCCCCGGCCCCGCGTCCGGGTACGCCGGCAGCGTGCCCGGCTCGGGACGCGGGTACGACATGTCGCCTTCGGAGACCACAGACCTACGGTAACCGCAGATCGCCGACCGTGCCTCATCCCGCGGGCGTAGCCCGCGATGCGTACCCGGCCCGGCCGGCTTTTCACCACGGAGGGGGACGCCCAGCAGGCGCGCACCTGGGAGGCTAAGCGCCATGATCCCCTCATTGCCGGACGGTGAGGTCGCGGCGGTCATCGAGACGGCCGCGCTGTCCAAGGTGTACCCGGGCGACATCACCGCCCTGGACGGCCTCACCGTCAGTTTCCCCCCCGGCGTCACCGGGCTGATCGGCGCCAACGGCGCAGGGAAATCCACGCTCATCAAGATCCTCCTCGGCCTGCTCGACCCCACCAAGGGCATGGCGAAGGTGCTCGGCCTGGACTGCGTCAAGGACGGCATGCGGATCCGCCAGCTCGTCGGCTACATGCCCGAGCACGACTGCCTGCCGCCGGACGTCTCGGCGACCGAGTTCGTCACGCACATGGGCCGCATGTCCGGGCTGCCGGCCACCGCGGCCCGGGAGCGCGCCGCCGAGGCGCTGCGGCACGTCGGCCTGTACGAGGAGCGGTACCGCCAGATCGGCGGCTACTCGACCGGCATGAAGCAGCGGGTGAAGCTCGCCCAGGCGCTGGTCGGCGATCCGAGGCTGGTGCTGCTCGATGAGCCGACCAACGGGCTCGACCCCGCCGGCCGCAACGCCATGCTCGAGCTGATCGCGAAGATCGGCGAGGAGTTCGGCATCTCGATCGTCGTCGCCTCGCACCTGCTCGGCGAGATCGAGCGGATCTGCGACAGCCTGGTCGCGATCGAGGCGGGCCGCCTGCTGCGGGCGGACACGATCGACACCTTCACCAAGGCTAGCCAGACGCTGGTCGTCGAGGTGGAGGAGGGCCTGGCGAGGCTGGAGAGGGAACTGACCCGCCGCGGCCTGCGGCCGCGGGCCTACCAGCGCAGCCTGCTGGTGCCCATCGGGGGCGACGACACCTACGACGCGGTGCGGGACAGCGTCGCCGACCTCGGCCTGCCGCTGAGCCGCCTGGAGCGGCGCCGGCACCAGGTCGAGGAACTGTTCCGCGACGACACCGCGGGCATGACCCCTCTGGAGGCGGCAGATGCCGGCTGACACTCCTACCGCCACGACCCGCCCCGCGGCTGGCGTCATCCACGACCTCGGCTACCGCCGCTACGACGGCCCGCGGCTTGGCCGCGCGCAGATGGTCCGGGCGCTGGTCTGGCACAGCTTCCGGTCGGCCTTCGGCTTCGGCCGGGGCGCGAAGGCCAAGATCGTACCGGCGATCGCCTTTGTCGCGCTGCTCCTCCCCGCGGTGGTCAACGCGGCTTCGATGGCCAATGGGAACGGGCAGCTGGTTTTCTACGACACCTACCAGCCGGTCCTGCGCGACCTCGTGATGACGATATTCGTCGCCGTGCAGGCCCCCGAGCTCGTCTCCCGCGACCTGCGCAGCCGCGTGCTCCCGCTGTACTTCGCCCGGCCGATCAAGACCTCCGACTATCCGCTCGCGAAGTACCTCGCGTTCACTGCCGCGTGCGCCGTGATGATGGAGGTCCCGCTGCTGGTGCTCTACCTGGGCACGATCGTCAACGTGCACGGCGGCGCCGCGGTCTGGGCGCAGACGAGGCAGTTCATTCCCGGGCTGCTCGTCGGGCTGATGTGGGCGGTGGTGCTGGCCGCGATCAGCCTGTTCCTCGCGAGCCTGACCGGCCGCCGGGCCTTCGCGACCGGCACGGTGGCGATCTTCTTCCTGGCCACCTACACGCTCGCAGAGATCCTCCTGCAAGTGGAGAACCACGGTATCCGCCAGCAGCAAGCCCAGTCGATCCAGAACGCGGGCCACTTCGTAGCCCCGGTGGTGCCCATGGCGGAGAAGGTGTCCGGGCTGTTCAGCCCCTTCACGCTGTTTGACGGGGTGCGGATGTGGCTGAGCGGCCACGGCACCGGCCAGAGCGACAACGTGCTCTACCCCGGCAGCTTCGGCGCCGTCTACGCCCTCGTCCTTGTCGTCCTGCTGGCGGCGTGCCTGACCGGCTTGTTCGCCCGGTACCGGAAGGCGGCGCGCCTATCATGAGTGCCATCGAACTGACCAGCGTCAGCCGCTGGTACGGCAACGTGGTGGCGGTCAACGACATCACGATGACCATCGGCCCCGGCGTCACCGGGCTGCTCGGCCCGAACGGCGCGGGCAAATCCACGATCCTGCACATGATCGCCGGGTTCCTGGCCCCGTCCAAGGGCACGCTCACCATCGGTGGCAAGCCGAGCTGGGAAAACCCGGAGATCTACCGGAGCCTCGGCCTGGTCCCCGAACGCGACTCCGTCTACGCCTTCCTCACCGGCGAGCAGTTCGTGAACGCGACGGCGAAGCTGCACAAGCTCCCCGACCCGGACGCCGCGACGCGCCGCGCCATCGAGATGACCGACATGGCGGCGGCGAAAGACCGGCGGATCGCCACCTACTCCAAGGGCATGCGGCAGCGGATCAAGGTCGCTGCCGCCCTCGTCCACGACCCGGAGATCCTGCTGCTCGACGAGCCGTTCAACGGCATGGACCCGCGGCAGCGGCTGCACATGATGGACCTGCTCGGCAAGCTCGGGGCAGAAGGCCGCGTCATCCTCTTCAGCTCTCACATCCTCGAAGAGGTGGAGAAGGTGTCCGGCACGATCCAGGTGATGGTCGCCGGGCGGCTCGCCGCGTCCGGGGACTTCCGCGCGATCAGGCGGCTGATGACGAGCCGCCCGCACGTGTTCAACGTCCGGTCCTCGGACGACAGGAGGCTCGCCGCCGTGCTCGTCGGCCAGCCGTACACCAACGCCGTCGAGTTCACCGGCCGGGGGAGCCTGCAGGTGCGGACGAGCGACTTCGGCGCGTTCTGCGCCCAGATCGCGGTGCTCACCAGGGAGAACGGCATCGCACTTCGCGAGCTGCTGCCTACCGACGAGTCGCTGGAAAGCGTCTTCGGCTATCTGATCGCAGGCGCGAGCTCGAGCTCGGCCCAAGGCCAAGGGAGCTAACCCGGCATGTCCGCATTCTTCAACCCGGTGATCGCATCGATCACCGTCCGCGCGACGCTCGGCCGCAGGCGCGCCCTGCTGTTCGCGATCCCCGCGGTGGTCCTTATCGCGCTCACGCTGGCGGTGCGGGCGACCCACCCGGCCGGCTCCTCGTGGGAGGCGCAGATCCTCGGAGACTTCGGCTTCTCCGTGCTGCTGCCGCTCCTCGCGCTGATCATCGGCACCGGGGTGCTCGGCGCCGAGATCGATGACGGCAGCG
>Ga0335074_10017061_pt1 | contig 10229 bp, 10 predicted proteins | sample Lox_Sample_23_FD_206715 | JGI IMG/M metagenome (GOLD analysis project Ga0335074, IMG submission 206715) | Soil microbial communities from Loxahatchee National Wildlife Refuge, Florida, United States - Lox_Sample_2.3 | ecosystem: Environmental > Terrestrial > Soil > Wetlands | place: USA...
AAGATCGGAAAGGCAGTAAATACTCTCTCGGTTTACTTGGTGACGGGTTTCGGATCTGCGCTTCAGGAGCTTTTGAGTACTATTCCGACAGGAGGGATTGGGTGCCATATGAAGACGCAAAGAGGTGGCTTGACGATGATGAGTTTCGTCCCTGGTTGCTGGAAGGAATATCGCCCTTCTCTTGACTTGAGTGGTGATTATGTATGGATATGGTAGTCAGTTCTATACACCAAACCCGCTTCCTAGCTCTTTTTGCACGTTTTGAGAACAAACCCTTCGTCGCTTGAACAACAAGCATATCGTCACAGTAGTTTTCCGTGATGTAGTATAGGATGGCGCTCAACACCCGAGAGCTTCTCCTCAGACAACACCGAGTCTTTCAGCGTAGCCTCGAAGCCGGGCTTCTCCTCGGCGTCACCGGGTTCGGCCTGGGCGGAGTTTGACTTTCGAACCTTTCTGACAACCTTTCTCGTAACGACCTTCTTTTTGGGAACTTCCTCCTCTTGGGGTACTTCGGTGTCCTCGCCAGCAGCATCGGCAAACTTCTGTTCCACTCCGCCTACGTCCTCACTCACAACAGACATTATGGAAGATGTGCCGACTGAGGGAGTGCTTTTGACCCACGCACGCTTGCCCCCCCACTCAGTGCTCTTCCCTATCTTGTGAGAGTTATCTGAACCCTGTGCCATCGCGTGAGCAAGTACATCTCGTAGCACGGTAAGTTAGCAGGGACTTCACGAGCCGCGCTTGACTGTGCAGAAGGTTTAGTCCGTCATATCTAGCTAGAAACATGATGTTTACTTATGCATTCTTTATAGCCATCTCTGAAACGTTGATAACAGGGTGCTGAGCTCTCCATCGAGATAAAGATGACTGCTCATGTCGATTGAGTTCTGCCTTGATTCTATTCTCAACCCATTCCTCGATGCTGTGGGTCTCTAGATATGCCTCAATACTAGACCATTTCCAGGTCGCAACGATCTCTTCGGAAGTGATGACATAGGGGTAGAGAATTTCATGCTCGTAGAAAGCATAATTTTGATGATATGGGTCGTCAACTCCATAATGCTGCATCTCTTCAATAGCGCTGAAGAATGGAAGACCTGCTCTGAGCCGAACCATGTTGTCGATCAGCGACACGCGAACTTGGCCGCGCCCGTTCGTGACGAGCTTTCGTGCTCTGTCTTTGGTAGAAAAGGGAGAAGCGTCTGCTGAGATCAAAGGGCTTCTTCTACTCCAGTCCTGATAATTGCTGTGCAGTTTCAAAGCATCATGACGCTCAGCTCTCGTGTCAAGCCGCCACCAGGGATCGGCAGCAAAGATATGCCCAGATTCGTCATCGAGCTGACCTTGAGAGAAGTTGTGAATAACCCTTAAGGAATATCTCACCCCAAGTGGAGGTGGAGAGCAAAAGCCATCCGCTAGGCCTACCGGTCGTAACCATGGATGACTCTGCTCCTCCTCCATGAAGACTGAGCTCGTATTGCTAGAACCAGATAGCATTTTGCAGAAGACATCACGAACGCCCATTGCTCTATCCACCCGGTCATTTTCCGGGTGTGTTATCTCTTCCAAATTTTTTGATTCCGTCGGCGGCCTTACCCAAATGTTGAACCACTGTTTGTTGTAGCGAGACGTCGTCATAGCGAAAAGAACGTGGCCGCCTTTAGCATTAATAATTTCATCCTAAAAGCAGCGTGCAAAATAATGGAAATCTGGCCTTAAGCTATTCGAAGTTGCCGCTGGCACAGATTTTGAACAAACGATCTCCATCCTCAACTTTCATTGGTAAAGCCATTTAGCTATAGTACATGCAGTGACAGCTTGGTGATAATTTTAATACTTTTGCAGAGAAAGAATGCATATATTATTATTATTATTAATCTTACACCGTTTGAGCTTAAGACTATGCGGGTCTCCTATAAAGTCTTAAACTAGGGAAAACCTTACTACTTTTGTAGTAGGATGAAAAACCCTAAGCTGCTTGTCTCCGTACGAAGCTTTAATTTACTCGCAGCCTGCAATTACTAAATAAGTAGCCTCACCGCCACCTACTTGTCAAAGAGAGAGAGGACTAGCTAGCTACTCGCTGTCAAATAGCAAGCGGCTGCTTGCACTGCCTCTGGGGCTCTCTCTTTGACAAGATAGGCAGTGACTGTTTTAATGTCTGCCTCTATATTGGTCTGCAGGCACTCTGTAGGTTTAGATGGGGTCGTACGGCCTGAGCTAGTCGCATCGCTGAACGACGCGTCGCTGGACTGACTTCCCCTAGGGCTCCACTGGCTCGACGCCAGCGTTTCCCCAGCTAGGGCTGGTCGAGCAGCCATTGTATGAACTGCTCGTACGATTTAAGGTTTGTAAGACTAGGTATTAGATTCCGGTGTGTGCTCTTTCTATTAATATATCAAAGAATGCATATACAAATTTATCGTGATTAACACTAGCCAGGGCCAAATAGATTATGTATAGTTAGTCAACGCGCAAATGAGGCTGGGCATACCGAGCCCTAACGCATCGTAATGGCATACAGCGTGACGATGCCAACTTGACGAGGTGGTAACCCCAACAACGTGGCGAGCCATATGGTGGCAGCTGAGAAGTGTCACGCTGGTGAAAGAATGAGAGTAAAGGGAATAAATTTTGTCACCTACAAGCAAGCTGTATTTCTAGACTCAGACAGAATAAGATTCTATTCGGACTCCTTAATGCTGAAGACATCAATTTTGACAGCGACTCTAGTCATGTTTCAAATTACTTTCATCTCTACAGCTTGAACAAGAGACTTCTCAAATGGCTCCATGCCTACTACACTGTGTATGTAGCAATCCCCGCGAAAAATATACCTCGGATCGCCCCGTCGCCAATCTTGCGTGCCACGAATGGAATATCACAATCTCGAAAGATGTAGATTTCGTCTCCAATTTGTGCAAATGGTGATATCCAACTGACATAGCCAAATTCTGTGACACAGAAGTTCCGACCCATGATCTTTTGTTCCGTGTCCGTTATTGCCGCCAGATTGAACGTCTGTAGTGAGAAGCGATCCCGAGTTATGTAGTTTAAGCGTGCGAATTCGATCAAAGCCTATCCTAGATATATGGCGCCTGGCCAAAGAAGTACCCACGATACGAATCTCTCTTGGTATGAGTGTGCCATTTCTGAGGGTTTTCGATAAACTTCATACAAGAGATGTTGCAAGGACGGAAATGTAAAAAGACTTAGAGCTATGGGGCTTTTTACAATAGGCTGTCCATTCTCGTATCCGCCCTGGCAACTCGCAGAGATGGCGTAGATATGTCTCTATAAACTCCCCGTACTGTATCGGGCCACAGTCTTGTTGAAATCATGAGTAGAATAGTGGTACAATGTACAGCATAGAATACATTATTTTTCTTCTGTGTTCTACTAATATTACGGACCGTTACGGACCGTATTTATCTACGGTCGAAGTGGCGACCATCCGTAAGCTATTTGCCGCCCGTACAACACCAGCTGAAAACTCAGCTTGGTTGTCCGTAGTTGCCACGCGGCTTAGCTGGACAGGTATTACGGTCCACGCAGCTGTAATTCCAACAAGTCTCTTAGTGCTGAATTGGGAGATGAAGGCGTAAAGCTTCAGCTACAACTCGTCCACACCTTTGCTAAGTCGGCGCCCAGCTACCAAATGATACTAGTGATGAACTATGATTGCACCTTAACCCATATCTTACTAGCAATATGAAGCTGGCAAGCTTCGTTCAAACATTAAGAACTCAGCCACCCAAGGGCAGGGACTGGAGTGGTACTGACGAAGTAGAAGTACCTATAGCTGCAGCCACCAACCTCACTTCACTGCGCTGGGCTTGGGTTAATAACAGTACATTTAGCTCTCATATTATTAATTCAGTATGCCTGTATCCATACCTCGCAGAACTCCATGTCTACGGACTTAACCCGGAGGAACATTAATGAGGCTCACTTGATACACGATTTGCTAGCATTACGAGGTTGCTACCGTATAAATAGCTTAGGACTCTGCTGCAAATGGTCGAAAGTACTCTTGCAGTCCGGGATTTCTCTTAAAATAAATGAAAATTGTGTAACGACCAAATACATTGGCTAAAACTCTCTCATGACCAGCACAGTCCCTCGAAGACTCCGGCTCGGAGGCAGATTCATATTAAGACATTGAATGCTGAGCAGCATTCGGCCTGTGTACCATATTAAATATACAAATTTTCTTCCTCGATATGTACACAGCTCGCTTCTCTGCGCACAAGAAGCCTTCCTACTTACATGCTGCGCTGCTTTTCATGGCAAAGACCGAGCCGCATCTATTCACTGCTCTTGTTGCCTTCTAGAAATATCCAACTCAATCTCATACGATTGGTGATTTTAGAAGAAAACACAATATGGATGTATTTCCACCTCACCTTTATCACATGTACTTTAAACAACCTTACGACTTATGAATAGCTATATAGATCCAATCGATCTGGACCCCCACAGGTCTCAGCAGAGTTACCACTGCAAGCCATATCACATCCAGCATTCCCATCAGGAGCAGGCCCGCCCCCGTTCTCAAGCTGGTTATCACAATCTATAGATATCAGTATGGTTTGACGAAAAGTGAACATGAGGGATGGTTAGACGCACAGCATTCAACGGAGTACTCCACACCAGCAAGCGTATATCCAGCATTCTGGCAAAGGCTCTGACACACTTCGACCGTAAGGGTACTCGGCCCATTAGGAATCGTCTGCGCCCAAGTCAATGTCCTTGCAGACACACTATCCGTATAGCAGCCCAGGAAATTCCACTGCTTCGGCCCCGAGGATGTCGTTGGAGCCGCAGAACTAGCCGGCTGGCTAGTCGGTGTAGCAGCAATAGATGAGGCGGCGGCGCCCCCATAGCTATACAAGTCGAGTCTGTTCGGGCCGCCGCAGGTCTCTGCGTTGTTGCCCGCGCAGGCCATGTTGCAGCCGGCATTTCCGTCCGGGGCAGGGCCGCCGCCATTTCGGAGGACGTTGTCGCAGTCTGCTGATGGTTAGTGATTTCGCGTGATGGGCTGGGTGAATGAGCGTGCTTACAGCATTCGTCGGCGTATTCGACTCCTGCGAGGCTATAGCCTAGAGATTGGCAAACCGCCTGGCATCCCTCGATTGTTGTGGCGCTTGCTCCCCCGGCGACAGCTGGGTGCTGACTGAGAGTACGAGCTGAAACGCTGTCAGTATAGCAGCCTAGGAAGACCCATCCTGATGAAGTTGGGGCTGAGGATGAGGAAGTGCTAGTGATTGTAGATAATGTTGTAGGCGGTGAGGAAGGCATTGTTGGTCCTCCGCCGGCGGACGCTAGTTGGAATAGAGCGATGTTATCTGGGAAGACATCAATGTTGTCGCTGTATAACGCCAGAGAATTTCCGTTCTGCGTGACCATATTTGTTGTACCGACAGTGTTCAGGCAGTATATGTTGACATTGCTCAGACCGCCCTCAAGGCTGATGATGTTAGTTTGACAGTTCTCGGGTCCGCCGAGGTCAGAGCAGGCTTTTGGGATGTTAGTATAAGCAGTTTTAGGGTAATTACACGTGACTTACTAGTATCGTAATTGTTGAAGAAGGAATAATGGCCAGCTCCGTATATAAGCACGTTCTGGGAGTTAATGACACGCAAACCCCATGATTCAGCGCAGTTACCGGACTGACCAGAACATGAAGTGGCAAAGTTAGGGTCATTGAGTGAGGAAACCACACTGAACGGAGTTGGAGCCAGAGGATTTGGCTGGTAGTATGGAGTTTCGGTTTGTATGAATCCCATAAAGAGATTTTGGGTGTTTGCAAGTTGGTATTGATATAATGTGTGATGCTCAACTGCGGTTCCAATACTGTTTGCGAGTACTAGTTAGCTCCTTTTCGTCTGATATTTGGGGGCAGAAGTGGAATCCACGCACAGCCAGAAAGTTCCAGTCGCACTTTCGATATACAACCCCCGCCCATTATATATCGTAATTTGAGTGTTACTGCTATCATCAATATCGTGGTCCGCGGTCCAAAGCCAGACGTTTTCCATGTATAAACCAGATGCTGAAGGGGTAATATGCATTGTCATGTATGCCGCAATGCAATTGGTGTTGACGGTGGTGCTAGTTGGAGTCTTCACGCACTGGGCAACTTGTTGATCTGACCCTACAAATCCTCCAACGCGCGCGTGAACATCCCACATTCCAGATGGAGTCCCTGACGTTGCCAAATTCCATTGGATAAGGATCGCGCCAGCTTGGGTTCCTTGTGTACTGACAATCATGTCAGACCACTCGACTTGGCCTGTAGCTCCGGGTGTTCCAACTTGCACCACTGGTTGCGGATTGTTCATGTCGTTGAAATAACTGCCACTTGACATGATAACGGAGTAACTCTCACCTACTAGCTTGGCACCAGCTGGTATAGAGAGTGTTCTTGTCACGAGATAAGTTCCGGCGTCAAAGAACACAACTTGACCTGCCGAAGTGGCACTGTTGATTGCATTCTGCAAAGCCGTTGTGTCATCGGTAACGCCATTACCTGTTGCTCCGGCACTGCGCACACTTAAGAATGATGAGACAGGTAATGTTTGGTATTGAGGCTTCGACCGCACGTAATAGTTGGATCCACTGAGAAGGGAGCCTGGCCGGGTAGTTGGTGTGAAATAGCCCTGAAATTGCTGGGGACCTGAAGGTGTATACCGGTTACCTTCACCCCAACCAGCAATCGTTGTTGTGCCAGTTGTTCCGGCAAGAATAGTGGTGCCGCTTGAGAGTTGCACTGCAGTTGGTACATTGCTAAGAGCAACATTTTCCAAGATCAAACTCCCTGCGGTGGGCGGCTGTGATCCTGCTTGGTAAGCGGTGACAATCCCAATAGGGGTATTTGTGATGGAGCTGTCGATTATAGTAACGGAGCCTACATTGAGGCTACCAGTCCCGGTTACGGCTGAAATGTCAATACCCTTTTGACAGTTGTTTATGCTGATGCCTTGATATAACCACCCCCAATCCCATAGCTGAGAAATGGCTGTGACACAATTGTTGAAGACTAGATTTCGCATGGTAAACTGCTGGTTTCCGACTTGAGCTCCGATATTACCTCCGTTGAAGGTTAGGTCGGTCATGAACCCAGCAGATCCTAAATGGCAGTAATTAGTCACCGAAAATGCTAGAAGCCTAAAGGGTTTTCGGCAGTTTTCACAGCACCCTCAAGAAACCAATGGGGAATACAACATACCACTTTCGCAGAATATTCCTACATGTTGGGTTCCAGGAGCTGCACTCATTTGGAATACGATGTTCTGCAGACTTGTTGCCTGAGCAGTAGGCCAGTGTATGCCAGTAGCTGCTGAGCCAGGGGGTATACTTGTTAGATCAAAGATGAAGTTCCGCACCTGTCGATAAAAGACGTTGGTAGATCCCCAATTTAGGTTCTGGGTATAGTAGGGGTCGCCATCAATGAGACCGAAACCAGAGAACCCCGCAGTGGCCTTTAAGGTCGGTGGATTCGTTGGGTCGCCGATGAGTTGAGTATAATAATAATCAATGAGAGAAGATGATATCAAGTAGGTACCTGCTGGAAAGTAAACAACGGCAGGGGTGGTTGTAGTCGAAGCACATCCTTGGCCGCAACGTACACCACCGTTTACACTGGCAGATATAGCAGAATTGATAGCAGCCGTATCATCCGTCACTCCGTCGCCTTGAGGTTCCTTTAAGTTAGCCTATCATCGGTTTCATCAATTTAAATTAGAGGCCATGTACCTTGTGCTCCGTAACTCTTGACATTCCGGAAAACTTGATATCCGCTAGGTCCAAATGCAGAGATACCTTGATGGTTGATATTTTCATACCAATAGGAAGATGATTGTCGCTTGGTAATGCCAGAGCTGGAATGGTTTCCCTGAAAGTGAACATACTTGTCGTTAGTTGCTAGTATAGCTCCGACTATATTCTCAACTGCCGGTATTTCAAATTGTATACATGTAGTTTTTAGCACGAGCAAAGACAAGAAGAGAACACGCATGAGAGCCATGGTGGCCGTAAAATGTTGCTATAGATCCCAGAGACGGCTAAGGAGCTGAGAATAAAGGGAAACTGAAATATATACCTACATAAAAAGATTCAAGAGAGCAGAAATGTGACGTAAAAGAGGCAGGGATATCAAGTCCGCAAGACACCCCTCATGAATCCAGGTGTGTCTCCCAGAAGAGTCCCGCGCCGAGTAAAGCGCCCATTACGGAACAATATTAACTAGTACGGTACTCGGAGATAACAAGGGGACGTAATAGCCAAAATTATCTCAAATGAAAGATTGTGCCGAGACTGAACCTCCGATAGCTCTCTGTATCGTTGAATTTAAAATTGATCTCGGTACTTGATAAATGAGGCAGGAGAAGTCCACGCGCCCAGTATGATGCCGAAGTAAGGCCTAACATGGATGTCAGAAATTAATATAAAGGGGATTGTAGATGATACTTTGAGGTCCCAAAATCAAAGGTAATACCAGAGAGTCGAGGCTACCGAGTTGAGTACAGGAACAACAAAACATCAGGCATTCCTCTTCCATAGTATTTCTACTGACATTAAGAGGCCAAGAGTACCAATATGGGATTGTTATAAGTTGTATATTTCGTATAGCATTCTGCATACCATCCGTGAACCCTTATTCGGATATCGTGCAATGCAGTCGAGATGTAGATTGCCGGCGGTCTGATAGGGTTCAGCAATCGGCCCGAGGCGACCCGTTCCACATCACCTGCTGCAATCACATACCAGCAAAATGCGGGGATGGGTGTGGCTTGTCTCGCATCCCACGTGCCATCCTTGTTTCTAGGTGCCAAATGGCCAAGGACAGGCAGAGTCCGTCAGATGCCGTGTCTTTTGAAACGACAATTAAAGTGCAGAGGGAGGAGAAAATTTTATGGTATCGAATCACTACTCATGAATACAGGATGGAGGCGGTAGACCCGTACAGATGGTAAATGTCAAAACAGCGGCATTGAATCTCAGGGCAGGTGCTTGCGGACGTGCTTTCTAAATAGTGACACCAAAGCACGGCGATTGCCTACGAAGCCGAACTGTCGTCAGATAATAGGACCGGTTCATGCATACATTAGCTAGCTGTTGAAAGTTAATCGTAAGTGTCATGCGAACAAAATTCCATATCCTGCTTCCTATCACAGGACCCAACGGTTAAACTCTCCGGGAATCGCAACGTTCCATGCACGTCACATCTGAGCTTAACCACGTACCGGCAGCGGACGGTCGGAAGGTTCGCCAAAAAAGTTTTGCAGTGCTAGTCACAGGAACTCGACAAAATTCACGTGATTCCCAATAGATTGTTGATAATTGCTCGTCTTGGTTTACATCTCAGAAAAACCATGGGAGATGAGAGAACCAGGGGAAAGAGAAGGTCGCAGTAAAATATTTTGCTACATTGCTTACGGGGCTCTAGAAATAGGTATGCACCTTTCATGGCCCTATTTTTGGGTGAAATTTTGACTGACAATCAAATAGTGGATTCTCAATTTGAGAGAACTCTTGCTTTTCGAGCAACACCTTACTAATTGTAGGGTACTATATAGGGGTAGGAATAGGGGTTCGGAGGTTACGGTGGGTCTGGAGTGATTTCTAATACTTCTATGACGTATTGTCATGTGACTACGGGCCTAATCTCGTATCTGGTTCCAACCACTTTCCCCGCCATCTTTTAATCTCTTATCTCTCCGTCCACGCTTTTCTACATCGTGATTATCTTTTAATCGATAGCTCTTCAGCGAGACCAGTGTAATATTTCTCATCCGAGACCAAAAGAATCAAATGTCCCTACAGACTCAGTTCCTCACTGCTATAGGCGTGGTGACTCTAACCTATTTCGCTATCAAATCGATCTCCTTCATATACACATTTTTCATCCGCGCATCCTCTCTCCCACGATACCACCACGGCCCATCTCACCCCTGGGCCCTCATCACTGGCGCCAGTGATGGAATAGGCCTCGGCTTTGCTCAGGAACTCGCCCAACATCACTTTTCCCTCATCCTCCATGGTCGCAATGCTTCCAAACTCGGGCGCATCCAATCAGATCTCGTTAAGCTCCACCCATCAATTTCGGTGGAGACTTGGGTCGTTGATGCCACTACCAGCGTTGCAATTGAGGAGACTGATCTCCCCCAAATTATCGAAGGACGTAATCTTACCGTGTTGGTCAATAATGTGGGCAAGGG
>Ga0335074_10017062_pt1 | contig 10229 bp, 10 predicted proteins | sample Lox_Sample_23_FD_206715 | JGI IMG/M metagenome (GOLD analysis project Ga0335074, IMG submission 206715) | Soil microbial communities from Loxahatchee National Wildlife Refuge, Florida, United States - Lox_Sample_2.3 | ecosystem: Environmental > Terrestrial > Soil > Wetlands | place: USA...
CCCTTCCCATGCCGGCCGCAAATGCAGCTTGATCACGGACAGGTATCCAGTCGTTGTGCTGTACTTCAGTCCCTCATCAACAACTTCACCTGGTCGGCGCGACTTGATTTCCTTGAGGCGCTCGTCAGTGATGAACTTGTCGAGGACAGTTCCGAAGGTTGGTGATCTTTGGGTAATGTAGGCATCGCTGCCGTTTATCCTCAGCAGCTGCTCCTGCAATGCCCTCCGTGCGGCAGTTTCAGTTGGATATTCCACTGTACTCAGAGTCATCTGTCGCATCGGCAGACCGGGTTTTGTGTGATCACGGAACCGGAACTCCCAAACATCGGGACCTGTTTTCCGCGGTACTCGTCGCAATGAACCGTTTTGGAAACGCTCACGGGTGAACTTCATCTTTAGTTCTCCTGTTCACTCGGAGCGGTTGGCTGTCTCCATTTGACCTCAGATGGACCTGGAGGTACAAGAGCGTGCACAGGACGGTGTACCACCCCGGGAATTCCTCTAGCTGAATGCCTGATCTGCGCGGAAGCGCACGATGGTCAATCCCAGAGGATTAACGGCCAGCTCGTTATTCTTCACGTTCTCGCGGAAGACATAGGTGACGCTGGCGGTCCATCGCTCGCGCTTGATCTCGGAATGGTCGGCAGGGTTCGTAAATACCTTTTCGAATTCGATTCGCGCCGAATACGGCGACTGACGAAGATCGTCGAGAATGACGTTCTTGACCTCGACATCGAGGTACGGAAGCGAGCTGTCTTTGACGTAGGTCTGAATGACGTTGTTCTTGCGTTCCTGATCGATCACAGCGCGCTGCACGTCGCCATTCAAGAAGTAAAGAAAGTTGGTTTGGTCCCGCTCGATCGTGAACCGATTGCGGCTAAAATAGAGCTCGGCCCAGCGCGACAAGTAGTACTTGTTCTCCGCCTCCTGAGGCCGGTACTGGAAGTTGCGATAGTCAATGGCCTCGGCGCGGCCAACATCGTTGATACGGACAATCATCGGGTGTATCTCTGCTAGGGCGCGCTGGCTCCGGTAGATCAGGCCGGCGAGCACCACGGAGATTACGGCCAGGACCAGGATCGTCACCTTCAGATAGGTGTTCATGACGATTGGATCGCCGTACTGTTCGAGATAACGCTCAGCTGCACGAGTGATCTCAATTGGCACTTCATTCGTCGCGCTTTTCATATTGGCCTCCTTAGCTGATTAGACCGCGTGCCGCGAAAGCGGTGGCAACACCAAAGCCCGCATCATGACCTCCGGTGTGACCAGAGAAGAGTGTGGCGGTCATCGCCGGTATTTTAAGCAGAATGAAACCAGCAACGAGGCATAGCATCAGCAATCCTGGCATTAGGAAGACTAAGTTCTGGGGGTTGTCCATATTCATAGCTCCGCTAGTGAAATAGGAAATGAGCAGGTGACTCATCACGCTCATCGTTGCCGCCGCGACTACTTTGTAGAATTCGAAGCCGAGGAAGGCCTTCAGCCACCCCCAAAAGAGAAAATCCGTCTTCCCGAACACCATCCAGGGAATGAAGACCGGACCAAGCAGGCCAACGATGGTTGCTCCGATGGCGCCGTAGGCGATGATCACAGCGATCAGAGCCGTAAGTATGCTCAAAACGATCTGCACAGTGTAGGTGCAGAGAAGTGTGTAGGGCTCAGTAAGTGACGGAGAGAGTGTTCCAGCTTTTGCTAAAGCCGTATGGATTGTTGTTTGTATTTCCTGAGTGGAGTCGCTGCCGATGTAATCGACGAGGCTGCTGGTGCCGCCACTGACAAAGCCTTTCAGCGAATAGCCGATCCCAGGAATCGCTCCGTCGTAGAACCTGACGAAGCAGTATGCGAACGTGATCAGGAGAAAGAAGTTCAGGAACTTCGCGACGTTGAACCCAGGTCCCCCCTGCGCGGAGGCGAGCGCCTCCTGGACGCCAAACCAGACGAGCATGATAGTGGCAAGAGCAATCACCATATGCAGTCCGAGCGAATCGACCGACGGCGCAACCGTTGCGGTGAGGTTGTCGCAACCGTTCTTGATGAGAATGAGGAAATCCATAACCGCCTCGCAGTTCGATCAGTAGTGAAATGCCCACTGCGTCCCAGCTGTCGTCTGCTGTGGCGTGACCGAGTTAAATGTTTGCTGATATCCGTTACCCAGCAAAAACAGAGACTTCAGGTTGTCCTGCTGAACCTTCTGGCCAACCATCTGCTGCAACGCCTGTATCTGCAGCATCTGATTCGTCTCCTGCTGTGTGCGCAATTCGATTAGGAGCGCCTGGTTGATCCGTTGCAGCGTAGCCATCTCTGTGTGCTGAGCAGGATCAGGGGAATGCGTCGCCGCTTCAAGTTGAGCGATGTCCGACTCTCGCTGGGCGGCGTTTGACCGGACGGTGCCGATCGTTTGCAGGCTGCTGGCGTTCGCCGAATCGGAGAGATCCACGGTAGCCCCCTGCGCAGCAATGACGTGTTGTCCCGGAGAGCTCAGTGAGCTGTAGCCAGTGATTTGGCCGATACGTGGAATGCTCGCCGCCTGATTCGCACCTGCAGCACCGTAGCCGTTCATCGCTGCGTTGATCCATTGGGTCGAATTGCCATACGTATTCGCTGGCTGGGTAAGCAGCGTCCACTGCTGGCGGCCAAGGTTGGTGAAGGACGTATAGAGAGATTGCGGAAGATTCGCCATCTCGCGCGCGAGGTTGTAGGCGGCGATGACTTTCTGTTCTGTCTGAACGGTAGTTGTGTAGAGCTGGTTTGCCTGCAGTATCTGGTGCACCGCATGCGCAGACTGAGTGGGATCATAGACGATGCCCGAACCGAATTGAGCTCGTGCGACAGCCGTCGAAGTTGCAAGGGCAAAAAGGAATACAGTCGATGTGACTCTCATATGAACTCCTTGGTCGTTATTGCTTTGCACGTTCATCCTGAAGCCGCTTATATGCCTCAGTAACCTGCTTATTTTCCTCAGTGCATTTTGGGCTGAGCGTTGGAGGAACTTTCAAGTACTCAGCCGAGCAGTCTTGTTTCATCTGCGCCGAAAGGCGGTCGTACTCTTTCTGAAGGGAGTCGATTTTGGCTTGATGACTCTGGCAGCCCGTCAGAGCTGTTGCGATTACGCCGATAGAGAAGATCAATTTCGCGTTACGCTTCATTCGTACCTCCTAAAACGTCTGAGGAATGGTGTGGTTTTCATACGCAGGCAGCAGCATGTCCTGCGTGAAGTAGACCTTTACGCGATGTCCCTCCCGAATGGTGATGTTCGGAGGTATCTGCATAAAGCGATCCATGATGCTGGTCGCAGACTGGGAGACGGACGAAGCGGCGCCATTGGTGAAGACCTGCCCACCGGAGCCGCCGTAAACGCCACCGCCTTGCGTGATCTGAGCGGCGCCGGCAATCACGCCCAGCGCGATCGAAGTGCCGAAGATTTCAAGGTAATGATTGTTGACTTTGTCTTTCAGGCCCTCTTCGCCGATTTGATCGAGGCCGTGAAACTGATCGAGATCGACCGAGTAACCGTCGGGCATGATCATGCGGTGAAAGACCACAGCCAGGCGGCGCTGCTGTCCGAATCCGATGGAACCAATCTTACGAGCTTCTCCGAGCACGATCGTGCCTTCAGGGATGAGCACATGCTGGCGGTCGTGCGAATAGACCGGATTTGAGACCAGCACCTTCACCGGACCTACGGCATCACCATCAAGCCGGTTCATGAGCACGGTATCCATCGTCAGGCCCTCATAGATCACGTAGGGCTGGCCAACAGCGGAATCGATGTTCACCTCGGGATTGTGTTTGACCGACGGTGAATCGGCTGCCTGTGATTGCCGCTCGCCTGCCGCCCTCGGTGCAACCAGGCTGCTCGGCGCGGCCGAAGACAAAATAGCTGAATTTTGATTTGCAGGTGGGTCGCCCCCGCCGGCCAGTGCTCCTTCTGGATCACGCGACTGAGCCGGCGAATTCTCCTGATGCACATAAGCGAGATTCGAAGCAAAGCGTGAGTTATATGCGAGCTCGCGTTCTTTGGCTGCCAGTTGTTGGGCCTGCTGTTGCGCGGGGGTCAGCTGCGGTTGCGCCGGCATCTGCTGACCATAGGAAATCTGCGGACAGGGTTGACCGGGAACACACGGCATCGTCTGACCGGTGGGACCATATGCGGCAGCCGCGGCCTGTTGTGCGGGAGTTGCCATTGCGAGGGCCGGATCAACGTTATTCGCGTTAGCCGCTTGCTGCTGCTCTTTCAGCCTTTCGGCGGCAAGCTGGTTCTTTAGGTCCTGGACATTGTTGTCGGTATTGTCCTGAACTGTGGGTTGTGGTGGCGCATCCTTTGCCGGTGCCGCTTTACCGTTTGCGCCTTTCTTGCCTACAGAACTGAAGACGGCTGCCAGTATCACCAGGAGCGCGGCGCCGAGGTAGACCACCAACTTCAGATTCTTTTTGAGGACTCCCTTCGGCTCCCGGGCGTTCCGGCACAGCTCGGGGAAATCCTGCACTTCGGTCTTGAGGGGCGGCGTGGTGCCTGGACTCTGCATGACATTACCCCTTGCGCGAGAAATCCATGCGCTTTTTGCCAAGCTCGATGTAGCCTGAATCCATGACCTTGGGAATGATGTAGGTCCCTTCCCGGAGGTCGTAGTTCACCAGATTGGGTTTGCCGTCCCTCATCTCATAGACGCCGAATTTCTCCGGAGCGGTGGTCTTGATATAGGTGAACTTGTCGTCGTGATAGATCGACTGAATGTCGAACGGCGACTCATTGGGCTTGAACGAATAATCAAACTTAAGTTGCAGCGGATACGCGCTCTTGTACTCATCGACCGCTTGCTGGACGTGAGCTTCAAGAGCCGCTAGCTCTTGCTTTGACTGTTCCAGCTGCGCGGCAGGGATGAACTGGGATGGGCCCGTGGACGCGACGATCGACGAATGATCCGCCGGCTGAATCAGGACCTTGAGGTCCGGCGGATCCGATGTATTCGAGACATCCTGCAGCGTGAAGGAATAGATGTTTCCCTTATCTGTAATCAGGTTGAGGTTGGAACTGATCCCTTCCTTCGCCGGATGCACGAAGCAAAAGTTGCCGACCACATCGACGATCCAGAATTCTTTGTCGCCCGTGGCTGCCTCCATGATCTTCTCCGTCGGCGGCACTTCAATCAGGGTGGTGTACTTGAGCTTGGCATGAATCGGGACGATATCCGACGAATGATATTGGACCGTGCGCGCAGACGCACCCTGCCCAAAAGCGGTTGAAGTCGTAACGGCGAGAGTGACGACGAGCGGTAAACGACGCATGATTTCCTCCTAGTTCACTGTTCGAGCCAGTGTCCGTGGCTGGAACGGATAATCCTGTGCGAGACGGCGTAAGCCATCGGCGATCCCGAAGCGTGCAAAATAGTCCCGCTTCTTCAGGTTGTCGCGGGCATTGTTGGTCGCCATCCAGTGCGATACCGAGTCCACGTTGAGATGAACCTTCTTTGAGGACTGGGCTTTACGAATGAGCATTTGTCCCGGGGGAACGAGGCCAGCGATCAGCTCCAATTCGGTGTCGTTCAGATGAAAGGCTTCCCGGTAGACCTCACGGTCCATATCGGGATTCGCGAGGAAGATCTTCGTCGGGCAGCTCTCTGCCACGATCTCCAACATCCCCGATTCCTGGAGCTCTTTGATCGACTGCGTAGCCAGAATCATCGCGGCATTGTGCTTGCGCCAGGTCTTCTGTGCCTGCACGATGTATTGGCGGATGGTCTCATTGCGGATAAAGAGCCACGCCTCATCCATCAGGAAAACTTTGAAGGTGCCGAGCTTCGCGGGATCGGTGATTTCGTTGCTGGCCCGATGCAGGACATAGAACAGCAACGGTTCCAGGACGTCTGGTGCATCGCCCCAGCCATTGAAGTTGAACGTCTCAAACCGGCTGAAGGAAAGCGTGTCCTCGACGTTGTCGAAGACAAATCCGTATTGGCCGGCTTTGGTCCAGCGATGGAGCCTGTCCTTCAACTCACCGATGATGCTGGCGAGATTCGAGACTGTCCGTTGCTCGGGTTCGAGCATGTATACCCGTTCGATCGCTTCCCAGAGCCGTCGCTCTTCTCTGAAGTCCAGGCGATAACGTTGCGCATTCCCTTCGATGAGCACACGAAAGAGGCCAAAGAGAAATTGCAGATTCTCCTTTGTAGGCTCGAGCGAAAACGGATTGATGGTGAAGTCGCGCGATTCCTGGCCAACGTTGAGATAGGTGCCGCCAAAGATATGCGTCAGCGATTCGAAGCTGCCTCCGATATCGAAGATGTAGGTGAGGGGCGCATACTTCTGCGCGTTTTGAAGGATGAAAGACGCCAAATACGATTTGCCCGAACCGGTGGCTCCGAGGATGAGCGTGTGAGCGACCTCACCGTTGTGAAGGTTGAGGAAATAGGGCGTGGCGTTGTCGGTTTCTAGGGTCGCGAGATACTCTGCGCCGAGATGCGGATTGGTTTTCTCACCCGGCAGGATGGTGAACAGAAATGAGAGGTCTGCGTAATTGCTGTTCAGCAGGTACAGCCGGCGGAGGTTCTGTGCATAATTCCCTGGCACCGTTGCGAAGTAGGCATTCAGCTGGTTGTAGGTTTCAGTGAATAGGTTCCCATCGAAATTCGTGAAAATGCCCGAGAACTCGCCCACTAGGCGATCGACCACAGACTTGTCGGTATCAAAGAGCACAATGGTCAGAGAGAAGTCCCCCAGTGACTGTCCGTCGCCCAGAGCCCGCTGGCAATCTCCAAGGTTCTCAATGTCGGCCTGTTTTGATTCATCGACAAGCACATCGCGAGGATTCGTCTTCGTGACATCGTTGCCTAACTGGGAGATGAAGCCAGTCTTCGAGATGTTGAAATGCCGGCGGCGTTTTACGACTTCCTTCCTCGCTCTGGCCATCGACAGCGGCGCCCACTCTGTCACCACGTGAAAATTCGCTGAGATCTTCAGGAGCGCGTCCAGAACCAATGGGCGTGTCTCAGCAATCGCCTCCTTCATCGTCAGGACGCGAACGAAATGATCGCCAACCCGGAGGTGGTCGCGTTCTGCCTCGATATCGGAATTTGCCACCTGGTAGTCGAGGAACTGTGTCGATTTGGGATTGCCGGAGATTCGCCAGTCATCAAAGTTCAGCAATCTGCGGAAGAACCTCAGCTGTTCTTTTTGGTCAAGGATCTCTGCCGGGACAAAGTCCGCGAGCTGGCGGACAAAGGCCCGCACCCGCTGGTGAAGCAAAGCACAATCTCTTTGGATCTGCGAATGGAGCAGCACCTTCATGCTCTTATTCGAGAACTGCGAGTGAAGCTCGGAAAGGCCGCCCGCCGGATCCGTCATGAGCCGTGCCACCCCGGCACCGATGCCGGTGCTTGACCGTGCACCTTCGAGCAGAACGCAGTAAAAGATCTCGACCGAGTACAGTTGATCGCGCTTCGCCTCAAAGAATCGCCTCCGCTGCTTGACAGAGGTCGCTACGACCGGATCGTCGTAGTTCGCGAAAGGAATCTTGGGGCGGTTGTGCTTGAAGAGATACTGATAAACATGGAATCCGGGGCCGAATGCCTTCAACGCCGCTTCCAGGCGCTTGACCGCGTATTCCTGTTCACCGGTATCGAGCGACTCGTAATCCACGCCGCCGACACGAAGAACCACTCCAACGTCTCCGCTCTTGGTCAGAAACGTCGTCGCATCCCAGAAGCCGTAGAGGTTAATCTGCGCATTCAGCGATGCAGCTTCCTTCCACGGTTTGAGAACTCGGGCGATGTTGAGCATCAACGTACCTCGACCATCGGAACCTGCTGTTTCGCCGCGTCGTAGCGGGCCTTGTATCGTTCCGCCTTCGCCAGGATGCGAAGAAATGCCGGGTCACTGTTGGTTACCCAATGCCCAAAGACGAATCCGCCAATGAACACAGCGATCCCGGCCAGGATGGAATTGAAGAGGTTGAAGGCGCCGACCGCACTCACCGAGATCAGGTAGAAAAGTGTGCGTTCGACACCCAGGTAAGTGAGAGGCTTGTGCAGGCTCTTGAATACTCGATTGGTCCGCTTGCGATTGTTTTTTATGTCTGCCATGATCGCCTCATCACGAGCGCGGGTGGATGGGATACATAGCTCTGGCTAAACACCCCAGAGCCAGGAAAGGACGTTGACTGCAAGCACTGCAATTCCGGTTCCCGCAGCCACGCCAGCTAAGGCCTTCTTGGCTCCCGGTTCTCCATGCGCAAAGCCGTACCCGCCGATCACGATCGCAATCAGACTTGCGACTTTGGCGATCGTTCCGGTGAAGAGGTTTTGAAGTGCCGTGAAGCCAGTATCGAAGGGAGAGCCGGCCGCCTGCGCGTGCGCGGCTGCCGGCACGAGCAGAAGAAGCAGGAAGATCGCCTTCGAGTCTTGCAATCCCCGAAAGTGCCTCCGCCATGCGGGCGAAAGCTTCATGGGATGTACCTCCTATGCTGTGAAATTGACCTCAGTCGAGCAGGTCATGCCCCAGAGATTGGCGCGAACTCGATTCTTTGTCCAAGGCTTTGTTTGCACGCCTCGATGCGTAGAACTCATCAATACGGTGTGCGTCGTAACAATGCGGAGTGCAGCGATGCGCTTCGGAATTTCCCCCTTGTGGAAAAAATCAACCTGCGACGGCCAGATCCGCAGCCCCAAGTTCACGCGCGATGTCTACGATCATTTTCTGCACGCGGTAGGAGACTCCCCGACGGTAAGTAATGACCAGCAGGAGCGTTTCGAGGCCCCCGATCGGAGAGCATTGGAGATTCGGAGGAGCGTCGCCGCAGACTCCGCCCGGCACAATAGCAATGCCGACACCATCCTGAACGAGATTGAATGCCTCGGACGGAGAACTCGCTTCGGCCGCGATCTTCGGCTTGAGGCCTACAGCCGCGCACTGTGCAAAGAACCACTCCTCAAGAACGGGGTCTGTGCGATCGGAACATGGCAGGATCAGCGGGTGCGCTCTTAATTCGATGAGTCCAACTGCGCCGCTGAGATTCGCCTGATACGCGCGAGGCCATACCGCGAATAGAGGTTCTGAACGCAACGGGATCTCATCGAGATAACGTCGGCCAGACGGCCGCACCATTATGCAAATTTGGCATGCGTCGGCAATCAGAGAGTCCGTCAATTCCTGAGCGGACGCCCGGCGCAATTCAAGGTGCACGGAGCGGAACCTTACCGTCTGAATCGCGCGGATGCCCTGTGGAATCGTTGGAACTACAAAAGGTGAATAGCCGATCACGAACGTGGATGCCTTACGCCGGGCTCTCAGGCGTGCCAATCTTTTCGATTTTTCAAATTCAGTAACAAACCTGGCCAGCATTTGTTCGAGGTCCATGATGAACTCGACTGCTTCCTCGGCGATGGCTACATAGTGATTGGCGCGGACGAAAATCTCGATTCCAAGTTCGTCCTCGACTTCTCTCACCTGCCGGCTCAGATTCGATGGGTCAACGTGCAGTCGTTCCGCCGCCTTCCCGAAGTGTCGCTCGCGCGCAACAGCGAGAACATATTCGAGTTTTCGGAGTGGGGGAGTACCAGCCATGAGTTCACCACCAGGATGAAATGCTCCTTACAGATCCGCAGAAGTTGAGACCCCTGCACTGACGAAAGGCACGTGGAAAGCTCTCTTGCGGGGACAAATGCCGGCCAACTCACCGAGAATTCACGAACGGCAAGCGCCCGGGATTAGCCCTCTACTTATAAAAGGGTGTGGAAAACGCCAAAAATGGACACATGCCACAGCTTTTTCTTCGGACCCATTCGTGAGTAACATGCCCGTCGTTGTTTGAGGCACCAATTTCGTTCTTGCGAATCGATTCTTGCCACGTGCCTGAAAGGGCGCCGGACTTCACGTAGCCAGATGAATCGGCCTCGTGCAACGATCAGGACCGGATGGCTGCAGGCGCTCCGAATGGGTACTATACTGCTCCAATTCTGAACTTATGTCAATATAGCGCTATATAGACACGTTTGCTATACAAACGCCTTCGAGGCCGTTGACCTTCCCGGCCTGAAACTGTACTTTCCGTTCTAATGACGGACTTCGACGAGATTTATCGTGAAGTGGGACGGAAGATCCGTCAAACGAGAGAGAACCAGCATCTGAGCCAGGATTCCTTGGCCCAGCGTCTCGGGATCAGCCGTACATCGATGGTCAATATCGAGGCTGGCCGGCAGCGCACTCCGCTGCACGTCCTCTGGCAGATCGCC
>Ga0335074_10017063_pt1 | contig 10229 bp, 9 predicted proteins | sample Lox_Sample_23_FD_206715 | JGI IMG/M metagenome (GOLD analysis project Ga0335074, IMG submission 206715) | Soil microbial communities from Loxahatchee National Wildlife Refuge, Florida, United States - Lox_Sample_2.3 | ecosystem: Environmental > Terrestrial > Soil > Wetlands | place: USA: Florida...
AGGACAAGCGCCGGAAGCGTTCCCCGGGAGTTCCCGATGACGAAAGAAGGTAGTGCCATCAGCGCCGAGCAGCAGGTACTCAGGCGGACCGTCGAGCTGGCCGAGATCCCGGCGCCCACCGGACAGGAGGACGCACGGCGGGATCTGGTCAGGTCCTGGTGGCAGCGGGACGGCTGGGCTGACGTCCGCGCGGATCCGGTGGGGAACGTGTGGGCGCGGGTCAGACCGGGCGGCGAGCCAGCCGTGGTGCTGGCCGCGCACCTGGACACGGTGTTCGACGCCGAGGTAGACCACCGGGTGCGCCGCGATGGGACCCTGCTGCGCGGCGTGGGCGTGGGCGACAACAGCGTCGGCGTGGCCGCGCTGTCCGCCGTGGGCACGATGCTCACCGCCGCCGAAGGCCGCGCGCCGGTCTGGCTCGTGGCCACCGTGGGCGAGGAAGGCCTCGGGAACCTGCGCGGCGTCACCGAAGTGGTCAGGCAGACCCGGGTGCCGCTGGCCGCCCTGGTGGCCGTCGAGGGCAACTACCTGGGCCGTATCGCGACCGTCGGTGTCGGCTCGGTCCGCTGGCGAGTCACGGTGTCCGGCCCGGGCGGGCACGCCTGGGAGCAGTCCAGCGCGCCGAGCTCGGTGCACGCCGCCGCGCGGATGGTGGCCAGCCTCGCCGCGCTTTCCCGCCGCGGCACCGGATCCGGGCGGGGCGGCCGGGCGGCAGTCAACGTCGGCCTCTTTTCCGGCGGTGAGGCGGTCAACGCCAGGGCGCGGCAGGCGGAGTTCCTTGTCGACCTGCGGGCGTCACAGGCGCGGATGCTCACCGAACTCGAAACACGCGCGCGCCGCATCCTCGCCGCTCCCCCGGCCGGGGTCACGGTCGAGGTCGAGGAGCTGGGCCTGAGACCAGCGGGCGAGCTGCCGGCCAGCCACCCGCTGGCCGCCGCAGCGGCCGCGGCGCTGCGCGGATCCGGGCTGCCGGCCACGTTCACCGCGGCCAGCACCGACGCCAACGCAGCCCACGCGGCCGGCGTGCCCGCGATCGCGATCGGGGTCACTACCGGCGGTGGCGAGCACACCCCGGAAGAGTGGATCGACACCGCGCCGCTCGCCACCGGCTTGAGGTGCGCCGCCGACACGATTGCCCGCTGGGAGGGGATGGCGCATGAGCCCGCCTGACTACGGCGTCGCCCTGCAGGGGGTTGACCCGCCTGCCACCTTCGCCGACATGGTCCGGGAGATCGAGTCGCTTGACTTCAGCCATCTCTGGCTCACCGACTCCTCCCTGCACGCCCGCAACAGCTGGGTGTACCTGACCGTGGCGTCCGTCAGCAGCTCCCGGCTCCGGCTTGGCACCGCGGTGACCAACCCGGTGACCAGGCACCCGGCGATCACCGCGGCCGCCGCGGCCACGCTGGACGACGTGTCGGCGGGCCGGGCGATCCTGGGCATCGGCGCCGGCGACCGCCCGCTGCTCGCCCTCGGCCGCAAGCCCTGCAGTCCGGCCGACCTCGCCGACGCCATCGGAGCCATCCGCGCCCTGTGGTCGGGTGACGAGGTCACGGCCATTGCCCCCGGCTTCAGCCTCGACCATGCCAAGCTCAGGTTCACCGCCAGGCCAGAGCTGCCGATCTTCGTCTCGGCCAGCGGGCCGCGGACCCTGGAGCTGGCCGGCGGCCTTGCCGACGGGGTGATCCTGCTGGTCGGCCTGTTTCCTGACGCGGTCGCCTGGGCGCTGGAGCACATCGACCGCGGCGCCGCGGCCGGCGGCCGCGCGCGGCCGCACGTCGCGCTGTTCGCCTACGGCGCCATCAGCGACGACCGCCCAGCCGCGCTGGCCGCGGGCCGGTCGATCGCTGCCTGGTTCCCGCAAACCGCGCCTCACCTGTGCCGCCTGGCTGGGCTGGACAATGCCACCATCGATGCCGTCCGCGCCAGCTACGCTGGCGGCGAGTTCCAGGAGGCGGAGGCGGCCGCCGGCCTGCTCCCGGACAGCTTCGTCCGGCGAATGGCCCTGGCCGGGGACAGCCGCGACGCCGCGGAGCGACTCCGCGGCGTGCTCGACGCCGGCGTTGACTCGGTGCACGTGTTCCCGCTCGGCACCGACCGGATGGCCACCGTCCGCGCCTTCGCGGACATCATGAAAACACTGTCCAAACCCGTCGAAAGTAACCAATGACCCACCCCGCCACCGGCAGCCATGCTGCCGCCCCGTCGGTCTACGGCGCGCTCTCCGAGCGCCGGACCATGACCGATGCCGTCTACGAGCAGCTCAAGACCGCGATCGTGGAGCTGCGGATCCCGCCGGGTGCGCCGCTGCGCGAGGCCGAGATCGCCCAGGGCCTGTCGGTCAGCAAGACCCCGGTCCGTGAGGCGCTCGGCCGCCTCGAGCAGGACGGCCTGGTGACCCTCTTCTCGTTCCGGAGCGCGCTGGTCACCGAATACACCGCCCGCGACCTGCGGGAGATCTACGAGCTGCGCGAGATCATCGAGGTGGCGGCGGCGCGGGCGGCTGCCGAGTCCATGAGCGACAAGGGCCTGGCCGCCCTCGGCCGCATCGCCAGCGAGTGCGTGCGCCTGAACGCCGCGGGCGGGGAAAGCGGGGCGGGCGGGGGAGAGACCGCGGGCGGGGACAGCGGGGCGGGCGGGGGAGAGACCGCGGGCGGGGAAAGCGGGGCGGGCGGTGGCGGGAGTGCGGGTGACGCGCCCGAACTGGTCCGGCTCATCTCCGAGTTCGACACCGTGCTGTACGCGGAGGTCACAAACCGGCGGATCCGGGCAATCCTCGACAACCTGGCCGCTCATCTGGCCCGGATCGGCCGGCTGACCACCGAGATCCCCGGCCGGATCGACGCGTCGGTCCGCGAGCACGCTCAGATTTACGAGGCGATCGAGCGGCACGACCCGGAGAACGCCTCGCGGTTCATGCGGGAGCACATCCGCAGCGTGCGCGACGACCAGCTGCGCGCGCTCCCGGCGCCGGATCCAGAGCGGTGACCTCGTCGGCGGCCGGGCCGCTCACCTCGCCCCGGCCCTCCGCGTCCCGGCCGCCGGCCGCGCCCCGGCCTGCTGCGCCGACGGCACCCGCCGCGTCGGTGGCCCTGCGCTCTGCCGGGCGTGACGCGTGGGCGGCCGCCGTGAACCACCCGATGGTCCGCGCGATCGCGGCGGGGACGCTGCCGCACCGGACGTTCCGCTGCTACTTCGAGCAGAACGTCCGCTACCTGGAGGACTACGCCCGCGCGATCGCGCTGGCCACTGCGAAAGCGCCGGACACCGCCGCGCTCGACGTACTGTCGCGGTTCCTGCGGCAGATCGTGGCCACCGAGATCCCGGCGAACCTGGCATTCCTGCAGCGGCTCGGCGGGTCAGCCGACCGTTTGCCCGGCCCGGCCGCGCTGCACCCGGTCACCTACGGCTACACCCGGCATCTGCTGCATGCCTGCGAGGCCGGCAGCTGCGCCGAGGGGCTGGCCGCGCTGCTGCCGTGCCAGTGGAGCTACGGGGAGATCGCCCAGCCGCTGATGGCCGCGGTGCCGGCCGACCCGGTGTACGCGGACTGGATCCGCATGTTCGGCAACGCCGACTACGACGCGCTGGTGGCGGAGACGACCGGCCTGCTCGACCGGCTGGCCGACCCCGGTGACGCCGCGCAGTGGTCCCGGCTGTCGGGGCTGTTCAGCATCTCGATCCGGTACGAGGGCGAGTTCTGGGACATGGCGCTCGCGGCAGCGCCGCCAGCCGGCCACGATCAGGAAGGAAGGTAGAGACCGATGCGAGCAATCCAGGTCCAGCAGGACCTCACCGTGCACGGCAGCGACGTCGACATGCCGCGTCCGGGCCAGGGACAGGTCCTGGTCCGGGTGCAGGCAGCCGGTGTCTGCGGCACCGACCTGCACATCGTGGACGGGATGATCAAGCCGGACGCCTACCCCATGACGCTCGGCCACGAGGCAGCCGGCGTCGTCGAGGAGGCGGGCCCGGGGGCGGCGCTGGCCCCGGGCACCCGGGTGGCGGTCTTCAACAAGCTGTTCTGCGGCGCGTGCGAGCAGTGCCTGGCCGGCCGGCAGAACCTGTGCACGGTAGAGCCGGGTCAGCTGGGCTTCAACCGGGACGGCGGTGACGCCGAGTACGTGCTGGCCCCGGAGCGGAACCTCGCCGTGTTGCCGGACGTGGTGGACTTCGCCACCGCCGCGGTGCTGACCTGCGCGGGCATGACCGCGGTGCACGCGACCCGGATGTCGGGGCTGGAGTCGGGCCAGACCGCGGTGGTGAACGGCATCGGCGGCGTCGGCATCCTGGTGGTCCAGGCGGCCGCCCAGGCCGGGGCCACGGTGATCGCGGTCGCCGACGCCGATGACAAGGCGGACCTGGCCACCAAGCACGGGGCAGCGGACGCGATCGTGCTCGGCCGCGGCGACGACTACGCGACGCTGCCCGGGGCCGTGCGGTCCCGGGCCGGCGGCCGGGGCGCCGATGTGTTCTTCGAACTGGTCGGGACCACCGACACGATGACCGCGGGGATCCGCTCGCTGGCCCCCCGCGGCCGGTTCGTCAGCACCGGCTACACCGATCAGTCGCTGTCCATTCACCCGATCGAGTTCATCTTGTCCGAGGCCAGCCTGGTATCCACCGTCGCGGCCACCCGCACCGACCTCAACGACGCGATCGCGATGGCGGCCCGGGGCGACCTGGTCGTCCCGCTGGCCGGCAGCTACCCGCTCGACGGCATCGCCGACGCGCTGTCCGCGCTGCGCAGCCGCAGCGTCCTCGGCCGCCAGGTCCTCATCCCGAACTGAACGGAGCCAGCGATGGCGGGCAAGATCCTGATCAAGAACGGCACCGTCGTCACCATGAACGACGCGGGCGACGTGCACTTCGGCGGCTCGGTGCTGCTAGACGGCGACCGGATCGCCGACGTCGGGCCAGCCGACGAGGTAGCCGCGCGGCATGCCGACGACGGCCAGGTCACCGTGATCGACGCCGCCAACAAGGCGGTGCTGCCCGGGCTGGTGGACCTGCATTACCACACGGCGCTGGGTAAGGGGTGGAGCGATCACCTGCCGTTGTGGGAGTACCTGCAGACGTGCTGGTACCCGATCATCCGGGCGCTGGACGACGACGCGGCCTACTGGGCCGCGCTGGCCAGCTACACCGAGTCGATCCGCTGCGGCGTGACCACGGTCAACGACATGTACCGGCGCCTCGACGCGCTGGCCGCCGCCGCCGAGGAGGTCGGGATCCGGGCGGTGCTGTCCAACGACATCGCCGATGACGAGCACGACCTGGACACTCTGGCCGACAACCAGGCGGCGTACCAGAAAAACCATGGCAAGGCCGGCGGCCGGATCGAGGTCTACGTCGGCATCGAGTGGCTGCCGCTGGCCTCCGAAGGGCTGCTGCGCGACTGCCGGGGCCTGGCTGATGATCTGGGCACCGGGATCCATATCCACCTGAATGAGTCGCTGACCGAGGTGGAGAACTCCAAACAGCGGTTCGGCCGGCGGCCCACCGAGGTCGCCTACGACTGCGGCATCCTCGGCCGCAACACCATCGCCGCCCACTGCGTCTGGCTGTCGGACACCGAGATCGCGCTGATGCGCGAGACCGGCACCCAGATCTCGCACAACCCTTCCTCGAACGCCAAGCTGGGCAACGGCGTGGCCCGGGTGCCGGAGATGCTGAACGCGGGCCTGAACGTGGGTCTGGGTCACGACGCGGCCGAGTGCAACAACAGCCGCGACCTGTTCGAGGTGATGAAGTTCGCCTCGCTGATGCACCGCGCCACCCGGGTGGACGCCAGCCTGCAGCAGGCCCCCGACGTGGTGAAGATGGCCACCAGGAACGGCTCGGCCGCGCTGGGCCACCAGACCGGGCAGCTTGTCGCCGGGCACAAAGCCGACGTGATCCTGATCGACCTGCAGAGCCAGATGTTCACCCCGCTGATGCCGGAGAACGCCGACCACCTGTTCTCGCACCTGGTGTTCGCGGCTAACGGCAGCTGTGTGGATACCACGATCATCGACGGCCAGGTGGTCATGGAAGGCCGCCGGCTGACCACGGTCGACGAGGCCACGGTGCTGCAGAAGGCGAACGAGGCGTTCCGGCGTGTGCTCGACAAGATGGTCGTACCCGAGCGCTAGACCAGCCGGATCGGAGCATCGGGTGGCACGCTATCTCGTTCAGGGTGATCCCCTGATCGCGCTCGGCCCGGCAACACTGATCCCGGACGGAGCGCTGATCGTCGATGGGGCGCAGATCACCGACGTCGGGCCGCGCGAGGTGCTGGCGGCCCGTGGCCCGTTCGACCGGGTCCTCGGGTCAGCGGACCACTTCGTGATGCCCGGGTTCGTGAACTGCCACTACCACTCCGAGCTGGCCATCGGGCCCGGGCTCTACCAGCACATCTTCGAGAAGGCGAACGTCTACATCCAGGGCGCGATGGGCCCGGCTGACGAGGAGGACCTCTACTACGGGATCCTGTGGGGCCTGATCACCGCGATCAAGGGCGGCCAGACCGGCACCGTGGACATGTACTACGGCCGGACCGGGATGGAGCACTTCGGCTGCCTCCCCGCGCTCCAGGCGTACGCCGATTCCGGGATGCGGACCGCGTTCGGGCTGGTCAGCAGGGACCAGAACATCTACGCGCACCAGGCCGACGAGACGTTCCTGGCCAGGCTCCCGCCGGACCTGGCGGCCGAGGTCCGGGCGTCGCCGATGGGCTACGCCTGGCCAGTGGACGAAGTGATGGCGACGTTCGAGAAGCTGTCGGATGATTGGCACGGCCGTGATGACCGGATCCGGATCGTCACCGCGCCGGACTGGACACCAGCCTGCTCCGACGAGCTGTACCGGCGCTGCCAGCGGGCCGCCGACGACCACGGCACCTCGCTGATCACGCACGCGCTGGAGACCCGCTCGGAGATGATGTTCAGCCTGCAGCGGTACGGCAAGCCAGCCGTGCGGCGGCTGGCCGACCTGGGCGTGCTCGGGCCGCGGACGGTGCTCGAGCACTTCGTCTGGGTCACCGACGACGAGCTGGGCGTGTTCGCCGACAGTGGCGCGGTGGCGTCCTGCGACCCTGGCTCGAACCTGCGGCTGGCCTCGGGGATCTGCCGGGTCCGCGACATCATGGCCGCGGGCGGCCGGATCGGCTTCGGCACCGACGGGATCTCGCTGTCCGACCGGGAGGACTTCTTTCAGGAGCTGCGGCTGGCCAGCTACCTGCAGCGGCTGCCGCAGGTGTTCGGCGAGGGCCGGCTGGATAGCGAGGCGCTGCTGCGCGCGGCGGCCGGCAACGGCGCCCGCGCGATCGGCGCCGAGGCCACGCTGGGCAGCCTGGAGCCAGGCAAGTGGGCCGACCTGCTCGTGGTGCGCAAGGACCGGCTCCTCTTCCCGCCGGGCCGCTACGACGGCGAACCGTTCCTCGACGTCGTCATCGACCGGGCGGACGCGAGCGACATCGACCTCGTGCTCACCCGCGGCCGGGTGCTCATGGAGAACGGGCGGGTCACGATCGTGGACGAGGACAAGGTCCGGGACCGGTTCGCGGCCGCGGTGCGGGACCGGGTCTACCGGCCGCCGGCCGAGGTCAGGCGCTGGGCCGAGCTGGGTACGCTGGTCGAGCCGTACCTGGGCCCGCTGTACCAGCCCTGGTATGACGCGCCGGTCGTGCCGGCGCACGTCTACAACGCCCGGCGGGTGGACGGGGGCTGGGGGGCGGAGGTAAACACTGCTGATTGACGCACACAGTCACATCCTGAGCCTGGCGGCGGACCCGGAGTTCACCGCCGCGTACGGGCGCGAGGGCTCGCTGTGCATCTTCCGCAGCATGGGCGTACTGGCCTCGCACCGGATGCCGACCGAGGACGAGTGGGAGGCCAGCGGGTACTCCGGCCGGGGCTGGCCGCTGATCGGCCCGGCCGAGTCGCTGCGTGACCACCCCGGGTTCGACAAGATCGTGGTGCTGGCGGTGTCGCCGCAGTACCTGGACGGCCGGCTGATCGGCACCGTGGACACCGGCGGTTCGCTGGGCGTGCCCGGGCCGCCGGACCCCGAGCGGTGCAACGACTACGTCGCCGCCGTGGTCCGCGCCGCCCCGGACCGGTTCATCGGGTTCGCGTCGGTGAACCCCGCGTTCCGCGGGGTACGGGCGGCCGTGGCCGAGCTGCGCCGGGCCGTGACCGAACTGGGCCTGTCCGGGGTGAAGCTGTACCCGATGTACCAGCACTGGTCCCCCGCCGACCGTGACCTGGCGTTCGGAGTTTACGAGGCCGCCGGCGAGCTGGGCATCCCGGTGATGATCCACCAGGCGGGCTCGACCCGGATCGACGCGTCCCTCGAGCTCGGCAGGCCCGCGCTGCTCGACGACGTCGGCCGGTGCTTCCGCGACCTGCGGGTGATCATCGCGCACTGCGGGCACCCATGGGTCGACGAGGCGCTGTTCCTGCTGACCAAGCACCCGAACTTCTATGGCGAGCTGTCGTACCTGCTGGCCAGCATCACCCGGCGGGACCTGTTCCTGCTGCTGCACCGGTGCGAGCCGATGTTCGTCCCGCTGGAGAAGCTGTTCTTCGGCACCGACTACCCGGGCTTCCTGTACGACCCGGTCGCGCTGGCCGAGAAGGTGCGCTCGGTCAACGAGGAAGCCGGGCCGCTGGGGCTGGACCCGATCCCGCAGCACAAGCTGGACGGCCTGCTCGGCGGCAACGTCGCTCGGTTCCTTGGCCTGATCCCGGACTAGCGCGAGCCGTCAGGGACAGGACCGGACTGGAGCCCTCCGCTCCGGAAGTATTCGGGCGTGAGCGCCCCGGTCAGCCCGGCCAGGTCGGCCGTCGCCACCCGGGTCAGCTCTTCCTCGTTCCAGGTCAGCGCGCCGGTCCGCAGGTCCTCGACCACACCGTCGATCCAGGTCAGCTCGGCAGCAATGACCGCCCGCCGGTACTCGTCATCCAGCAGCGTCACCCGGGGCAGCGGGCCGGAGTAGCGGTCCAGGACCTGCTCGAGCCCGGCCAGGCTCTCGCGCAGCACGGCCGCCCGCCGCTCCAGCGCCTCCCGGATCTGCTCCGGCGGCAGGCCCATGGCGAACGACAGCGCGGCCGGGAACTGCGGAAACTCGCTGCGCACGGTGGTCAGCATCTCGGCCAGCCATTCCGGCGCCTTCCGCCGGCCCTCGTCGGTGAGCTCGTAGACGGTGCGCTCGGGATACTGCTGGTCCCGCTCGGTCTGCCGGACCGCGATCAGCCTGGCTTCGTGCAGCCGGTTGATCGTCTTGTACAGGTTCGCGCGCTGCCCGACGTTGATGACCTCGTCCTTGCCCCAGTGCTTGAGCAGCCGCTGGATCCCGTACGGGTGCAGCGGCCCCGGCACCAGCATGCTCAGCACGGCCAGCGCCAGCGGCGACGGACGGTAGCTGGGCTCCACGAATTCAGTCTACTAGTCGCTGGGCAACTAGTGACCAGGTATCGATGGCCAGACTGCGGCTAGCTGGTGTCATCTATAGTGCTCAGAAGACTAGTTTTCTAGCTTCTAGATTGACGGATGACTAGTAGCAAGTTTACTATCCAGTCGAGATATAACGCGAAGCTGAACGCGGTCAGCGGGATGCAGCGCGGGCGATACCAACCGGGAGGAACAGCGATGGGAATGCAGGACGCGCCGCTGATCGAGGCGCGCGAGCTCACGGTGAAGTTCGGGAAGGTCACAGCGCTTGACGGGCTGGGCCTGACCGCGCCGCCCGGGGAGGTGCTGGCCATCCTCGGGCCGAACGGCGCGGGCAAGACCACGTTCGTGCGCACGGTGGCCACGCTGCAGCGGCCGGACGGCGGCGAACTGCGGGTCCGGGGCCATGATGTGGTGCATGACCCGGTGGCCGTCCGCCGGGACATCGGCCTGGCCGGCCAGTTCGCGGCGGTCGAGCCGACGATGACCGGCCGCGAGAACCTGGAGATGACGGCCAGGCTGTTCGGGCACGCCCGGCCTGCGGCGCGGCGGGCGGCGGCGGCCGTCATCGAGCAGCTCGGCCTGGGCGAGGTCGCCGACCGGCGCAGCGCCGGCTACTCCGGGGGCCAGCGGCGCCGGCTCGATCTGGGCGCCAGCCTGGTTGGCGCGCCGCGGCTGCTCCTGCTCGACGAGCCGACCACCGGCCTGGACCCGGCCGGCCGGCGCGAGGTCTGGGACGCCGTCCGCGGTCTCGCCGCGGCGGGCACCGACATCCTGCTGACCACGCACTACCT
>Ga0335074_10017064_pt1 | contig 10229 bp, 5 predicted proteins | sample Lox_Sample_23_FD_206715 | JGI IMG/M metagenome (GOLD analysis project Ga0335074, IMG submission 206715) | Soil microbial communities from Loxahatchee National Wildlife Refuge, Florida, United States - Lox_Sample_2.3 | ecosystem: Environmental > Terrestrial > Soil > Wetlands | place: USA: Florida...
GAGCAAAGGCACTAGACGGCGGATCTCCTCTGGCGAGAAGCGCAGCCAGACTCGAGCTCTACTAGGAGGTATAAGTTTGAGGCTCTAAGAGAACTGGGGGTATTTATAGGAGGGTCTAAAAGCCTAAAGAGTAGCTAAGGCTTTCCAACGACGGCGACGACGACGACGATGTAGGGCAGTAGCAGTAGCAACTACCACTGTCACCCATACAAGGCGGTCGCTAAGGCTGTCTGCCATCCAGTAGCACTTCCCCTCCTAGGACCAAGCACTATGTTCCTCCTTATACGCCTAGCACCTGCGCTAGGTCTTTGGCCTCGTCGACGAGGGCTTCCGATGTAGCCACAGTGAGGGCGGCAGCTGGCGAATCAGCAGGGGCTGCGACGTTAGCAGTCGTAGTAGTCGTAGTAGTAGTCGTAGTATGTCGAAAACACTAAGAATACTTATATACTTCCAATTATTAGCTTCAATTTTTGATATTGAATATGGCTGCCTTTCAATGCAGGCATAGCATTACTAACGAAATTGGGCCTAGGGATATGCAGGCTAGGGGGGGGGATCCACAAATGAATTTGCAAATGAAATCGTGGCTAAAACTCTCTAGTAACGTCTGTCCCTGCGTCGCGAGACGCACCCCGTGGCGAGACGAATCTATAGTTTTAAAATTATAAAAAATTTATTGGCAAGTCTACAAAGTTGTTGTTAATATGTTATTTTCTTTAGCTATTTCTCCCTATAGAAATCACTTAGCCATAAAGAAAAGACTATGGTTAATCATGCTGTTGATCGTTTTAATCCCGCCACCGATTACCGTTTCGGCTAGTCCCCCCTGCTTAATCACGACTACTGGGGTCTCTTCAAAATTCGGAGCACTTAGGGAGAGGTTCTATGAAAGATGAATATGGCTTCAGGTTTTGAAGATGCTCAGTGGAGAAAAGCGTACATTCCGGGAGTTACGCCGTTCGAGGAGAGGGGTATGATCGCCACATGTTTTCGCTTCAGGATTTAGTGCACTCGCTTAAAGGGCAAATCACTATATTCACGCCCAGTCTCGCTACCCTCCCTCCAGCCAAAACCCTCAAGCCAGATCATGTGTGTGGCAAACTGGGGCCTCCTGTGGCGCATTGCAGGGGGGCAGTGCTACGTCGTTCGGCGACTTGGTGAGGCTGAATGGAGGGGCAGTGCCCACTTCCTCAGGATTCCCATCAACAGCCATTCGATCCATATAAGGTGAGGCTGCTCAGACTCCTTTATATTGTATGTTCTGGCAAGCGTACCAGGTTGGATATGAGGTCTATACACAATGGCACAAGTTCTCATCAACGCGGCCAGCGCCAACGTACGCATCTTCCTACGAGCATATTTCACCGCAATGCTGCTACTTCTTAGCTTCTTAGGGGATCAATGCTGCGCCCTGCGAGTCAAACTCCGCTTGTACCATCACCAACGAGTCAGCATCCCCCAAATGACTGGATGGCTGGGTGGCTCTCGCGCTGCAACCACTCTAGTGTCGCTTCGAACGAGCCCGGCTGGCTGGCTCGGAGCTGCCATGATCATCGCCAGTTTTCTCGGAGTCGCTTGTGATCTGGCCGTCAGTGGACTCGTCGTCACCACCAACGTAATCAGTCGATGCCCCTTCAATACAACAGGAATATACACCGCCTTATCAACAGTACCACTCCCCAACCGAGTGTTTGTGTATCCTACCGGCACAATATTCAACATGATTACTCAAGCTCAAGCTACCAGCCAGCTCAACGGAGGTGTCGATGGTATCTTCAAGAAAGTTAACATAGACTCAAACTTTCGCCCAGATAGCCAGGACATTGTTGGCCGATGGGTGTGCAACGCTACAGGAGAGGAAAGCTCTTTTCCAGCGGCTACTGATGGAAATGTCATTCTTCAATCGATGCAAGCACAAGGACTGCTGTTCAATCAAAGTTCTTCTAGCTGCTTTCAGGGTAGTGGCTCCAACGATTACGACGACTTCTTCATCTGGACAGCTCCTGAAGATGATTTCCCTACGCAACCCTGGCAGATACGCGCTGCTGTCGACATGAATTTGGACTTCACGGATGACTTGGCAATGAAAGTTTATTCGTGTTATATGGATGCACCCTCTTTAGATTGGCTGCTGGGCGATATTCAACTCCAAAACTCGCTGACCAATTGGTGCCAGGTCGTCAAAGGGAACTTATACGTGGCCAATGTTGCTAACGCTCATACATTGCAGACAGATCCAGGTATAGTCATTGCTTCAACCTTAAACAACATGATGATGATCTCGGGCGCGGCCTGGAATAACACTCTGTCGCCTCTGGTCGATCCGACGCAGGGATGCCTGTCCCCGCGCGCTCTCGTGGCCGTGCCGGTCGTCTCGCTTTTCGCCATCACCACCGCAGGCACCGTCGCAATGGGCCTCTATCTGATCGCGCTCGTTTTCCTCATCCATCGTGCTCGAGCCCACAGTTCGGCCGCGTTCCGCAAGGCCGTCGAAGACTGCACGCCCAGTGGATTGTTCGGCTGGATGCGGCGCGCGACTCAAGAGACAGGCATCGCGGTACGAGGAGTTGGTGGTGATGCCTACGCTTGGCCGAAACAATGGTGTCTTGTGCCCAATCTCGCCCAAGAAACTACTAACCTTGTGTGTGTCCAATGGAACGATGAGCAGAGCGAGCTACCGGCCGTTAAGCCTACTCTCGTCAAGAAGCAGCAAGTTCAAAGTGTCACGTCTGTGGATTTCCAACAGTAACAAGAAAGAGCATGTTGGCCTGCCGGGCACCTCGACTGTTCCGAGAGTTTCTCCTTTGGTCATATTGCAAGATACTGTACAAGTTTTAGCAGAGATGGGATAATTTGCGGATCGATATGTATTTGCTCCTCCTCGGTATAGTTGTTCAACCTGGTCGCGATAGGCTGCTTTCAGTAGGCCAAACACTCCAATGTCACAAGGCTGGAGCTTGTAGGAAGTGTGAGAGGGGATACAGCACAGGATAATGTTATTTTCAAAGCAACACTCTAAGATTTCGAGGGTCTCGTGCGTCCCAAAGCTGTTGGATCCCAGATCACGTGTGGCTGCCTACGTAGGCAGCTACAGTCTATTGTCTATATAAAGCATCTAGACAGCCAGCTTCTATAATCAAGCATGCTACTAAGTTATCACTTCTTCTTTCCAATCTCCAACTAAAGCCATCGCCAATGAGAATGCGTGGTTTCTGATGCGCCCGCGCTTTGGTGGTGGAGCTAGGCAGAGCTGTCAGCGGGTACTCCAATTGCCAAATCCAATGTCATCATTAGGTCGTTGAAAGCAGATTACAGGAACCTCGGCCGAGCCGAATATGCTTACTAATTATGCCTGAGGCATGAAATGACAATATAAACCCATCCGTAAACCACTGCTCTCGTTCTTTCTCCCTTAGCTTTAGATTCTTGTATTATAAAACTATCAATAGCACTGGCTTCGCCCACTGCCGGCGTCCCAGTGCCACTTATTGACTGAGTTCGTGACAATGCCGTTTTCTCGTGCTTCTCTTTCGTCTACTTTATTGCAGGGAGTTTTAACAATGTTGCTGCCGCCCTCACATTGTTGCTGCCCTCCCTACCTCTTTGCGTAGGATTCGCTATTAATAAATGATAATATGTAGTAGATTGAAGCTTAAGGCACCTCAGTTATTTATAGCTAGGGTTACACTTACCAAAGCAACAATCTACAATGCTTAGAGGGTAACTCGCATACGCCCCTCTCGCCTTAGTGTGTCTGTCTTAAGGTTCCACATAAGAGGCTCGCTCATGTCGCCTGTGGTGAAAACTCGAGCTGAAGGTAGAAAAACACTGCCAAGGGTATTGGGAAATGGTGATGTAAAACCTCGGCCTTGAGGGCGTTGATGACCTGGCTCAATGAGGCCTTGGACCTCACCCGCTGCTCCTCCAGGTAATCGACGGCGTCGATCGCCTCCTTGCCCCCCCGCAACTAGCCGCTTGATCTCGTCGATGATCACCTTGCGCCTAGAGTAGAACTGGGACTCTGCGCCATGGCGCCAGCGCGAGCCCCAGCGCTCGTCTAGTGCCTCCACCGACAGCTGCCCTCCAAGGCCTACCGTCCACTCCCTCCACAGATCCGGGATTGTCGTGATGCCGCGCGACAAATGGTACGTCGGCGGCTCTGTCGCCAGCCTCTCGATCGCCGCTGGCGCAGGCACTGGACTAGAGGAGGGAGCGGCAGTCGGAAGACGGGGCAGGGGCAGGGAGCAGATCGGAGGTTGCGGCTCCTGGGCTCTGCGGCTGCCAGGAGTGAAGGTGAGGTTGAAGGCGCCGCCGCAGAAGTCGCCCACGACATTCTCTAGCGCCGCTATCCTTCCCTCCACGCGCTGGATCGAGGCGTCATTGCCCTCAAGACCAGTCTGTACGACACCGGCAATGGTGCGCAGACGGCCACAGACCGCAAGGATCGCCTTCTGGATCACGGCTAGCTGCGGATCCTCCTCCCTTGCTGCTCCTACGGCCACAGCTACAGCCTCTTCGAATTGGATATATTCTGGGGTTTCGAAAAGAGGGTCTTTGAAGATGTCGTGTTGCGGGTATTCGCGTCGCAGTAGCGCAGCATCCTGTATGTAGTAATATAGAAGTTAGCCAAAGTCCTTGCAAGTAGAATTGTGAAAGGAATAATGAAGTAGCTAAAGAAAAGGGTGATACTTACTTGTAGGAATACATCCCGGAGTCTATCTAAGAGCTCTAGGAATCCACCGGCAGCCAGGTTTGGCTCTACCTTCTCTGTCGCCTCGGGCAGCTCAAGATGCGCTGCTCGCTAGCGATCTAGGTCTAACTAGATTAGCCGCCGTAGGCGTTCTAGAGGCTGGATATCTCGAGCCAGGAAGTAGCTCAAGGCATAGGTCGGCTCAAAGTCGGCCTAGCCACACATGAATTCAAAGGGGAGAGTCGTCAGATAACATCCAGTCATCCGGTCGTTATTCCAACGCCCTCCACAGCGGATCTACAAGCAAGGAAGTTAGTAAAAGGAAGGAAGGTAGGTAGAAGGAGTTAAACTTACTTGGGATTCCACAACCCCATTTGACTCTGCAATCCGCACCCCTGATTGCCGTAGAGCATGCAAGACCCTCGACATTTTGAGGCCTATGACACTATACAGCCTCTTCGTCCAATCCGAGGCTGTACAACTGTTGAGTAGCTCTTGGAGATGAGAATTATCTCTCTTAATGAGCTTGATATTGTACCAGTCTTAACTAGTACAGAAGCAGGGGAAGGCTTCGCCAGAGCGGTGCCACCACCAGAAAAGGTATAAGGCTAAAGCGCCAATGAGACGTGATCGGTGATCTCAATGGCGTAGAGTAGCACCATACTCTAGCCTGCCGTGCTGATTTGTCTTACCTATAGAAATAGAAGTAGTTAGCATAGAGAATTCATATATCTTTTAAACGTAGAAGGCAAGAAAGAAAGAGGTGATACTTACCTTGATCCATGACCACTACAAAGCACCAGCCTTTGCCCTTTTGCCCTTCCTTAAGCAGATCCATTGAAAAGAGATCTAGAAGCTCAAGAGGAAGCCGATTGCTCTATCGTAAGAGCATTGTATTGCCAAAGAGGAAGTCCAGGTTTGTCCGAAAGGACTACTCAGACGTTCGAGGACCCAAGGCGTTTCTCCAAACTGCATTGGTCATATCAGGTATCTGCTTTGCAGTATACCCGTCCTTGATCGTGGAGAGCCCACGATCCTCGAACTCAATGCGCCAGCCTTGATGTTGGCCTCGTGCAATCGAGGTCTTTAGCGCTCTAACCGCCACGTTATGTAGCGACGGCGAGGAGTGTAGCTTCGCAGAGACCTGGTGGGTCCAGAGCTACATGATAGCAGAGACGTAGCTACGGTCTGAGTTATACATACAGTAAAATTCGAAATAAGTTTTACACCTAAACACTCAAATGATTTAAAGTTAGCCGAGATTTCCGTACACTAGCACTATTATAGCCTAGATCCAACATCCCTTGCTCTGTGGGGGTCATTCAGCGGTCTCTAGAATAGTACTGAAAATAGAAGGCGGTAAACGCATGCTGGTGGCGGCCAAAATTCACTGCGCTAACAAATAAACCGGAAGGGGGGGATCAGTAGTAGTGTACGGAGGGCGCGGCCAAAAGTCTTTAGCAGCTGCGCAAGAAGGGGAAGCCAGTTTCGCTAGCGACTGTGAGCAGAGATTTCATCGGCAAGTTATTTTGGTGGCCTATTCCACGATAATCTTCTCACATCTGTCTTCGTAGAACGCTTCTCCCTGCATGATTCCATGCACATAGGAATCGCCAATAAATATCCACTTCTCACCAATTCGCCTGAGAATCAAGGGAATCCTACCCCCTTTGACGAGCGCAATATGATCGCCTTTCTGGGTCAGCGCCCCTGCCATTCCAACGTAACCCTTCCTAGTTCGTATCAGACGTCTCCCAACACTCGTTTGCCACATGCCTAGTAGATAACCGTACTCGTCCCTAATGATCTTTTCTCCTAGAACACTAAACAGCCCACGGCCGACATACGAAACCGGCCGCCAAAGGAAACACCATCGTAGAATAGAATGTAGATAATAGAAGACTCGAAAACATCTATGTAAGAGATTCATGAGATGCCCAAAACTTCTGATTGTGCGGATAGAGGTTCTTAGAGGGAGTCGGTCGAGTAGTATAGTCCGGAGGAACGCGTCATAGCTGTCCTCCCCGTTCACGTACTCCTTGCCTACTCGGCAATGCGAAACTACCTGCCAGCTGCATTGAACGGAGCACATGCTTTTGACAAACTCCATTTGCGACTCATAGATTGATTTTGCATCACTTACTAGTTCGGGTCGGGGCCTGTCCAAGACCAACATACTCTCCAGTAATTCGCCGACTTCGGATACCTCGTCGAGTATGACGCCGCTCAACTCCAATGTTGGCCCATCAACAATGCAATGCTTGGGGACGCTGCGGGTATCTGCTGCGTCAAACGCTTCGAATTCCGTCATATTCCAGCACGGGTCATCCGGCGTGCCGATGTCGTCGGGCTCTGTCCAGTCGACTGCCCAAGATGGCAGGTTGGTAATCGACGACTTGGCGCGATCCCGGAATCTGGGGAAACTCAGCACATTCAGTGTGTTTTGCATCCGTAGCGCACACGCAGTCACGCTCGCGTAGACCTCTTGTGGGGTGAGGCTGTAGTTCGGCTGGAGAGGTATCTCCTTTCCGTTGATCTTGCGTGATATTCCAAAGAATGCGAAGACTTTGTCTCTGGGATCGGTCGCGCAGACTGACCGGTGCGCTTCGAGTAGGTCTATGAGATCAATGTCGAACCCTCTGCTGTAAAATTGCGCCCGATGGCTGCAGAGTGACTGGAGGCGGTGCACTCTAGTACTTGGTAGGCGGCGGGCAGCGATTGCCAGCAGTAAACCCTTCTTGAGGACTTTCCAAGGGATCGTTAAGCGCCCGCAGTGTACGCTCGCTCTCTGGGCAACCATAATTTCCTGGACCACCCAGGCGCGGGAGAACCACGGCCTTGCCACCAAGTTCTCCAAGCTTTGATAGACCAGATTGTTTTCTGGCGGGATCCCCAACTCTTGGAGCTTGAGAGAGCTTGAGATCAAGTCCATCTCGTTCTGCATTAGTTCTCGTAGTACGCGCGGGTCCGCGTTGTACACCACTTCTAGGAGGCGAAAGGCCCTCGTGGCATCACCGTCGTGTGAATCTTGTCCAAGGCGCTGGGACGCCTGGTACAGCTCTTCCAGGAGGCGAAAGGCCCTCGTGGCATCACTGTTGTGCGAATCTTGTCCAAGATAGACCTCAACGCAGCTGGCATGCTCGTATATCTGAGGCATGATGGAGATCTGGTAGCTCTTTTCATCGTCGTCAGCCTGGTTGATGCAGAGGGCATCTGCCCAGAGCAGACGCGAGCACTCGCCGCTGCGGACGGACCGCAGTGCTTCCGCCAAATTTTCTGTGATAAGCACGCTGCATTGGTCGCATTCGATCTCCACCGACGCCTTCTGACCGCCCCACGTGTACGAAATTGCTGCGTAGGACGGTGCTTCATGTTCTAACTCCACCTGAATCGTGTCGGCCGTTTCTTCTACGTCATCGGGGTCATATCGCTCAATTTCAAGACCTATGCTAGGAAGACCTCGTCTACGAGTAATCTCTAAGATATCATTGTCGTAGATGAGCGACAGATCCACAAGGTCACACGCCCTGTAAGTATTCCATGTGTGGTTGAGGCTTAGGTTACCTAGCTCCTCTAATAAGAAATTAAACGTCTTCCGATCACGACCTCCAGGTGACGCTCTGTATCTTGATTCTAGCCACCTCAGTTGCAATCGACATTCAGTTAGGCGGCGTTTTTTTTGCTGAAGTTCTTCGTATGCGTCGTCGTCTTCGGGTTTGAGTTGTTTCAGTTGGTTGTACAGGAGCTCCAACCGTCTATTTTCATAGACACCAAGCGATACATACCTTGTTCGGCAGCGAATCTGGTGGGAGGCGCCTCCAGGGAGGATCTCTATGAGCCTGATTGTCTTCGGGGCCGCAGTTTTATTGAGTCGTCGGTCGTACTGGAACGCTGGACGCATAAGTGGTTCCATGTCGCGCACGCACGATGACAAAAGTCTTGCTCGACAGGCTCCGCTGCTGGCATCCCAGATCTTGACTGTATAATCGCCTGACCCTGATACTACCTTTGTGCCGTCGTACGAGAAGGCGACCGACTTGACCCCATAGCTATGGCCCTCGAGCGTCTTGAGGCAAGCGCCGCTGCTGGCATCCCAGATCTTGACTGTGTTATCGAATGACCCCGATAATACCTGTGTGCCGTCGTGCGAGAAGGCGACCGAGCTGACCCCATAGCTATGGTCCTCGAGCGTCTTGAGGCAGTCGCCGCTGCTGGCATCCCAGATCTTGACTGTGTTATCGCCTGACCCTGATACTACCTGTGTGCCGTCGTGCGAGAAGGCGACTGAGGTGACTGTACTGCTATGGCTCTCGAGCGTCTTGAGGCAGGCGCCGCTGCTGGCATCCCAGATCTTGACTGTCTCATCGTCTGACCCCGATACTACCTGTGTGCTGTTGTGCAAAAAGGCCACCGAGTTGACTATACGGCTATGGCCCTCAAGCGTCTTGAGGCAGGCGCCGCTGCTGACATCCCAGATCTTGACTGTCTCATCGTATGACCCCGATACTACCTGTGTGCCGTTGTGCGAGAAGGCGACCGAGCTGACCAAATTACTATGACCGTAGAGCGTTTGTATGCAAGCACCCCAGTCTGCTTCCATAGCCGGCTTCGTGATCTAGTCTGGCTCTTCGTCCTAGAAAAGCTCTTGCGTCAAACTATGGACGGGGCTGAATAGAAGGGCTGACGAATATGCTTGTAGAGGAGTATTTTTGATGACGTTTCTACTAGACAAAATAAATCGATGCGCATCTCCGATTCTCTAAGCAGTGGTCGCGGAGCTGAGGAGGAGGAGGGGTGGCCGGCACTGGCGCCAATACACAATGTCGGCGCCAGAAATTGTCCGTGCTCAAGCGCATGGTGTCAGCGCCAAAACTGGCTGACAGGGTCAGTGCTCAGAATTTTTTAAGTGTAACAGGAGGAAACAAGCGACTGTATCGGCAAAACATTAAATCATTGATTGTTCAGACCTGACACTGATTTCGCAGTTTACTGTAGAAGTGGGAAGGTCATCTTTGATCCAAAACTTGCTGATGAAATCCCGCCGATTTTCGCCGATATCAGCCAAATTCTGGCAGTGGTCCACTTTTAACATGTGACCCCCACGGAGCAGGGGATGTTAGATCTAAGCCATAATAGTGCTAGTGTATGGAAATCTCGGCTAACTTTAAATCATTTGAGTGTTCAGATGTAAAACATATTTCGAATTTCACTGTAAGCTGCAACTCAGACTTGGGCTCGTCGTCTCTGCCATCAGGGCTTCTGGCCCCCCCAATGCCTCCTCCACCTCCGCCTTTGTCCCAGCTTCTTGTCTCCTCCTTTTATTCTTCTTTGAATCCTCCGCCTCCTCCTCAAGCCTCCGCTTCTTCTCCGCAGCAAGGCGGCTGCCTTTGCGCGGTGCTCGTTCTGCAACCTGCGTCTTCACAAAGAGCAGGAGCTTGCCTTCGTCGACCCAGCCGAATGGCAGGTATTCCCCACCAGGGCGGAAGGCCATTGCCTCGCACCACGCCTGTGAATATTTAATAGATTAGATTAGCAATAG
>Ga0335074_10017065_pt1 | contig 10229 bp, 10 predicted proteins | sample Lox_Sample_23_FD_206715 | JGI IMG/M metagenome (GOLD analysis project Ga0335074, IMG submission 206715) | Soil microbial communities from Loxahatchee National Wildlife Refuge, Florida, United States - Lox_Sample_2.3 | ecosystem: Environmental > Terrestrial > Soil > Wetlands | place: USA...
GCCGAGTCCGGCAAGCTGGTCGAGAAATACAACGTCACCAAGGCGACCGGCGATTTCATCGGCGGCGGCGGCGAATACGCGACCCAGATCGGCTTCGGCTGGACCAACGGCGTGCTGGAAAGTCTGCTCGCAGAGTACCCGGACCTGGCGCGCGATGCGCCCGTCGCGCCGGCGCATCCCGTCGGGACCGGCGGCCAGTAGGAAGCGATCCGCCGGACCGGTATCGGCCCGGCGGATTGGAGCGCGTTACGAAACCATGCGGCCTGCTGCGTCGGACCTGGATCGCTCCGACCGGGCAGAGCGATTCTGGTCCCGCTTTTCGATTTCAAACCGTCATTCACGCCTTCGGTGATCCACCTCCGGCGATCATGCTCCTGTCCCGCGATCGCGCGAGGCGGAAGCGCCGGTGCGCGTGAATCGCAGTCGCAAGCCGAAGCCCAGACCAGTTTCGGTGTGCACAGTCACACCGAAACTGGCCAAGGGCCGACACCGTCGGGGCGAATCCACTCCAGCCCGTCGTGCAGCCGCCGCCATTCGCCCGCACTTGGCAAACGGTGGCGCAGCTCAGGAGGTGTGGCGACGCTTCGTCGTCGACTTGCTTGGCTTGGCCGGAGGCGGCGTGGGCGCGGCTGCACCTCCTTCCACCGCTACAGCCACTTCGACCATCGCGTTGCCCGGCACGAGCTGAACCGTGAACTGGTCCGGACCGCCGAAGTATTTGTCGGGCGTGTAGTCGATGCGCGTCACGTCGCCGACGGTGTGGACGTAGACGTCGCCATGCGCCGGGCGGCGCGCGACCAGACCCAGCGTGAATGGCGCCGGCCCGGATTCGGCGACCTCCAGCCCGCACCAGCCGCCGTCATTGACCAGCCGCATATCCGCGTGCACGGATTTGCCGTCCGCCGGTTCCAGCCGCTTCGGCACGGTGCAGACCTTGGCGCCGCCTTCGAGATCCGAGGCGAAGACACGCGCCGAGGACACTTCCGGTGCCGGTGCGGGCTTGGCGCAGCCTTGCAGCAGCGCCGCCCCCGCGAGGACGGCCAAACACCCCCAATGATGCCTCACCCGGCATGCCCCTTGCGGGTGCGCTTGGTGTAATGATGGTGTTCGGTCGTGCTCGGCGCTTCGCCCAGCCCGACCTCGCAGGCGCCGAGACTGGCCGGGACCAGATCCTTCCCGGCGGCATAGGCGGACAGGTCGGTGGCACTTGGCAGCGCCATCACCTCATCGACGATCAGCCTGGTGTGCGGGCAGAAATCCGTGCCCATGGTCTGCAGCCCGTCCGCCTGGGAATTCGCCAGGTTGGTGACGTAGGCGTCGTGCATCTGCTGGCCGCGCCTTCCATAGGTGCGGCTGAAATAGGCGCTGATCTCGTGCTCGTTGTCGGCGAGCTCCGGCTTGTAGCGGTTCACGAACTCGTTGTAGCCGCTCGAATCGTTGCAGGCGGTGGCGAGCACCATGAGCTCGCTGCGCAGCGCCAGCACGTCGAAGCTCGCCTCGTTCTGCGGATTCTCGCAGCGCGGCGCGGCGCCGACGCGCAGCGGGCCGGCCCCGCCGAGCAGGACGGAGCCGAGAAGTGCGAGCGACGTGCCTGCCCGGGTCAGGCGTCCCGGGCGATGATGGGACCAGCTCAGCATGCAGTGCCTTTCAGCCATTTGGGTGACGGATTCGGCGTGACCCGGACGGAGTCGGGCCGCGCACCATAGTGCGGGGGGCGAGGGCGAGAAAGCCGCGCCCCGCCGACAATCCGCTCACGCATCGGCATAGGGATTGGCCGTGCCACGCAGGCGCAGGCGAATTGGGGTGCCGGGCAGATCGAAGCGGCGCCGCAGCTCGTTCACCAGGTAGCGCTGATAGTCCTGCGGCAGCAATTCGGCGCGGGTGCCGAACAGGACGAAGGTCGGCGGCCGCGCCTTGGCCTGGGTGACGTAGCGCAGCTTCAGCCGCTTGCCCTCGACGATCGGCGGCGGGTGCCGGGCGATCGCCTCCTCGAACCAGCGGTTGAGCTGCGCCGTCGGCAGGCGGGTGTTCCACACCAGCGCGGCGGCGCGCACCGCGGCAAGCAGCCGCGGGAGGCCCTCGCCGGTCAGCGCCGAGACGGTGACGACGGCGACGCCCTTCACCTGCGCGAGCGAGGCCTCGAGCCGCGCCGCGACCGCCTGGCGCAGCGCCGCACGCTCCCCGACCGCGTCCCATTTGTTCAGCGCCACCACCAGGGCGCGGCCCTCGCGCTCGACCAGCCGGGCGATCTGCAGGTCCTGCTCGTGCAGGCCGAGTGCCGCGTCCACCACCAGTACCACGATCTCGGCCATCTTTAGGGCGGCGATGCTGGCGCCAACCGAGAGCCGCTCGAGCGGCGCGTCCACCCGGGCGCGGCGGCGCAGCCCGGCGGTGTCGACCAGCTCGATCTCCCCCTCCGTGTCGCGCAGCCGCACCGCGATCGCGTCGCGGGTGATGCCGGGCTCGGGGCCGGTCAGCATCCGCTCCTCGCCGAGCAGCCGGTTGAGCAGCGTCGACTTGCCGGCATTCGGCCGCCCGACGATCGCCAGTCGCAGCGGCCGCGCGGCCTCCGCGTCCGTCTCCGGCCCGGCGTCCGCCGCGGCATCCTCGGGCGGCAGCCGGGCGGCGATCTCCGCCATCAGCTCGGAGATCCCTTCGCCATGCTCGGCCGAGACCGCGATCGGATCGCCGAGGCCGAGCGCGTAGGCCTCGAGGGCCGCACCGGCGCCGGCGCGGCCCTCCGCCTTGTTGGCAACCAGCAGCACCGGGCGGCCGCGACGCCGCAGCCGGGCGGCAAAGGCCTCGTCCGCGGCCGTGAGGCCGGCGCGGGCATCGACCACGAACAGCGCCAGGTCGGCGCGGCCGAGCGCGGTCTCGCTGCCGGCATGCATACGTCCGGACAGGCTGTCCGGCGCCGCCTCCTCCAGCCCCGCCGTGTCGAGCAGGATCACCTCGCGCCCGCGCAGCACCGTCTCGGCCTCGCGCCAGTCGCGGGTGACGCCGGGCGTGTCGGACACCAGCGCGGTGCGCCGGCCGACCAGCCGGTTGAACAGCGTGCTCTTGCCGACATTCGGCCGGCCCGCGATCGCCACCACCGGCCGCCGCATGCCCGCTCTCCGGTCAGCCCGGCTGCCGGCGGCGCGGCTCAGCCATAGGCCGCGAGCTGGCCGTCGTCGCCGATCGACAGCAGCCGCGCCTGTGCGACGATCGGCGTCAGCGAGATCGAGGTCTGCAGCTTCTGCCAGCCGAGGTCGCGGCCGTTCCGGGCATCGAGCGCGATCATCTGGCGGTCGCTGCTCATCACCACCAGCCGCCCGCCCATCATCACCGGCCCGACCCAGTAGATCGGGCCTTCACCCTTCTGCGGGTTCTTCCAGTTCGGCAGGTCGGCGATCCAGCGCGCATGCCCGTCATCGCGGTGCAGGGCGGCGAGCTGCTGCTGGTCGGTCAGCACGAACACCCACTCGCCGGCAACCCAGGGGGTTTCACTGCCGCCGACATCGCGCTCCCACAGCCGCCGGCCGGACCGCAGGTCGAGGCAGAGCATCAGCCCGCCGAGGCCGATCGCATAGACCCGCTCGTTGTCGATCACCGGCAGGCCACGGATCGCCGAGATCGCGGCGAGACTGTCGGCGCTCTGCGAGGAGGCCAGCGTATCGGTCCAGACCGTGCTGCCGGTGTCGCTGCGCAATGCCGCGAGATCGCCGGAGCCGAACCCGGCGACGACGATGTCGGCCGAGACCGCCGGCGAAGGCTGGCCGAGCATGCTGGTCGCCGCGTTCTGCGCCTGATAGCTCCAGACCTGGCTGCCATTCTCGACGGACAGTGCGAGCAGCTGGTCCTCGATGGTCGGGAAATACAGCCGGCCGCCGGCGACGGTTGGCGCGGCGCGGGCCGGCGCATCGACGGTGTTGCGCCAGCGGATCGCGCCGCTCGCCGGGTCGAGCGCCAGCACCTCGGCCCGGCCGGTCGCCGCATAGATCAGCCGGCCGTCGGAGGCGATGCCGCCGCCGACATTGAAGCTGCGGTCCTTCTTGCCCTGGGTTTCGGTGCGCCACAGCCGCCGGCCATGCGTGAGATCGTAGCCGGTCACCACCGCATCCGCGTCCATGGCGTAGACGCGGCCGCCGACCACGATCGGGCGGGAGGTGATGCGCTGGCGATAGCCGGTGCCCTCGCCGATCGCCGAGGACCACAGCCGGCGGTAGCGTTCCCCGGCCAGATTGCCCATGACGTGCGCGGGATCGCCACCCGGCTGCGGCCAGTCGCGGTTCTCGACCGGCGACGGCAGGGTGACGTCGCTCAGATGCGCGAGGTCGACCTTCAGCCCGGTCGATTCGCCGGTGCCGATCGATTCGCGCTTGCCCGGCAGGCGCGGCTTGGAGTTGCCGAACCAGCTATCCATCAGACTGCATCCGGAGAGGAGCGCGGCAGGCATCAGCAATGCGGCACGGCGCGTCAGCCTGGCGGTCATCCGCCAAGCCTCACCAGCAGCCCCGCCGCCCGTCGGCGCACACCTTCCGGTGTCGCCGGATCCGCCTCCACCTGCTTCAGCGTCGCGCGCGCCGCCTCGGCCTTGCCGAGGCGGAGCTGCAGCATCGCGTCCGCCTCGCGCGCCAGACCGTGCCAGGGGCTGTCCGGCGTCTCCAGCTCGGTCAGCCGCTGCTGCAGCGCCGACGGGTCGCCGTGGTCGAGGTTGTGTTCGACCCAGAGCAGGTTCGCGAGGCTGCGCAGCAGCGGGTCCGCCGCATCGTCATGCACGACCTCGTTCCACAGGGCCAGCGCCTCCGGCGTCTTGCCCTGGTGCGCGAGCAGCGCCGCGGCCCGCAGCCGCGCGAGCGTGCGGTAGCCGGCGCGGCTTTCCCCGGCGACCTTCAGGAAGGCCTGGGCGGCGGTGACGCTTTGCGGCGAGTTCGCCGACGGGCTGGCGGCATCCGCCTCGCGCATCGCCGCGATATAGGCGGTGGCGACGCGTCCGGCCTGCTTCGCATCGTACCAGCGCCACGCCTGGTAGGCAGCAACCGCCAGCACCGCGATGCCGGCGGCGATCAGCAGCAGACCGCCGTAGCGTCGCAGCAGGGCCTGGGCACGTTCGGCGCGGAGGTCTTCCTCCACTTCATCGAAGATATCAGGCACGCCGACCTCGGACCGCCGCAGGAAACGGCCGGACCATAGCGGCGGCGCCCCGCCGCGGCAAACCCGGCGGCCGCCGAAACCCGCTGTTCATCCCGCCGTGCCATCTTCCCGGCATGTGCATCCGGCCCCGCCTTTCCCTGTTCGGCCTGCTCCTGCTGCTCGGCGGCTGCCAGGCGCCATGGATGGCGCCGGTCGGCGGTTTCGCCGCCGGCAATGCCGCGAGCGTGGTGGTGTTCGGCCGCTCGATCCCGGACCTCGCCGTCTCCGCCCTGTCGGGCAAGAACTGCTCGATCGTGCGGCTGGACCAGGGCAAGTCGTATTGCGAGGCGACCCAGCCGCCGCCGGACCAGCCGCCCTTCTGTTCGCGCAGCCTCGGCGTGGTGGATTGCTGGAAGAACCCGGAGGACCTGCCCGACCACCCGCAGAGCGTCGCCGACGGTCCGTGGCGCCTGACCCCGGCGCAGGAGCGCAACCGCGTCGCCCCCTGGCCGAAGGCGCTGACGGCGGACGACTGACGCGGGGCATCGGGCCGCCGTCGCGGGCCAGCCCCGCCGATTCCCGGCGCCCGCCAGGCCGCCAATCCGCGCGGGATTCGACCGGGCCGCGCGGTCCAGACCTAGCCTGTTGTTTTAAGGCCATGATTCACACCTTCGGTGATTCCACCTCAGGCGATCCTGGTCTAGACTCCGCGTCATGCCGTTCGCCATTCCAGGCTGGATGCCGTGGTGGCTGCCGGGGCTGCTGCTGGTGCCACTGGCGCTGCTGCTGCTTGCGTTCCTGTGCATGCCGTTCAGCGTGTTCGGCCTCAAAGGGCGGCTCGAAGGGCTGGAGGCGCGGCTCGATGAGATTCAAGGCGAGATCCGCATGCTCGCCCTGCGCCTGCCGGAGCCGGGCCCGGCCGAGCACGAGCACCCGCCAGCCGCGGCAATGCGCGGCGCCGCCGTGCCGCGCTTCGGCCTGGCGGAACAGCCGGCGGCGCGGCAAGCCGCGGCGCGTCCGCCGATCCCGCCCGCCCCGGCCGAGCCGGATTCGCGGCCGCGCATCGTCCGCCCGGCCGCCGCCCCGCCATCGGCGGCGCCGCCGCCGATGGACATCCCGGTGCCACCCGCGCGCTCCCCGGCTGGGCCGGGGCCCACGGAGGCGGCGCGGAGCAACCGCATGCCGACGCGCGGTCGTAGCGAACCGCGGCTGGACTGGCCGTGACCCGCGGCGCAGGCTCGGGCACGAACGGAGAGCGGCGATGCGTGTGAGTGTGGTGCAGATGAATCCGGGCGCCGACAAGCCGGCGAACCTCGCCCAGGCGCGCGCCCTGATCGAGCGGGCCGCGGCGGAGGACCGGCCCGAGCTGGTGGCGCTGCCGGAGATGTGGACCTGTCTCGGCGGCGACCGGGCGACGAAATTCGCCGCGTCGGAAGCGTTGCCGGCGCCCGGCTCGAACCTCTCGGGCGGGCCGGCATACGAGATGCTGCGCGACCTGGCGCGACGGCTGCGCCTCACCCTGCACGGCGGCTCGATCGGCGAGCGCGACGGCGAGCGGCTGTTCAACACGACGCTGGTGTTCGACCCCGACGGACAGGAAATCGCGCGCTACCGCAAGATTCACCTGTTCGACATCGTCGCCCCGGACGGGACCGGCTATCGCGAAAGCGCCACGTTCGGCGGCGGCGAGGCGGTCGTCACCTGCGATGCCGGCGGCCTGCGGCTCGGCTGCGCCATCTGCTACGACCTGCGCTTCCCCGAGCTGTTCCTGTCGCTGCGCCGGGCGGGCGCGGAGCTGATCGTGCTGCCGGCCGCCTTCACGCTGCAGACCGGCAAGGATCATTGGGAGGTGCTGGTGCGGGCGCGGGCGATCGAGACGCAATGTTGGATTGCCGCCCCGGCAACCTGGGGCCGGCATCTCGACGGCGGCGGCGAGCTGCGCTTCACCTACGGCCATTCGCTGATCTGCGACCCCTGGGGCGATGTCGCGGCGCGGCAGGCGAGCGGCACCGGCTGGGCCTCGGCGCGGATCGATCCGGCGCTGACCGCGCGGGTCCGGCGCGACATGCCGGTGCTGGAACACCGGCGGCTCGCCTGACCGGCATCCGGTCCCGCCGGGGGCGGCGCCCGTGAGTCCGCCGGACGACGCTCCCGGCGCGCCGATCCTGCCGGATTCGCCCGCGGCGCCGGGCAAGGACGCCGGAACTGACCCGGTTTCCGTGTCCCGGCTGGCTTTCGCCGCCGCCGCGACCGACCTTGCCTGCGACAGCCGCGCGCGCCTGATCGAGCGCTACGGAGATGCCCCGTTCGACGAGGCGGAGGTGATCGTCGCTCTCGGCGGCGACGGGTTCATGCTGGAGACGATGCACCGGCTGCTGGGCCGCCGCACGCCGGTGTACGGGATGAATTGCGGCTCGGTCGGCTTCCTGATGAATGCCTATCAGGAGGAGGACCTGCCGGGGCGGATCGCCCGGGCGCAGGCGGCGGTGCTGAATCCGCTGCGCATGCACGCCATCACCCAGGCCGGCGCGGTCGAGGAGGCCCTGGCACTGAACGAGGTCTCGCTGCTGCGCCAGCTCCGCCAGACCGCGAAAATCCGGATTTCCATCGACGGACGGGTGCGCCTGCCGGAGCTGAGCTGCGACGGGGTGCTGATTTCGACCCCGGCGGGCTCGACGGCGTACAACCTGTCGGCGCACGGGCCGATCGTGCCGCTTTCGGCCAATCTGCTGCCGCTGACGCCGATTTCCGCCTTCCGGCCACGGCGCTGGCGCGGCGCACTCCTTCCGAGCTCGGCCGACGTGCTGTTCGAGGTACTGGAGGCGGACAAGCGTCCGGTCGCCGCGGTCGCGGATTTCACCGAGGTGCGGCGCGTGGTCTCGGTCGCGGTCAGCGAGGACCGCTCGATCGGGGTGACGATCCTGTTCGACCCCGATCAGGGCCTGTCGGAGCGTATCATCGCCGAGCAGTTCACCGTCTGATCCGACGGTCCCTGACGCAAGGGGTGGGATCGCACCGGCCGCGCCGCGCGACCCCCGCCTCGGATCAGCCCACCTCCGGCGATCGTGGTTCAGGCGGCAGGTTCGCCCGCTTGCGGGTCATGCCGCAGGCGGGGCTCCGTCCGACCGCGTGGGTCGGACGGAGGATCCGCCGGGGCCGGCCCGCCGGGAGAGGGTCAGGCGCCGCGCCGGGACGCGAGGAAGCCGGCGTCGAACACGCGTCCCACCTCCGGCCGGGTGAGGCCGATATCCGAAAGCTCGCGGTCCGAGAGCATGTTCAGCTCGGCGATGACCGCGTGGCGATGGATCGCCGCCGGAACCGCCGCCGCCAGCCGCCGCAGCAGGCCCGCGACACCGCCGCTGTGGCGGGGGCCGGCGACCGGCCGGCTGAGCTTTTCCCCCGCGACCGACGAGAAGAAGATTTCGTCCTTGGCAACATGTGCGTTCATGGCTGTAGTCCTCGGTCAGGTCCGGCCCCCGAGCCGCACTGGCGGCTGCGGGGCGTTTCGCAGCGCAACATAATGCTGCGGCAGCGACTCCGTACGTGCCGGCTTGGCCCGCCAGCCATGTGCTCAACGCATGGTCACGGTGTGAGTTATGTCATAATTGGGAAACTCTTATGAGGGCGGCGAATGCAGGCGGACCCGGCCAAGACGGTGCGGCCCCAGGCTGAGGCAAGGCCGGATCTGGCTCAGCCCGGACCCGCGTCGCCGGATCGGCCGCCACCGGATCGGTCGGCGCGGCTCGCGGCGCTGCGGGCGGAGCTGCAGCGGCAGGGACTGAACGGCTTCATCGTGCCCCGCGCCGACGAACATCTCGGGGAATACGTGCCGGCGGCCGCGGAACGCCTCGCCTGGCTCACCGGCTTCAGCGGCAGCGCGGGGCTGGCGGTGGTGCTCGCCGATCAGGCGGCGCTGTTCACCGACGGGCGCTACGTGCTGCAGGCGGAGGCGGAAACTGACCCGTCGCTCTGGGAACGGCGGCATATCACCGAGGAGCCGCCCGCGCCGTGGCTGCGCCAGGCCGCGCCCGAGGGGGCACGGATCGGCTATGACCCGTGGCTGATCAGCGAGGAAGGGCTGGCCCGGTTCACCGAGTCGGGGCTCGCCATGGTGGCTGTGGCGTCGAACCCGGTGGATGCGATCTGGTCCGACCGGCCCGCCCGGCCGGGCGGGCCGGTGGTGGCGCAGCCGCTCGCATTCGCCGGCCGAAGTGCCGCAGAAAAACGGGCCGAGATCGGCCAGGCACTGGCCGCGGCCGGCCAGGCTGCGGCGATCGTCAGCGATCCGGCCTCACTCTGCTGGCTGCTCAACCTGCGCGGCGCCGACGTGCCGTTCACGCCCTTTGCGCTCGGCTTCGTCATCGCCCACGCGGACGGGCGGGCGACCCTGTTCCTCGATCCGGCGCGGCTGGCGCCGGCGGTGCAGGAGTCGCTCGGCAATGCCGTCGCGGTGGAACCGCGCAAGGCTCTGTCGGAGGCGCTGGCGGCGCTGGCCGGGCAACGGGTCCGGGTCGATCCCGCCGGCTCGCCGGCCTGGTTCGCGCAGACCTTGCGCGCCGCCGGCGCCACGGTGGTCGCCGGTCCCGACCCCTGCCTCCTGCCCAAGGCCTGCAAGAACCCGGCGGAGCAGGAGGGTGCCCGCCGCGCCCAGGCGCGCGATGCCGTCGCTCTGTGCCGGTTCCTGCACTTCATGGCCGAGGCGGGACCGGCCGGCACCGAGACGGAACTGTCCGCGGCCGCGAGGCTGCTTGCCTTCCGCGCCGAGGCACCGGAATTCCGCGGCGAGAGCTTCCCGGCGATCTCCGGCGCCGGCGAGCACGGCGCGGTGATCCACTACCGGGTGACGCCGGTGTCGGATCGGCCGGTGCGGGCGGACGAGCTCTACCTGGTCGACAGTGGCGGGCAGTATCCGGACGGCACCACGGACGTGACCCGCACGCTCTGGACCGGGCGCGGCACCCCGGCCGCCGAACTGCGCGACCGTTTCACCCGGGTGCTGAAGGGCCACATCGCCATCGCCAGGCTGTGCTTTCCCAAGGGCGTGGCCGGGCCGCATCTCGACGCCTTCGCCCGCCGCGCGCTCTGGGAAGTGGGGCTCGACTACGATCACGGCA
>Ga0335074_10017066_pt1 | contig 10228 bp, 10 predicted proteins | sample Lox_Sample_23_FD_206715 | JGI IMG/M metagenome (GOLD analysis project Ga0335074, IMG submission 206715) | Soil microbial communities from Loxahatchee National Wildlife Refuge, Florida, United States - Lox_Sample_2.3 | ecosystem: Environmental > Terrestrial > Soil > Wetlands | place: USA...
GGCAGATCCAACTTCACGACCCATCAGCGGGCGTTACTCGGCGCCGTGGCTGACCGCTTCGACATTGTTGCCGTCCGGATCACGGACAAATGCGGCGAAATAGTTCTCGTCATACTCGGGCCAGACTCGCGGCTCGTACAGTACCTCGGCTCCGGTGGCCACCGCTGCGTCGAAGAACGCCCGAACGGCCTGCCGGTCCGCTGCCGTGAACGCGATATGGGACTCCCGGAAGCCCTCGCCAGTCTGATGGGGGCCAATCCAGAAGTCCGCCATCGCCGGCTGGCCGTATCCGATGGCCTCGCCGAAGTCGAGGACGCGCGCAGCGCCGAGCGTAGCGAGCACGGCGTCGTAGAAGGCCGCGCTGGCGGGGACGTCCGAGCACTGAATGGACACATGATCGAGCATGGTGCTGAGCCTCCGTAGGGGACGCCGGCCAGGGATTAGCCGGCCGGTGTGGTGCCGGTCAGGAACTGGACGATCGCAGCGGTGAGGGCCCGCGCCAGCTGCTGCTGGAACGACGGCCTGGTCAGCAGCCTGGCATCATCGGGGTTCACCATGTTGCCGCATTCGACAAGCACCTTGGGAACGGTCGTCAGATTCAGCCCGGCCAGGTTGTCGCGGCGGATCAGCCCGTCGTGCCCGTAGTAGTCGCTCTGCGGCATGCCCGTGCCGGCCAGGAGAGCCGCCCGCACGTCCGCAGCGAAAACGAGCGAGGGCTTGATGACCTTGTCGTTCGGCCCGTCGGCCACCGGCTCAAGGACGGTGAAGCCGCGTCCGGAGACCGGGCCGCCGTCGGCGTGGATGTCAATGGCGACGCTGGCATGCGCTCGGTTAATGATTTGAGCGCGGGTAGTCACGCACGGCCCGACGCCGTCGTTGTTATGACGCGTCATGACGACGTGGGCTCCGTCGGCGATGAGGTCGGCTTGCAGGTACGTGGCCACGTTGTAATTGAAGCGAGCCTCGGTATAGCCGCCTGCCGTCTGCGTGCCGGTTGTATCGCAGTCCTCGTACTCCCGGCCGTTCCAGACCTGCCGGCTCAGGAACCGAGGGTCATCGCCATTGCGGCCATTGTGGCCAGGGTCGATGCCGACGACCTTGCCGGCCAGCGGAAGGGCCGACGGGCTCACAGATGGCGATGCGCCGTCGCCCGCAGTGTTCGGGCTGGCAGTGGCAGATGCGCCGCCGGTGTCTCCGCCTGCGGTCGAGCTCGGCGCCGCGGACGAGTGGCCGGAGCCAGGCGCTGCGCCCGCGCAGCCTGCGCAGGTCGCCAGCGCGAGCAGCAGAACAGCCGCTGCGGGCCGCCGGGTTACGCGCACCGTAGTGAGACTAGCCAGGTTCGCGACCGGCCGAGCGCGACGCCGACCTCAGGCCGCGGTCCACTCCTCGCTGCGCTGCCACAGCTCGGCCGCGAGTTCGGGCGTCGCCACCGCGCTCGGCTCCCGCTCCGCGCAGCTGTCGTAGTAGCGGCCGCTGATGCCCGAGAGCTCAGGAGCGGTGGCACAGTACACCGACGTGCGCGCTCCCTCTTCGACGGAGAGCATCCCGCGGGTGAGCAGCGGCCGGGCCGGCCAGGGCACGCGCCGCCAGATGTCGGAGGCCACGACGCCGGGATGCAGCGCGTAGCTGGTCACCCCCGCGCCGGCTAGCCGGCGCGCGAGTTCCTGACTGAACAGCACGTTGCACAGCTTCGACACCGCGTACTCGGGCATGCCGGTGATCCCGCGGGCAGGCCGACGCAGGCGGCCGAAGTCAATGCCCTTCGCCTGGTAGTGCGCATCGCTGGCCACGTTGACGATCCGTGCCTTGCTGGCCGTCAGGCGGCTGAGAAGGGCGGCCGTGAACGCGAAGTGCCCCAGGTGGTTCACGCCGAACGTCAGCTCGAAGCCGTCCCTGGTCAGCCCGCGTCGGCCGGCCAGCCCGGCGTTGTTGATCAGCACGTCGAGTGGCTCGCCGAGCGCCAGGAACGCAGCGGCGCCGGCGCGGACCGACGCCAGGTCGCTCAGATCCAGAGGCAGGAAGCGGACTTGCGCAGCGCCGAACGCTGCGGCGATCTCCGCCTCGGCGGCCCGGCCTTGTTCCGGCGACCGGCAGGCCAGGTGAACCCGGCCGCCGCGAGCCGCGATGGACCGGGCCGTGGCCAGGCCAATGCCGGTGTTCCCGCCGGTCACCAGGAATGTGCGTCCGGTCAGCTCACCCATACTCGTCCTCACCCGCCGGCTACCTACCGAGGTACCTCCGCGCACTATACGTACGCTGAAATACCGCATGTGACGACGACCGCAGGAAGGCGCCCGCGCCTGCTGACTCGAGTGCTCAGCAAACGCGGGCGCGCTCTCTGGTGAACCCGCGGGCGCCTGGTGAGCGCCCGGCGGGCTTGATCTACCCGTGCAGGATCGGCTTGCCCAGCGGCACCGGGCCGCCGCCGGTCGCCATCGACGCAGTGCCGACGTAGAGATAGATCCCGAGGGCCGCGAAGGCCAGGACCACTACGCCGCCCGCTTTGGTCAGGCCCGCCGACGCCTGAGTCGTGCCGAGAAGCACCAGCAGCAGGGCCACGTCGACCAGGCCGAGCAGGGCGGTAAACGCGACGGGCAGGCGCAGCGTGGCGAGCGTCAGCGCGACGATGATGATCAGCCAGGCCGTCAGGAACAGCTCCTGCGTGCTGACGACAGCCGTAGCCGGGATCACGAACCAGTTGTGGGTGAGCCCGAGCACGAGGACCGCGTAGCTCAGCCAGAAGCCCGCGAACGTGCCGAAGACACTCGCCACCGCGCTCTGCCCGACAGCGGCACTCCAGATCGTCGCGGCCAGCAGGCCAACCGATGTCGCGGCCAGGATGATCGCCAGCGGCGCGCCGACTGCCGCAGCCGGCACCATGCCGACGAGCGTCAGCCCGAGCGCCACCGAGCCGACAATGAAGGTCGGCAGCCCGAGCGCCATCGGATCACCGGCGAGCGGGCCGCTGACAGCGGCCGTCTCGGCGACCTCGACCACCTCGGCCACTTCCGCCGGTCCGGCAACCTCCGCCGGTCCTGTCTGCGTCGTGCCAGCGTGAGCGTCGTCAGCTGATGCGCCGATTGCGGTCATGGCCGCCTCCTCGGGAGAGATGCCTCGCCCGCAGCCGCGGGCCATGACTCACTCGTACCGCGTGGCGTCCCGCGGAGGACTCTCAGTTTGAGTCAGGGCTTGCGACAGCGCGGGTCCGGCCTTGATCCGGGTGCGGTCCCGGGTCGCGTCACCGGCCCGGGACCGGCATCTTGAGCGAGGTCAGCCGGCGGGAACGACGATTCCGTACTCGTGGATCTTCCGGTAGATCGTGGCCCGCGACATGCCAAGGGACTCCGCGGCCTTCACCTTGTTGCCGTCGAAATCGAGCAGACTGTGCACGATCGCATCGCGTTCCATCGCCTCAAGCGGGCTGAGCAGCCGGCGGCTGATGGTGCGGCACTCGGGCGGCAGGTCCTTGGGCTTGATCACGCCGGTGCGGCGAAGCTGCACCACCCGGCGAAGCACCTGCCAGAGCTGCTCGGTGTTACCGGGCCAGTAGTAGCGCAACAGCAGTTGCATCGCCTCGGTCGAGCAGACCAGCCGGCCGGGCGGGTTGAGCTTACCCAGCAGGAACGGCACAAGCTCGTGCAGATCCTCGATGTGGTGCCGCAGCGGTGGCAGCTCCACTGTGCACGGGAAGAATCGCAGCAGCCGGGCCAGATCTTCGCCCGGCTTGCGCTGGCCGACCGTTACCGCCACCCAGAGCGAACGGTGCCGGCCTGCCGCGACTGTCTCCTGCAAGGCGGCCGAGAGGGCGTGCAGCCGACGTGGACTCAGCCGGTCCACGTGCCGGATCACCAGGCTGGCCGACTCCCCCGCGAGCTCGTTTCGAATGCTGGCAAGCCAGTCGGGGTCGGCAGCCTGGCCCGCGTCCAGCACGTGGAACCAGCCCGCCGGATTGCGCCGCTGGTGGACTGCGCGCAGCACCGACACCTTGCCAGTGCCGGGCTCGCCGCTGAGGGCCAGCCACTCCGCCGACGCGTATGCCGCTTCGACCTGGCTGCAGCCGCGCACCCACAACGGCCCCACGCCGACGAGGCCGGGCAGGTACATCCGCGCGTGCGGCGCCGGGTCCGGGGTCGCCTTGCCACTGCGGGTGCCCAGGCTGGCGAGGCGCACGTGCACCACACCGGCGCGCGGCGCCTGCGCCCCGTCGATGGGCCGGCAATACAGCCGGGCCGTCACGCCAGTCGGCAGCGCGACCTGCACCGGACCGTGCTGCCCCGTGTCCAGCGCGTCGGCCGCCTGACCGAGGAGCACCGCCTGATCAGCCGGGTCGAGCACCTGACGGGCATAGTCGTTGAGCATCACAGTGTCCCGGCTCAGCGCCAGCACCATGCCGCTAGTGCGCTTGCACGCGCGCAGGTACTCCTGGAGCAGCTGCACCTCTTGCGCGCTGGTATCCGCCAGCAGCGCCCGGGTAATCTGGTCGGCGGTCGTCTTAGCCAGCGCGATCAGCAGCGGATCGGCGTCCTTGCGCCAGCAGGTCAGGTCGACGGCACCGACGGTCCGGCCGGACACCGGGTGCTTGATCGGCACCCCGGCGCAGGCAAGGTCTTCCAGGTGCTCGGCGTAGTGCTCGTGGCCGAACACGTGCATCGGCTGCCCGCCCTCCAGCGCGGTGCCGATGCCATTCGTGCCGACGTACTCCTCGGCGTAGCTGAAGCCGGGCGCCAGCTGGACACCGTCCAGGTGGCGGTCAAGCTCGGTGTCAGCGGCGAGCCGGGACAGCACCAGCCCGTCGGCGTCGGTCAGGATCACGCTGATCGGCTGGCCGTCCAGCGCGTCCCGCAGGCCGCGCAGCACGGGCATCGCGCTGCGGCTCAGCGGCGTGTCCGGATCCGGGTCGCGGATGTAGCTGAGATCGATCCGGTCTGCAGCGACACGCGACCGCCGGGAGCGCCACCACGACGCGAGGATCGTGTCCCGCACGGGATACGGCTCGACCGACTCGGCTGTCAGGAACCGCTCGCGCGCACTAGCAAGCCCCTTGTCGTCGCCGGGCGGCGACGGCTGCCGTGCGGTGTGTAACATCAGCCGCCTCCTGCCTGAGCCGAAGGGCTTCGCGGGCCCGCAGCGAGTCAGCCCGCGTAGAGGTGAGATTGCACTCGCATACAAGGTAAGCACGCATTGCAACCAGACTGTCTCAAGTTGAGACCTCCCGGCTCGCGGACGCGGCTTTCGATGCCGTCATGGCACCGGAGCCAGAACACGAGAGCTACAACCCGTGGAGCATCGTGAACCTGGTGTTTCACCACCTGGCCGGGCAGGGATTGCATCCCGTTCTGGGGGAATCCGGAGATCCCGGCGGGCCGGCCGCCGACCTGCTGGCGGCCCTCGGCATCACTCCGGCCGCAGAAGGCAACCGCCGGCTCGCCGACAACATCCGCAGCGAGCTCGAGCAGCTGCGCACTGCCGTCTTCGGCGATGAGTGAGGCGCGCGGATCCGGATTCGCCGCGGCGGCCGCGGACGTGCGTGAGCCGCGGCCGGAAACATGCACGTTTCGTGCCTGAAATATCCCTGTCTCATGTTGAGAGCTCACATGGCCAGCAGCCGGGGTGTGATCTGCAGCACGGAGACTCCCGCGGTCGGCCGGATTAACGGAAGGGGTGGCCATGAGTCGCCAGAGCGTCGCGAAAGCTCATCAGAAGATTCAGGAACTCGCCTGGGAACCGCTGTACCACGAGCCCGTCTCTCAGTACGGCACCGATTACACGTTCGCCAAGGCGGCCAAGAAGGATCCGCTGAAGCAGGTCCTGCGGTCCTACTTCCCCATGCAGGAGGAGAAGGACAACCGCGTGTACGGGGCGCAGGACGGCGCCATTCGCGGCAACATGTTCCGCCAGGTGCAGGAGCGCTGGCTGGAGTGGCAGAAGCTGTTCCTGTCGATCATCCCGCTGCCGGAAATCTCGGCCGCGCGGGCCATGCCGCTGCTGTTCAGGACGGTGCCGAACCCGGAACTCCACAACGGCCAGGCCATCCAGATGATCGACGAGGTCCGGCACTCGACGATCCAGCAGAACCTCAAGCGCCTGTACATGAACAACTACATCGACCCGGCGGGCTTCAACTCGAGCCTCCGGAACTTCCAGAATGACTACTGCGGGACGATCGGACGGCAGTTCGCCGAAGGCTTCATCACCGGTGACGCGATCACCGCGGCCAGCATCTACCTGACGATCGTGGCGGAAACGGCGTTCACGAACACGCTGTTTGTCGCCATGCCGGCGGAGGCGGCCGCCAACGGCGACTACCTGCTGCCGACCGTGTTCCACTCGGTCCAGTCCGATGAGTCGCGGCACATCAGCAACGGGTACGCCACCCTGCTGATGGCGCTCGCCGACGAGAGTAATCACCAGCTGCTCGAGCGCGACCTGCGGTACGCGTGGTGGAACAACCACCGCGTCGTCGACGCCGCCATCGGCACGTTCATCGAGTACGGCACCAAGGACCGGCGCAAGGACCGCGAGTCCTACGCCGAGATGTGGCGACGGTGGATCTACGACGACTACTACCGCAGCTACCTGGTGCCGCTGGAGAAGTACGGCCTGGTCATCCCGCACGACCTCATCGAGGAGGCCTGGAACCAGATCTGGAACAAGGGCTACGTGCACGAGGTCGCGCAGTTCTTTGCCACCGGCTGGCTGGCGAACTACTGGCGGATCGACCCGATGACCGACAAGGACTTCGAGTGGTTCGAGTACAAGTACCCGGGCTGGTATGACAGGTACGGCAAGTGGTGGGAGAACTACAACCGCCTGGCCACGCCGAATGGTCACCACCCGATCGTGGCCGAAGACGTCGACTACGTGTACCCGCACCGCTGCTGGACCTGCATGGTCCCGTGCCTGGTCCGCGAGGACATGGTCATGGACCAGGTCGACGGCCAGTGGCGCACCTACTGCCACGAAGAGTGCCGGTGGACCGACGCCGTCGCCTTCCGGCCCACCTACCAGGGCCGGCAGACGCCGAACATGGGCCAGCTCATCGGCAAGCGCGAGTGGGAAACGCTCTACCACGGCTGGAACTGGGCCGATGTCGTATCGGACATGGGCTACGTCCGTGACGACGGCAAGACCCTGGTCGCCCAGCCGCACCTGAACCTGGATCCCCGCAAGATGTGGACCCTGGATCACCTGCGCCGGATGCCCGAGGTGCTGAGCCCGAACGTTCTGCTCAACGAGATGACCGACGAGCAACGGCGGGCCTTCGCAGCCGACTACGTCAAGGGCGGCCCGGCAGGCCGTCCTGCGCCGCCAGCCGCTTAGCCCTTCGGAGGAGGGAGGGGGCTCGCCCGGTTCCCCCGCCGGCAGCCCCTTCCCGCGCAGGCCGGGTCGTCCCGGAATCCAGATCCCGCCAGCCCGCGAGGGAGTCATGCCCGGTAAGCACGTCGTCCGGTTCGAGCCGGTCGGCATCGAGATCGAAGTCGGCGAGGAGCAGACCATCCTGCGGGCCGCTGCCGAGCAGGGAATCATGCTCATGCACGGCTGCAAGGAGGGCCAGTGCGCCTCCTGCAAGTCGTTCATCCTCGACGGCGACGACATCGAGCATGACAGGTACTCCACCTTCGCGCTGCCCGACTACGAGCTCGAGGAAGGCTACACGCTCCTGTGCCGGGCGCACGCCTACGAGGACGTCACCATCGAGCTGCTGAACTACGACGAGGACATGATCCGGTCCGGCCTGCCCATCCAGCAGGGCGTCGCGGAGGTCGTGTCGAAGGACGCGGTCACCCACGACATGCGGCACCTGGTGCTGCGCCTGCTCGAGCCGGACGAGATCAAGTTTTTCCCCGGCCAGTACATGGACATCTCCATCCCCGGATCGGGAGTCGTCCGGTCGTTCTCGATGGCGAACACCTCGAGCCGCGAGAGCGGCCTGCTGGAGTTCGTGATCAAGGTCTATCCGGACGGCCAGTTCTCCCGCCTGCTCGCGGACAAGCTGGCCGAGGGCGACCGGCTGGACCTCACCGGGCCGTTCGGTGTCTTCACCCTGCGGGAAGGTGACAACGACCTGGTCTTCATCGGCGGCGGGGCCGGCCTGGCACCCGTCCTGGCGCTGCTGCGGACACTGGCCGAGCGCGGAATCCAGCGCAAGGCCACCTTCTTCTATGGCGCCCGGACCCGCGCGGACCTCTGCTTCGAGACAGAGCTGCGCGAGCTCGAGCGAACCCTGCCGAATTTCCGTTACCTGCCGGCTCTGTCCGAAGCGGGCGGCGACGGCGGCTGGGATGGCGAGACCGGCCTGATCACCGATGTAGTCAAGCGACATGCCAGTGACCTGACCGGCGCGCACGCCTACGTGTGCGGACCGCCACCGATGGTCGAGGCCGCGCTGCCCCTGCTCGCCATCCTTGGCGTCGAGGAGAAGCGCATCTACTACGACAAGTTCACTTTCACCGGTAACCCGGAGGACTGAAAGAAGGGCCCCATGAGCGAGACGACGCAGGAGCGCAGCGTTCCCAAGCCTGTCTTCACTGACGCTGAGGCAGGCGCAAAGACCTTCCCGGACTCCACGGCCCGGCGGTTCAACTACTACAACCCGGCCAAGCGCAAGCAGTCACACTACGAGGACGTCACGGTCGAGGTTCAGCCCGACCCGCGGCACTACCTGTCGCAGGGCTGGCTGTACGGATTCGCCGATGGCCGCGGTGGCTACCCGCTGGACTGGACCGCGCTCAAAGCCTGGGGCTCCGACCGGCCCGAGCCTGAGCGCTACCCCGGCTCGGGCGGCAAGGGATACGACTGGCCCGCCACCGGCTGGCACGAGTTCCGCGACCCGAACGAGGAGTGGGAGCTGACGCTCTACCGGTACAACTCCAACGTCGTCCGGCAGGTCAACCAGAACATCGACGTGGCGCGTCAGTCCAAGGCATTCGAGCAGTGGAACAAGAACTGGGTCCGCTTCGTGGAGCGCAACGTTGGCGCGTGGATGCACGTCGACCATGGCCTCGGTCTCTACCTGTATGCCAACGCCAACCGGCGCGCGCCCACGAACATGCACAACAACGCGATCTCGGTCAACAGCATGCACCGGATCCGGGCTGCGCAGGACCTCGCGCTGTACAACCTGACGCTGACCGAGGAGATCGACGGGTTCGACGGCGCCGCGCACATCGAGACCTGGAACTCCGACCCTTCCTGGCAGGGCGTCCGGGAGGTTGCCGAGCAGCTCACCGCGATCGACGACTGGTGCGAGGCAATCTTCGCCGCCAACCTGGTGTTCGAGCCGCTGATCGGCGAGCTGTTCCGCAGCCACCTGGTCATGCACGCGGCGCCGCGCAACGGCGACTTCGTCACGCCGACGATCGTCGGAGCCGCTGAGTACGACTTCGCCGAGCGTGACCTGCGGTACAGCGCCGCAATGTTCGAGCTGCTCACCGCAGACCGCGAGTTCGCCGCACATAACAAGCACCTGATGCAGCAGTGGCTGGCCACCTGGGTGCCGCGCGCGATCACCGGCGCCCGCACTCTGCAGCCGCTGTGGTCGCAGCCGGATGCCAAGCCGCCCAGGTTTGAGGACGGCCTGGACGCCGCGAAGAGCCGCTTCACCTCAATCCTGTCCGAGCTCAGCCTCGACGTACCGAAGGAGTTGGCCCAGTGACCACGTACTCCACGGCCAAGAGCCCGTACGAGTCCAACAACACGGCATCCAACATGTGCGGATTCACCCTGATGAACAACCAGGTGGGCGCCGTCGTGGGTGCGTACTGCGCGAGCAAGCCGAACGTGCGGGTGACGCCGCTGCCGTCGATGATCCGGGTGGATGGCACTGGCCGGTTCGATGTCGTCTACGACGAGGTTTCCGAGGCACTCGGCGAGGAGCCGGGTTTCTTCGACGCCGCGGAGTTCGAGGAGAACATGTCCACCCACTACGGCCGCATGATCCACCAGGACGACCGGACCATCATGTTCGCCAACCCGGAGGACGCCGCCGAGTACCTCGGCTTTGACCTGACCCCGGTGTCGGCGTAGGACCGGAACTAAGTACTCCAGGCAGCCAGGCAACAGCAGGAGGCACCGTGTACGAGAAGGACGGCGAGAAGTACTTCGTGGTGGACAGCCACATGCACTACTGGAACGCGGCCCCGGACAACTGGGTGCCCGGTGCTGAGCAGTATGCCAAGGGCTGGATCGAGTGCTTCCACGCTTACCAGTCGCTCGGCCCGCCCGAGAC
>Ga0335074_10017067_pt1 | contig 10228 bp, 5 predicted proteins | sample Lox_Sample_23_FD_206715 | JGI IMG/M metagenome (GOLD analysis project Ga0335074, IMG submission 206715) | Soil microbial communities from Loxahatchee National Wildlife Refuge, Florida, United States - Lox_Sample_2.3 | ecosystem: Environmental > Terrestrial > Soil > Wetlands | place: USA: Florida...
AGGTGGCGAGCGGCAGGCCGAGCATCAATCCGAAGCAACAGGCGATGGAGATGACGGGCGTGACGGGCGAGAACGGGACTCTGAAAGAGCGCGGGCGCGCGGGTTGAGAGCGGCGCAGAATGATGACCCCACAGGAGACGACGATGAAGGCGAAGAGCGTGCCGATGTTGGAGAGGTCGGCGAGAGTGCCGATATCCCAGATGCCGGCGGGGATGCCGACTGCGAGCCCGGCGATCCAGGTGCTGACGTAGGGCGTGCGGAATTTCTTGTGAACTTTTGAGAAGACGTCTGGCAGGAGGCGGTCGCGCGACATAGCGAACCAGATGCGCGCCTGGCCGTATTGATAGACCAGCAACGAGGAGAGCATTCCGAGCAGAGCGCCGACCGTGACAGTGAAGCGCAGCTTGTTCATGCCGACGGCCTGTAGGGCATTGGCGACGGGCGAGGCGTTATCGAGGGTGCGCCAATTGGCGATACCGGTGAGCACGAACGCGACGGACGTATATAGGATGGCGCAAACGATGAGGGTGCCGATGATGCCGATGGGCATGTTGCGCTGCGGGCTGCGGCATTCTTCGGCGGCGGTGGAGACGGAATCGAAGCCGATGAAGGTAAAGAAGACGATGGCTGCGCCGCTGAGGACGCCGTTGAAACCGTTGGGCAGGAACGGATGGAGATTGGAAGCGGTGACGGCGCGCGCGGCTCCGAATACGAACAGGAGAATGGCGCCGAGCTTAATCGCGACCATGATGTTGTTGGCGCCGGCGCTTTCTTTGACGCCGCGCACGAGGATCCAACTCAAGAGCATGACGATGAGTAACGCGGGCACATTGAAGAAGCTGCCGGTGAGATGGCCTTCGACGATGGCCGGCTCGGAGAGATAGTGCGGCAGATGCGCGCCGAACAGGTAATCGCACATGACATTGAAGTAGGCGGAGAAGCCGACCGCGACGGACATATTCGAAACGGCGTATTCGAGAATGAGATCCCAGCCGATGATCCAGGCGAAGATTTCGCCCATGGTGGTGTAGGCATAGGTGTAGGCGCTGCCCGCGATGGGAATCATGGAGGCGAGCTCGGCGTAGCAGAGAGCGGCGAATCCACAGGTGAGGGCAACCAGGATGAACGACAGCGTGAGGCCTGGGCCAGCGCCGGGACGGCCGATTATCGAAGCGGCCGATCCGCCGTGCAGGATGAGATCGAGCAGCGGAGCGTTGAAGACGGAGGCGACGGCCATGTGCTGGCCAGCGGCGGCGGTGCCGGTGACAGTGAAGATGCCGCCTCCTATTACGGCGCCGATACCGAAAGCGATCAAGCTCCAGGGACCGAGCGAACGCTTCAGCCGCTTACTTTCGTGGTGAGTCTCTTCGACCAGGTCGTCGATACTCTTGGTCTTGAGAAGTTGAGTAGGCACGTAAACGGAAGTATAGCGGGCATGGGAGGGAGTGTGGCGAGTGGGTTGGATTGGGGAGGAGAGAGATCAATGTTTCTCACGTACGGTGACATGATCGAGGGCTTCGAAACTGCCGTCCCGCAGCGACAGGCGCGCATCGGCGGCGTTTGTTGAGAGACTTCGTATTTGCCGCAAGTATCCGGGGAGACGCGACGGCGAAGGTGCTTGATGGAAGGGGCAGTCGGAGGGCTGCGGCGGGCCAGGCGTTTCACCGGATCAGGTGCGGCGCGACGATGGCGATGAACTCGCTAGATGTGATCACCTTGGTGTTCTTCCAAAACTTCGGAAAGTGCCGCTGATTACCGGTGACGAGATAATCGGCGCGCGCGCTGTCAGCACACTCCAGAAACTTATTGTCTTCGGGGTCCTTCGCGACATGAATTGAACGGAAGGGACGAACAAGATGCGAACGGTTGCGGATTAGCTGCATAAACTGCTGCCGGAGTCCCCGGCGGATTGCGAGTTCAGGGCGCGCGAGGACCTCTTGATATTCCGAAAGAATGGGGTCAGAGACGTAGAAGCGTGCAGGTCTGGTAATTGCAACCAGGAAGACGCTGCGTTGCAGTCCGGCCGGTTTCAGAGCGGCCGAAACGACAATGTTGGTATCGAGTACGAGCCGGACCGGAATCATCCTCCGCGCTTCAGTTTTTGTGTGCGAGTGGACTGAATGACACGATCAATCTGACGCGTGGTTAGGGTTGTAGTCCCCTTGCGGTGCGATTCCACTCCGATGACCCGGAGCACTTCCGGCTCGGGAGCTGCGAGCCGAAGATAATCCCGGATGCTGAGCAACACCGCTCTAGGAGTCCCGCGCTTCTCGATGACGAAGGAGCGACGCTCATCCTCGATCCGTCGCAATAATTTGCCGAATCCTGTACGGGCATTTAGCGCTGAGACCACGGTACTAGTGGTTTTTTCGGATCTCAAGGAGCTCTTCATTTCAATTATCTCAACTGTACGGTTCGCATATCGATCGTACCTCAGTGCTGCGATAGGGGAAAGCGCCGATCGCTAGCAGAGCATTCGGTTTTGCCAAAACGGATATCCGGAAAAGCGCTGGACGCTCCTATAAAATGCTTGCCGTTGAGCCGTGTACTTTCCGAATAGATGTTTGTGCTTGGCTTCGAATTCGGAAAGTGCGGCTTGGTCACCCGAAGCAGAAAAGATTTCCGCGGCATCGATCGCTTGTTCGATCGCGCTGCAGAGCCCATGGGAAGAAAGCGGGTCGAACGACATGGCAGCGTCACCGATTGCAAGCCAGCCTTCCCCGCTCATTTGGTCGAGGCGAGCGGACTCAGCGCTAACAACGTTGAGCCTGTTAGTGGATGCGTTCAGCCGATTTTTTGTGTATGGCGCATCGTCCAGCATTGTGTCCCAGACGGATTGCCTCGCTTCGGCTGAGAGTTTTAGTAATTTAGGGTCGGTGATGAACGCGGCAAGGAACTGCCCCTGAGGGAGTCCGAGAGAATACCACCAGCCTTGAGAGACAGGCTCGATGAGCAGGGGCGAAACATCCCGGCCCGATTCTTCGGTGATGCAGAACAGAGCGATCAAAGGATCTCGAAGGATGCGCGTGGCCCCCATGGCGCGGGCGAGGGAATGAGATCGTCCAGTGGCGTCTACCAGATGTTCAACCTGGATAGTGTGCTCGCCATTCGAAGATGCCAAAGTGATCTGCCAGTGGCCGTCCTGCCTGCTGATTCCTGATACCCGATGCGAGTTTCTGTTAAGAATGTAGGCACCGGAATGAACGGCATGAGCTAAAAGCGCCTGGTCAAAAGCCGGCCGGTTCAGATGCCACATGCGACCGTGAGGGTCGAGGGCCAAGTCCGTTTTGTCGAGGCGCGGCGTGCGCCAGCAGGACAGCATGGTTTGCGTAACGTGCTGGCCGGCCAGACACTGGTCTACCAATCCAAGCTGCGCCAACAGGAATTCGCCTCGAGGCGCAAGAGTTTCGCCCCAGGGCTTCGGACTCGACTTAGTAAGTGGCGGGACGAGAAGCACAGTCCCGCCGCATCGCGCCATACAGATCGCAAAAATGCAGGCCGCGGGTCCTTTCCCGAACACCGCTGCGTCGTAATGGGGCTTCAGACCATTTAGCAAAGCCTGCTGCATTGAAAGAAGAGGTCAGTGAACCGTTCCCATTCCCAGGACCTTGCCGCGCGGATGCCTGGCACGCTCCGAAGGACTCGCATAGATACCTAGACGAAATGCCTTCTTGCTCTTGGGCGGGAATGGAAGCGCCAGGGCGAGAGCGAAAGTCTCGGTTTTCGCGGGAGACGGAATGGGACATCCCTGCCGAATCCAATCGGTGGCAATATCTTTCCAGGTTCTCGAGAGGCCGGGAGCCTGCTGATTGTAAGCATCCGCCATGGCATTGTCTCCGTCAACCAGTTGAGTTAGAAAGCGGCTCTGACTCGGATTACCGGGAGTAATCCAGCCGTTGGCCGGATCGGCGAGCGCCTGCATGAAGCTGGGAATCGGCTGGTCGAACCACCAGGCGACCGGCTGCGTGACCTGTTGGCCGGGATTGCTGGGATCGGGGCCTTTGAGAGTGAAGCGTTGATGCGCTGCCTCGCCGAGTTGCTGATCCTTGAGCGCCGCGATAAGGCCCGCCATCAATTGGGCCGGACCTTGTGGCGACGGCTGCGGCGGCTGGGCGGGAGGTTGGGGCGCCGGAGCATGAGGCTGGGCTTGAGGCTTGCTTCCAAGCCATACGACCCAGCGCCGCCACACTTCGATTTCGTCATCCGTAAAGACCTTGTACATGGGTCCATCGAAAGTCAGCTTCTGGAAGAAGCCGCTGTTACCAGGATCTCCCGGAGTGATGTAGTTCTTATCGCCGCTCAGCTTATCGAGCAGAAGCTGGGGATCTTCGAACAGATCGTTTATGAGCTCGGATTGAATCTTCTTGTCTCCATGATTTAACCGGCCGTAGGCTCTCTTTCGATTCACCAAGTCGATCAGGTCGGTTTCGGGCGTGCCGTCGCGCCGAGACATAAGAAGGTCGCGGAGATCTTCCGACAGCGTTCCGAGCGTCTCAAAAGCGGCGAACCCGTTCCATATGCGCTTCCATTGTTTCTGAACCTCATCCTCACTGCCTGTTTGTTGGCGAACCCGATCCAGGTACATTGCAACAGCGTGCCTGGCTTTGGCGCCGTGTCCGTTGGAAGCATTGTCGATGCCCACGTGCATGCGATAGAAATGAGTATCGATTCCCCATGCTTCCTGGCGGACGATGCCAGGCCAGAGGTTTAGCACTTCCCATTCAAGCTGCAAAGTCATGCCCAGTATTTCCGGGAAAAACGTGCGGGTGAATTCCGAGATCACAAGCTCGAAGACGGCAGCCGTAAAGGCCGAATCGAGGAGATCCGGGTTATCAACATACTCCCTGGAATTAACAGGCGGCATCGTGATTCCAAGACTTCCCAGAAGCTTGGTATAGAGATTGGCATGATTTTGGTCGGGATTGCCGTCGCCGGCTTCGTCCATCCAAATCGAGAACAAGAATGAATTGATTTCGTCAATGGGACCGGCCTGGCTGATATTTCGTAACCAGACACCGTCGAGCTGATTGAAGGGCGCGAGTTGCCGGATACGCTCGATAACTTCTTCTCGCGAGCGCGGATTCTCCGGGTTGGTGAAATCTTTGGGATCCTGCCGCTCGGCATTCTGTTTATCGCGCAGTAAGATAGCGTAAATCTCTTCGAGCCGCTCCGCAAGAGCACGTTCCGAATAGGGAAAGAAGCGGAGATAATCATCGACGCCGCCGTCCGGAGCGGGCGTTTCAATTAGTGTCCAGGCGTCATCGAGGAACTGTTGGGCAAGCTGTTTGGCCTTGGGTCTGAAATCGGGATAGGAATCCAGGTTCAGCATCATATAGTAATATTCGCGGTCGCTGAGCCCGTCGTATCTGGAACGTCCGGTTTCGACCAGGAGAACCTCTCCGGCGTCAGTCTTCCTGGGGGCCACAAAGCCGAGTAAAGCCCATTTGCTGACCATGTCGTTGTCGCCAGGCAGCGCATCCGATTCATCGTCATCGTCGAAGCGAAGACGTTGCCCCACGCCGCGATCCCAGTTAAGGCGCTTCAGAAGGGCGACATCCAGCGTGGTGTCCTTGGCATCATAGGGGAACAGAGAAGTGGCGGCCTGGAACTCTTCTTCATTCAAAACGTAATCGGGCCGCTGTCCAGGCCACCAGTGAATCTGGCATTCATAAAAGTCCGCCTGCCAAGGCACCGCCATCCGTTTGGTAATGTCCCCCGGCTTGATGGCGGAAGCGTCAAAGCGGAAAGGTTCTGAATAGAGTTTCTTGTCTCTGGCGATGTAAGTAATTTCGATGCCGGGGAAGAACGGGCCGCCGACACAACGGCTGAGAGAGGCAAAATTCAGAGCGCCCGGTTGATCCACAAGCGGGATGGAATCGAAATCTGTTATGGGGCGCGGCGGAGGCCAGTCATCCTGAAACTTTCCCTGAGCCCATTGCTCCAGAATCGCGTACTGGGTTTCGAGAAGATACAGCCATGTATCCGGCCTTCCTTCCTCACAATCGCCTTCGTCGCCGGACAGGAGAGGCATGAAATTGTAATTGGCCTGGCTCTGCGATTTCGTTCTTGGATTCCTAATCCTCGCAAAGATACTTTGCCGAAAGGCTTGGTTCGAGGCCGAGTTGTCTCTCAGCCGTTTCAGCACATCATCGGCGAGAAAGTTCCCGTTCTTGTCGGGGCCATGCCCGCGAAGCGCCATTTCGTTGACCCATTGATAGCCGTTCTGGCGTTGAAAAATGGGATATACGTCCTGAACAAAGGACAGCTTGGAGGGCGGTTTCGCCCCTAAAGAAGCTTCCTTCATCACCTCATACAAGGTGACGATGTTGTCTGTGAACGGGGAAAAATCAGGGGGCGCTACGATTACCCAGGCTCCGCTTACGGGGACTTTCGTTCCAGCGAGAGTAACTTCCGCATTCACGGACCCGTCGGAGGCGTCATCAAACCAGCCATCGTTATTCGCATAGTGAGTAATTGGTTTTGCATTATCGGTGTGTCCGGATTGGCCGAATCCACCGAGAACGATCAACCTGCCGAATGTATCTGTTTGCAGCTCACCGAGCGGAACGTTGATCCCCTGGTACATTCCGTCATCAAACTGATACTTGGGACCGCGTTGGAGAACTCCGGAAACGGTACACGGCAGGGGCAATATTTCCAATTGTGAGCGGTCGGCAGCTGCTTTGTTTCTTAATGGCGTTGGCTTCTTGCCGCTGTCTGTATTAAGTCCCGCTTCGACTCCTTGGAACTCATGCCAGGCGGCTTTCTTGTTGGCGAGGCTGACGGTCCACACGATGTCAACGCCAGGTTCGTCGAGCCGGCATTCACCTAAGACTTGTCCCGCTGCATCGAACGCATAGACGCGAAAGCGGGCGCCCTGTCGCTTGATCAACCCAGCTCTATCTTTGTATCCGCCTTCCGGCTCAACGGTAACGCCGGGTAATTCGGGCGCGATGAAGAACTCAGCCGGGCTGTTGCCGAGCCGGGCGATTCCGATAGATGGATAAATCTTACAGGTTTTGACTTTGCTGAAGTCCATTTACGTGAGCCTTGACTATGATCAGAGTTCCGTAGAATCTTGTCAAGCTGCTCGCCTGACTTGTTATTCCACTTGATAGCCCGAGATTATATCGCTTTGGCGCTGTGCGCGCGACTGTTTTCTCTACTCGGTCCGTAAGGCTGTGGTTGGGTCGATGGATGCGGCTCGCAACGCGGGAGCCAGGCAGGCCAAGATTACTGTGGCCGCAAGAATTGCAGGGACAGCCGCGAAGGTGGCGAAGTCAAATGTCGAGACCTGAAAAAGCATACTCTTCAGCAATTGCATCAGCGCGAAGGAGGCAGCAAAGCCGATGAGAAGACCAGCGGCGGCCGGTTTCATGCCGTCAATGAGAACGATGCGGCTGACTTCCGTGCGTTTCGCACCGAGCGCCATACGAATCCCGATTTCCGCCGTTCTTTGGCTCACGTTGTAAGAGACGACGCCGTAAAGCCCAATAGCTGCCAGCACGAGGGCGGCCGCCGCAAACAGGAATAGAAGAGTGGCATTGAAACGGCGGTCGGCGGTGTTTTCCGCATTGATCTGGGCAAAGGTCCTGAGATGCTGGATGGGAAGATCCGGATCCAGCCGGCGAAGGATTCCCTTGATACTGGCGCTCAGAGCAGTGGGATCGCCTGGGGTGTGCACGACCGCATAGAAATCGTTCGACTCGCCATCGAGCAGGGTCCTATAAAACATCGGCTCGATGCCCGTTTCAGCATCCGTACGAACATCGCCAACAACGCCGATGATTTGAAACGTGGGAAATGGGTTACCCGAGGGGTCCGGAGGCATGCCGGCATCGGTTCCGTATTCGAGTATTTGACCGACAGGATCCAGGTTTTTGAAGAATTTCCTGGCGGCGGCTTGGCTGATGATCGCCTTGCCGAGCAGCGGGTGCTTGTCGTCAAAGCCAATGCCATCCTGATCCGTGAAGGAACGGCCACGCAGTAGTGGAATGCCCAGCGCTTTAAAATAGCCCGGACTCGCTTCGCGATACAGAAGATCCATCATGGAGCGGGGCGGTAGGGGATGGCCTTTTATGTGGAAGACGGAATCGGACCAGTGACCGGCAAGAGGCGGATAACTGACCAACCCCACCGAAGTAACTCCGGGCATGTTACGGAGCTCTCCGGCGAGGCGGCGCACAAAGTTACTGACGGCTTGACGATTCTTGTAGGTCGCATCAGGTAACGAGACGTCGAAAGAAACAGAGTTGCTGGCGCGAAAGCCCGGCGAGACGTTTTCGATATTCAAGAAGCTGTGCAAAAGAAGACCGGCAGCGATCAGCAGAACCAAAGACACGCCGACTTCTAAACCCACGAGAACCTGGCGCAAGAAGGTATGAGAGCGGCCCGCGGTGGCAGAACGGCTTGTTTCTCGCATACCGGTTGCCAATTGAGTGCGCGATGCGGTGAGCGCGGGGGCCAAACCGGCCGCAATACCGCTGAGGAGCGCAATTCCGGCAGTAAACAAAAGCACGGCCGTATCTATGTGGATCTTGGCAACCTGTGGCAGACCATATGCGCCGGGGGCGTGTACGGCCAGGAAAGATGCGATCCAATTCGCCACCAGCAGACCCGCGGCTGCGCCGACGAACGAAATGGCCGTGCTCTCAATGAGCAGTTGGCGGATTATCTGGAGCCGGCTAGCGCCCAGAGCAAAACGGATGGCCAGTTCGCGCTGGCGCCCCAGAGTCCGGGTGAGCAGCAGATTCGCAATATTCACGCAGGCGATCAGCAGCAGACAAGCCACGGCACCCATTAGAACGAGTAACCCGGTTCTGACGTCTTGCACCAGATACGTGTTGAAGCCGATAACGGTGGCGAACGTGCCCATGATGTCGCTCGGATGAGTGCGGCGGATACTCTTGACGATGTTACTCAGTTCTTCTTGTGCAGATGTAATTGAGTAACCGGGCGCCAAACGGCCCACAACATTAAAGAAGTGGTTGCTAAAGCTGCCACGATTCTTGAGATCCAGAGTTCGCCTAAACGGCACAAACACATCAGCCGGCTGTCCCGGATAGACAAAGGACTTGGGAAGTACGCCTAGGATGGCATAGTTTTCGCCATCGAGACGAATTTCCTGGCCGAGAACGCTCCGTGCGCCACCGAAATGCTGCTGCCAGAAACGGTAGGACAAAACAACGACATGGGGCGATTCATACTGGTCCTCGCTCTGGTTGAAGAAGCGGCCGAGGATCGGCTGCACGGCCAGGATCGCGGGAAAGGTTGATGAGCACGCGAGCCCATTAATGCGCTCAGGAGTGAACGATTCGCTCTTACTCGAGATGTTAAAGGACGCTTCATTCACCGCGGACATAGCAGAGATGGAGCGGGCATGCTCCTGCCACGCCTCAAAAAGGCCTGGAGTGACAACGTTGAAGCGATCTTCCGGACTGTTGCCGACCACATCGCTTTCGAAGAGACTGACAAGGGTTTCGGGATGAGGATAAGGGAGCCGTTGCAGTAGGACGGCATTCACCGCGCTGAAGATGGCTGCGGTTGCTCCGAGTCCCAGCGCAAGCACAAGAACGGCGATCCCGGTAAAGGCGGGGCGCGCGCGCAATTGACGAAAAGCGAAGCGGACGTCTCTAAGGAAGCCAGTCATAAGACAAGAATGAATATCCCGGATGTGAAGGCACGTGGGCAGCCAGACCTGCTGCGCTTTAAGTAAATGGATTAAGTGCGTCTATAGTCTCTCTCACTGTTCGTTTTCGAACAGCTCGAGATCAGATTTGAACGTTTAGTCGATGCGGTATGCGCGTTTGCGTCCTTCTCCGAGAGGAAGCCGAGCTTCCCGATGTTTACTTCCCTACCGCTTCGGAGGCGCTTCTCACAAACGCGGCCACATCGCCGTGGAACTTCTTCAGCACGTCTTCGTTGACGTACACCATGTGGCCAGATTCGTAATAGTGATAGCTGATGTTCGATTGCAGATTCTGAGGGATCTGCAGATGGTGCATCTCATACATACCTTCATAGAAGGGTGTGGCTAGATCGAAGTACCCGCCCCCGAGCATCACTTTCATTTTGGGGTTGGCTTTCATGGTGACTGCCAGGTCGGGCATCACGTTAGTGCCGGACCAGGAAAACTGAGCCGGTGGTCCGCCGGGCGCCTGATGCCGCAAATCCCAGGTAAAGCCAGGGTCGGAATAGGCACCCGGCTTGTACGTTTGATTCTGCCCAT
>Ga0335074_10017068_pt1 | contig 10228 bp, 12 predicted proteins | sample Lox_Sample_23_FD_206715 | JGI IMG/M metagenome (GOLD analysis project Ga0335074, IMG submission 206715) | Soil microbial communities from Loxahatchee National Wildlife Refuge, Florida, United States - Lox_Sample_2.3 | ecosystem: Environmental > Terrestrial > Soil > Wetlands | place: USA...
TCGATGGCGACGGAGTCGTCATCCTGCGCGGGCGCTGCCAGTCGATATCGGCGTCGTGACCCCCAGCATCTGAGACAACGGGGGACCGAACCCAGCTCCTCGACGGAAAAGAGACGAAGGTGCCGGCAACGCTCAAGGTGAGGCACGAGGCAATCGGCGTGGAGGTCCGCCGCGGCACGTACGACGTCGTGGTCGACGGGAATCGAGCTGGGTCAGTCGAATTGCACGGCACGTTCGAGACGCAGGTCGAACCCGGACGCCACACCCTCCAAATCCGCACCGGCCGGAACTCAAGCCGGACCGCGACCTTCGACGCCGACGAGGGCCAGGTCATCGCCTTCCGGTGCAGCGGAAAGAACATCCTCCCGATCTTTCTCCTGTCATTCGTCGTGCCGTCCTTGGCGATCTCGCTCAGGCGCGAGCGAACCGCGTCGTAAGGCGGCTGCGATGGCACATCACTGACAATGCGGTGTCGGTAACGGGGTGTACCTTGCCCCTCATGAGCGAGATTACCGATTTCTACCGGCGGCCCAGCCCGACCTCCGATCTCGGACGCTACAGCGAAGTCGTGCTGGACCTCCCGGCCGACGCTGAGGCGCTCGGAACAATTGTGCGAGGCCTGCTGATCCACAATTTCGTTGCGAAAAGCCGGGGCCTGCAGTTCTCGGCCGACCGCATGTCGCATATGGAGACGGTCGGTGCCGAAGCGGTCTTGGACAACGTGATCAGCCTCGACCCAAGCCCCCTCCACCTCAACCGGCCCGCTGAGCGGAGAATGGTTGGCTTCTGCTATCACTTCGCCCTGTTGCACTGCGCTTTGCTGCGCGCCACGGGTACACCAGCCCGCGTGCGGTGCGGTTTCGCTGGTTACCTCAAGGCGCGACGGTGGATCGACCACTGGGTGGTCGAGTACTGGGACGGCGACAGCTGGCGGCTCACGGACCCCCAGACCGCACGCAGCGACCTGACCGGTGACGACTTCCAAAATGGCCTCAGCGGATGGAACCAATGCCGTGGCGGTGCTTCGATGCCGACTCTGTACGGCAACGGAGAACTCTGGGGATGGGACGAATTGCGAGGCAGTCTGATTAATGACATCGCTGCCCTCAACAAAGTCGAAGTCGCCGGCTGGTACTGGTGCAACCGAATCAAGGTGGATCCCCTCGATCAACCGCACGAGGAACTCGACGCGTCACTTGACATTCTCTCTCGTCTTGCGGCAACCGCAGATTCCGTTAAGACGATAAATAAGTGCTTTGATCTGTACCCGGAACTGCAGCCACCAGGGGACGCCGCCGCGCGATGAAGTCGCTCAGCTAATGCGGCGCCTCGCCGGCAGACCACGGTCGTGAGCTGGCCGTTACCGCCCGGCCAACACCGTTGCTCGCAGTGATCCTGATCATGAATCGTTTCCCGATGACCGCGCGGATGGGATCCCCTGTCAGGGTGCCCCTACCGCCGCGTGACCGATAGACATTCGTCGCTACGCAGCACTTAGTTATAAGTCTATAATAGATATATGACTATCACGATCTCTGACAGTGCACTCGAGGGTGTACGCGTGCTGGTGACCGGGGGGTCGAGCGGCCTTGGGCGTGCGATGGCGCAGGCACTCGCCGAAGCGGGCGCTCGCGTCGCCGTGTCCAGCCGGGATGAGCGGCGGGCACACGCCGCCGTTGCAGAGTTCGGCTCCGGGGCGCTGGGCGTGGCGCTCGACGTGCGAGATGCCAGATCGGTATCAGCCGCAGTCGATGCAGTCTACGAGGCATTCGGCAGCCTCGATGTCCTGGTGAACAATGCCGGCATCGGGATGCGGACAGTCAATCCGCGGTTCATGACCGATCCGCAGCCGTTCTGGGAGGTTTCCGATGCCGGCTTCCGCGATGTCTTGGCGACGAAGGCGACCGGCACCTTCTTGGTCAGCCGGGCGGTGGTGCCGCGCATGCTCAACGACGGCAGGGGGCGCGTCATCACTATCTCGATGAGCGAGACCACGATGACCCGCCGCGGCTTTGTCCCGTACGGGCCGTCCGGAGCGGCTGTTGAGGCGTTGGCGAGAGTGATGGCCGCCGACCTTGCAGGCACCCCGGTTGCTGCCAACATCTTGTTGCCAGGAGGTGCGACGGCCACCGGGATGGTTCCCGACGACGTCGGCGAGGAGGTGCGCAGGCGACTGCTGGACCCGTCGGTGATGGGACCTCCGATCGTCTGGCTAGCCTCCCCGGACGCGGCGGGGGTCCACGACCAGCGCATTGTGGCGCGCGATTTCGCCGACTGGTTGAGCGCACGCGGGCGGACCAGCTGATGGCTGGCGGCGATCCCGCGCTGGTGTGGCGCGCGTGGCGCGCGCTGTCCGAGCTTGCACTGGACCGCGACCGCAAGGTCGCGGTGGCCGACGCGCTGGGTCTGAGCTGGACGCGCGTGCTCGCGGTTCGACGGCTTGCCGTCGAACCGCAGACCCAGCGTGAGCTCGCCGAACGCCTGAGCGCAGATCCGCCATACGTCACGCTGATGATCGACGACCTGGAGAAGCGCGGACTCGTGCGACGCAAGCCTCACCCGACCGACCGTCGAGCGAAGCTCGTGGAGTTGACCGCTGCTGGCCGCGCGGCCGCTGCGCGTGCCGATGCCATTCTCGACGAACCGCCCACAGAACTGCACGCCGTACCGGACGCCGACCTGGAGGCAGTGCTGCGCGTGCTCGAGCGCCTGTCGCGCACATGAGAGAGAACCGGGTGGTCGCCGGAGGCCTGTTGCGTCACACTAATCGGATGCCTGAGACCCCTGTGGTGAACTGCGTCCTGCTCTGGGCCAAACCGGGAATGGAAGCCGCGCTCAGCGCCTACGAGGACAAGGTGCTGCGCCTGGTCGGCGAGCACGGCGGCCGTGTCCTGGAACGCGGGACCGTCATGCCTGGCTCGCAGTACGACGGCGAGCCGCCTGCGGAGGTGCAGCTCCTTGAGATGCCCTCTGCGGCAAGCCTGGATGCCTACGTCAACGACCCCCGGCGTCTGGCCATGGCGGGCGAGCGAGACGCAGCAGTCGCCCGGACAGACGTGTTCCGCATCCAGCGGTCACGTGCTTGATGTTGACAACTAGTCCGGGCGCAGGGTCATGTGGTCGTGGCGGCTGTGGTCGTTAGCGCAAACGCCGCGACTCTGACACGCAGGGCCTGGCGGCCATTCTAGTGCGCGCCCATTTCGCCCAGAACTGCCACCGGCCGAACGCCTCGTCTTGCTCCTCGCGCAGCCGCGTCTCCAGCTCCGAGTATTCCTGCAACTCCGGCCACCACTGGCGGACGTCGGGATGTAAGTGCACTGCACCGAAGCGATAAGCAGGACCGCCGCCGTGGTCAGCGCGAGTACGGCGGCGCCTGGCCACCGGAACTTCCCGGCCTCGCTGGTAACCACGATGACCGACGCAAGGCTGAACCCGGCCAGCAGCAACGAGCCAACCGTTCCGACCGAGCCGATAGCGTTGCCGTAGCCGAGCGGCGCCGGCTTACACCACTTCGGTGGCACGAAAGCTGGCCCCGCCACGTTGCCGTCCTCGGTCCCCGCGATCTTATCGGGGATCGTCAACGCCCCCCGGCATGCTGGCGTCTCAGTGTGATGCGCCATGTGTGATGGCAGCAAGCGGCCTCGCTAGATGAAGCACCATGCACCTGACCAGCGCTGCGGAGTCACCGGCCCGCCATGAGCAACAGACGGCGGACCGGCTGAGCTTGTCCTGCCCGTGGCCTATACCAAAGGCACCGAGTTCAAGCCCGCGTGGCGGCCGCCGGTAGACCAGGTCCTCCACTGAAACAGCGAAACGCCTAAAGTTACTGGATTGGTGCCCCTCGTTCCGCCTACGACGCGGAGGGCCGATCATGGTTGGAATCGTCGGGCTCCTGGGCGTCGGCAAGTTGGAGCCGATGACCGGGGATCCTGTTCTGGGCCAGGACTGGCACAATCCGGCGGCACCGGGCAGGAGATCTTCGGCGGTAACCCGGTCGCCCGACCGGTCAGATGCGGCGACCGATGCGCCAGTGCGTAGACCCCCGCTGTCATGATGATCAGTCCCGCAACTTCAGCCGCGATGTCGGACGGGGCGCTGGCGATCCGCTCGTCCAGCCACACCAGGCCGATGCCGATCGCGACCAGAGGATCGGTGACGGTTCGGATGGCCAGCACCGGCGCAATGAGCGAGCTTTCCTGGAAGGCATTCTGGTTGAGCAGGAACCCGATCGGCTCCAGGATGACGAATGCGTAGAGCGGCCACTGCTGTGACGGCGGGCTGAATCCGCTGCCGACGGTCAGCGTTATCTCCTTGAGCAGAAATGCAGTGACACCGAACACGGCACCGCACGCGAACGCGGTCGCCAGCGGCAGGCCCTTCCGGGGGCTGAGACGCGCGACCGCGAAACTGACGGCGACTGCTGCCGCTATGCCGACTCCTAGCGGCAGCATGATCGTTGGCGACACGGTGGCCGTACCGGCCTGCGGACGGGCCGCGACCTGGAACATTGCCAGGCCACCGGCGCAGCATACGACGCCAACGGCCATCACCCGGTCAGGCCGCCGACGCCTCAGCGCAGCACTCATCACCGCCGCGAACAACAGGTCGCAGACAAGGATTGGCTGCACCAAGGACAGCGGCCCGAAGTGCAGCGCGACGGCCTGCATGGCAGAGGCGGCGATGTCGACCGTTATCCCGATCCGCCACAGCCGGCTGCCCACCAAGTCGACAAAGAGCCTGATGTCCATCGGCCGGCGTTGCGGCACGGTGTGCGTAGCGCGCTGTTCGATGACGTCGGACGCGCCGAAGGTGATAGAGGCCGCTACCGCTGCGATGACCGCGATCGTCTCGTTCACGGCAGGCTCACGGCTAGAAGCCCGGCGCGCAGCGCGCGCTGATCACGTCACAGCTAACCCCAACCTTCACTAGGCGCACCGGGCCACGCCTGCACGGTAATCCATTCGTCCAAGGTGCCCGCTAGGAAACGCCGCCAAAACCTGGCGCCGGCGGCGGAAGTCGAGGCGATCACGCACAAGTCCCCGGCCGGCTTGAAACCAGCGGAACGACCTGGGCTCGCTACGCATAACTCAACGACCTGTCCCCGAGCACTGGAGGATTCTGCGAAGAACTGGCATGTTGCGTCGGATCTCGCGCATTGCCCACTGATGGGGCGCAAAGCGACCTGTCAGACCTGGATTGGGTGCGGGACGGCGGAGCGCCGTCAGTGGCTTGAGGTCCGGGATCCTGCGTCGGTCGAGGTGCCTTGCTTGAGCGCAGGCCTGATCTTGCTTGACATACGCGTGCCTGGGCTTGTCCGCACCGGGCTCCAGCCTGATCAGGGTCAGATACAAGTGGTCCGTATTTGCACGGTCGTGACCGATCACGGGCAGGGACAGGTGACCGATGCGGTTGAAGGATCCGCGGATAGGGCTCCGCCCGGCGTTGTCGGCGCAGGCAGTTCAGGCGGTCTTCCCGCTGATCGACCGTGTGCGGTATTCATCGCCGGACCTGCAGTTTGCGACCAAGGCAATCGGCAGGCCGCGGCAGGTCAGCGTCCCGACCCGTCATGGCGCTGTGCGCGCTCTGGTCTACTGCCCGCCGGCCGGGGATGTGGCCGCCCAGGTCGCTGCCGGTCACAAGCCGCCAGTCCACTTGATCACTCACGGGGGCGCGTTCTTCATCCGCACGCCTGGGCAGGAGGACAATGTCGCCCGCTATCTGGCGTCGGAGGTCGGCTGCTACGTGGTCATCCCGGACTACGACACCGCCCCGAAGGTCCGGTTCCCGGTCTCAGAACAGCAGAACTTTGACGTGTTCCGGTGGATGCGCAACCACGGCGACAACTACGGCTGGGACGCGGGCCGGATGACGGTCGGCGGAGCGAGCGCGGGCGGCAAGTTCGCCCTGAACGTCGCCTTGCAGGCGATCGACGCCGGCGAGTACGTGCCGCTCGCGGTGAGCGTCGAGTACGGTGCCGCCGACCTGTCGATGCCGGACTCGCGGCGCACGTCGCCGAAACGGCGGCCGCTGGCAGGCCCGTGGATGCTCAGGCGCCCTAAGAACGTTCGCGGCACGTTGCTCATCCGCCGGCCGCGCGTCGCGCTGCCGCGTGGCTCCGCAGAATGGGTGCCGGCAGTGGAGTACGTGCCTGCATATGCGCCGACCGTCAGCCCCCGATGAGCCTGAAGGGCTGTCCGACAATCGCCTTCACGTCCGGGGCGAAGTCGGCAAGCATGATCCGCGCTAGCTCGAGGCGGCTCTCGTACGCTACCAGTTCACCAGTGGTCGATGACCAGTACCTGCCCGAGTAGCGCTTGCGGCCTCGGTACCAGCGGAACTCGCGCACCGGAAGACCGCCCGCGAGCTCATGAAGCACCACCCGGTCGAGAGTTGTATCTACAGCTTCGCCGTTGCTTGGCAGTCCCACTGATGATGAGACATGGGACAGGCCTTTTGAGACCCTACCCGGACGGTTAGATCGGCGCCATGTCGACGAAACGGCTGTAGTGACCCTGGAAGGCGACCGTCACAGTAGTCGTCGGACCATTCCTGTGCTTGGCCACGATCAGGTCCGCCTCACCAGCCCGCGGCGACTCCCGCTCGTAGGCGTCCTCGCGGTGGAGCAAGATCACGACGTCGGCGTCCTGCTCAATACTGCCCGATTCGCGCAGGTCCGCCAGCAGCGGCCGCTTGTCAGTTCGCATCTCCGGACCACGGTTGAGCTGGGCCAGCGCGACGACCGGCACGTTCAGTTCCTTCGCCAGCAGCTTCAGCGACCGGGACAGTTCGGAAACTTCCTGCTGGCGGTTCTCCACGCGCTTCGGTGAGCTCATCAGCTGCAAGTAGTCGACGACGACAAGCCTGAGGTCGTGGCGCTGCTTCAGGCGCCGGCACTTAGACCGGATCTCCATCATCGACATGTTCGGTGAGTCGTCGATATACAGCGGTGCGTCCACGACCTCGCTCATCCGCCGCGCCAGCCGCGTCCAGTCATCCTCTCCGAGCTGGCCAGTACGCATCGCCTGCAGCGAGACCCGCGCCTCCGCCGACAGCAAGCGCATGGTGATCTCGTTCCGGCTCATTTCCAGGCTGAACAAGACCGCCGTCAAGCCAGCCTGCACCGACGCAGCCCGCGCGATGTCCAGTGCCAGCGCCGACTTCCCCATGGCCGGGCGGGCTGCGATGACAATCATCTGCCCTGGGTGCAGGCCATTGGTGAGCGCGTCCAGGTCGGCGAAGCCGGTCGGTACACCGGCCAGCGTCGCGCCCCGGCTGCCGATCGCCTCGATTTCATCTAGCGCTCCTGGCATGATCTCAGCCAGCGGCAGGTAGTCCTCGCTCACCCGGCGGTCGGTGACGCCATACACCTCGGCCTCGGCCCGGTCGACGAGCTCGTCCGCGTCCCCGTCACCGGCGTAACCGAGTTGCACGATCCGGGTGCCTACCTCCACTAGCCGGCGCAGGATCGCCCGCTCCCGCACGATCCGCGCGTAGTAGCCCGCGTTAGCAGCGGTCGGCACGGACGCGATCAGCGTGTGCAGGTACGGCGCACCGCCCATCCGGCCGATGTCGCCGTTGCGAGTCAGCTCGGCTGCCACGGTCACGGCGTCGGCGGGCTCGCCGCGACCGTACAGGTCCAGGATGACGTCGTGGATGATCTGGTGGGCCGGCCGGTAGTAGTCGTGTGCCTTGATGACATCAAGAACGTCGGCGATCGCGTCCTTCGACAGCATCATGCCGCCCAGCACGCATTGCTCGGCGGCGACGTCGTGTGGCGGCGTCCGCTCGAACCCGTCGCCCCGAGGCACGATCTCCGCTACGCTCACCGGCGCCCCTCCCCTTTGCGGCCAGCCCGCCCGCTCCATTTGTCACGCCTTTGGGATCTCGCAACAGCTGTCAATTCCGCATCAGCCGCCACCAGTTCCCTAGCCTGTTCTATCGAACGCCTCGGACAGTCTTCAGCGTGTCGCACGAGCCGTCGAGCCGACGTGTGCACAGGCCTGTGGACAGGCTGTGCAGACACGCCGGAGGCGCTGTGCGCAGCCTGGGGATACGGTTGTGGAAACATCGGCGGAATGCCGTGAATTGCTGTCGCGGCCTGCGAGAACGTTCTGCCCAGGGTGTGCATTAAAGATTTTTTGACCCGGTAAGAAGGCCCCCGGCGGCGGTGAGTTATCCACACTAGGAATTTGACGTCCAACGTTAGCCCGGAGCTTCGCCGGGCCTGGCCGAGGCAGCCAGCAGATCCGCCGATTTGGCATGCGCGCTCGTCAGCGATCGACTATGGTTCGAGTATGTGTTCGAACGCTAGGCGCGAGTCGTCGGAGGCCGACACGGCTGCCGCGGTGGCCAAGGCGGTCGATACCCTGGCGGCCGCGATAACCGCGGGCGACGACGCGACCGGCCCGGAATTCGCCGCGCGACTGGCTAGCGCGTGGGCGATGATTGCTGCGGCCGATCCCGAGCTAGCCGCGCGGACAGCCCGGTACTCGCGTTCTTAACACCATTAACTACGGGAACGGGCACGTTTCGCCCCCGGTAGTCCGCAGCACGCAGCGAAAGGCCGGGGAAAGGAGACCGTCGTTCCCTCCCCGGCCCTGACGCTGCTGCGGTCAGCTCGCGGCGACCTCGATGTCCAGCTTGGCGCTGACTTCGGGGTGCAGCCGGACTGCGACCTGATGCGAGCCGATGGTCTTGATCGGGTTCTTGACCTCGATCTTGCGCTTGTCGAGCTCGGGACCGCCGGCGTTCCGCACCGCCGCGGCGATGTCCGCGGTGGAGATCGAGCCGAACAATCGCCCGCCGCTCCCGGCCCTGGTATGCAGCCGTACCCTGATGCCGCTCAGACGGCTGGCCGCCTCCCTGGCGTCATCCAGGCTGCGGATCTCCCGCGCCGCCCGGGCGCGCTTGATCATCTCGATCTGCTTCTCCGAGCCGCGGGTCCACGGCATGGCGAGGCTGCGCGGCACAAGGTAGTTGCGGCCGTAGCCGGCCTTTACCTCGACCACGTCGCCGGGCGCGCCCAGGCCGGTCACTTCCTGGGTCAGGATGAGCTTCATTGGCTTGCCGCTCATGGCTTCGGTGCCTCCCTCGGCCTAGCGAGCCGTGCTCGTGTAGGGCAGCAGCGCCATCTCGCGCGCGTTCTTGATCGCCGTGGCGACGTCGCGCTGGTGCTGCGTGCAGTTACCGGATACCCGACGCGCGCGGATCTTGCCGCGGTCGGAGATGAACTTCCGCAGCAGCCCGGTGTCCTTGTAGTCCACTCTGGTCACCTTTTCCTGGCAGAAAAGGCAGACCTTCTTCTTTGGCTTGCGGATCGGTGGCTTGGCCATCGTGGTGCTCCTTCGCTGTCCCGGCTAGCGGCCGGGAAGGTTGGCAGAGCCCCGCCTCGGGCGGGGATGGTCGGTTTCTTCTGTCTAACGGGTTGGCCGGGTCAGCTCATCAGAACGGGGGCTCGTCAGAGAAGCCGTTGTCGGCTGGGTCAGCTGCCCACGGGTCGTCGTTGGCGCGCCCGGCGCCCCCACCATACCCGCTCTGGCCGCTCTGGCCGCTCTGGCCTGACTGACCGCCGAAGCCCCCGCCGCTTGACCGGCTTGACCGGCTGACCTTGGCCGAAGCGTTCCGCAGCGACGGGCCGACCTCGTCGACCTCGATCTCGTAGACGGTGCGCTTCTCGCCTTCCCTGGTCTCGTAGGACCGCTGCTTCAGCCGGCCGGACACGATGACCCGCATGCCGCGCTGGAGGCTCTCCGCCACGTTCTCTGCGGCCTGCCGCCACACGTTGCAGGACAGGAAGAGTGATTCGCCATCTTTCCACTCATTTGTGTTCCTGTCCATGAATCTGGGCGTCGACGCTACCCGGAAGGTAGCGACCGCCTGGCCGGTCGGGGTGTACCGAAGCTCCGGATCGTTAACGAGGTTGCCGATGATCGTAATGTTGGTGTCGCCTGCTGCCATCGGGGGTTCTCCCGCTCGCTCGGGTCGGGTTAGGTCAAGCTTGTGCTGCCTGATCAGGTTTCTGATGCCAAGTGCGCTTATGCGGCCTTGACTGGACTTTTCGAGCTCAGTGCAGGTCAGGCCGCAAGATCTTGGTCCGCAGGACCGCCTCGTTCAGGTTCAGCTGGCGGTCGAGTTCCTTGACGGTGTCGGGCTCGGCCTTGAGCTCGATGACGGTGTAGATGCCCTCGGACTTCTTGTCGATCTCGTAGGCCAGCCGACGGCGGCCCCA
>Ga0335074_10017069_pt1 | contig 10228 bp, 12 predicted proteins | sample Lox_Sample_23_FD_206715 | JGI IMG/M metagenome (GOLD analysis project Ga0335074, IMG submission 206715) | Soil microbial communities from Loxahatchee National Wildlife Refuge, Florida, United States - Lox_Sample_2.3 | ecosystem: Environmental > Terrestrial > Soil > Wetlands | place: USA...
CCGAAGCACACGATGCTGGTGTATACCTGCACCGGCGAGGACAAGGGCCATCCCGCCCCGATGGATTTTCCCAAGGCGCCGTGGCTGTGGGGTCTTCGCGCCGCCGGCCTTCGTTTCGAGGACATTGACTACGTGTTCTGCACGCATCTGCACATCGACCATTGCGGCTGGAACACCGTACTGCGCAACGGCCGCTGGGTGCCAACGTTTCCGCGGGCGAAATACGTGTTCCACAAGAAGGAATACGCCGCCTGGGAAGAGGCGACGAAGCGCGGCGACAATCCGCCGGGCAATGTGTGGACGTACAATTGCCGGCCAATCGTGGACGCCGGTCAGGCCCTGCTGGTGGACGACGATTACACGCTGGACGACACAGTGTGGCTGACGCCCACGCCGGGTCATGCGCCGTGCCACTGCTGCGTCAACATCAAGTCGGGCGGCCAACGTGCGGTGGTCACCGGGGACTTGATGCACCACGCGCTACAGTGCCGGGAGCCCGGATGGTACACGATCTTCGACTGGGACGCGCAGCAGGGGGTGGAGTCGCGGCGCCGGTTCTTGCAGGACGTGGCCGGGACAGGGACCTTCGTACTCCCGATCCATTTCCCGCATCCGACGACGGGTCTGGTAGAGCCCGACGGCGACAGGTTCCATTACCGCTTCGTCCGCTAACAAGAAAACCTCTCCCGCGCTGCGCTATTCGCGCAGCGCGGGAGAGGCTTCATGCGATCCGAGCCCGCAGCGCGGCCGACAGGCGCTCGGCGACCATCACGATCGCGAACGTCACCACCAGCAGCAGCGATACCGTCCTGTACTGAAACAAATTCATCGCTGTCAGCAATTGGAACCCCAATCCGCCGGCCCCGACGAAGCCGAGTACCAGTGAAGACCGGATGTTCTCATCCAGCCGGTACAGCGCGATCCCCAGCAGCGACGGCAGTACGCTCGGCACCACGGCGTGGCTGAATACCTGCAAGCGGGAGGCGCCGCTCATGGTCAGCGCTTCGACCGCGCCCATGTCCATGTCCTCCACCACCTCGGAGAACATCCGGCCCAGCATGCCCACCGAATGCACCGACACCGCCAACGCGCCGGGGAACGGCCCCAACCCCACCGCCGTGACGAACAGCAGCGCCCACACCAGGTCCGGCACCGAGCGGCACAAGGCGATGACCGCGCGTGCGGCGACGTAGAACACGCGGGCCGGCGTGGTGTTGCGCGCCGCCAGCACCGCCAGCGGCAGCGCCATGATCACCGCGGCCGTCGTGCCGAACAATGCAATGTCCAGCGTTTCCAGGGCCGGTTCGAACGTATCGCTGATCTTGGAAAAATCCGGCGGAAAGGAACGGCGCAGGATGTCCGCCATGCCATGCGCGCCGGAGATCAGGTCCTGCGGCCGCGCCTGCACCACGATCGCCGCCTGGCCCAGCAGCACCAGGAACAGGAACACGCCAAGAAAAGGCAGAGCGCGGCTGGCCTGCGGCATGCGCCGTGTCGCGCGCACCTCGCTCGAAACGACAATCCGTTCGATACTGTTCACGCCGCACGCCCTTCGTACAAAGCAGAAATCAGTTGCGGCGTGACGGACGCCGCATGCTCCAAAAACACCATGCGTCCTTGCGACAGTCCCAGGATCCGGTCGGCGTAGCGGCGCGCCAGCTCCGGCTGATGCAGCACGCACACCACCGGCATCCCCTCATCGGAGGCCAGGCTGCGCAGCAGGCGCATGATGTCTTCCGCGGCTTCCGGATCCAGGCTGGCGACAGGTTCGTCGGCCAGCATCGCGCGCGGACGCTGCGCCAGGGCGCGGGCAACCGCGACACGCTGGGCCTGCCCGCCCGACAGTGTATCCGCGCGCTGCCGTGCCAATGACGCGAGACCCACCGCATCCAGGCATTGCTCGGCAAACGCGGCTTCCGACCACGGCAACCCCCCGGAGCGACGTTGCGATGCTGCGGTGCCGGCCCAACGTCCCGCACAGCACATTCGCCAACACGCTGCGCCGGCGCACCAGGTGCGCATGCTGGAAGATCATGCCCAGCGCCATCCGCGCCTCGGCCAGCCGCCGTCCGGTCAACCGGGTCAGTTCCGCGCCGGCGACGCGCACCATGCCCGCCGTCGGCCGCAGCAGCCCGGCGATGCATCGCAGCATGGTGGACTTGCCGCTGCCGTTATGGCCCAGCACCACGACCAGCTCGCCAGGTGCGATCGCGAGACTGGCGCCATTCAACGCCAGCCGGCCGGTGGGGTAACGCATGACGAGACCCTCTGCCTCGATCATGCCAGGTGCGAGTGTGGACATCAGTCGGTCATCTTGCTCAGGTCGAGGTGCAGCACCGACACAACATCGCGGATGCTGTCGTAGCTATGGTCATCCACCGCCGCCAACCCGGGGCTGCCGGCGCGGCCGAGATATTTCAGGTCCTTTGCCGGCAGGCTGCGCAGGTCCAATGTCCGAAGCACTTCCGTGAGTCGCGCTTTAAAAGCGGGCGGCAGGTCGCCGCGAACGGCGAAAGGGCCATTGGGAATTGGCGGCGACTTCCACAGCCTGACGAAATCCTGTGGCTTGTAGAGTCCCGCCAGCCTCGCACCCGCGATGGCCGTACTGTTCAGTTCGCCCACTGGCACCTTGTGATTGAGCAATGCCTCGAAGCTGGCGGTATGCGACCCGCTATAGAACGGCTGTATGTCTTTCTCTGGATCGATGCCCGCCTTGACCAGTGCATAGGCGGGAATCAGGTGGCCGGACGTGGACGCCGGATCGGCAAACGCGAACGGCTTCCCTTTGACCTGCTGCAGCGTGGTGATGCCGGAGCCGGGCCACGTGGTGATGGTGGCGAAGTAACTGCCCGGTTTGCCATCCGGTGCGGCGAAGGCGGCCACCGCTTCGGCACCGGCGACCTGGTGCGCCAGCACATAGCTGAACGCGCCGAATGCACCCACATCCACGCGATCCGCGCGCATCGCCTCGATCACGGCCGTGTAGTTGTTGCCGGTGTTCGTCACCACGTCGCAACCCAGCCGGGCAGAGATCAGCGTGCCGATGCGTGCGTAGATCGGCAGCAATTGCTCGGTATCCTCGCCCGGAACGACGCCGAGATGAACGGTGCCGCCGTTCGGGCAATCGGGGGCGGCCGCGCGCGCCGTCCCGGCGGCGCACAGGCCGGCCAGGATGGCGATCATGCACAAAAGCCGGTGCATCGGCGCGTCTCCGTGCCGTTTGCTGCCTCAGCTCAGCTTGTTCAGGTCGATGTTGAGCGTCTTCACCAGGTCACGGATGCCGTTATAGGCACCGTCCGTCTGCGGCACGAACCGCATGCCACTCAGGCCCATGATCTTGCGATCCGCCTCGGGCAGAGCAGATAGGTCGAGGTTCTGCAGCACCTTTATCAGCCGGGCCTTGAACGCAGGCGGAAGGTCGCCGCGCACCGTGATCGGGTCGGTCGGGATCGGGTTGGACTTCCACAGGAACACGAACACCCCGTCATGGTATTCGCCACGCTGCGTCGCCGATTCCAATTGCTCACTGTTCAGTTCGCCGGCATCGACCTTATGATTGTACAATGCCTCAAATGAGGAGGTATGGCTGCCAGCATAGATTGCGCGGATATCCTTGTCCGGGTCGAGGCCGGCCTTGCGCAGCCCATAGGCCGGGAAAAGATGGCCAGAGGTGGAAGCCGGGTCAGAGAAGGCAAAGGAATGGCCTTTGATTTCGGCCACAGTCTTAATCCCGGAGCCGGGATAGGTGACGATGCTGGCCCAGTAATTGTCCGGCTGGCCTTCCTTGTTGCCGAAGGCCGCGACCGCTTGCGCCTTCGCCACCTGGTGCGCCAGCACATAGCCGAGCGGCCCGAACTCGCCGATCTCCAGCTTGCCGTTGCGCATCGCCTCGATTTCGGCGTTGTAGTTCGTGGTGACGTACACCTGGACCTTGCAGCCGATCTTCTGGCTGATCAGGTCGCCGATATGGCCGTAGATCGGAACCAGTCGGGGGGCGGTGTCGTACGGCTCGACACCGAACCGGACTGTGCCGCCGTTCGGGCAATCCGCGGCATTGGCGGCATGCGCCCCAGGCGCTGCGGCGAGCCCAAGCAGGGCCGCGTAAAGCAATGCGGCAAATCGCGTCATATGGTTTTTCCCCCAGTCGCGGATGGTCGGTGTGGGGCTTCTAGGCGGGATCGCGGGTCCATTGGTGACGGACGGATGAAGGTTCGGGACCGCAACGGTCAAAAAGGCGGATGACAGAGCCCCTGGTACGTACCGCGACGCACTCTGTGCGCTGCGGTGTCCGGTCTGCTATGGGCAGGCAATGGAACGCTCTGCCCACAACCGTTTCGGATCGCTTGCCCAGGTGCGCGCCTGGTATGCCGAGGAGTTGCGCGCCACCAGCCCGGTGAATGCGGAAGCGGTGGTGCGGGCCTTCGCCACCGTGCCGCGCGAGCGGTTCCTCGGCCCCGGGCCGTGGCGCATTCGCAGCGGCGGTCATTTCGACGGCTACCGCTCAACGGCGGGCAGCGACCCGCGGCACGTTTACCACAACGTGCTGGTGGCGCTCGATGAAGCGCAGCAGATCAACAACGGCCAGCCCTCGCTATGGGCTTACATCTTTGACCAGCTCGACCTCGCACCGGGGGAGACCGTGCTGCATCTGGGCTGCGGCACCGGCTATTACAGCGCCATCCTGGCGGAACTGGTCGGCGTCACCGGCAGGGTGACGGCGTTGGACTACGACCTGGTGCGTGTGCATCAAGCGCGGAGTACACTGGCGCCCTGGCCGCAGGTGACGGTGGTGGAGGCCGACGGCGCCAGGTTCGAGCCGGGGCCGCAGGATGTGATCGTCGCCAGCGCCGGGGCGACGCATCCTTTGCCCATCTGGCTGGCGGCACTACGACCGGGCGGACGGCTGGCGATCCCGCTGACCGCCGCACAGCGCGGCGGTTTTATGCTGGGCGCCACGCGCCGGAACGAACCGGATCGCTTCGCAGCGAAATTCCTGTGCGAGGTCGGGTTCACACCATTCGTCGGCGCGCGGGATTCCGAAATCGAAACACGGCTCGCCGCGGCGATCGCCCGTGGCCACTCTGACCTTGTTTGCACGCTGCGCCTGGACCCGCACGTGCCGGACGGCAGTTGCTGGCTGCATGGCAAGGGGTTCTGCCTGTCGATGCGGCCGCTATGAGCCGCGCGGCCTGGCATCCCGAACGCCTCGCCGCGCGGCTGCCGTTCCTTCGTCGCCGTGCCTTGCTCACCGCCGCGACCCGCGCGTTCTTCACCGCCCGCGGCTATACCGAAGTGGAAACGCCCTACGCGGTGCCCGCTCCCGGCGAGGAAGTGCATCTGCGCGCGTTCCGCACCGAACGCGAACATCCCGACGGAGGCCGCGAGACCCTGTGGCTGCACACCAGCCCCGAGTTCGCCATGAAGAAGTTGCTGGCGGGTGGCGCCGGACCGATCTTCCAGCTTGCCCGCGTCTGGCGGAACGGCGAAGGCAGCGATTTGCACGCGGCGGAATTCACCATGCTGGAGTGGTACCGCCCGGGCGCCGACATGGACTCGCTGATTGCTGAAACCGAGGCGTATCTGCGCGCTATATTGCCGCCATCGGTGACCTGCCGCGGCGTCGTTACGGACCTCTCGTCCACCGAACGATTGACCGTTGCCGACGCGTTTGCGCGCTATGCCGGCGCGGACGTGCTGGCCACCGCCGGCGATGCGGCTGCGCTGGCCGCGGCTGCGGGTGCTGGTTTGCGTCCGGGTGAAACCTGGGAAGACCTGTTCTTTCGCCTGCTTCTGGAGCGGGTTGAGCCGCGGCTTGGTCGCGACCATCCGACCTTTCTGACGCACTGGCCGGCAGCGCAGGCTGCCCTGGCGCGCCGCGACCCTGCGGATCCGCGCGTGGCCGAACGGTTCGAATTGTTCGTGTGTGGGATCGAACTTGCCAACGCCTTCGTGGAGCTCACCGATCCGGCGGAACAGCGGACGCGCTTCGCCGAGGACCGCGCGCGGCGGCACGCAATAAGCGGGGCGGATTGGCCGTTGGATGAAGACTTCCTCGCTGCGCTGGCGCACGGCATGCCGCCCTGTGCCGGCATCGCACTGGGGTTCGATCGCCTGGCGATGATCGCTGCGAGTGTTGACCGGATCGATCAGGTGCGGTGGCTTTGAACCGGAGACGAACCGGTGATCCCTCTGTTCTTACGCGCCACACCATGCCGCCCCATGCGCTGCCTGGTCGCGGTTTGCGTGTTTGCACTGCTTGGCGCCTGCACCAGTGAGCTGGCGCAGCGGCAGGCGTTTCTCAACAAGTTCGTCGGCCACCCGGAGCAGGAATTGGTCGAGAAGCTGGGTGTGCCCAACCGGAGCTACACAACGGGTGGGGTAAAGTATCTCGCGTACGACGACCGCAGGGTGGCGCTGATTCCTCCCGTGCCACCTTACGGACCCGGTCCGTGGTGGTTCTACGGCTCGTATGGCGGCGGCGCGCCCCCACAGGCAGTCGAGTTGACATGCGAGGCGACATTTACCGTGGCCAATGGCGTGGTGAAGTCGTACACACTGCGGGGCAATGCGTGCGGGTGATCCGCGCGCAAGTTGACGATGGCGACGGAGCTCCGGCTCGATCGCTAACCCACCGCGCGCAAAGCGTCGCGTTTTGCCGCGACCGTCTGCCAGTCTTCATCAGCCTCGACAAAAAGATCCAGCGAACGGAGATCGGGCACGACACCAATCGTGGCGGCAAGTTCGGCGGCCTGTGCCCGACTCAGCGCATAGGGCTGAATTACTGTGAAGTCGGGAAGTAAGGCGACACTGCCTACGGCCGTCATGGCGGGCGCAGGCTGCGCAGGCCCGCCATCCACGACTATGCTGCTGGCAACAAGAAAAGTCGTGGATGGCCGGCCTGCGCCGGCCATGACGCGTATTGCAACTGTCGCCCTACGTGCCGACTGCCGAGTAATCTCCTGCGGAAAGCCAATATCGCAGGCGAATTGCTGCCATTCGGTAAATGCCGCTGGGACTTTCTGAATACGCAGCTCATGTTGCTGGAGATCGAGCGATCAAGCGCTCGCCGCGTGATATGCCGAATGCGCGCGTTCCGCTGCGTTCGGCATCTTCTCCACCGCGGCGAAATCTCCCCGCAGCGCCTTCAGCGCAGCACGCTCGCCCGCAATCTCCGCCGCAGTGCGAAGACCGAGCCGCCGCAATAGAGGCACCGGCGGACACCAGCCTTGCAACGCATGTTGCAACAGGAACGCGGCCGCCAGCGCCGGCATCGCCAGATAACGCCGATCGCGAGCGAGCCCCAGCACAGTCCCTGTCAGCGCCAGCGCTGCCGCATTCGTTTCCAGCACACGCTCGATATCCCACTCACGTTCGAGCCTGGCCAGCCGCTGCTCGATTTGCTCTGGATGATTGGCATAATAATGAATGCTTTCTTCGGTGCGCCGGCGGATTCGATGATTGATCACGGGATCGGTGTTCATTTCCACGCGGCGCGCGGTGGATGGCAGCACGGGCATCGGGCACCTCCTTGCGCACAGCCAAACCTTGCCGACGCGCGACGGTTGCGATGTCTCCCTGCTCACGATGCCGGGAGCCACCTCGTGCCCTCGCGTTGCGCCCGGACCCGCCATCCGCCTAATCTTACCCGCGAGTAGGGAGGGACCGAACCATGGACCTGCGCTTCACCCCGGAAGAATCCGCCTTCCGCGAGGAAGTCCGCGCCTTCATCCGCGACAACCTGCCCACCGACATCCGCGACCGCATGCGCCTGGGCCATGGCCCGCGCAAGGAAGACACCGTGCGCTGGCAACGCATCCTCAACAAAAAGGGATGGGCCGGGCTGTCCTGGCCGAAGGAATGGGGCGGCCCGGGGTGGACCGCGATCCAGAAGATGATCTTCCTGGAGGAGAACCAGGTCGCGCCGGCGCCGGAACTCTCCTCGTTCAACATCACCATGATCGGCCCGGTGCTGATCCAGTTCGGCACGGAAGAGCAGAAGAAGCGCTTTCTGCCACGGGCGGCGAATTTGGATGACTGGTGGTGCCAGGGGTTCTCGGAGCCGGGCGCGGGCTCGGACCTCGCATCGCTGAAGACCGCGGCCAAGCTGGACGGCGACCACTATGTGGTGAACGGCCAGAAGATTTGGACCTCCACCGCGCATCACGCCGACTGGTGCTTCGTGCTGGTGCGTACCAATCCGCAGGCCGCCAAACGCCAGGAAGGCATTTCCTTCCTGCTTGTTGATATGAAGACGCCGGGGATCACCGTACGGCCGATTATCTCGATCGACGGCAGCCACCACCTGAACGAAGTCTTCTTCGACGACGTGAAGGTGCCGGTGAACATGCGCGTCTATCACGAGAACAAGGGCTGGGACGTGGCCAAGTTCCTGCTGGGCAACGAACGCACCGGCATCGCGCGCCTGGGCAAATCGAAGGAACGGGTGAAGGCGGCGAAAGCGATGGCGGCGGAAGTCAACGCCAACGGCCGTCCGCTGATCGAGGACGCTGCGTTCCGCCAGCGCATTGCGCAGCTCGAAGTGGACATGCAGGCGCTGGAGATCACGCAGTACCGTGTGGTGTCGGCCTACGACAAGGCCAAGGGCAACGGGCGGCCGGATCCGCTGTCATCGGTGCTGAAGGTGAAGGGCACCGAATTGCTCCAGGCCACAACGGAACTGGCGATGGACGTCGCCGGACCGCTGTCGATGCCGGTGTGGGCCGAGGAACTCGCGGCGATGAACGAGCCGGATGACATGCTGGAAGCGGCGAGTGCCTCAACCGGCAGCTATCTGTTCTTGCGAGCGGCCTCGATCTACGGCGGCACCAACGAGATTCAAAAGAACATCCTGACCAAGGCAGTGTTGGGACTTTAACAAGAGAGATTCCCCCTCCCTTGCGGGAGGGGGCCAGGGGGGAGGGGGCAAGACGAGACTCTCGTTTCGCCCTCTCCCCGCAGCCCCTCCCGCAAGGGGAGGGGGAGTGGACGGGGGACACCAATGGATTTCGAACTCTCCGACGAGCAGAGGCTCTTGCAGGACTCGGTCTCGCGGCTGATCGCGGATCGCTACAGCTTCGAGCAACGCAAGGGGTACTTGAAGACGCCGGAAGGATTTTCCGCGGCACTCTGGTCCCAATACGCGGAGCTCGGCCTGCTCGGCCTGCCTTTCGCCGAGGAATACGGCGGGTTCGGCGGCGGCGCGCAGGAGATCATGCTGGTGATGCAGGCGTTCGGCCGCGCCCTGATCCTGGAGCCATATCTCGCCACCGTCGTGCTGGGCGGCGCGGCACTGCGCCACGGCGGTAGCGACGATCAGAAAGCGGCGGTCCTGCCGGCGATCGCGGAAGGCAACATGAAGCTGGCCTTTGCGCATGCGGAACGCCAGGCGCGTTACGACCTGACGGACGTCCTGACGACGGCCAGGCGTAGCGGCGGCGGCTGGGTCCTGGACGGGTCGAAATCGGTAGTGGTCCATGGCGAGGCCGCGGACAAGCTGGTGTTGAGCGCCCGCACGTCAGGCGACCGCTACGCTGAAGACGGCATCACTGTGTTCCTGGTGGACGCAACGGCGCCGGGCGTGGCGCGCCGAGGCTACGCCACGCGCGACGAGCAACGGGCGGCGGATATCGCCTTGTCGAATGTCGCGGTAAGCGACGCCGATGTGCTGGGCGAAGCCGGCCAGGGATTGGCGATCGTGCAGCGCGTGGTGGAGGCCGGCATTGCCGCCACCGCAGCCGAATGCATCGGTGCGATGGAAACGATGCACAGCATGACCCTGGAATACAGCAAGACGCGCGAGCAATTCGGCAAGCCGATCGGCAGTTACCAGGTGGTGCAGCACCGGCTGGCGGACATGTTCATGACCATGGAACAAGGCCGCAGCATGGCGATGCTTGCGACGGTGATGGTGGATCATCCGGACGCCGAGGAACGCGCGCGCAAGATCGCCATGGCGAAGGTCGGCGTCGGTCAGGCCGGGCGGTATGTATCCCAAAGCGCGATCCAGATGCATGGTGGCATCGGCATGACGGAGGAATACGCGGTCGGCCACTATTTCCGCCGCTGCATGGCAATCGAGCGGCTGTTCGGCGATCCTGCGTATTACTTGCAGAAGCTGGCCGCCTGACCTCTCCCGGCGCGCGCTATTCGCGCGCGCCGGGAGAGGTCGAGACGCGAGGCGTCGAGGGTGAGGGTGATCGAGTCGGTTCGCAATTGGAGTCTATCGACC
>Ga0335074_10017070_pt1 | contig 10227 bp, 4 predicted proteins | sample Lox_Sample_23_FD_206715 | JGI IMG/M metagenome (GOLD analysis project Ga0335074, IMG submission 206715) | Soil microbial communities from Loxahatchee National Wildlife Refuge, Florida, United States - Lox_Sample_2.3 | ecosystem: Environmental > Terrestrial > Soil > Wetlands | place: USA: Florida...
GAACGGTGGGGTTAATCGGGCCTCCTGGAATGGAAGCCGTCAAGCGCCGAAGTTTGTTGAAGAACTCATCTTCAGAAGGTGTTTCGAGAGCGAGACGGATCTGCTCGAGCAAAGCCGGCAGATAGAAGCTGCCTTTTGATATGCGGCGCCACTGGGCCCGCGGGAAAAAACGAACGCGTTCGACGTCTGCTGTCGTGAGGTCTACGGCGTACCATTTCGTATCCAAAGGCAGTTCTCGCCACATTTTTCCACGACGTAAGAACAGGAGGGCCCGCCGCAATTCGTTCTCGCGAACGTTGCCTATATCGGGACGCGTCACGAGGTGTTCGAAGTCGGAACGGTACTCGTCGAATTCGGGGTAATGAAACTCATTGCGCAGGAATTCGGCGATAACCTCTTCCTCCGACAGCGGCCGCAATGCTCGTAAAGGGGAGAAGGCTTGCGCCGTCTGGCCAGTGAAGCGCTCACTCAGCAGCGGAATCACCAAAACCACGAGCAGCGCAATCATCAGCACGAGCTGCACCACGATGACCCGTTGTAGCGTCTGATGAAAGGCGCAAATGCCGATGATGAATATGCCGCTGAAGGCCAATTGAACCCAGCTGGTATTGGCGATCTTTCGCGACATCTCGTAGGTGATGATTACGGAACTCAGGGAATACACCCCGGCTGTGATGGCGTAAAGAATCAGAAGGCCGGGAAGAAAGTGAGCTCGCGCCGGAGCAAAGTGGGCTCCGAAGATGGTTCGCCACAGAAAGCTGGGAACAAGATAAAGTCCCAAAATCAAGATGGCCAGAATGACGAAGACGAGGGCCAGAGACATGAACAGCACAGTCCGACCTTCCCGTTCATTCGCGTTTTTACTCGCAGATACAGGAAACATGGTGTTCACCACAGACCAGGCACACATGTTGACCAGACGGCCGACGAGAGCTACAGCGGCGTACAGACCCGCGTCGTCGGCTGGGAAGAAGTGGTTGACCAGAACGATATCGAAGTTATTGATAATGGTCTGGCCGGAGAAAAAGACGATGGCTTGTACCCCTTCACGAAAGGAATTGGCGATGTCGGCAAAGCTGAAGCGCGTGATTCCGGGACTTGGTTCGGCGAAGAAATACGCCAGTATCACTGCCAACACACTCGCTAGAACAGCACCGCGAACACCCATTCCCAGAGCAATCAGCAGGAAGACACCAAGAACACGCACTGCGCCCTCGAGCAGAAAATTAAGAGCGAGCGGAGCGAATGCCTGGATCCCCTGAATGTAGCCGCGGCGGACACCGAGCGGAATGTAGAAGGCCGTTCCGAGAGCCAGGAGTTTGACCAGATTAACGTCGCCGAGATTAAGGTAGCGGCTAAGAGGCCCCTCGAACGCGATCAGAACAATGCCGAGGACGATACCCGTCAACCAAGCACGCTGATGGAGGCTGGCGAATATGGAACGCGCATCCTCCTCCGAGGTGCGGCGGGCCACATATTTCGCGCAAACCACCTGAAACGAAAGCGTAATCGCCGACATCAGCATCAGCATGGTGTAAACGGCGGTGGCATGGGCAAAGCCGGCGGGACCCAGCAGTCGGGCGGTGGCTACGTTGTAAATGAGATTGGTTAGACCCACCAGACCGGACCCGGCCAGCAATGTCAGGCTTCCGCCCACCAGCGAACGCATGGTTTTGGCGCTCGCCGCCTGCTTCGGAGTGACTTCCTGTTTCGAGGATTGGGCGGTGAAAGACTTCATAGGTAGTTCAGCCGGCAGCACTCGTGAGAGCTTGATCGACCGCAAGCGTCATCAGAACAAAGTAAAGTGCACGACCGGCAGGAATGTCGTATGGCTGGATCCAGGAAAGTCATAAAACGATTGCTGCTCGAACCCGAAAGAAAACCGCATTGGATACGAGACAGGAATCTCACTGTCGCTGTCCTTCATGGAACCATGCATCGGTCGAACATATTGGACGAGAAACTGGCTCTGGGTGTTGTCATAGGTGTGATATCCCTGCCCACGCGAGAGGATAAAGGAGCCCTGCGCGCTCCAGTGCCGGGTGATACGCATGTCGAAACGGGCGCCCGGCAGCAAGGCCTCGGCGATGGCGTAGCGAGTCTGGTAGACCTCCCACGATCTCAAAGATTCGGCAAGCAGAGCGGCCGTGATGCGGTCGCTGAATTTGTGCTGAAGGCCGGCATAGGAAGACGTGGTGAAATACTCGATGATCGAGGGCCGATATAAAACATCCCTTGCTGTGTATCCCGCAATCAAGGAAGTACTTCCCCATGGACGTCCAACTGTAAATTCAAGATTGGCGAAGGCATCGCGTGAATGGAGATTCTGATCGGTGAACGGGCCAGCCTCGCGGACTGCGCTGCCGTGAACCGAGACCCAATTGAAGAACGAATTGGTAGAGAGATACAGAAATTGGCGGAATAGGTTTTGACTCATGAACTGCGGAGACACCTTATCGCGCCGGATCGTGTATTGCAGGCCACCGTCGAAAGAGATCGAGTTGGATCCGAATCGCAACACAGGATTAATGCCCCCGTTGAAGAAGGTGTCGTAGGTGTTGCGATCCTCGACAATGTTGATGCTGGGGAACAGAAACCGGCCGACTGTAAGACTCTCGCCGGCAAATCCTGTAATGGCGGGCAATCCTGGAATGTTCAGCCGGTAATGCGATTCGACCAGGCTCTCATAAGAGTGGCGCGGTGGCGGCAACAGGGCAGGATTGGTGACGTTGAGAATCCTGGCGTCGAGTGCGTAAACATTCAGATCTTCCAGCGCCGGGGTGAACAAAGCATCCGGAACCACGCTAATTTTGTCGGTGATTGGGCGGCCGACTTCGTCAGCGGCCTCAAACTGCGCGGTTTCCGCCGTCAGTGCATTGTTCTGCCCGGCAACGCTGCTGGCCTGCGCGAAAGAAGTTAACGCATGAACGGGGTCCTGCCGCTGCCGGTACACGTTAGCCGCCGCCATCTGATACTCGTAATCATTGCGAAATTCAGTTGCCGGCCCAAGACTTGCCAGCGCCTTCTCCGCTCTCTGGGTCCTGCCTTCGGCCAGATAGGTATTGGTCAGCCCAAGCCCGCTCGAACGTGGATCGGCGCCGGCGAGTTGGGCTTTGTCGAAATAGGTCTCCGCGAGATCGAAATCATGCAGTCCGAGAAACACATTTGCGGCACTGAGAAGGTCCTCAGAGGTTACCGGTCCTGAGACAGCACGCGCTTCAGAAAATCCCAAGGCAACCTCTCGGCGAGCTTCGTCTCCGTGCCCTTCCTCCGCAAAAATGTGTGCCAGTGCCAGACGCACATCGAGCCGGTCTCCATTGGGGACATCAAGAGCACGGCTAAAACGCTGCATGGCGGCGCTACGTTCACCCAACGTGAGAAGGGCATCTCCAGTAGCCAGGAGAATCTTGACCTGATCCCCGCCATATTTTTCGGCCGACTCGATATCGCGACGTGTCGCCTCCCGGTCGTTTTCCTTAGCATGTACTTGAGCCCGCAGAGCATAAACTTCGGCATCTCTGGGGTCGAGATTTTCGGCAACCTGCAAAGCCTCTAGCGAGCGGGTGTAACTGCCGGTCTGGAAGAGAGCATCGGCGTAAGCCAGTTGCGTGGGAAGGTCATGAGGTTCTTCGCTTAGCGCCGCGCGATATTCCGGCAGCGCGTGCTCAAAATCCCGCTCCTGGCGAAATGCCTCCGCGCGCCCCAGATGCCAGGCATGGCTCTTGCCGAGTCGTTTGGCCGCCAGATCGAGCTGAAGTAATGCAGGCTTGGGGTGGTGACGCTGAAGATCGGCATAGGCCAGACCAAGGTGCGCCTCGCCATAATCAGGCTTCAGTTCAATTGCAGTTTCAAAATCGCGAACTGCGCTTGCAGGCTCGCGCAGGTCATCGTAAACGAAACCTCGATTGACATAGCCCGTCGCCATTTCCGGATCGCTTTTCAGCGCGCGGGTGAAATCGTCCACCGCCTGGTGCAAATTGTGGTCTCGAACGCTCAAATAGCCGGCGATCAGGGCAAGGTCCTTGTCATCATGGAAGCGAGAATCATATTTTTCGACCAGCGTTTTTGTTTCGTCGTAGCGGCCCAGGTTATAGAGGTCATACGCGAGATAGACCACTCCCTCATGGTCGTTCGGGAGCTTTTCAAGAACCTTGAATCCCAAACTCGCAGAAGCTGCGTAGTCGCCCTTCAGAGTGAGATAGCGTTCTTTTTCGCGCTCCACCTGCGGCGCATCGGCCATCGGCCCATGTGCGCGATCAATCCACCTCTTTGCCAGTTCGAAATTATGGTCCTCCAATGCAGCGTTCGTGCCGCCAGCCACTATGAGTGGGTTTCCGCGCCCCCGCTCATACGCCTTCTGGTACTCGGCTTCCGCCCGATGGTATTTGTGCTCGGATGTGTACAAGTCACCGAGTGCCAGATACGGACCGTAGTCGCCGGGATGCGATTGGATTGCTTTCTGGAAGAAACCTTCCGCTGCTTTGTTGTCACCCTGGTCGCGCGCCAGATAGCCCAGAGAAGAAAGCGCAGTGCGGTTCTGCCCATCTAAATCGAGAACCTTGTTGAACGTCGCGCGAGCCGCATCTTTCTGACCCATCTTCCATTGAAGACTGCCGTAATTCAGCAACGAGTTGATGTTCGTTGGAGCAAGCGCGAGCGCCTGCTGCAAATCTTTGTTCGCCGCTTCCGTGTTTCCCGATGCGGCTTCCATGGCGGCTCGCAGACGAAGGAATTCGGATTGTGCCGCAGGTTGCACTTGAAGGCCTTGAAGCTGGTTCCATGCCGCATCGAGTTGTTGCTTGGCATCGTTCTGTTTATCCAGTTGAACATCGAGCTCGTAAATGTTGAGGCGCAGTTCGACGGGATACAGCGGTCCTTCGGGCACTTCGGACGGCAGTTTGTTCAGGGCTTCGCGATATTCAGCGTCGGCGTCAGTGGGTCGATCTTCGCCTTCCGCCACTTGCCCGAGAATGGCGTGAAGGCGGTAATTGTTCGCGTCGATCTGCCGGGCATCATCCAGAAACGGCCGGGCCTGGTCGAATTGGCCGAGATTCACTAAGGCCTGCGCTGCGCTGAGATCCAGCCCAATGTTGCCCTTTGAAGACTTCGCAATTCGTGAATAGAGTTCTGCCGCTTCTCGCTGCTTGCCCGCTAGCTGATATGTGTAGGCGAGGTCTGCCTGCACATCCGTGGACTTCGTTGGGATCGCCTGCAGGCTGGCGATCGCTTGCGGGTAATTGCCTTGATCGCGATACTCATCGGCGACAGCACGCAGGACTTCCGGATCTTTCGGTGCACGCGCCTTCGCACGGTTCAGATAAAATGAGGCTTCTTGTGCGTTGTTCAATCGCGAGTAAGCGTGCGAAAGCAACAAATCGGTGTGCGGTGAACCCTGTAAAGCATCAGATCGGTTGAGCAGATCGATGGCGCGATTGGGATCGGTGTTGAGAATCAGTTCACCGGCAAGTTCCAGGCTGTTCGCATCCTTGGGATTGGCGGCAATGACGCGCTGCAGGAGCTGCTCGGCATCATTGACGCGGCCCATCTTGGCGTAGGTTTGCGCCAGTCCCGCGAGTCCGTGAACCGAGGCCGGCTGAATCCGCAGGCCGCGATTGTACGCGTCAAGCGAACGCTGGTATTCGCTGTGGAGCCGGGCAGCATATCCCAGCAAGAACCACATGTCCGGATTTTGCGGCGCCGCGTTGGCGGCGTGTTCGGCAAAGTTGACGGCTGATGCATAATCGCCGCGATTGATTGCATCTTGAGCGGCGCGCGCTTGCCGAGAAACCTCGATGCTGGCGCCCCATCCGAACTGTGGCGTACTTTGCGTCTTGGACTGGGGTTCGCCCTGCTTTTGATTCTGGGAACTCGAGTTGTTCTCAGGATGAAGGTCGTACGTCTGGCTCCACGCGCCATGGGCTAGCAGAACAATTAAAAAGCTCGTGAGCGGAAATCGGCTTTTCACGTATTCACCAATCAGCAAGAGTTTTCCCGGAACCTCCCGTTACGGGTATTTGCGGCCTTGTGAGATGCCCATGGGACGGCTAGGGCTGCCTCGTCACAGGACAGAGAAGCCCAGGAGTGCACAAGAATGCACGTAAACCCCCGTGCCGGTTTTTGAATCCAAGCTGCGTTTGCCAAAAAGGCATGCAGCAATCAATGGTTAACCGTAGCGAAGGTTATTCGCGTCCAATTCCGCTCTTGGCCGTGGTCCTGGTTGCGCTGGCGGTGCACGGCCCGCTGCTGTTCATGCAGCTGCCGCTGGGCTCGTTCGATACCAATTTCCACATTTTTTTCGCATCGCACTACGCTCATCACTGGTTCAATCCCTGGAATCAGAAGTGGTTCGCCGGGTTTTCGCAAACCACCTACCCCCCGCTCACCCACCAATGGATCGCGCTGCTCTCTAACGTGGTGGGCCTCAACATGGGATACATGCTGGTGCAGTTGATCTTCGTGTTGCTTCTGGCCGTGGGGGTATATCGCTTTGCTCGCATCTGGGTGGACGAGACTGCTTCAAGCTATGCTGCTCTGGGCAGCGTGTTTCTGGGAGCCCTTGCATTCCTCGTATATCAAGCGGGGCAACTGGCGACGGTGGCTTCCGCGGCGCTCTATCTGAACGCCTTGCCTTATTTCTATGAGTGGATGGTTGGAGCATCGTGGACTTCTTTTGTGAAAGGGGTCGCGATTGGGTGGGCAGCAGCGGCCGCGCACCATGTCACGCTGATTTTCGGCGTCGTCTTTTTCGCCGCGCCTGTAGTGTGGGTGGCCTGTATCGACGCTCGGGATGAGCACGTCCCAGCTTCGATCCGGGGCACTTTATTTCGCGCCCTGGCCTTTGCGGTTGTCGTTGCGATTGGCGTCGCAGTTATCCTGCTGCCCTACTGGCTGCAACTCATTCAACATCCGATCCACCAGATTCCGATCCCGCACGACAGCCGCGCGAATTACCTGCTGCACTGGATCACGGGAGTGAATTACTTCGTGATTCCGTACGGAGCGCTGATCTTCGCGTTGCCATTCATTTTCCTTCGCGGATCAGAGAATCCCCGGCTTCGACCGCTGCTGCTGGGTTTCTGGTTGACGTTTATTTTCGGCCTCGGCGGCACAACCCCATTGCCGAAGTTTCTGCTCAGGCGCGCTTTCGACATTCTGACTTTCGAGCGGTTCGCGTTCTGGGCAACCCTGATGGCGATGCCCATCGTGGGGTTGCTCGCGGTTCAACTGCTGCGGCGATTTGGAAATCGGGCTGCTACTGCTCTGTCTTTAGCTTGCGTTGCAACGCTCGGAGCTGCGCTCTGGTGGCTGCGGGCGAATCCCTATCGGCCGATCGCGATTGTCAACGTCGACCCTGTTGTTGCCTTTTTGAATCGTGATGGACATGATGCTTATCGTTATCTGACTTTGGGCTTCGGCAGCGACTTGGCAAAAGTCGCCACCTACACCGACGCCAGCAGCGTGGATGGCGATTACAACTCGGCTCGATTGCTGCCGGAGATGACGCATTACGGCTCGGCGCAGCTCACGAACTCAAAGTTTTACGGAACCGCGGGCATGTCGGCACTCCGCGCCATGCTGGAGCACGCCGACCGTTACGGATTGAAGTTCATCTTTGTTCACGATGCGTATTACGAGCCGCTGCTGACTTTTGTGGGTTGGCGCAAGATTGAAACTTTCGATCAGGGCGCGGTTACAGCGTGGTCGAAAGATGATGTGCCCCCTGCGCATACCATTCAATCGGACGCGGTGCCGCCGGTGTGGCAGGGAATCATGTGGGGTACGTTGCCGATTGGGGCAAGTCTCCTGGCGCTGTTTCTCGTAATTTTTCTTCCCGAGGAGAGGCGGGTTCCGTTGGAAATGCCTGCCCAGTCACCGCGGACTGAAAAACAATACGTTGCTTGATCGCGGCCAAACGACGGGGATTTTCTCATGAAATGGGCGCTGTCCATCATCTTGGCAGTTGTGACCGTCATCCTGATCGGTATCGCCATCGTCCATCCGGCAAGCGCGAGTGGGACGGTTGGCATTGCGTCGGGATCTGCCCTTCCCGGCTTTGCGGAAAAACCCGATACTCCCGAGCATGCCCTTACCATCATGTTGAATGACGTGCGGCGACATGACTGGGGTGCTGCTTATTCTCTCGTCTCGAGAACCACAGGCGTGGACGAGCAGGCGATGGCGGCGGAGTGGACCGGTTCCGATGGCAGCTTGCGCACGTTTTCGAGCCTTGAGAGCTTCAATTTGTGGCCACTGCATGAAACCGATAACGATGGACAAATTCGTGCGCGGCTGACCTGGACGACCCCCGTGGGACCGGTAGAAGATGTCCGCGATTTTCACCTTGGCCGAACCGGCGATATGTGGAATGTGATTTTGCCGAGGCCCGAGCAGACAACTGTTCCCGCTCAGATTATTCCCGTGACATATTTGCGCTGGGATCTTGTGAACGGAAACGCTCAGGATCAATGGGGCTCACATAACGTGGATGCGCCACGCGTTCGCATCATCTCGATGAACGCGGTCGATGACGCAACCGGCGCCGTCGTCATGGGAGAGGTGGAGAACGACGATACGATTCCGGCGTTTGTGAACGTCAACGCGACTCTAGTGAATGCGGCGGGAAACTCCATCGACCAGGAAAACAGCTTCGACAAGATCGCGCACATCCTCTTGCCGAAGGAAGTTTCGCCCTACCGCATTGATTTCCCCGGAATCGATCTGTCAAAAGTGAAGAACGTCCGCATGGATGTAAAAGCGGCACTGGTGCCGGCCTCGGCTGATCCTGTGATCGGAGTGATGGAGCAGAAGATGCAGCAGGATATGCAGGGCAACTCAGTGCTGGAAGGGAAGTTGCTCAATCAGAGCGGCCAGACGGTGAATATCCCGCATGTGATTGCAAGTTTTTACGACAGCAACGGACGAGTGATTTGGGTATCTGACGGCTACGTCGATCATGCCCTGCTTCCACAGGAATCGCAGCCGTTCGCAGTGCAGGTTCCGCGCAACGTCGCGGCGAATGTACGGAGCTTTCATGTCGTGGTCAATCAATACAGCCTCCACAAATCGTAGGCGCACCAGAAAGACGAGATGCGCCGGATTGGTCGGGGCAGGGATAGCCGTTTTTTTTTGGCTCGCGGCCTTCTCAGCGGCCTTCTCAGAAGCGCAGGAGATCCGCATGCCCAATTTCGTTCCGGCTGGCTCGCAACCAACTATTTCGGCCAGTGGCAGCGGGACGGGGACCTTGTACCTGGTGGGCCCGGGCGTTTCTACCAAGTTCCAAATCAATCTCGGAGAAGATTTTCCCGTACCTTCTGAGGATCTGAAGTTCTCAGGTCAGTATCTCGTGGTGGTGTGTTCCGACAGCTGCCGCAACTCCTGGTTCACCGTCACTCCCGCCGAGCCGGAACGACTCAGTTTCCTGGCGCATCCCTCACGTGTTCCGGTGGGTCAACCGGATGCGGTGAGTGGAGTAGCGTTGCCATTCGATCGTTTTGGCAATCTGGTTCTCGCGACAAAGGACGTCGACTTCCAGGCAAGCGGAATAAAAGAGTCTCTCTTCTCACATGCGATTCCCACACGTGATGGTGTGGCCTGGTTTCGTACTTCTTCGGGGAAAGCAGCGGGCGTAATTCACATCGACGCTTCCGTCAACGGAATTAGGGCGACAAGGGTCCTTCAACAGGTAGCCTCGGAGCCCTGCAACTTGCGCATTACGGGCGACCGCACCGCAAAAGGAATCGATGTCGCGACGACGCCGGTGCGGGATTGCGCGGGAAATCCAGTTTCCGATGGAACAATCGTTACCTTCACCGCAACTGGCGCAGCCGGAAAGAGCACAGTCGACGCGCCGGTGAAAGGAGATGTGGCACGCGCACGCCTCATCGATCCAGGACCGGTTGTGGTTTCGGCGGCTTCGGGTGTCATCGTAGGCAACGAACTACGAATCGGAGCACAACCATGAATGGCTCTGTGCGAACGCTGGTAATCCGGACAATAACAGCTGTCATTCTCTCGCTTATGCTGAACAGCGGAGCGTCTGCTGCCGGGCCTTCTATCGACGTCGAACTGGATACGAGCAAAGCCGTTCCGCGCAGTGTCGAGGATCAAACGAAACAGCGCATCACCGCCGACTATCGTTTTGCGTGGATGAATCTGGCCGCTGCCGTGGACGAGAACAGCACAGCCCCTGTTCAGAGCCTATTCGTGGGCGCGGCCAAAAAGTGGATT
>Ga0335074_10017071_pt1 | contig 10227 bp, 12 predicted proteins | sample Lox_Sample_23_FD_206715 | JGI IMG/M metagenome (GOLD analysis project Ga0335074, IMG submission 206715) | Soil microbial communities from Loxahatchee National Wildlife Refuge, Florida, United States - Lox_Sample_2.3 | ecosystem: Environmental > Terrestrial > Soil > Wetlands | place: USA...
CCAGAAACGATGCCGCCATCACCGCCGAGGCCGCGCTGGACGGCATCTGCGTGCTGCGCACCAACCTGTCGGCCGAGCAGTCCGATGCGGCGGCAACGGTGCGGTCCTACAAGAGTTTGGCCCATGTCGAGCACGCCTTTCGATCGATGAAGACGGTCGATCTCGAGTTGCGCCCGGTGTTCCACTGGACCGCGCCACGGGTGCGCGGGCACGTGCTGATTTGCATGCTGGCCTACTACGTGGAATGGCACATGCGCCAGCGGCTGGCACCGATGCTGTTCGATGAACATGATCCACCGGCACGCGAGGCACAGCGCAGTTCGCCCGTGCAGAAGGCCAAGCCCTCGCCGGCCACACAGCGCAAAGCTGCCAGCAAACGCACCGATCCCATCGCCGGCGAGCAACTGCCGGTGCACAGTTTCCATACCCTGCTCGACGATCTCGCCACGCTGACGCGCAATGTCGTCCGCATCGGCCGCATCGGCCGCAATCGACTCACTGCAATCCTCGCCACCCCGACCAAGGTTCAGCGCCGGGCATTCGAGCTGCTCGGCGTGGCGATCGCCGCGTAGCCAGGTAGCCAGATCCAAAAGCCGGCTATATCAGTGACTTGTGCTTAAAAGCAGGCAAAGTTCGGGTTAACCGACCGCCGGCAACCGAGCGACAGGCTGCCGAGCCGGTGTAATGCGGATACCCGGTCGCCGCGCTTTCACCTGCGCAGGATGATGTAACGGCGCGTATTGAAGATCAGCGCTGCGATGGAGCAGCACCCGAACGCACAGACGAGGTTGATGATCCGGCCGTCGCTGTGCATCGCGGCGCACATGATGAGCCCGGTGCAGGCGAGCATGATCGCCGCGGCCGGGAACCATGCGAGCCTGGCGAACGGCAGCATCATCAGCCGCAGGCCTGGCATACGAGCTTCATGAAGATTGCCATGTCACCCGCCCGGCTTGAGCCAGAGAGCCGGTGCGCAGACGCGCGAGCTATCCTTCTGCCAACAGATGGCGAGCGGCCCGCGACCGGCTTCGGCAGTGCCGATAGCATAACCCAAGGCGCCGCCGATCGCGCCCGCAAGCATCAACGCAGCAGCGAGAATGATCGAGTTCCTGCGGTCGATGTTGCCCCCCGATGCGGAATGCAATGGTTTTGCCGGCGCGTTCCACCGCGGCGACGACCTGTTCGTCCAAAGACTTGGACCCGAGCTTTTCCAGCCGATCGATCGCCTCCGCCATGGCGCGGCCGAGATCCACTGACGCACGCAGCACCGGCGCCAGGGGGTCGTCCGCAAGCACCGCTGCCGACCGCATCTCAACCTCAAGCCTGTCGGCCGCCTCGGCGGTGCTGTCACCCATCACGGCAGCCACGATGCAATCGGCGCGAAACTCCGCTCCATATCGTGGAGCCACATCAGCACGCGCTGCGCGTTCGTCAGCCCGATCTGGCTCCCTTGCGCCTCCGTGAAGCGGAGCCGCTTGTCGTCGAGCAGCGTCATGCAGGCGAGGCGGGGCATGCGCACGAGTTGCGCGCCGCGCGCGACGGCCGCCTGAAGCGCCGGATCGTTCTCATGCTTGGCCCAGGCGGTATCGAGGGAGACGCCCGCCGGAACGACGCCGGCGTTGAAGACGATCGCCGTCTTCTCCGGCGCCAGCAGCCCGTTGCGTTCGCTCTCGTGTAAGTAAGCAAGGTCATCGCTATCCGCGCCGATGAAGTGCAGCACCTCGGGGGTGATGCCGTTCCGTTCCAGGAACTCCGCCAGACCGAGTTCTATGGCGGCATGCTTCAGGAGCTGATCGCCGCCGCCGAGATCGACAATCAGCGACTGCCGTTCACTGATCGCCTTTTCCAAGAGCCCATCCAGCCAGGGGCGCATATCGTCGTCCACCGCGCTCGGCGGACTCATCACCAGCTCGCCGAAGAACGCCGCGAGCGTCTGGTTGGTGCGATCAGCGTCGGCGACGATGATCTGCCGCCCCTGGTTAAGGGCGCGATCGATCATCCAGCGGTAGGCTACCGTCTTCCCCCGGCCGCCTCGCCCGACAGCTAAGACCGCACGCGGGGTGTCGGCAGCACCCGCGGTCGGTGCGCGTTCGAGCTCAGTCACTGCATCATCACGTCTGGCCATCGTCTTTCCTCTCGGCTTGGCGGGGGTTGATCGGCTCGGGGATGCGAACCTTCCCTTCGTTCAGGCTCGCCCGGAACGCGCGGAGCCGTTCCTCGGCGGTCGCTCCCGCTGCCGGGGCGCCAGTACCAGAGACGGCAGGTGCGGGACCGGGACCGGCAGCTTGGCTGCCAGCAGGCGGCCAGGGAGCGGGGGACGTTGGGGAGGGCAGGGGGATGGTCGCCACAATCGGCGGCGCGGCGACAGGCGGATTGCGCTTCGCGTCGGCCTTGGCTTGGGCGACAGCTTGTCGGACCCGGTACCAGGTCAGCCGTGCAATCGCAGCAGAGGGCGCCTTGCCGGTTCGATCCGTCAGCCCTTCGTCGTGGAATATCTGCGCGAGCTGCTGCCAGTTCGGCGCATTGGCGGCGAACTCCGCCACCAGGTCGTCGTGATGCGCGCGCATCCAAAGAAAAAGCGACGAGTGGCCGCGCCGGTTTGACCGGAGTGCCTCTCGCACCTGGCCGAGGATATCTCTTTTCCGGGTCGGAGTCGTATCATTTGCCGTATCAATAGGCGTATCAGCGCGCATCGTGTTCGTATCATCACCCGTATCAATATCGCAGCAGTAGGTCTTCGACAGACCAAGGCATTCGTGAATGCAGGTTGCGGGTGAGGGGCCTCATGGCCGACGCCCCTTACGCCGGCGCTGTGCCGGCTCGGCTGGCTGTTCATCGGCCCTGGCCCGCATACGCTCGGCCCGGTCCTGCGCGGCCTGTGCGCGCTCTTGAGCGCCTTCCCGATCGGTCTGCCGGGCGAGATTCACCCACCGGGAGTCGGTTTCGGTCTTCTGCGTATCCCTCATGACGCTCTCCTCATTCGGGGCTTGCGCGGCGTAGCCATATTCCTGGCTGCGGGCGAGCCGGGCCAGTGCTTCTGAGATTGGCGGTGCGACTCCGAAGTCTATGTCGGCGACCCAGGCACGTCGTCGGCGAACTTGTGCCATTTGTTGGTGCGGCGGGCGCGCAGGGTTGCGATGTCGAAGTCGGTTGCTCCGGTGGCCATGCAGTCTGGTTCTCCTCAGCGGCGGATCCGGTTCGCCCGATGTGGTGGCCGGAGCGGATCAGATGGGGGCGCCCGGCCGGATCAGTGCGTCTGGGCAGTTGGCGATGATCCACATAGCCGACCTGTGCCGGAACGACCAACTGCGCACATCAAGGAACGCAAGGGCGCTGTCGCCTCGGCTCGGCCATCCTGCCATCGCCTCAAGGCGAATGCCGTGCGGCTTCAATTGCATGCATTGGGCTACAACCTCGCTAACTTCCTGCGCACCCTGGCGTTGCCCGTCGAAGTAGAATACTGGTCCGTGACCACGCTGCGCGACAGGCTGGTGAAGATCGGCGCGAAGATCGTTCGCCACAGTCGGTCCATCACCTTCCAGATGGCCGAGGTTATGGTGCCTCGCGGTCTGTTCGAGAGAATCCTGTCCACCATTGCTGCGCTCCGTCCGTTGCCGCTGGCACGGTGCTGAGCATCGACACAACGGCTGCCACATCAAGTCGTCGGAGGACAGGTGCGCCCGAAGGAGGGTGTTCGGGCCTGAAGCTTGGCCGCGCTGAAGGACACCACTCCGCTGCAACGCTCCCGGCAGGGTGGCGCGGGCGGGGTCGGTCATGGGGGTATGAGAGCATGGCCATAACACGCGGGACGGATCATTATCGCGCGTTACTTGTGATGTTCGTTCGTGCCGCAACCTGCGCGGCTCGGGTTTACTCGCCGCCTCTCGAGGATTGCGAATGCTCTGTATAGACATCAGAAGCGCTGCCGGACGTCGCTGCGATTCGCTTGATGCTCCATATTGGGCGCTTCGGGATGAACCTCTCTCAGTTTTGGTGTGATTGGTTTCGCGGCCTACTCCGTGGTAGCAGTGTCGAGAAATCGGACGGCTGGCTAAAAGATGCACACCTGTCCGGCATGACATCTTGGCGGTACGAAACGCCGTGCTGGAACCATGGAGCAACGGGCAGACCGAAGGTCAGATCAACAGGCTCAAGACGCTGAAGAGGGCCATGTACGGCCGTGCCGGGGTTGACCTGCTCCGCGCCCGATTGATGCCGTTGCACAGCTAAAGCCTGCACCGAAAGTGAAGCAGACCCTGCAACTCGTTGAACTTACTGACGGTGCAAATGAGCCGAACAGACTGTAGTCCAATTGGGACGCGCGCGATGGTTCAGAACGATCGCAGAATGCGGTGCGAAATTCTTTCGCCTTCTCAGCAGCTTACGCGACAGCCGTGCTATCCTGTCCGTCCTATGGCGTGACCCCCCTGACGACGCGCGCCGGCGTCACCTTTGGGTTCCGGGCGCGGAGATGCTCTTGTACGGCGTTAAAGTCTGCCTGGTCGATCAGCGGCGGTGCGCCGGTCGTCACGACTTCGGCGGCCGGCTCGTGGCCGTTCTTGGGGCTGCTCCGGTTGAACTCGTGGCGGCCGACATAGGTCGTCCGCGTCAGCACTTTATGAAGCTGCCCAATCCCCAACGCCCGCCGTCGCGGGTGAAGATGCGGCGTCGGCGGATGGCGGCTGGACCGCGAGGTATTCGCGTGACTTCTGACCAGCCCTCACGCGTCGGCAACCTCCTTGAATTTTCGCAGGATGTCGATGTGTGCATCGAAGGTCGCCACGCGGAAGGTCGGGTACAGCATGACGATGTGCGCGCCGAGCCTTCGCCATCCCTCCGCCGCTGCGGCCCACATATCGGGCTTCGCCTCCGGCATCCTGAGCCAGCCTTCGAGCCCGAACTTCGCAGGATCGCGGCCGAACACGCGCAGATGTCCGCGCAGCGCCTCGAGCTTCGGCTCGGCATCGGCGGGCACCAAAATCGGCATCCAACCGTCGCCGATCCTGGCCGCGCGTTTGACCACCGCATCCGAGGAGCCACCGAACCAGACGGGAATCGGCCGCTGCACCGGACGCGGCAGGATGCTGACGGATTCAAGGTCGTGAAAGCGGCCTTTGAAAGTCACGAGATCGTCAGTCCAGAGCCGGCGCATCACTTCGATCTGCTCGGCCTGGCGAGCGCCGCGGGTGTCCCAGTCCATGCCGAGCGCCTGGTATTCGACGTGGTTCCAGCCGACGCCGACGCCGAGCCGCAACCGGCCACCGCTCAGCAGATCGACCTCCGCTGCCTGCTTCGCGACGACGCCGGTTTGTCGCTGGGGCAGGATCAGCACGCCGCTGGTCAGGCCGATCCGTTTCGTCACCGCTGCCATGAAGGTGAGAGTAATGAAAGTCTCGTGGAACGGATCGGTTTCGGTGTACGCGGGTTTGAAGTCGCCACGCGCGGTGGCGCCGAAGACATGGTCCGGCACCTCGATATGGTCGTAGCCGAGATCTTCGGCGGCCTGGGTCCAGTCGCGGATCTTCGCCGGGTCGGAGCCGATGTCGCGCGTGGGGAACCAAATGCTGAGCTGCATGATAACCAGCCGTGATTGATGACGCGCCAGCTTCGCACAATCGTCCTGCCATGGACAGAGGTTGCTGGATGCGCGAGATTGCTGCGGAAAGAACAGAGGTTTGGAAGGAATACGGCGCGTGGCAGCAACTCGTCATTGGATGCGCCCTTGTTGATCGACGGCGTAAGCATCATCGAATTGAGCGAGGGACTCGCCGCACCGTACGCCGCACGCCTGCTTGGCGATCTGGGTGCCGATGTCCTCAAGGTCGAAACACCGGCGGGTGACCCAACGCGGCGGCGCGAACCATTCTGGCCCGGTGAGCAGGGGCGAGACGCGAGCGCGCTGTTCGCGTATCTGAATGCCGGAAAGCGTCGCGCGACGCTCGATTTCGATGCCCGTTCCGATATCGAGAAGCTCCACGTGTTGCTCCGCGATGCGGCCATATTGGTCGAGAATCAACCGGTCGGGCGGTTACAAGCGCTCGGCATTGATGGGCCGTCGCTGCGCGGACGGCATCCGCACCTCGTGGTGCTGTCGATCAATCCATTCGGGCGGAACGGACCACTGATAGAAAGTCCGGCAACCGACTTCATCCTGCAACACCGCGCTGCCTTCGCTTACGGCATGGCACGGCCGGTGGATGATCCTGCGTCGCGCGGGCCGCTTGCAGGCGCAGACCATGAAGGGCCACTGGCGGTTGGTGTGACTGGCGCAATGGCAGCAATGTGGGGGCTGCTGGTCGCCCAAGCGGGCGGCACAGCGCCACATATCGACCTCGCGAGTTACGATTTCTACTCTCTGATTGCCTTTGATGCCCTAGCGCAATGGCTTGCCGGCGAGCGCGCGTTTTCTCGTCACCGAATACAACGAGAAGGCTCGGAGGCAGCAGGTGGGCTGACCTGGATTCTTCCTTGCGCTGGCGGCTGGGTCATGGTCTCCCCGCGGGAGCAGCACCAGTGGGATCGGTGGGTGGATCTGCTTGGCAACCCCTCCTGGTCGCGCGACGCCTCTTTCTGCGGCACGCGCGTTGACCGACGCCGTAACTGGTTTGAGCTGCAAGCGTGCATGTCGGAATGGACGGAAACTTTGCCACCGGAGGAAGTGGCACGACAGGCTCAGAATGTATCAGTCGCCTGTTTTCCCGTAAGCACGCCGAGTGAGTCGCTGCGGAATGCGCAATTGCAGCACCGCCGGTTTTTTGACCGATTGGTTTCTCCTGCTGGTGCTGAGACAAGCGTGCCTGGCCTGCCATTCCGCGTTGAGGTTGAGGGGCGGGGATGTCCTACCGCGGGCCCGCACCCGCCAAGCGTTGGACCTCAGTGCGGTTGATCCAACTGAAATCGACCACGCGCAGGCCAGACAACACCAGTCGTTCATCCGCCACGGCGGTCGGGTTTACTGAGTCCATCAGCCGGACACTTTGCTAAATGCAGTGGCGACATTGCCGGCCCAGTGACCACGAAGATGCTGGGCGCAATGGGCGCCGAGGTCATCAAGGCCGAGTCGAGCTCACGTGCCGAGCATGCCGCGCGCGGTGGCACCTTCCCTTTGCTCAATAACAACAAGCGCAGCATAACCATCGACATTACCAAGCCAGAAGCACAGGGTCTTCTCTGTCGTCTGGTCGGAATCAGTGACATCGTCGTGGAGAACTTCTCAGCGCGCGTGCTGACGAAATATCGGCTCGGCTACGACACGCTCCGCACCATCCGGCCCGATTTGATTTTTGTCTCTGCCTCCGGCGTCGGACGCGGCGGCCCGCAACGTGATGCGTTGGCCTACGGTACCTTGTTGCAGGCCTATAGTGGGCGCGCTGGTCTGATCGGACCGCCCAATCTGAAACAGGAAGCGATGGGCATCCTGCCGATCTGGACGGACCCGGTGACGGCGATGTGGGAGGTTTTGTCGATCCTCGCGGCAATTCATAAGCGCCGACGCACCGGGCAAGGAGCCTATGTCGACCTCTCGATGCTGGAAGCCACCGTGGCGTTGTTGCCCGATGCGCTGTTACGTGCCGGTCTCGGCATTCCCGGCAGTGGCCCCGGTGGTAACGAGGATGGCGAGTCCTCACCCGGCGGTTGCTTCCGGTGCGCTGGAGAGGACACGTGGATCGCCGTCGCGGTCAGGACGGATGCCGAATGGCGAGCGCTCTGTGCGGAAATGGGACGGAGTGATCTTGTCGCCGAGTGGCGGGACACGGAGTCTCGCCGTCGTATGAAATCGACACTGAACGATATCCTTGCCGGCTGGCTGGTTGACCAGAAATGCGGATACCGCGGAGTGCCGGCTCGTAGCACGTGGCGTCCCGGCGGCGCGTACGCGGCATTTTGGTGCAGTCATCGAAGACGAACAGATTGCCGCCAACGGCCTGTTCCCAACGCTATCGGATGGTAGTCGCACTTTTGCTCTGCCGTGGCGTGACGACAGCGGTTGGCGTGGACGCATGGGGCCCGCACCCGCACTAGGTGCCGGCAATCATTACGTGTCCGGCGAATTGCTTGGTCTGCCGTCCGATGAGATCGCACGACTGCAGCGCGATGGCGTAATCGGCTGACCCTGCGCGGTGCCGGGGACTATAACCCTTGATGGAAAGGACGGCTCATGCCCATCAAATATGAGAAGCGCAACGGCGTGGCCTATATCACGCTCAACAATCCGGAAAGGGCCAACATCCTCGATAAGCCGACCTCCGACGAGATCGCCGAGGCCTGGGCGGATGTATGGGAAGACCGCGATATTCGCTGCGCGATCCTGACGGGCGAGGGGGATCGACATTTCTGCGGCGGCCACAACCTCGCCCCGCGTCCGGGCGTTACCGAAGAGGATCGCGAATATCTACGCACCAAGCGTGTGTTCTGGCCACTTGCCGGCACGGTGAACGGGCAAAAAACCGGCGTCGATGGTCGGATGGGTGATCACTATCCGCGCGTATTCAAACCGGTGATCGCGGCGATCAATGGGTGGGCGGCGGGAGCTGGCTTCTATATCCTGCTTTCTACCACTGATATCCGTATTGCTAGCCTGGAGCATGCGCGTTTCAAATTTTCCCTGCTGTCACAAGGCTGGCTTGGCCACGGACCTGGAGCGACGCTGTTGACGCGGCAGATCCGTTACGTGGACGCTATGCGCATATTGCTGACGGATGAACCGTTCGGTGCCGAGGAAGCGCTGCGCGTCGGCCTGATCAACGAGGTGGTGCCCCACGCGCGGCTCATGGAAACTGCGGAGGCAATTGCGCGGCACATCTGCACCCTTCCTCCGGCCGCTGTTCGCATGATGAAGGAATTCGTGATTCGATTTGGTGAGGCTTCCACCGATCAAGCGTGGCAGGTGCAGACGCTGATGAATTCGCTCCTGGTCCAGGCCACCGCCGATGGTGAGGAAGGGCGCGCGGCATTCAACGCGAAGCGCAAGCCCGAGTTTACCGGAGCCATCCGTCGTCGCGGTCCCGCTTGGGAAGAGCCTACGGGAGAGCGTGCTGAGTGGCTGGACGACGTGTATCGGAGTGGCGAATTTTAAGGGAGCTTTGGGTTCAAAATCGGATCCCAGGGGCGATTGTCAGAGATCGCTGATCCGCTATAACCATTGGCACCTCATCCTCCACCAGCACTAGTACCAGACGGCAAAAAGAATGACGGGTGGGGAGCGTGCCAAAGCGGCGGGGGTGCCGGAGAGTCAATCTTCCGGTCGGCTGGTATAACAGAGTATCTCGACCGACTTGTCCTGCCCGTCGGTCCGACGTACACAATCAGCAAGTTGTACCGGCCACCGCATAGTGTGCAGCCGCGGCGCTCGGCGATCAGTTGGCCGCTGTGCTACTCGGCGGCGATGCTATGCTGCGCAGCCTGCGCCCGGTCAGCGATATTCTTGTGCATGACACCATCCTTCATGATGACGAGAAGATTCTCCTTCGGCACCATGATGGAGACATCCTGCAGCGGGTCACCGTCGACCAGCAGCAGGTCGGCGATAAAACCCTCTTTAACCTGCCCTAACTCCGAACTCATCCCCATCACTTGGCCACCAAACCGCGTCGCGCATTGCAGAGCCTCGCTGGGCGAGTAGCCCATCAAGTCGACAAAGTATTTGAGATCACGCGCATTGTCGCCCTGCGGGGTCTGTGCAAAGCCGTAATCGCCGCCGATCAAGGCGCGCACGCCACGCTTGCGCAACTGGGTGTACACAGCGGCTGTAGTGTCGATGACGCGCTGCATGCCGAAACCGACAGCCATCTCATGGGTGAAGCCCCATTGCTCGCCTTCGTGCAGCGTCGCGTAGATGATGCCTATGGCGGGGCCCACGAAGATGCGGTCTTTCACGCTCTCCAGCATGTCAATCGCTTCCTCGTCGGCGGATTCGCAGTGGTAGATGACGTCGACGCCGCAGCGCACCGCGCGCTTTACAGATTCCGCCGAGCGGGCATGACAGTTGACACGACGGCCGAACGACTTGGCGACCTTCACCGCCATCGCGACCTCTTCCTCCTCCATCACCGTCAGCCCGCCATGCGCTAGCGGGCCCAGATCGTCTCCCGAGATGTTGACTTTGATATTGTCCACTCCCTCGCGGCAGCACAACCGGACTGCGCGGGCAATCTCCTCCTTGCCATCGGCGATCATGCCGAAGCTTTCGTAATACATATGCTGTTTGCGTTCGTCACCGAGGCCGCC
>Ga0335074_10017072_pt1 | contig 10227 bp, 10 predicted proteins | sample Lox_Sample_23_FD_206715 | JGI IMG/M metagenome (GOLD analysis project Ga0335074, IMG submission 206715) | Soil microbial communities from Loxahatchee National Wildlife Refuge, Florida, United States - Lox_Sample_2.3 | ecosystem: Environmental > Terrestrial > Soil > Wetlands | place: USA...
CGCGGCAATGATTCGCAACCTATGGAACCGCCCCAGCGCTCGACGGTGATGCGGCAGAAGTACAGCCCCAAACCGGCCTTGCCGCCGCCCTCCTTGCCCTTGGAGAAAAGCGCGAACGCGTCGGAAGCTTTGAACTCCTTGGGAAGCCCGGGGCCCGCGTCGTCAACAAAAGCTTTCACGTAGCCGCGATCATCCTCCAAGCCGATGGTGACGAGCGATCCCTTCGGCGCGTGGCGAAGCGCATTCTCGACGAGATTGGCGAAGACGCGCATCAGCCGTGATTCCTCGCCGGCGACGGACCATTGCGCGTCACGATCGATGCGAGGATCGAGGCGAACCTTCGCTCCGTGCGATTGAAAGGCGGGCGTAAAGGCCGCTATCGTTTCCCCGGCGCACTTGAGGATGTCGGACGAAGACGCGACAGACTTGCCCGCATCCATCGAGGAATCGATGTCCGCAGCGAAGGCGTGCAGAATCTCGCGAATCATGGCGTCCTGGCGTTCGGATTGCTGCCTGCCGACTTCAAGCAGGCGCTTCGATTCGGGCGCAGATGGGTCACGCGAGAGAACGTCGAAGCATCCTCGCATCGCCGCGAGCGGCTGCGAAAGATCGTGGATGATGCAGTGCAACAGGATTTCCTTCTTCTGGATTTCCTTCAGCAGGCGCTCGTGAACCAGGGACGAATCGCGCGCAGTCTGCAGTACCCGCGATTGCTCCTGAAATTGTTCGCGCGGGCTGTGGATCGAGAGAATGCGCCGCGCACCAACCCGCCAGGCTTGCGCTTCGAGCGGGATTTCCCGGCCATCGGCGGCGCGCTCGACCCAGACGCCGGATCCGATCGGCGTTTCCGCGGCGGAATTCCAGTGTTCGCCCGCTTCGGAGAGGAACGCGTCGAGGAACGGCGAACGATCCACCAGCGTGAGGAGATTTCCGGCGGTCTGATGCCCCCAAACTTCCTGGAACCAGTCAGGGGGATCGTATAGCAACGCGAAGCGGCGCCCTGCTCGATCCTCGCAGAGGGCGTAGCCGAGACGTTGGAGTAGGCCTGTAGTCAGTGAAGCCATTGCCATCGAGTCAAGCGGCGAGCATCTTTTCAGTTAATTTTCGGAACGCCGCATCCACGTTTTCGCCGGTCTTCGCGCTGGAGCGCATCACGTCCCACCCCTTGCCGGTGAGTTCGCTTTGCATGGACGTGTCGACTTCCCACGTAGACGCTAGATCGGCTTTATTGAGCACAAAGATAAAGGGGATCGTCCCGACAGCCTGCCGGACGCCCTCTTCGAGCGCGAGCGCCTTCTCAAATGTAGCGCGTCGAGTGCCGTCGGCCACCAGCAGGTAGCCGGAGGCGCCCTTCACATAGGACCAGCGCATCTTCTGAAATTCGTCTTCGCCGTACAAATCCCAGAGGACTAGAGTGACCTCCTGCCGGCCCAGTTGCACGACTTTTTTGTCGACTTTCACGCCGACGGTGGTGTGATAGTCATCGGAATAGATACTCTCGACGTACCGGCGGACGAGGCTCGTCTTCCCCACCGCGAAAGATCCGAGCATGCAGATTTTTTTCTGGAGCATGAGCTAGGGTTTCGAGGGCGCGGCCGCAGGAATGGTGGAGACGCTGAACGTCACGCTGCGATTGTATTGGCGGTTTTGCTCATCGGTTTCGGGACGCAGTGGCTGCGTGGACGCGACGCCGGTGGGCCGCAGAGAGGTGCGAGGAGCGCCTTCGCGCGTCAACTGCCGAGTAACGGCGCCGGCGCGATCGCTGCTAAGAAGCTCGTTGGTTGATTCGGGCCCGGTGCTGTCGCTGTGGCCCACCACATCCACGGCGACGGGTTTGCGCAGCGCCTGCGCTTTTTGCAGAAGGGCCGCAATTTCGGGCGTCAGGCGGCTCACGGAATCGGATTGCGCGGGGACGAGGTCCGCGCTTCCAATGGGAAATGTGATCACGGTGGAACTGATTACAAGTTTGAGACGCTGAAATTCGGCCTCGGTGGCACCGATCAGCCGGGACGAATCTACATCGCGAACGCCGGGGATCGTCGCGGCGCGCGACTGGAAGTTCGCAAACCAACCATCCGGCGCGATTCCCTGTGCGCGCAAGACTCCGTCCGCGACGCTAAGCTGCACACCCACCGGAGGCTTCAGGACGCCGGCCACGCGCCGCTGAAGAATCGGGTCGTCAAGCGCGTAGTAGGCAGCCCAATGAAATTCGGCTTGACGCGAATCAAGCCCCGCTTCTTGCAGGAGAGCTTGCGGATCGGAAGAGAGAGGATCGCGGAGACCGGTGATCACGAAGCGCCCGGCGTGACGCCCCTCCGACGTGACCACGATTCCCGGCTGGCGTCCGAGAGACGCCGCGTAGGCGTGCCAACGGTGATTCCGCCATGCCGTGAACGTGACCAAGCTCACCAGCAGCGCTAACAGAATCGAAGCGAAAACGACGACGTACGGCTTCGGCCGCAGGCTCTGCTTTTCGCGATACCGGGCGTCGAGGCACGCAGTGAGGCCGTCGGCGGCGGACGCGAACGGCGAAGTCTCGCCCTGAAACTTCTGAAGCTGCTGCGCGAATTTCCTGTGGACGCGCTCGACCGCCTCGACCAATACCGAGCGATATGCCGGCGGAGCCATGCCGCGAATTACCGCCGCGACCACGGCATGGGGCCCTTCCTCGACCCACACTTCAAGCTCGCCGACTTGCATCTTCTCGATGGCCTGCCCTTGCGGCGCCTGAAACGAATCGCGCACGAAATCCTGAATCGCGGAAAGCATGCCGGAAACGAGGCTCGGATCCTGCATCGACACGGCCGGCGCCACGACGTGGCATAGGGGAAGGCCGGTTTTCTTGTGGATCAGAAAAACTTGCTCGACCCGGAACACAAGGCTGTGCATGAGCACGACTTCGGAGAACGGCCGTCCGGTGCGGACCGCTTCGAAACGCCATTGCAGACCACGCAGGGAAAGGCTCTGGTCCATGGCCTCGTTGAATGATTCGAAGAGCTGGCGCAGCGTTTGCAGGATCGAGCGCCGGATCGCAGGCCCCATCACCGGAAACAGCGCGTCCGCGAGATTGCTTGGGTCCTTGCGGACGGATTCGCGAAGGGCGGCTTCGACGGTGGGCGAGAGCGCGGCGCCCAAAGCCTCTTCGCCGCCTTGTTCCCGACGCAAGTGAATCGCTTCCGGCAGCACCTCGCTGACATCGCCGGTGCGCAGCTCCGGGTTCTCGACGCGCTCGCGCAAGCGCGCCAAGTCTTCCTGCTCGGGCGCCAAAATCAGGTGGCGGAGTTTTTCGAACGATTTTCCCGCGTCGGCCGACACATCTTCGTCGGGATCGAGAGGAAGCCGCATTACGGGGTCGTCTGGCATAGGATTTCAGGATGCCGAACTCGTTTTGAGCTGAACGTGAATGCCGGAAAGACTCTGCCGGCCCCGGCCTACTTCGGCAGCTCGAGTTCGCCTCTCAGCCGCAAAGCCATCTCGGTCAAAAGGTCGGCGAGCGTCGCGCGATCGGTCTTGTCGTTTCGCAGGGCTTCAGCCTCGCGTTCGAGAGTAGCCTCCATCTCGCCGTGCGATTTCTGGATTTCGTTGAGCAGCGTCTTCGACTGATCGAGAATGCGCGAGCGCAAATCGCCCTGCGCGGCCACGAGGTGCTCGTCGAGTTGCGACAGGCGGTGTTCGAGCGACTTCGAGCTGTCGCGAGTCTCGCGCGTGAGTTCCTTGAGTGTTTCGGTGCGCTCGGATTTTTCGGTTTTCAGCCGCTGATGAAGCGACTCAACCTCTTGCTGCACGAACAACTCGAGCGAATCGAAGCGCTTCTTGAGGTCGTCGCGAAGAGCGTCGGCCGCCTTGGCCAGTCGCTCCTCGAGGCGCACGAAGCGCTTGTCGTAGTCCCGCATCTGCGAGCCGAAAAGGATGTCGCGAATTTTGTCGACGTTGGCGCCTTCCCGAACGTCTCCGTTTCCAGAGGGCTTCTCTTCGTCTTGGGCTGGCATGGCTTTACTCTCCATCTCTAGCGGAGTGGCTTATCCGGCATCGCAGCACACTACTACGACTGCGCGCCATACGGCAACTCTTTCAATAGCGGGTCAGGGCGCAGCTTTTGTCGAGCGCCGCGGCGTGGCAATGACGAAGGAGCGTCGCAGCATCTGCGGACCCCACGCGGAGTTATTCCTGCTCTTCGAAAACTTGTGCGTACGTCTTGCCGTACGGATAGAAGCGATCTTTTTCGCCGCGCTTCCACGCTTCCTTCAATTCGGGGTTGCTGACATCCCAATCCGGACGGCACCTTTTCAACACGGCGCGCAAGTCCTGCCGGAGCTCCTCGACGGTCGGCCGGCCGAAATACCAATAGCCCATGTAGATTTTGAATATCACCAGCCCGGGCTCGAGCACAATCGTGTGCGGGATCATCGGGTTGTGCAGCGGATCGGTGTACTCGGCGATATCCAGGTCCTTTTGCACCATGCGACCAGGGTCGGACAAGAACGTCCAGTGCGCTCCGACGCCCGCGCGGTTTTCATTCGTCTCAAGGAGATTGTCCGTGGTGATTGTGACCAGGCGGCAATAACCGACCTCCATCTCGCGATGAAGCTGGACGAGCCCTTCCGCTTGCCTGCGGTCCTTGGGACAGAAGGCTCCGCGGCTGAGCACCAGAATCATCGGGTCCGGGCCTTGTAACTCCGAAAGCTTGCGCCGCTTCGTGGTGTGGTCGGAGAGTTCGTAATCGGGGAAAATGGCGCCCGGAACGATGTCTGCTCGCATCGGAGACCTTTCTTGGGAAAGACGAGCGTGCACGACGAGTATAGAACCGCGCAGCTCGCTTAACGAACAAGATTAAATTCCGAAGAGAAAGGGGCGGGATTACCGAGACGGCGTGTTGCCGTTCGACGGCTCCGGCGATTCCGTGCCGATGTCGCCGACCAGATCTTCATCGACCGACGGCAGCGTAGGCAGCACTTCCGCGGCGATCGAACGGCTCTGGATCACGACGTCCTTCTTCATCTTGCCATCGCGGAATTCGAGAGCGCGCTTGGCATACTGAGCGATATCCTGCTCGTGCGTCACGATGACGACAGTGAGGCCGTGCTCGTCATTGAGCTTCTGGAAAATATCCATGATCTCGACGCTCGTGCGGCTGTCGAGGTTCCCCGTCGGCTCGTCCGCCAACAGGAGCGACGGATTATTCACCAGCGCGCGGGCGATCGCCACGCGCTGCTGCTGCCCCCCGGAAAGCTGCGAGGGGAAATGCCCCTCGCGCTCCGCAAGCCCCACTCGCTGCAATGACTCGCGCGCGCGACGTTCGCGCTCTTCGATGGCAACGCCGGCATAGATCGTCGGCAACTCCACGTTTTCGAGCGCCGAAGTCCGCGAAAGCAGATTGAATTGCTGGAACACGAACCCGATCTTCTGGCTGCGGATCTTGGCCAGATCTCTCTTGGTAAGGCCGGAGACATCCTTTCCGTCGAGGAAATAGTGTCCGCGGGTGGGCTTGTCCAGGCAGCCGATAATGTTCATCAGCGTCGACTTGCCCGACCCAGAGGCGCCCATTACAGCCACGAATTCGCCCGGATACACTTCGAGCGAGACGCCACGCAAGGCATGCACTTGGACTTCACCCAAATCATATGTTTTGACGATATTTTCGAGGCGGATGACGGGCGTGACGCCGGGCGTCTCAGTGGTTTTAGAGTTGGCGGAAAACTGTGCTGTCGTAGGGCGCTCGTCCATGGAGGTTCGCCGGTCTGCGTTCGCGGGCGGGCCGCTCGGGCAGCGGCCGTTTCGCTAGTGCCCTGCCGCCGCCTGGGCGGCTTGGCGTTCGGCGTCCTTCTTTCGCTGCTCGTCGATTTGCCGCATGAAGTCGTCGAACTTCACCTGCTGGTCGGGCGTCAGAATCGCGCGAATATGAGCGCGACCGTCCAGCCGGATTTGCTCCTTCTGGGGGTCGAGCGGCGCATAGAGCGCGGCCCACTTCGCGCGCGTGTCGTCGATGATCGCGATCATCTGCTTCTGCTGGTCGGGAGTGAGCTGCAGCATATGCGTGCACTGCGCGATCACCTGAGCGCGCGTCGGATTGATATTTACCGGCGCAGATCCGCCCAACACGCGCTCGCCCCACAGATGCACTCCCACGCCGCCGAGGAGCACCCCCAGCAAAAACACGACGAAAAAGAGGGCCGCCGCCTCTCGCCTCGCCTTAGTGGTTGCCATGGTTGGTTTCCGCCACCATTATTAGAGCTTCATCCCCGTTTGCCGGCATATTCACCGGGTCGGGCTGGAAAAGGTCTCGCACAATAGGACGTACCGCCGCCGCGTTTGGTTGCGGGCGGCTGCCCCAGCGCGCATCGTAGGTCGCCAGCATTGCGACCGCAAGAGTGGCGGTCACCGCGAATCGCCAGCCAAACGACACGAACGGCTGCCAGAAGCCGCCGCGTTCGATTCTTCGCTCTTCCTCGGCCGTCTGAATTCGAGCCATCACAACGCGCGAAAACGCCAGCCCAGGGTCCCCCGCCTTCGCAGCGGCGCGCAGCAGCGCGGTGCTCGCGACGGCGGCGTCCCACGCTGCAGCGCAGGCCGCGCACGAAGAAAGATGCTCCGCCACGCGCTTCGCCTCGGCGCCGCTCAGCTCTCCATTCAGATAGTTCTCGAGCAGCAGTTCAAACTCCGGGCATGCCGCGTTTCTTGCCCCAATGTCCCTTGCCATGCTAGGCCTTCCTTTCTGCCAACGAAGCGACGCCGGTTTTCTTTCCCTGCGCCAGTCTTCGCTTGTACACATCCATGATTCGCCCGCGAGCACGGAACAGCCGCACTTTTACCGTGTTGACGTTGAGCTTGAGAATCTCTGCGAGTTCCTGCACCGAAAAACCCTCGACCTCTTTCAGGAGCAGCAGCTGCCGGTCCTGGTCCGGCAGCGTGTCCAGCATTCGCTCCAGCAACTCTCGTGCTTCAGCGCGGTCGTTGGGCCCCTCGGGCGGGCGATCCGCCGAAACGATCCCGTCGAGCCGCGACACCTGCTCCTCTGATAGATCAGCCTCGTACACCAGAGGCCGCACTTTTTTCTTCCGCAGGTAGTCCCAACACTCGTTCACAGCAATCTTGTAGAGCCACGTCGAGAAGGCCGCTCTCTGGTCGAATCTCCTGATTCCCAGGTACGCCTTCAGAAACACCTGCTGTGCCACGTCCTCCACGTCGTCTGGACGCCTCAAGATTCCGTTGACCAGCGCGAAAACGCGCTGCTGGTGTCGCCGCACCAAATCCTCAAAGGCCGCCTCGTTCCCGCCCTGGGATAGGCGTACTAGTTCGCGATCCTCCTCCTGCCGTCCCGCTCGATCGAGCGAGACCGCTAACGCCGGGGCGGTTGCTGCCATGTGCTTTGAGACGTTGGCCATGCTTCGCCGGTTTCGCCGAAAAACGCCTTATTCCTTTAGTTCTTTCTTGCGGGCGTCACTGCTTCATGCAACAATACCCGCCATGATAATCGGAGAACGCCTTCGCTTGCTACGTGAAACAAAAAAGCTCTCCCAGGGCGACATCGAAAAGCGCACGGGACTGCTTCGCTGCTACATCTCGCGCGTCGAGAACGGTCACACCGTTCCGGCGATCGAGACTCTGGAAAAGCTGGCGCGAGCCATGGAAGTTCCGCTCTACCAGCTCTTTTACGACGGCGAAGAACCACCCGAGCTTCCAAACCTTCCGAAGCGGAAGAGTGCGGACGATATCGCTTGGGGAAGCACCGGAAAAGATGCACGTTATCTGGGCCGCTTCCGTCGCCTCCTCGGCCGTATAGAGGAGCCCGACCGCCGGTTGCTTCTGTACATGGCCCAGAAGATGGCGAACCGCTAACGGAGTTCCGGGGGGATTCTTTCTCCGCGGGCGGGTCGATTTTTCTGGCGCAGTCATTTGCCTACTGGTTGTGTGTCCGCTGGAATCGGCTTTGGCCACAAGACTCCCGCGGATGCACACATCAATCTTAGTGTACCCCGATCCGTCCGCCGTGCAGAACTTCTTGCGGTACGCGGGCGAATCAGGCGGCGCCTATTCCCACTCGATCGTGCTCGGTGGTTTGGAACTGATATCGTAGACGACGCGGTTGACGCCGGGCACTTCGTTTACGATCCGCACCGAGATCCTTTCGAGCACGTCCATGGGCAATCTCGACCAGTCCGCCGTCATCGCGTCTTGCGACTCCACGACACGCACCGCGATCGTGTAGCCGTAGGTCCGTCCGTCGCCCATTACACCGACGCTTCGCACGGGCAACAGCACCGCGAACGCCTGCCATACCCTTTCGTATAATCCCGCGCGGCGGATTTCATCGACCACCACGACGTCCGCGCCGCGCAGGGTCTCGAGCTTTTCCGGCGTGATGTCGCCGAGGATGCGCACGGCCAGCCCCGGGCCCGGAAACGGATGCTTCACCAAGATTTCGGTCGGCAAGCCGAGTTCCCGGCCGATCTGGCGCACTTCGTCTTTGAACAAGTCTCGCAGCGGCTCGATCAGCCCGAACGGCATGTCCTTCGGCAATCCGCCGACGTTGTGGTGCGACTTAATCACGGCCGACGGGCCTTTCACGGAGACGGATTCGATTACGTCCGGATAGAGCGTGCCTTGCACGAGGAATTTGACGGGCAGGCCGTTTTGCGAGGTAGCGACGATTTTCCGCTCCTCCTCAGCGAAGACGGCGATGAACTCGTTGCCGATGATCTTGCGCTTCTGCTCGGGATCGGACACGCCCTTCAGCTTGCCCAGGAATCTCTCGGAGGCATCCACGCCGATCACATTCAGGCCGAGCCGGTCGCGCAGCATTTCGAGCGTGTCGTGGAACTCGCCGCGGCGCAGCAGCCCCGTGTCGACGAACACGTTCGTCAGCCGGTCGCCCATCGCCCGGTGCACCAGCACCGCCGCGACCGTCGAGTCCACGCCGCCGCTGAGGCCACAAATCGCGCGGGCGCCTTCCGTCTGCTTGCGAATCCCATCAACCGTTTCAGCGATAAAGCTCTCGCGATTCCAGTTTCGCTTCGCGCCGCAGATCGCGAAAACGAAATTCTGCAGCAGCTCGGTACCGCGCTCGGTGTGATTCACCTCGGGGTGGAATTCGACTCCGTAGAATTTCCTTTCAGGATCTTCGACCGCCGCGACCGCGTTTTCGGTCCGCCCGGTAACGTGAAATCCGGCAGGCAGCCCAACCACATGGTCGCCATGGCTTTCCCAGACCTTCAAGCGGCCGGAAAGCCCGTGGAAGAGCGGCGTATCCTTCTCGACTCCGAGCTCGGCGGGGCCGTACTCGCGCCGGTCGGCCCGCTCCACTTTTCCGCCGAGCGTGCGCGTGAGCCACTGCATGCCGTAGCAAATGCCGAGTACCGGCACGCCGAGCTGCAGAACCTTCGGATCGCACACGGGCGCGTCGGTGTCGTATACGGAGCTGGGGCCGCCCGAAAGGACCAGGCCGACGGGTTCGTGCGCGCGAATTTCTTCAACGGAAGCCGTGCACGGCAGAATCGCGGAAAACACCTGCTGTTCGCGGATGCGCCGCGCGATCAGCTGGGTGTATTGGCCGCCGAAATCCAGCACGACGACTCCTTGCCGTGTGCTCACCGCCCCTCCGAATTCCTTCCGCACAGCCGCCCCGCTCTCCGCCATCGTTCCTCCGTGCGCATCACTTTGCATCCGTGCCGTCATATAAGTTGCTACCGCAAGACAATGTTCACCAGTTTCTTGGGTACCACGATAATCTTCACGACCTGCTTGCCCGCGATCAGCGGAGCAATGCGCGGGTCGTTGACGGCGCGCTCGCGTGTCTCGTCCTCGCTCAGCTCGGCTTCTACGAGAATTTTGCCGCGCACGCGGCTATTGATCTGGATGATGATCTCGATCTGTTCCTCGCGAGTCAGGTCCTCGCGATAGCGCGGCCACTTCACTTTCGACAGCCCCATCGTATTGCCGAGCTTCTCCCATAGCTCCTCGGCGATATGGGGGGTCATCGGCGAGAGCATCAGCACCAGCACCGAAAACACGCGCTTCAGGATCAGCGGCGAGACGTCCTGGTCGAGAGGCTCCTGCGCCGTCAGCTCGTTCACCAGTTCCATAATCAAGGCCACGCTGGTATTGAAATGCCAGCGCGACTCGAAATCGTTCGTCACGCGCTTCAGCGTCTGGTGCGTCTTGCGCACCAGGGTTTTTTCCTTTGGCGTGGCTTTCGCCATGTCGGTCGGCTGATCCAGATCGACAGGCTCG
>Ga0335074_10017073_pt1 | contig 10226 bp, 9 predicted proteins | sample Lox_Sample_23_FD_206715 | JGI IMG/M metagenome (GOLD analysis project Ga0335074, IMG submission 206715) | Soil microbial communities from Loxahatchee National Wildlife Refuge, Florida, United States - Lox_Sample_2.3 | ecosystem: Environmental > Terrestrial > Soil > Wetlands | place: USA: Florida...
CCTCGATCACCTTCCCGAGGGCGAGCTTGAGGCTCTCCTCGAGGGCGACCAGATCGCGTCCGAGGTCGATGATCCGTCGGGCGTTCTCGTTCAGCAGGAGGCGGCTCTGGGTCGAGACGCGGTAGGTATCGGCGAGGTCCTTCGTCAGCTGGTGCGACGACTGGGCGAACGCCTCGATCGACTCGCCGACCGGCTTCCACTTGGCGTCGAGGTTCGCCCCGAGGCTGGTGGCGATCTTCTGGCCGGCCCCCTCGACCCCGGTGGCGACCTCCTGGCCGAGCCGGGCCGCCAGCGCCGCCTCGATGCCGTCGAAGCGGGTCTTCACCTCTTCGCCGATCGACTGCCCGATCCCCTCGACCCGCTGCACGCGGTCCTCGATCGACTGGAGGCGCGCCTGCAGGTTGGAGTACGCCGTGCCGATCAGCAGGTCGACGTGCGCCTGGTTGAGCTCCTGCGCCCGGAGCAGCAGGTGGAGCACCCAGTGCTCCCGGCCCTTCGCCTCGGCGATCGGGCCCCGGTCGATCCGGTCGCGGAACTCGCGATCGTCGATGAGCGTCTGCAGCTCCTTCAGGACCTCGACGCGCAGCGAGGACGTCCCGGTGGAGCCCGTCGGCGGACGCCCGGCCATACGATGTCGGAGGGAGAGCCGGATGCTATATACGTTGGGAAGCCGCGGCGCGCGGCCCCCGCCGGTCGTCGGGCCGGGAGCCCGCGCCGACCGCGGAGGCGGTCAGCCCGCGACGTCGCGGCCGACGAGCTCGCGGCCCACGACCAGCCGCCGGATCTCGGAGGTGCCGGCGCCGATCTCGAGCAGCTTCGCGTCCCGGGCGAGGCGCTCGAGCGGGAGATCGCGCATGTAGCCGTAGCCCCCGTGGATCTGGATCGCCTCGAGGGCCACCCGGGTCGACGCCTCCGACGCGAACGTGAGGGCGGCGGCGGCCGCCTTGAGGCTCCGTGGATCGCGCGTGACGGCGTCGAGCGCCGCGTAGACGAGACCGCGGGACGCCTCGAGGGCGGCGTACATGTCGGCGAGCTTCGCCTGGATCAGCTCGAACCGCCCGATCTTCGCCCCGAACTGCTCGCGCTGCTGGGCGTAGGCGACGGACCGGTCGAGGCACTCCGCCATGAGGCCGATCGGGATGGCGGCCAGGACCGCCCGTTCGACGTTGAGACCGCTCATCATGATCTCGATGCCGTGGTTCTCCGCGCCGAGCCGGTGGTCGACCGGCACGATCACGTCCTGGAAGGCGAGCGCCCCCGTCGGGGAGCCGCGCATGCCCATCTTGTCGAGGCTGCGGGTCACCGAGAACCCGGGGCTCTCCCGGGGCACCAGCAGCGCGCTGATGCCGTGGGCCCCGGCCGACGGGTCGGTCTTCGCGTAGACGAGGAGCGTGTCGGCGACCGGGCCGTTCGTGATGAACTGCTTCGAACCGTTCACGACGTAGTGGTCGCCGCGGCGCTCGGCGCGCGTCGCGATCGCCACCGCGTCGGAGCCCGCGTTCGGTTCGGTGAGGGCGAGGGCGCCGATCTTCGCCCCGGTGGCCAGGGGCGGCAGGTACCGGCCGCGCAGCGCCGGCGTCCCGTTCCGGGCCAGGTTGTCCGCGCACAGGTTCGAGTGCGCGCCGACACTGAGCGCGAGCGCCGGGCTCACGCGCGCGATCTCCTCCAGGATCAGCGCCTGGGCCAGGTAGGAGAGCCCCAGCCCGCCGTGCTCGACCGGGAGCGTGACGCCGAGGAACCCCTGCTCCCCGAGCCGAGCGAACAGCTCCCGGGGAAAGTAGTCCTCGCGGTCCATCCGGTCCGCGATCGGGGCGATCTCCCGCTGCGCGAAGCGGCGGGCCGCCTCCCGAAGGTCCCGCTCCTCGCCGGAGAGCCCGAGGTCCATGGTCACCGCGACGGCGTCGGCGCCATAACGGTTATCGCGGGAGGGCCCGACCCTCGCCCCGGGTCCGCTCGGCGAGGAGGCCGATGTGCCGCCGCCAGACCTCCCGCGGCTTCGGCCAGTCCGAACGGAAATGGGCCCCCCGGCTCTCGGTCCGCGTGAGCGCGCCGCGGGCGATCAGGGCCGCGGTGAGCGCCGCGTTGGCGATCGGCCCCGGGAGGGCCCGGTCGTCCGCCGGCTCGAGGCTTGCCTGCAGGCGGCCCAGCTCCTCGAGCGCCGAGCGGAGCCCGGCGGCGGCCCGAACGATGCCGACGCGCTCCCAGAGCAGGTCGCGCACCTCGTCGAACTGGGCGGGCTCCTCCGGGCGGCCCTCGCCCCGTCGGAGCGGGACGCGCAGCAGGCGGGCCGGCGGCGCGGGTGCCCCGGGCACGGGGTGGAGCAGCTGACGGGCGACGCGCTCGCCGAAGACGAGCCCCTCGAGCAGCGAGTTGCTGGCGAGCCGGTTCGCCCCGTGCACGCCGTTCGAGGCGACCTCCCCGGCGGCGAAGAGGCCCGGGAGCGTCGTCCGGCCCTCGAGGTCGGTGGTGACGCCTCCGATCATGTAGTGCGCCACGGGGGTCACCGGAATGAGGTCGCGGGACGGATCGAGGCCGTACGTCGCCAGGAACCGGGTGATCGACGGGAACCGGGCGAACAGCCGGTCCCGGGGGATCGCGGTCGCGTCGAGGTAGACGGTCGGGTGGCCCGACCGCGCGATCTCCTCCTCGATGGCCCGGGTCACGACATCGCGCGGGGCGAGCTCGGCGTCCCGGTGGTACTTCGGCATGAACCGCTCGCCGGTGTCGTTCCGGAGCAGCGCCCCCTCGCCGCGCACGGCCTCCGTGATGAGGTAGCGCGGCGCCCCTTCCCGCCAGAAGACGGTCGGGTGGAACTGGATGAACTCCATGTCCGTGACCAGGGCCCCGGCCCGGAACGCGATCGCCACGCCCTCGCCGGTCGCCACGGACGGGTTGGTGGTGTGCCGATAGAGGCTCCCCGCCCCGCCGGTCGCGAGCACCACGGGACGCGGCGTTTCGACCGCGACGCCGCGCCCGTCGGGGTCGGAGAGCACGGCGACCGGCCCGGCCCGGTCCCCGGGCCGCAGGGCCCGCAGCACGGTGCGCTCGTGGGCGTCGATCCCGGCGGCGACCGCCCGGTGCTTGAGCGCCTCCTCGATCGAGTAGCCCGTCGCATCCCCGCCGGCGTGCAGGATGCGGGCCCGCGAGTGCGCGGCCTCCCGGCCGAGGGCGATCTGACCCTCCACGGTGTCGAACGGCACTCCGAACCGCACGAGGTCCGCGATCCGGGCCGGCGCCTCGCTCGTGAGGATGCGGGCCGCCGCCCGGTCGACGAGCCCCGCGCCCGCCCGCACGGTGTCCTCGAGGTGTCGCGCCGTCGAGTCGTCCGCGCCGATCGCGGCGGCGATGCCCCCCTGGGCGTACCGGGTGTTCGACTCATCGAGACGCCCCTTCGTCACGATCGTCGGTCGCAGGCCGAGCTCGTGGGCGCGCAGGGCGACATAGAGGCCGGCGATCCCGCTGCCGATGATCAGCGGGCGACGGCTCGCGTCGGTCACGGAGCGAGCACCGGGAGGGGCGGTATAGCGCCTCGGGACGGTCCGCGAAGTCCCGCCTGCGGGTTCCTATAGTCGCCGCCCCTCCCACGGCCGTGCCCGCCTCCGGCCCGGAGACTCCCGCCCGCCCGTCGTGGGCGAGCGCGGTGGCGCTCCGCGAGGACCCTCAGCTGACGGCCGAGCTCACGGAGCGTCTCGCCCGAGGTTCCGGCGTGCGGGGCGTCGGCGTGACCGATCTGCTCGCGCTCCGGCCCGCGTTCTGGCGGCGCGTGGCCCCCCCGCCCGCGATCGGGCCCGAGCGCCGGGAGCGGATGGAGTCCGGACGAGCGCTCCACCGGTGGCTCGCGACGCTGTTCGCGGGCCGGGGACGCCTCGAAGTGAGGGTCCGCCGCGACGGCCTCGCCGGCCGCATCGACGTGCTGGCGGACGTTCCGATCGAGGTGAAGACCGGGGCTACCCTCCCCCGGCCCGAGGAGCTGCGCTCGGCCCGCCCGGACCACCTCGAGCAGCTGGGGATGTACTGCGCGCTCACGGAGGTGTCGGTCGGTCGGCTCGTCCTCTGGGCCCTTGCAGACCCGGCCCGTCCGGAGGTTCGCTGCCTGGACGTCGAGTTTCGTGACCTGGCGGCGATCCACGCCGAGATGCGGGAGCGCGCCGCCGCGCTCCGCCGGGCCTGGGCCGCGGGGCGTCCCGACGAGCTGCCGCGATGCCCATGGTTCGGCCGCGGCTGTGAGTTCCAGGAGAACCGTCGCTGCGGCTGCACGGGCGCCGAGCCGGTCCGGCCCGGGGCGATCCTGCCCACGATCGGGGGCTGGACGCTGCGACCGGACCTCGACGCGGAGTTCCGCGCGCGATGGTCGGAACGCGGTCCGCCGGCCTCGGGACCGGGCGTGGAGCGGTTCCGGGACCTCCTCTACCCCCGTCGGGCGTATTTCGAGAGCGTCGCGCCCCCCGCCGAGCCCACCGGTGCGCCGCGCCCGGCGGCCGTCGATCTGTTCGCGCGCCTCACCGAGGCGGTCGAGTCCGGGCCGATCGGCGAGGTCGCCGGCCTGCCCGCCCGCGCGGACGAGCCGCGGGAGGAGGTGGCCGGGTTCCGCGACGCGCCGTACCTCGTCCGCACCTCCCGGGCGGGAGACCGGACCGCGCTCGATCGGTGGGTCGACCGCTACCCGCAGTACGCCCTCGAGCTCGGCTTCCGCTGCGCCGTCACGGGGGGCACCACCGGCCGCCTCGTCCTCGGCTACGATCGCGCGGAGTCCGACCGCGAGCGGATCCGGGTGATCGTCTATGAGTTCCGGCCCCTGACCCCGTTCGCCCGCCTCTGCCGGACCCGGGTCGAGGGGCTCCGGGCCGCGCGGCGGCGGTCGGCGCCCGAAACGCTCGAGCCGTGCCCGCGCTGGATGTGGGCGGAGTGCCCGTTTCGGGCGCGGTGCGGGTGCGACGGGACGGGGCCGCCGGCCCCGTGAGCCGCGCCGGCCGCTACTTCGGGACCGGTCGATCCCAACGGTAGATCGAGGCGGTCGCGGTCACCCGGAAGCCGCTCGTCTCGTACAGGGTGCGGGCGGCGGTGTTGGCGTCGGTCACCCACAGCCGCACGCGCTCGTAGCCGAGGGCCCAGAGGGCCCGGAGGCCCCACCGGAGGAGGCCCCGTCCGAGCCCCTGGCGGCGCGACGCCGGGTCGACCATGAAGTCCACGAAGACCGCCCGGCGCGCCGAGAGCTCGGTCGTGAGCAGGGCGCCGACCAGCTGGGGGGGCTCGGCGCGGTAGACGGCCGTCGAGGCCTCGTCGAGGAAGCGGCCGAACTGGCCGCCGAGCACCGACTCGAGGACGCGACGGTAGTCGGCGACGGTCGGGCCGGCGAGGAGGGCGTCGGTCGACCCCGAGAACGCCCGGAGGTCGAGGTCGGCGAGCGCGTCCAGGGTGACCCGCCGCACCGGCAGATACACGAGACCGCCGGGGAGCGGCGCCAGCGGCGCCCCGTCGCCGGCGGCGAGCGCCCGCTCCATCGCCCGACGGGCGATGAGGGTGGAGCCGGGCCGGACGGCCATCGCTTCGAGGAGCTCCCGCTCCCCGTCGGCCGCGAGCCCCGTGAACCCGACGTCGATCGATCGGATCTCCGGGGGGAGGGTGTCGAGCAGCCGGTCGGCGAGCCGGTGGGCGCGGCCCCGGGCGTCCGGCCCCACCCCCACGTGGACGTGACCGTACGCCTGGGCGCCGCGGGGCTGATAGAAGGCGAGGCCCCCGCCGCCGGCCGGGGGCAGGTACCACCCGGGCTTGCGCCCGACCTTCAGGTCCCGGGCCGACTCCTCCACCCAAGTGCCCGAGGGGGCCTCGTCGCGGAGCACGAGCTCCCGCCGGACCCACAGCAACAGCTCCTCGAGGTCGGGGACCGACGCCTCGGTCGCCGGTCGGGGAGCGTCCACGGCCGGGCGTCCTCAGGACGGGAGCTCGCGGCGGAGGATCTGGGCGATGTCCGGGGCGACCGAGGCCTTCTCGGCGGGGTTGCCCAGCGTGTCGGTCGAATAGACGTCGTCCGTCACGGCCTTGATCCGCTCGAACGCGTCGCGGAGGAACAGGCCGTGGGTGCAGGCGGCGCTGATCGCCGCCGCCTTGTGCTTGGTGAGCAGCTTGGCCGCTTCGACGATGGTGCCGCCCGTCGAGATCACGTCGTCGACGAGGGCCGCGTGCTTGCCTTCGACGGAGACCGGCAGGTTCGCGGGGAGCGTGAGCTCGACGTGCTCGCTGTCGATCCGCCGCTTCTCGAGCGCGATCCACGGCTTGTCGAGGAGCTGCGCCATCCGCCGGACGCGGTCGACCCCGCCCTTGTCCGGGGAGACGAGCAGATCGATCGGGCGTTCGCGGAGGAGGCGGGCGATCGCCGGGATCCCGCTCGCCTCGAACGCGGGCTTCGCGAAGTGGGAGAGCGTCTGCGGGGAGTGCAGGTCGACGGTGATCACGGTGTCCGCGTCGAGCTCGACGTGGCGGGCCATCGCCCGGGCGCTCACCGGCTCGCCGGGGAAGAACCGGCGGTCCTGACGGGCGTACCCGAGGTACGGGACCACGACCACGATGCGTCGCGCCCCCGCCTCCCGCACGCCGTCCTCCAGCAGGAGGAGCTCGAGGAGATCGGAGTCGGTCCGGGTCGACTGGACGACCACGACATCCTCGCCTTCGAGGCGTCCGCCGACGCGCAGGTACATCTCGCCGTCCGGGAACCGCTTCACGAACGGGATCGCGAACGGAGCGTTGCCGAGCTCCCTCGAGATCCGCTCGGCGAGGGAGGTCGACGCGGTGCCGCCGATGACGTGCACGGAGAACGCTCCCAGGCGGTGGGACCGGGGGCGGGACAAAAAGGTTGCGCGGACCGGGCCCCGCGCTACAGGTCGTCGTCCTCGTCGTCCCGCGGCCGGCGCGCGGTCGGCTTCGGTTTCTCGCCCCGACGCACCCGGGGCTTCGGCCGCCCGCGGCGCGCGGGGGGCGGCATCTTCGGGCCGGCGCGGCGCGCCGCGGGCGGCGCGGCGGCGGGGAGGCCGTCGTCGTCCTCCTCGTCCTCGCGGCGCCACGGGCGGAGGCCCCCGAGGAACCGGCGGGACCGCGGTCGATCGTCGTCGTCCTCCTCTTCCTCCTCGTCGGGGCCGCGTTCCCGGCGCTCCGCCTCCTCCTCGGCCTTGCGCCGCGGGTCCTCGATCCCTTCGGCCCGCAGGGCGTAGTGGATCCCGAACGCCAGCAGGACGATGCCGGCGACCGTGAGGCCGAGGAACTGCCAGGACTGCGACGGGACCTCGCCGGCGTTCCCCTCGAGGGCGAGCTTGAGCGCACCGAACCACGGGATCATCCCGCGCGCGACCCCGATGATCCAGCCGGATTCGACCAAGGTGCTGATCCCCTGCTCCTGATCCGGGAGACCGAAGCAGGCGGCGCCGCTGCACGGGCGGTCGATGTTGTTGTCGCCCATCGTGAGGTAGCCGGAGTGGTCGCCGAGCCCGGGCGAGGCGAGCGAGACGGAGACGTTGACCGGGTTCCATCCGAGGTCGTAGAGGTTGAGCGTGCCGTCCAGGTCCGTCGTGCCGCAGTCGGGTCCGTACGGGCTCGTGGTCCCCGGCGTCGAGTAGACGGCCCCGGCGGCCGCACCGCATGGGAGGCCCGCGAGCTCGGGCACATCGTAGGTGCCGTTGCCGTTGTACTCGAGGTAGACGATCGCCCGATGGATCACCGGAGTACCGCCGCCCCCGTTCGGACGATAGAGGAGGACGTCGCCGTACTCTCCGTACGTGGAGAAGCCGGTCCGCAGGCCCTCGATGTAGTCGACGATCGATCCGGCCGAGGTCTTCTGGGCGAGGACGAGGTCGCCGGTGTTGATGACGCCGAGGACGTCGTTGGAGCCGTGCTGCATGCTGTCCGACTCGATCACATAGACCGGCGGCCAGTTCTGCGTGTAGGCGTACATCCCGGCGACGAGCACGATCACGATCGCGAGCGCGACGAGCGGCTCGAAGTAGAGGGAGTCCCGGGCCCGCCAGTAGACCGGCGGCTTGCTCGGGCGGCCGGCGCCGTCCGGGTCGGCGGCCTCGGAAGCCCCGGAGCGCCACGGCCGGACGCCGCGTCGGGGCGGGATCGGCCGGCCCCCCGCCCGCGCGCGGCGGGGCGGCGGAGCCTTCCGCGTCGGGACGTCGTCCGGCTCGCCGTCGTCCTCGTCCTCCGGGTCGTCCGGCGGCGGCGCGCGGGCCATCCCGGCCGGCTCGGGGAGTCCGCGCTTAACCCTTCGGCTCGAACGGAACTCCGCGGCCGGAGCGAGCTCTCGAGGGGACGGGTCGCCGCCCGAGGAAGCGAACGCTTATGGGGCGCGCCGGAGGACGCGCCTTCGCGCCCGCCCGGAGTCCGCATGCGTCGCTACGATGTCTCGATGCCGCTGTTCGCCGGTATGCCGAGCTTCCCCGGAGACCCGCCGTTCGGCTCCGTGCCGGACCACAGCCTCGCCCGCGGGGATGCGTACAATGTCTCCCGCCTCGCGCTCGGCTCGCACGCCGGCACGCACGTCGATCCGCCGCTCCACTTCATCGCCCAGGGGCCCGGCGCGGACCGGCTCGACCTCGCCCGGCTCAACGGGCCGTGCACCGTGGTGGCGATCGACCCGGATCGTCGCACGATCGGACCGGACGACGTCGCCGGCGTCCCGAGCGGGACGCGACGGGTGCTGTTCCGCACCTCCAACTCGGCCCGCTGGGCGGCCCGGCTCGCGTTCTTCTCCGACTACGTGGCGCTCGCCCCGGAGGCGGCGGCCGTCGCGGTGGAGCGCGGACTCGAGCTGGTCGGCCTCGACGCCCTGTCGATCGAGTCGGATCCGACCGGCACGTTTCCCGTGCACCATCGGCTCCTCGGCGCCGGCGTGCTGATCCTCGAAGGCCTCCTGCTCGACGGGGTGCCTCCGGGGCCGTACGAGCTCGTCTGCGCGCCGCTCAAGGTGCGCGACGGGGACGGGGCGCCGGCGCGCGCGTTCCTTGAGGGACCGTAGCCCACCCCATGGACCTGACCGCCCCCGGTCCCGGGCCGTACCCGATCTCCCTCGCGACCGCCGGCTTCTACCTGCTGGTCGCGACGCTCGTGGCGTTCCTGGCGATGCTCGTGCTCCTGAGGCGGGCGCATCCGAAGGGGAAGCGCGGGCTCGAGGGGTACCTCGATGCCGCCGGCGTCAGCCTCGCCTTCCTCGTGGTCTCGACCGGGCTCGTGGTCGCCCTGGCCGTGAAGTTCCCGGACGCGAACCGGACGTCCTACGCCCTGTTCGAGACCGTCCTCACCGGCTACTGGCTCGCCTTCGCCATCCCCGTGGTGACGGTGGGCAGTTCCGTGGAGGCGCGCTCGCGCCAGGCGATCCGCTGGCTGATCCCGTCGGTGATCGTGTCGCTCGGGATGTTCGGCGCGATCTTCCTCTACTACTTCGTGAGCGTCGGCCCCGGGGCCTAGTCGCGCTCGTCCGGCGGCAGCAGGTCGGGGATCCCGTCCTCGATCGGGTAGTCGACGTGGCAGTGGGCGCAGGTAAGGGTCCCGCGGACGATCTCTTCCTTCTCCCGGGCGACGGCGGAGAGCGTGAGCTCGCCCCGACAGACCGGACAGCGCAGGATCTCGAGCAGGTCGGGCCTCACTTGCCGCCGCCCTCCACGATCCCGTAGCCGATGAGGCGCCAGGCGTTGAGCCGTCGCGAGATCGCGACGCGGCTCCCGGGGAAGACGGTGACGGACCGGTTGAGGGAGAGTTCGACCTCGTCGCCCCGCGCGCTCGTCACCTTCCCGCTCGCGATCGTCGTGCCGACGGTGACCGCCAGCACCTCGCTCGTCCGGATCTTCTCGACCTTGATCTCGCGCTGGGCGCCGAGCACACGGTCCAGCAGCGTCGCCTTGAGACGGATCTTCTGGCTGACGGGGGGCAGCGTACCGGCCGTGCCGACGAGTCGGCCCGTGAGACCGTCCCCCTTCGCCAGGGACGGGTCGAGGGTCGTGCCCACGGCCGCGAGACCCCCGGGCCGGAGCTCGTCCCACTCCTGACCGCCGGAGACGATCGACGTGATCTTCGTGCGGAGCGACTCGGCGTGCCCGTTGGCCGCGCCGGCGGCCCCGGGCCGGATCTCGATCTCCTCGCCGAGCGTGAGCCGGCCCTGGAGCAACGAGCCGCCGAGCACGCCGCCCCGCAGGTCCTTCGGGCGCGTGCCCGGACGATTGATGTCGAACGACCGCGCG
>Ga0335074_10017074_pt1 | contig 10226 bp, 10 predicted proteins | sample Lox_Sample_23_FD_206715 | JGI IMG/M metagenome (GOLD analysis project Ga0335074, IMG submission 206715) | Soil microbial communities from Loxahatchee National Wildlife Refuge, Florida, United States - Lox_Sample_2.3 | ecosystem: Environmental > Terrestrial > Soil > Wetlands | place: USA...
ACGTTCATCAGGCCGAGTATCAAAGCTCCTGCGCCACGGTGCTGATGCTGGATTGCAGCCACAGCATGATTCTTTATGGCGAGGATCGCTTCACGCCGGCCAAGAAAGTAGCGCTGGCGCTGGCGCATTTGATCCGCACGCAATATCCCGGCGACAGCCTGCGCTGCGTGCTGTTCCACGATACGGCCGAGGAACTCCGGCTTTCCGAACTCGCGCGAGTGCAGGTGGGACCGTACTATACCAACACGCGCGACGGCTTGATCCTGGCGCAGCGCCTGCTGAACCAGGAAAAGAAGGACATGAAGCAGATCATCATGATCACCGACGGGAAACCGTCGGCGCTGACGCTTGAAGACGGGCGCATGTACCGCAATGCCTTTGGGCTGGATCCGCTGGTGATCAGCCGGACGCTCGAAGAAGTGGGCCGCTGCAAGAAGCAAGGCATCCTGATCAACACCTTCATGCTGGCGAGCGATTTCGGGCTGGTGAACTTCGTACAGAAGGTCACCGAGCTATGCCGCGGGAAGGCGTATTTCACCACGCCATATAATCTGGGGCAATATTTGCTGATGGATTATATGAACCGCAAGACGCGGACTATTCACTAAATCAGAATCCGCTCCCTCACGGTCGCGGCTCGGCGGAATACGGCCGCGGCTCGCTAACGTGCGGCCGCGCGCTCGCTCTGAGCCGCGCGCGTGAGCAAGCGGTATTCCCGCTTGTCGTGTTATAACGACTATAGCGTTTTTGAATGACAGCGACGGGCCACCACATCCCCGGCATGATGGCGACGCTAGCCTCCTATGAGGGAGTGTTCGGCCCTTACCATCCCCAGACGCTGGCCCTGGCCACCGCGCTCGCTCTAGCGCTGTGCGCCTCAGGCCGCATAGACGAGGGCCGGCCGCTGCTGCGACGCGCGCTGCTGGATCTGACCAAGCATCACCCGCGCAATCATCCGGTAAGAATCCGGGCGCTCGAGGCTTGGCACCAGCTATTGCGCCAGGATGGCGATTTGCCCGGCGAGCTTGTCATCCAGCGTGAACTCGCCGAATGCGGCAGCCAAGCTATTTCTTGAGCAGCTCGGAGTACAGCTTCTTGGTCTTCTCCACCTTCGGCTCCGCCACCGCCGCCACATACGGATTTTGCGGGTTCAGATTGCAATAATTCTGGTGATATCCTTCGGCCGGGTAGAAAGCCTGGAGCGGGGTCACCTCGGTCACGATGGGCGAGTGGAAGATTTTGGCTTCGCCCAACTGGCGGATGTACGCTTCGGCGATGCGCTTTTGCTCTTCGTTCGAATAAAAGATGGCGGAGCGATACTGGGTTCCGCGATCGTTTCCCTGGCGGTTGAGCTGGGTGGGATCGTGGGCCACGCTGAAGAAGATCTTCAAAATCCGGCCATACGAAACTTTACGCGGATCGAAGGTGATCTGAATGGCCTCGGCGTGGCCGGTTCGGCCGGTGCAAACGGCATCATAATTGGCGGTGCGGCTTTCGCCGCCGGAGTAGCCCGACACTACTTTCTCGACTCCGTCAATCTGCTGAAAAACTGCCTCGGTACACCAGAAACAGCCGCCGGCCAGGACCGCGGTTTGTTTCTCCGAGGGCGCATCCTTGGTATCAACGGCAGGATCGGGAAAATCTAAGGTAGGCATGGCTGATTGACACGGTAACACACCGAAGGCGTGACATCCGTTTACGCAAAAACGTGATATCGTCAACTCTAGCTGACGTGTCGTGCAGCGCTCGCGGCGCCGATGGGCGGCCGCCAAAATGCGCCTCTGGCATGCCGCTAGAGCAAAAGGAGCAAAACATATGGCATCTGTATTAGCCTCCCCGTCTGAAACTAAAGTCGCCCTGCCGACGACAAAACTTCTGATCAACAATCGGTGGGTGAACAGCCAATCGGGCAAAACGTTCGCCACCGTGAATCCAACTACCGGCGAGGAAATTACTCAGGTAGCCGAAGCCGACGCCGCGGATGTGGACATCGCGGTGAAAGCCGCCCGCAAAGCGTTCGATCACGGTCCGTGGCGAAAGACCAACGGCGTGGAACGCGCGCGGTTGATTCACCGCCTGGCGGACCTGATCGAGAAGCATGCCGATGAACTGGCGCGCCTGGAATCGCTCGATAACGGCAAGCCGCTCGCCATGGCCAGAAACGTGGACGTGAACGCCACCGCCGCCTGCTATCGTTACTATGCCGGCTGGGCGGACAAGGTGACAGGCAAGACCATTCCGGTGGACGGCCCGTTCTTCTGCTATACGCGCCACGAAGCCATCGGCGTTTGCGGCCAGATCATTCCCTGGAACTTCCCCATGCTGATGCAGGCCTGGAAGCTGGCGCCCGCGCTGGCCACTGGAAACGTCTGCGTCTTGAAACCGGCCGAGCAGACTCCGCTTTCCGCGCTGCGGATCGGCGAACTGATCTTGGAAGCGGGCTTTCCCGAAGGCGTGGTCAATATCCTTCCGGGTTTCGGTGAGACGGCTGGGGCCGCCATCGCCAACCACATGGACGTCGATAAAGTTGCCTTCACCGGTTCCACCGAAGTGGGCCATCTGATTCTGCAGGCGGCGGGGCGATCCAACTTGAAGCGCGTCTCGCTCGAGCTGGGCGGTAAGAGCCCCAACATCATCTTCGCCGACGCCGACATGGATCAGGCGGTCGAAGGCGCCCACATGGGTCTGTTCTTCAATCAGGGCCAGGTCTGCTGCGCCGGGTCGCGCGTGTTCGTCGAAGATAAGGTTTACGACCAGTTCGTGGAACACAGCACCCAGCGCGCCAAGAAACGCACGGTGGGCGATCCGTTCCATCCCACCACCGAACAGGGTCCGCAAGTGGATAAAACCCAGTTTGACAAGGTGCTGGGCTATATCGAAAAGGGCCAGAAGGAAGGCGCCAAGCTCAACACCGGCGGCGGCCGCGTGGGCCAGAAGGGCTACTTCGTGGAACCGACGGTCTTCAGCGACGTGCAAGACAACATGACCATCGCGCAGGAGGAAATCTTCGGCCCGGTAATGAGCGTGATGCGTTTCAAGAACCTGGACGAAGTAATCGATCGCGCCAATCGGACCATGTACGGCCTGGCCGCGGGTGTATGGACCAAGGACGTGAGCAAGGCTCTGGCCATCGCCAATAACGTCCGGGCGGGCACGGTGTGGGTGAACTGCTATAACGTGCTCGACACGGCCGCGCCGTTCGGCGGCTTCAAGCAATCGGGTATCGGCCGCGAGCTAGGCGAATACGGCTTGAACCAATACACCGAAGTGAAGACAGTAGTGGTACACCAGTAAGACAAAACAAGTCGCAACCAAACGGGGCTGGCCGGGCATTTGCCTGTGCCGGCCCCGATTTGCGAACGGACAGCCAGAAGCGGGCGATCCCCGCCGCCGCCACTAGCTCGCTTGCTTCTTCCCGCGCGGGAAAAAGTTAAGCGCGGCCGAGTTCATGCAATAGCGCAAATGCGTGGGCGGAGGGCCATCATCGAACACGTGACCCAAATGCGCTTCGCAACGGGCGCATTGCACTTCATCGCGCGTCATGCCGTGCGAGTTGTCCGTCTGCGTCTTGACGTTTTCCTTCGCAATGGGCTGCCAGAAGCTGGGCCAGCCGGTGCCGGATTCGAACTTGGTCTTCGAATCAAACAGCACGGTGTCGCAGCAGATGCAGTGATACAGGCCGTCGGCGTGATTGTTGGCGTACTTGCCGCTGCCCGGAAACTCGGTCCCGGCCTGGCGGGTGATTTGGTACGCTTCCGGCGTGAGCTGCTTGCGCCACTCGGCGTCGGTCTTCTCCACTTTCTCCACTTCCACCACGCCGGTCCGCAAACCCGAGGCATCAAATTCCACGATGCGCACCAGTTGCTTTTTGCCTAAGCTCGCGGCCGAGACCCGAGCCAGGGTCGCGGCAACGGGCACGGACCAAGCGACAGCTTTCAGAAACGCCCGTCTTTCTATTTCTACTCTCCGCATTGCTACTTGCCTCCCTTCACCAGCTGGGGAAATTCACGGTGCAGGTTGGCGATTTTCGGAATGTCGTTATAGGCGACGTAGGGCTGGTTAGGATGTTGGGCCACGTAGTGCTGATGATATTCTTCGGCGCGATAGAAGCCCTGGAGGGGCGCGACCTTCGTGACAATGCGGCTATGGAAGATCTTCGCGCCGTCCAACTGCTGGATGTAGGCTTCGGCGATCTTCTTCTGCTCATCGGTGGTATAGAAGATTTCCGAGCGATACTGCGTCCCTTCGTCGGGGCCCTGACGATTCAACTCAGTCGGATCGTGAGCCACCGAGAAATAGATTTTCAGCAGTTGGCCGAACGAAATCTGCGACGGATCGAAAGTCACCTGAACCGATTCGGCGTGGCCGGTGGTCCCGGTGCTGACAATTTCGTAGTGCGCGTTGGCTTTGCTTCCTCCGGCATAGCCGGCCACGGCGGAGGATACTCCCTTCACGTCGTCGAACACGGCTTCCACGCCCCAGAAGCATCCTCCGGCCAGAACCACGGTTTCACTCTTTGCGGAACGAGGCTCATCCACCCTAGGGCCGGGCAGAGAAGCGGCGCTCAGGGCGAGGGTCGCGGCAAGGCTCGCCGCAAGACCCGCAAATCCGAATTGACTAGCGATTTTCCTGAACATTTGAATACCTCCAGTTTTTTCTGCTGTTACTGCTTGGGTAACGGGACAGCATACATTTTGAACTGCCCCGGATCTTTGCCCTTCATCTTGGGATCGTTGCGATAATTCAGTTTCCCTTCCACGATCCACGCCATGCCTTTGGTGGCCGTTACGCCGGGCGTGCTTTCCAGGCCTTCCTTGATGGTTGTGACCGTGGCGTCCTGCATTTTATCGCCTCCGAACGTCACGATGTCCATCCTGCCTGCGTTTTCCGCCAGCAGCAGCCGGTGTTTGCCGATAGCGCGCATGCCATCCGGCCTGTCCAGCGGCCGCGAGAGCTTCAGCTCGACGATACTCTTCGACATTCCATCGGGGCCGAGCTGCAGTCGAACCAGTTTGCCGGAACTGACGCTGTTCACGTAGAGCGTGGTCTTGTCGCCAAACGCCAGCCCATCGGCGCCGGCCAGCACGGGATCTTTGGCCGCAACCTCCAGCGTTTTCGCTCCCGGCTTCAGCATCAGAATTTGGGCTTGCCGGGTATCGGAGACGTAAGCCGTTCCTCCCGGCGCCACCGCGATGTCGTTGCAGAGCGGTCCCTGGCCTGGCAGAAGATACGTGCCCTTGGGCGCGCCGGTCTTCAAGTCGAAACTCATCACCGAAGTGGCCTCGCCTTTACCGTCCAGGTTATTCGAGCAAACCCATAGGTTCTTGCCTTTTTCGTCGGCGAAAACGCCCAGCACGCCGTTCAATCCGCTGGTTCCGGGCTTGATCCATTCCATGGCTTGGGTTTTTCCCGGCGCGATGCGCATCACATTCCCGTGCCCCAGGCTGCCGACGATCAAGGTTCCGTCGGAAGTGGAAGTGATGCTTTCCGGAAACACCAGCGTGCCCGGCAGCGTGATCTCGGTGACGGCGGGAGCGCCCCCGGCTGCTGCCGCAGCCGCTAATAGCGCCAGGCCCAACGTACACTGTAAGTAGTTAATTCGTTTCATGAGTTCTCCCCGGAGCATCCGGCCGTCCCATGTGCCGTGTATACTATACTCCGTCTCCCATACGCGACAAGGGAGAACTTCATGATACTACTCCTGCTGGCTTTTCTGGGAGGCATCCTTACCATTATCAGCCCTTGCATCCTGCCGGTGCTGCCGTTTGTATTTGCCAAAGCCGACCAGCCGTTTCGCAAAAGCGGCCTTCCATTGCTGGCGGGCATGGCGGTGACGTTCGCGGCATTCGCGGCCGTAGCCACGGTGGGCGGCGGATGGGTAGTGCGGGCCAATGAATATGGCCGCTGGGCCGCACTGGTGGTGCTCGGGATCTTCGGACTGACGCTGCTGTGGCCCGCCCTAGCGGATTGGCTTTTGCGGCCATTCGTCAGCCTGGGCAGCCGGCTCGCGCGACCGGGAGCATCGACACCGGGCGGAAGCGTTCCCCGATCTCTGCTGCTCGGCATTGCGACCGGATTGCTTTGGGCGCCCTGTGCCGGACCGATCCTGGGCTTGATCCTGACCGGGGCGGCATTGGAAGGCGCGGGCCAGCACAGCGTATTTCTGTTGCTCGCCTACGCAGCCGGTGCGGCTTGCTCGCTGGCCGCGGCGGTACTGGCGGGCGGCCAGGTATTCGCTGCGCTAAAACGATCGCTGCATGCGGAAGCCTGGATCCGCGTTATTTTGGGCGTCGCGGTGCTGGCGGGAGTCGTGGTGATCGCACTGGGCTTGGATCGCGGCGTGCTGACGCGCGTTTCGCTGGCGAGCACATCCGGGCTGGAGCAATCGCTGATCGATCGCCTGCACGCCAACCCGCAACCGCAGCAAAATCCCCAAAAGAATCCGGGCGGCATGATGATGATGATGTCATCCACAGCGGCGGGCGCCGCGGCCGGACCGCAAACCATGCCGGAGCTTTCGGGCGCCGTGGCCTGGCTCAATTCCCCGCCCTTGACGCGCGGCGAGCTCAAAGGCCATGTTGTCCTGATCGACTTTTGGACTTACTCCTGCATTAATTGCCTGCGAGCCATTCCATACGTCGAAGCGTGGGCGGAGAAATACAAGAACAGCGGGCTGATCGTGATCGGCGTGCACACGCCCGAATTCGCCTTTGAAAAGGATCTGGACAACGTGAAGCGCGCGGTTAGGGATTTGAAGATCACCTATCCGGTGGCGCTCGACAACGACTACAAAATCTGGAAGGCTTTCAATAATTCTTTCTGGCCCGCCGATTACCTGGTGGATGCGAATGGCAAAATCCGGCATCATCATTTCGGCGAAGGCAAGTACGACGAGACCGAACAGCAGATTCAGGCGCTGCTCAAGGAACGCGACGGACAACTGTCGGTCAGCGGGTTGGTGCAAGTTTCGGGCACCGGGGCAGAAGCGCCGCCGGACAACGACGTGGAGTCGCCAGAAACCTACATCGGCTATGACCGCGCCGACGCGTTTCTTTCTCCCGGCGGCTTAAAACAGGATGCCGCCCATCTGTATTCACTGCCGAAACACCTGGAGCTGAACCAATGGGGCTTGGGCGGGGATTGGACAGATCACGCGCAAGTGGCCATTCTCGATTCGGCGCACGGCCGGATCGTGTACCGCTTCCATGCCCGGGACCTGCATCTGGTGCTGGGATCGGCGGTCAATGGAAATGCAGTCCGCTTTCGCGTCACGCTCGATGGAAAGCCGCCCGGCGCGAGCCACGGCGTGGATACCAACGCGGCGGGCGAGGGAACCATCACCGATCAACGCCTTTACCAGCTGATCCGGCAGAAAGATCCGATCGAAGACCGGACCTTTGAGATCGAGTTTCTGGATCCGGGCGCGCAGGCGTTCTCGTTTACGTTCGGCTGAGGATCATTTCGGTTTGGCGGCCTCGAAGCGAATCTTCGCGAGCGTTGTGGCATCGCTCGGCAAATCTTTTTGCCCCGCGGGGAAATTATTGGAGGCCAGCGTAAACGCGAGAATATCGGCGGTCTGCTGGCGGCTCAGCGTTCCCGGCTTATCGGCGGGCATGGTGGACTGGATTTTTTCGAACAGATCGTCGGCGCTCTGGCCGTTCCAATCGCCGGTGAAGTCGGCGCCCGTGAGCGGCGGCGCTTGCCCGCTACCTTCGAGCGCCGCCCCGTGACAGGAGGCGCACTGGGCCGAATACAGCGCCTTTCCGCGATTCGATTGCGCCGGCGTATACACACCGTCCCACACCGACGCCGCTGGTTGCCCATGCAGCATTGCAGCCACAATCAATACGATGCCAAGGTTAGCTTTCACTCTGCACTATTTTACGGCTTTCGCGAATTTCCAATATGGGAGAATGTCTGTGATGAATCGTATGGCTCGTTTTGCGTTTGCGGCGCTCTTTGCGGCATCGGTCACGCTCGCGTCTGCACCTGTTTGCGATCCCGATAACGGAGGCATTACGCTACCCGCTGGATTTTGCGCTTTGGTGGCGGCCGACGGCCTGGGCCATGCACGGCACCTGGTTGTGGCGCCCAACGGCGACGTTTACGTCGCGCTGCAGGGTGACAGAACCGGCGGCGGCGGCATTGTCGCGCTGCGCGACACCAAGGGCGACGGCCACTTCGATATGAAAGAACCCTTCGGCGAAGGCAGCAGCACCGGCATCGCCCTGCACAACGGCTATCTCTACGTCGCCAAGACCCAATCCGTGGAGCGGTACAAGATGACGCCCGGGCAATTGAAGCCGTCAGGGCCGGCTGAGGTGATTGTTACAGGCTTGCCCGGGGAGCGCGAACACATCGACAAAGGCATCACATTCGACGGCAAAGGGTCGCTTTATATCAACGTAGGCGCGCCTTCCAATGCGTGCCAGACGAAGGATCGGCAGCCCAAGGTGACGGGGCAAGATCCCTGCCCGATTCTCGAAAAACACGGCGGGATCTGGAAGTTCGACGAGAACAAACTCGGGCAGACGCAAGAGCAGGGCGGCGAACGTTTCGCGACCGGATTGCGCCAGATGCCGGCCATCGCATGGCACGATGGCGCTCTGTACATCGCCATGAACAATCGCGACCAGCTCAACGTTTTGTGGCCGGAGAAATTCACCGCCCAGGAAAACGCCGACCGGCCCGCCGAGCCTCTGTATCGCGCGGTGCAGGGATCGAACTTCGGCTGGCCGTACTGCTTCTACGATTACGGGCAAAAGAAATTCTTTACCAATCCAGAATACGGCGGGGACGGCAAGAGTTCGGACAAGTGCGGATCGTTCACGCCTCCGGTGGCTGCGTTCCCCGCCCATTGGGCGCCGGTGGATCTCATGTTTTATTCCGGCAAGGAATTTCCCAAGAAGTACGATGGCGGCGCGTTCATCGCGTTCCATGGCTCCTGGAATCGCGCGCCGTTGCCGCAGGCCGGCTACAACGTGACGTTCCAGCCCTTCTCACACGGAAAGCCGTCGGGCGAGTTTGAAGTTTTCGCCAGCGGTTTTACCGGAAAAGCTCCGCTCATGAATCCCGGGGATGCCGTGGCGCGCCCGGATGGAGTGGCGCAGGCGCCCGACGGCTCGCTCTATATTTCCGACAGCCAGAAGGGCAAAATCTGGCGGGTGTTTTACCGGAAGTAACTAGCCGAGAAGCTTGCGAAGACCATCGCAGAGCTCCTCGGCGGGCGTGTGCAACGGCAGGTCGAGCGTCTCCGCCGCAGCCATTTCGTCTCCTTCGATCCACTCCTCCGCGCTCAACCGATCGATCAGCATCCTGAGGCCCTGAGCATCCTTGCGCTTGGCCAGACCCCAGACGGCTTCGTCGCGAGCTTCCTGATGCAGGTCGGTTAATCTCATCCTTAGCGCATCCCGGATTGCGGCCGAGTCCACGCTGCATTGCGTCCCGAGCGCGAACGTAGCCCAGTCCCGGACATTATCGTTCGGGTCGTCCATCAACTCGATAAGAACCGCGATGGCATCAGGGCGTTCCGTTCCATGAACGACGTTGGTAACGGCCCAGCGGATATGGGGATCGGGATTGTTTCGCAAGGGAAGCAAGGCATCCACTGCAGTGTCGCCGCCCAGGTGCGCCAACGCCCAGGCGGCCGAACTCGCCACCCGAGGGTCTGGATCGCGCAGATGTTCGATTGCGATTGCGACGTTGTCATCGTGGTGCAGCCGCTCCAATCTTGGCCGACCTGCGCCGAACTGCGCCAGAACGTCCAGCCCGCGTGCACGTTCCAAGGCAACTGCCGACTGGCAGTACCAAACCGCTACCTGGAAAACTTCCTCTGTATTGCGTCTTCGAAGAGCGCACACGGCATCCCAGGCGGCTTCATCATCGTAATCGCCCTCGAGCGATGCTTGGAAAAGCTCCTCCGTTGTTCGTTCATCGAAAACGCGTTCGTCCACGCCGTCACCACCCCAGATTGCTGACCACAAAATACACCACCGGCAGCGCGAACAGGCTGCTATCTACGCGGTCCAGCCAACCGCCGTGGCCGGGCAGCAGATTTCCGCTGTCTTTGACGCCCGCGCCGCGCTTGATGGCCGATTCGCAGAGGTCGCCCAATTGCCCTGCAACGTTGGCAATCACGGTCAAACCCAACGCGCCGGCCAGAGGCGCGGCCGGCAACAACCATCGAAAATAAAATACACCGTAGACCACCGATGCCACCGTGGACG
>Ga0335074_10017075_pt1 | contig 10226 bp, 9 predicted proteins | sample Lox_Sample_23_FD_206715 | JGI IMG/M metagenome (GOLD analysis project Ga0335074, IMG submission 206715) | Soil microbial communities from Loxahatchee National Wildlife Refuge, Florida, United States - Lox_Sample_2.3 | ecosystem: Environmental > Terrestrial > Soil > Wetlands | place: USA: Florida...
TGCCAAAGGGCTGGAAGGACGAACCCAGTTCTACCTCGTCCAGCTCTACCACGCCAAGATAGCCCATCTGTCCTTACTTTAACTTGGATGCCGCAGCGCCGGGTGTGAGATCGCGCATCTTTTTCCCTGCCGTCCCGTCATACCGCACAGGCAGCCGGAAAAGCAAACGAAAAGATGCAACCGGCTTGAAGGAGAAATGATCATGATTCGAAAGATTAAAACAACAATTCCGCTTGCGGCTCTGGCTTTCACGTTGGGTCTCGGGCCCGCGCTGAACGCACAGGACGGCAAAGCGAAGATTCTGGAAACTGGCGACTTTCATGGCAAGGTGCACAGCACCTCAGGCCGGGCAACCATCTACCGGGAGAAGGATGGGCAGTTGCTTCTTCGGCTCACAAACTTCAAGACCTCCAATGGGCCCGATGTGCACGTGATTCTTATCGCGGCCAAGGATGCCGCCGACGATGCCAACTTCCTGAAAAGCAGCACCCAACGCGTGGAACTCGGCAGCCTGAAAGGGAATGAAGGCGATCAAAACTACACCATCCCCAAAGGAACCGACCTGAGCAAGTTTCAAACCGTTTCGATCTACTGCGAGCGGTTCAACGCGAACTTCGGGGCAGCGCCCTTGGAGAAATTCTGAGGGGCTCCAAAACTAAACCGGGCGGCGTGTGACCGCCCGCTTCATCCATCCATAGGAAAACAAGTATGACACTCCAAATAGGTACATGGTTATCCCGCAGGAAATGGATATTGATCGCGATCGGCGTCCCGGTCCTGGTCGCCGCTTGGTGGGCCTTCCGGCCGGAGAAGCTGTGGATCAATCAAACGGTCGACGAGCCCGCGCCATTTGCTTCCGCCAGCACGCCTCAGCCGCTTTATACCGGTCGCCTGGAAGGCAAAGCCCACCAGACCAGCGGGCGCGCCACGATTTATAAGAGCTCCGACGGCAAAGAATATTTGCGCCTGACCGATTTCACGACGTCCAACGGGCCGGATGTGCACGTACTCCTGGCACGCGGCGACGACCCAGGCCTGCAACAGGAAATAGTCAAAGGCAGCCTGGATAGCGTTGAACTGGGATCGTTGAAAGGCAACCAGGGCGACCAGAACTACGATCTGCCGGCAGGTACGGACCTGGCTAAATATAGCGCCGTGGTGATTTATTGCGAACGCTTCCACGCCATATTCGGGACGGCGAAGCTCGAATCTTTCTGATGACATCATCCGGCCTGACGGCGCCAATCGGCACGGGCTGCGGTTGTGAGCGCTTCGAACGGATACTCCTATGAAGAAGAAGGTCTACATATTAGGTGGCGGATTCGGTGGTCTCTACAGCGCCCTGGAACTGGAGCGGCAGTTAAGCCGGGCGCCGGACATCGATATTACTTTGATTAACCGTGATAATTTCTTTCTTTTTACTCCCATGCTGCATGAAGTGGCAGCCAGCGATCTGGACTTGACCACGATCGTCAACCCGATGAGAAAGCTCCTGAGAAAAGTGCAACTGTTTGCCGGAGAAGTGGAGCACATTGATCTTCCCAACAGCCGGTTGACGTTAGCGCACGGTTTCAAACGCCACTCCCATACGGTGCCTTACGATCAGCTGATCCTGGCGCTGGGTTCGATCGCGAATTTCCATGACCTGCCCGGATTGGCGGACCGCGCGATTACGATGAGAAGCTTGGGCGATGCGGTTGCCTTGCGAAATCGGTTGATTGCTCACCTGGAAGAAGCCGATACCGATTGCGCCAAGGACGAGCGGGAACCTCTGTTGACGTTCGTGGTGGCGGGCGGCGGATTTGCCGGCGTGGAAACCATCGCCGCGGTCGACGATTTTTTGCGGCAGGCCCTTCCGCTCTACCGCAACCTGCAGGAGAAGACGCTGCGACTCATTTTGGTGCATTCCGGGATGTTTCTTCTTCCCGAGCTTGGAGAGGAACTTGGGCGATATACCCAGGCGAAATTGGAAAAGCGCGGAATCCAGATCATCGTGAATACCCGGGTGGCGGCGGTCTCGGATGGCTCCGTGGCGCTGACCAACGGAATGGTGCTCCGAAGCTCTACCGTCATATGGACCGCGGGAACCACGCCTAACCCCCTCCTGGAAGCTTTGCCTTGTTCCAAGGATCATGGACGCATCGTGGTGAATGACTATCTTCAGATCCCGGATTTCCCGAACGTTTGGGCAGTGGGAGATTGCGCCGCGGTGCTCGACAAAAGAACCGGGCGTCCTTGTCCCCCCACCGCGCAGCACGCCTTGAGGCAGGGCCGGGTGGCGGCCCATAATGTGGTGGCTGCGATTCGAGGACAATCCGCGAAGATGTTTTCGTTTCGCACGCTGGGCCAAATGGCCGCCATCGGACAGCGCGCCGGAGTGGCCGACGTGCTGGGGGTCAAGTTTTCAGGCTTCCTGGCGTGGTGGTTATGGCGGACCATTTACCTTAGCAAGTTGCCCGGTTGGGACAGAAAAGTTCGCGTGGCGCTGCAATGGACGCTGGATGTGATTTTCTCAAAGGACGTGACTCAGTATTTGACGGTGCGTGCGCCGGCGATGTCGGGAGAACATCAGATGTCGGGAGAACATAGGGAGGACGCGGCGCCCGCGGGCGGAGGTCCTAAGCGCTGATGCGCGGCGAGTTGCGAGACGAATTATCGGGGCGGCGGACCGATGCGAGCGCCACGCGGGCCTTACAAGCAGAGCTGCGCGGCCGCTATCGTCCCGCTCAGGTACGGCTGTTGTTCATCGGCGAGGCTCCGCCGGCATCCGGCAGGTTTTTCTATCAGGCGGATTCGGGACTTTATCGTGCTTTTTTGGATTCGTTTCGCGCCATCCTCCCGTCGATGGCTGAAGCAGAGTTTCTCCGCGCCTTCCAATCCGCGGGTTGTTACCTGATCGATGTTTGCCCCTATCCGGTGGACCGGATGGAACCGCATGCCCGCCGCGCCGCGTGCTTGGCCAGCGAGCCTGAGCTGGCGCGACAAATTGAGGAGCTTCAACCGCAATCGATCGCTACGATTGTGCGCTCCATTCGAAGCCATGCGGAGCGCGCCGCGGACCGCGCCCGCTGGCAGGGTCCATTGCTCGATCTTCCCTACCCCGGACGATGGTCCCGGCACCGCGACGATTTTCTTAAGAAACTGGCGCCCGAGCTGAAAACCCTTTTGCGCTAACTCACCATGGAGACCAAGCCGCGTTCCTTCAGACCGCTGATCGCCAGTCCGTAACGTCCGCGTACGCCGGTCTTTTCGAAGATGTGCTTCAGATGGATCTTGACGGTTCCCGGGCGAATACCCAATTCCAGGGCGATCTCCTTGTTCTTGAAACCCTGCTCCACCATTTCGAGCACCTGGTGCTCGCGCGGGGTGAGTTCGGAGCGGGGATAGCGCTCCTGACGGCCCGAATCCCGAAAGACGCAGTCCTCCATCCAGCTTTTTCCACAAGCCACGGTGCGCAGGCAATTGAGGATGCTTTCCAGATCGGCGGTCTTGCGCACGATGCCTTTGGCGCCGGCCTGCAGCAGACGCAGGGCTTCGGCCTCGGTCATCGAAACGCCCCAGACCATGACGGTAGGCGCGGCTTCGGCCAGCTTCAACTCGTGAATCCAATCCAGCACGATCCGCATGCCGAAGCCTTTATCCACAATCACGACATCGGGCGGCCGCGCCGCAATGAGCTGCGTGGCTGCCTCCAGTGCATTCAACGACGCCCGGAACTCCAGGTCTCCGGCCGCGGCCAGTAAGGTTCGCAAACCTTCCGCCGTTATCGGTTGAGTGTCGCACACGACGACAGTTTTCTTCGAGTGGTCTTCGCTCATGGTTGCTTTCTTACCAGCCGACACGCCTTTCTCATGGGGGCCTCAGTTTGATTCGTGAATCAAACTAAGCCTTATCGACGAGTGCGATCGAATGTTTAGTTGATCGGGAGAGCGAAGGCTCTCATGTTATCATCGACACTAGCCGATTTAATGGGTTAGGACCTCCTGATGGAAAGTCCGTAGTGCGCCGATGCCCCAGCCTGATGCCCCGAAATTCAGTGGTAACTGGAAGGCGCTGTTCATTTGCCCTAATCAAAAGATAATTCGGGACTTAGCGCCCGTCCTGCGCCAGCGCCTCCCCAACTTCTCGGGCCATGACCTGACCAGTTATCCAGCGCGCTATCAGCTACCCGAGATCCTGAGCGCTGAGGCCCCGAATCTGTGCTTCCTGGAGATTTCCGAACCGCGTGACGCCGGTTTGGGGCTAATCCCCGATCTGCTGCACATTAACGCCAAGCTGCCCATCATCGTCGTTTTGTCGAATAACGATCCCGAGCTGGTGTTGCGCTCGCTGCGCCAAGGCGCCAGCGACTTCCTGATTCCGCCCTTCACCGCGGATCAAGTGGAAGCGGCGCTGCAAAAGATCGTCCGGCTTCAGCCCGTCCAAGCCAGCAACTCCGGCAAGGTCTATTGCATCATGCCGGCCAAGGGCGGCTGCGGCGCCAGCACGATCGCCAGCAATCTGGCGTATAAGATGAAGCGCGGCGACAAGCGCATTCTTCTGGCGGACCTGGATCCTCTGGCCGGAACTCTTTCGTTCCTGCTCAAGATCAAATCGAACTTCAGCTTTCTGGACGCGCTGGCGCGCTCGCACGACATCGACGCCGATCTCTGGCGCGCCGTGGTCACCACGCGGCAAGGGGTGGACGTGCTGCTTTCGCCCGAAGTGATGACGGAGGGCATGAGCGAGCTGAAGGACGCCGGCAGCATCATTGAATACGCCCGCGGCACTTATGACCTGGTAGTGCTCGATACGGGCGGCGTGTACGGAGAGTGGAATTTGAGCCAGGCGCAAATGGCCGACGAAATTCTGCTGGTAACCACCAACGAACTGACCGCTCTGCAAGCGGTGCAGCGCGCGCTCGGTTATCTGGACGCCAACAATATCGGCCGCTTCAAGGTGCGCCTCATCGTCAATCGCTATGACCGGCACACCGGGCTCAGCAAAGACGTAATCGGAACCGCGCTCCACACCGACATTTTCCACATCATGCCCAGCGATTATGACGCCATCCAAAAATCGTTGATGGAGGGCAAGCCGCTCGGACCCGCCACCAGCTTCGGCAAGAGCGTGGTCGGGTTGGTGGAGCGTCTGGAGGGAGCGGCCGAACCGCCGAAAAAGAATAGCTCGCTTTCCGGGTTGCTGTCGCTGTTTTCACGCACCTCCTAAAGCGGCTCTCGCCAGTGCCAGTGCTCGCTAAGTGCTAGTGTAAGAACCTGGAGGCGGGTATGCACGCACGTGGTTGGAACTGGGCGCGGGTGTCGGCCGTAGTGGTCCTGGCCGCGGGGATGGCAGTGCTGCCAAGTTATGCCGGCGATTCATCGAAACCGCTGGTCATCGCCGAGCAAGGCAGTTTCTTCGTCGGCGGCGAGACCAAAACCTCCCAAGCACTGACTTCGAGCACCACCGGACCGGGCGCCGGACAGCCGGGCGACGTCACCATCAACCAGATGTACGTGCAGTATCAAAAGCCGCTCCACAGCGATCGGCACACTCCCGTGGTGATGGTGCATGGCTGCTGCCTGAGCAGCAAGACCTGGGAAACCACTCCCGACGGCCGGATGGGCTGGAGCGAATACTTCGTGCGCAAAGGACACGCGGTGTATCTGGCGGATCAATCCTCACGCGCCCGCTCAGGCTTTGACGCCACCAAGATCAACGCCGTCAAGCTGGGCCAGGCCCCGCCCAGTGCGTTGCCCACCATTTTTATGGCCAGCCATCAGACTTCCTGGGTGCTATTTCGCTTCGGGCCCACCTTCAACACCGCTTTCCCGGACGAGCAATTCCCGGTTCAGGCGGCCGATGAGCTTTATAAGCAAATGATCCCCGATCTCAATGGTTTCCTGCCCACTCCCAATCCCACCTGGACCAATATGGCGGCATTAGCGGTTCAACTGCGTGGCGCGGTGTTGATGGGCCATTCCGAATCCGGCTTCTTTCCCGAAGAAGCGGCCCTGATCAACCCGGCGGGCGTCAAAGGCATCGTGTCCATCGAAATGGGATGCACCACCACGCTTAAGCCCGATCAGCTTTCGACGCTCGCGAAGATTCCCATTTTGATCATGTTCGGCGATCACCTGGGCGACCTTCGCGGTCCCTTGGCCGGCATGTGGCCGGCGAATTTCGACAGCTGCAACAAGTTCGTCCAGCAGGTGAGCGCCGCCGGCGGTGACGCCCAGATGATGTCCCTGCCGAAAATGGGAATTAAGGGAAACAGCCATATGCTGATGCAGGATAAGAACAATCTTGAGCTGGCGGATCTGATCCTCGGTTGGATCGACGGCCACGTGGAACGCAAGACCGTGAGCCGGAAATAAAGCCGGAGGAACATCGGATCGAGCAATCGCGTAGCTTTCCGGGAGAGGTTCATTCATGAGCTTGTGGCAGGACATTCGCTTTGGTCTGCGCACTTTATATAAACGGCCTGGCTTTGCTTTCACGGCAGCTTTCACCATGGCTCTTGGAATCGGCGCCACCACCGCCATATTCAGCCTTTGCGACGCCATGCTGTGGAGACCCAATCCCTTGCCGCACATGGAGACGCTAGTAAGCATCCTGCAGGCTGATCCGAGCGATGCCAACGGTTGGGACGACGTGGCGCCGGCCGATATCGAGGAGATCCGCCGCGGCCAGACCACCCTGGCCGGTTTCACCAGTTGGGAGCAAGGGCTGGCCAATCTGGCCGACGCGGGAGCTGCGCCGGACCGGGTGACGCAGGCGCTGGTTACGGCAAACTTCTTCGACGTGGCGGGCGTCCAACCTTCGCGCGGCCGCGCATTCCAACCCGGTGAGGACCAGCCTGGACGCGACCATGAAGTGATTCTGAGCGACCAGTTCTGGCACAGCCGGTTTGACGGTGACCCGAACATCGTCGGGCGAATCATCCGCGTGGATGACGTCCCCTACACGGTGACCGGAGTGATGCCTCCCGGCTTCAATTTTCCAATGCCCAGCGACATCTGGACCCCCATGGGTCTCAAGCCGGAACAGCGCAGTTCCCATACCGCGCACTTCCTCCAGGCCGCCGGCAGGCTCAAGCCGGGGCGAACCCTGGACGAAGCCGCCGCCGAAATCAACGGCATTGCGGCCCGGCTGCAACAAGCCTATCCGGAAACCAATAAGAATCGCCGCTTTGTGGTGTGGCCGGGACTGCGGATGTTCGTGGATCACGTGACCAGCCAATATCTGATCCTGCTGATGGGCTCGGTATTGTTTGTGCTTTTGATCGCCTGCACGAATGTCGCGAATCTGCAATTCGCGCGCGCCACCGGACGGTTGCGCGAAGTGGCGGTGCGGCGGGCGCTGGGCGCAAGCCGTGGACGGCTGATCCTGCAGCTGGTAGTGGAAAGCACGCTGCTGGCGCTAGCCGGCGCTGTGCTGGGTTTGCTGATCGCGCAATGGGGAATCCGGTTGCTTCACTTAGGCATGCCGCCGGAGGTGGAACGCTACGTTCTGGGCTTCAAGAACGTTCAGCTGAACGGCCGTGCGTTGTTGTTCACGCTCATGGCGGCGCTCGGGAGCGGCATCCTGGCGGGGCTGGCGCCGGCCTGGCAAGCGTCCCAGCCGGATCTCACCAGCGCATTGCGCGAAGGGGCCCGCGGAACATCCTCCGGCAGAGCCCGGCAACGGCTGCGCAACATATTGGTCGGCGCTGAAGTGGCGCTGGCCGTGGTGCTGCTGGTAGGCGCCGGATTGATGGTCCGCGGTTTCCGTACGCTGGTGGACAATGGCAACGCCCTCGAACCGGCCACGCTGCTGACCCTGCGGCTGGCGATCACCGACAACAAATACCATGAGAAATCGCAGATCGCGGAGTTCTACCGGCAGGTGATCGAAAGGATTCAGGAACTGCCCGGCGTGCGCTCGGCCGCGGCCGTGTCCGCGCTGCCTTACAGCGCCCACTCTCAAGGGCGGGACTTTATGATCGAAGGCCGGGCGCTCGATCCGGGCAATTCTCCGAACGCCATGTATCAGGTGACGAGTCCGGAATATTTTCAAACCCTGCACGTGGCGCTGCGGGAAGGGCGTCTCCTGAGGGCGAGCGACGGCTCATCGTCGCAGCCGGTGGCAGTGATCGGCGAACGGCTGGCCAAGCGCTGGTGGAAGGGAGAATCGCCCATCGGAAAGCGCATCCGGATCGGCGACAGAGATTCCACCGATGTTTGGATGACCATTGTGGGCGTGGTGGCCGATCAATGGCACGATCCTTACGACCGTGCCCCCCGCGCTACGCTATACGTGCCGTGGCAACAGCGGCCGGCGCTGTGGATGGATATCGCGGTGCGAACGGCCGGCGATCCTCTGCTGGTGGCGCCGTCGGTTTCCTCGGCCATTCATTCCATAGACCCCGATCAGCCGATCACGGACATGCACTCGATGACGAAATCGATTCACGACCGCGCGCTCGGCCTGAATTATGTGGCCACGCTGATGGGCATATTCGGCGCTATCGCATTGCTGCTTTCGGCCATCGGCGTTTACGGCGTGATGGCTTACATGGTGTCGGAGCAGACTCGCGATATCGGAATCCGTATGGCCATGGGCGCGGCCCGCGGGAACATCCTGGCGGCGATATTCCGCCGTGGACTGCTAGTGACCGCCGCGGGATTGGCGGCGGGTCTGCCGGTAGCCTATGCGCTCGCCAGGTTGCTCGCTTCGCTGATCTACGGCGTGACGGCCACCGATCCAGCCACGTTCATCGGGATTCCGCTGGCCTTGATCGGCGCCGCGGCGCTGGCGATTTATGTCCCGGCCCGGCGTGCGATGAAGATCGATCCCATCGTGGCCCTTCGCTACGAGTAAGCCGACGAGTAAGCCGAACGAGTAGCCGGTCCCGTTCCTGATAATATTGTTCCCAGCTACCGCGCAGTCCGGAAGGAGTTTTCATGGTTACGATCATCGTGAACGGAGTCCGGCGTGAAATCCAATCCCCCAGCGATACGCCGCTCCTCTATGTCCTCAGAAACGATCTCGAGTTATCCGGCCCGCAGTTCGGGTGCGGAATGGCACAATGCGGGTCCTGTTCGGTTCTCCTTGAGGGCAAGGAAATCCGGTCCTGCATAACCCCGGTTTCGGCCGCGGCCGGCAAACAGGTGACGACGCTCGAAGGGCTGCCCGCGCGCTGGGCGCAACAGAAGAATCTGTCGAAAACCGACGCCGAAAAGACCCTGCATCCGGTCCAGCAAGCCTGGATCGAGGAGCAGACGCCTTTGTGCGGCTTCTGCCAGAACGGCATGATGATCAAGGCCACGGAGCTGCTGGAACAGAACTCCTCGCCCACCGTCGAGCAAATCAAAACGGCTTTTACTGCTTCCGGTCCATCGGCGCATTTGTGCCGCTGCGGCAGTTACATCGCGATCATCGATGCGGTGCGGCGCGCCGGACAAATCATGACGGAGAGGAGCTAAGGCCATGGCGATCCCGAACGAAAATTCTGTCAGCGTCTTCGGCGCCACTCTGACGCGCCGTCAGTTAGTGAAAACAGGCGGGGCTCTGCTGGTTGGCTTCAGCATGGCCGGGGCCGCGGTTCCGAAGAAAACCGTGAAAGCCGCCGTGCCCAAGAACACGCTCGATCCCACGCTCCCCAGCTCATGGATCGAGGTCCATCCCGACAACACCATCCTGATTCGCACCGGCAAGAGTGATTTCGGCCAGAGCACCACGTTCACCGCTTACCGGCAGATCGTGGCCGAAGAGCTGAACGCGCGCTTCGCAGACATCACGACCGTGATCATGGGCGACACCGATCGGACGCCCGACGGCAGCGGCGCTTTCGATTTTCTCGGTCGCGGGACGCCGAATATTCGCAAAGCAGCCGCCTACACCTATCAAGCGCTGCTGGAACTTGCCTCCCAGCGGCTGGGGGTTCCGAAGGATCGGATTTCCGTGAAAGACGGGGTGGTTTCGGGCGGCGGCAAGAGCCTGACTTACGGCCAGCTGGTGAAAGGCCACGAGTTGAAGCTCACGATTCCGGTTATGGGCGACCTGACCAGTCCCATGGGCCTGACGGTTACGGGCGAACCGCCGATGAAGCCCGTCAGCCAATACACGGTCATCGGAAAGCCATTCAAGAATAGCGTCATTACATCCAAAGTCAGCGCGCGCGAGCAGTGGGCGACGGATGTTCGGCTGCCCAACATGCTGCACGCACGCATGGTGCATCCCAAGACGCTCGGTTCGTCGCTAGT
>Ga0335074_10017076_pt1 | contig 10225 bp, 10 predicted proteins | sample Lox_Sample_23_FD_206715 | JGI IMG/M metagenome (GOLD analysis project Ga0335074, IMG submission 206715) | Soil microbial communities from Loxahatchee National Wildlife Refuge, Florida, United States - Lox_Sample_2.3 | ecosystem: Environmental > Terrestrial > Soil > Wetlands | place: USA...
TGAGATCTTAGTTTACCACAGGTTGACGTCTCCTGTCAATGCATAAATGTGTGGCGGATTTGACACAGTGGTGCAGTTGCGGAGGTAGGAACCGATGACGGTGACGAGTGCGCGTGCGGTTTTTCGTTCGGGTGCAAATTTGGTCGCTTAAAAAGGCCTTATTTAGCCTTAAATGTGGCGTTTTGCACGTTAAATACGGTTGTTTGCACGAAGTGTGTTGATCGGGGCGTGCCGCGGGGAAGAAAAGAGCCGACGCAATGGCGCGGCTGCCTGCTTGTATTAGGCGTACTAGAACGATGAACGGATCGACCGAGCGCCGATTTCGAATTCGGAGGAATCAATTCCCAAAATGGGAAAAGGCGTGCAGCAATGCATTTGTGTGAATCGCCGCTCTCCTGCCGTGCCTGAGCCGAGATGCAGCCGGCAGGATCGGCGGCTATGAGGGCTCAATCGTCCCTGCCGGGACTTTATTCTTTGGGGGGATTTTTTCCCGGCATTCCGCTTCGCCGCATGCCGGGCTAAGTGCAATCGCGCCTGCGGCGCTTAGCATTCGAGGTCGCGCGCGTGGTCGTGCGAGTGGGGGCCTGTGTCTAATTGGGCGCGGACGGTTGATGTGATCGATGACGATGGTTTCGACCGGGGCCTTCCTTGGTGCCAATTTCAGCGCAAGTTGATCTTCGAGGGCTCTCTGCAAGGCAGGGCCGCGTTGCAATCGGAGGCGGCAAAAAAAAGCTGGAGCCGAGGAACGTTCCCGGCTCCAGCTCTTTCGGATTCAACTTTACGGCAGACTAAGACCTTGGCGCTCGTTACCGCGGGTCTTCGGCGTGCGAGTAATCACCTTCCGGCGTTGGTGCGAAGGCGACGCCGCGAAGGACTTCGCCGAAACGAGCCGCGCGGATGGTCTGGAATTGCTCGAGCCGGTCGCCCCATGGATCGAACCAGTGGTTATTGCTCGAGGGCAGAGTGGTTGCGTTGAGGATATCGGTGACCCGCATCAGCTTGTTGGGATCACCGCCCTGATCGCCGCTTGCGCTGACGGTTGAGGTCACCACGTAGATCGTTGCCGTACCATCGCGATTCACCTGTCCGGTGAGATTGCGGCACCCATCGGTGGCCGGATTGAGCGCCGTGGGATAATTCGGCACGCTATAGGGCACGCCGATATTGAGCCCGGTCTGGAGAACGTAATCCATCTGCCATGTGCCGTTCACCTTCGACCATTTTTGCAAGCCGCCGTCCTGCAGGGCTTCGGGGCCGGCAACGTTCCCGGTCGCCGAAGGAGTCTCAAGTGTGCCGTCGCCTTCGTCGCAAACATAGAGAGTGTTGGCGTTGGCGAACCACATACCGAAGGGATAGAGAACGCCCGTGGAGCTGCTGGCGAGCGTGGTGGGCAGCCCGGAGGGGATTGTGATCGGCACGTTCAGCAGATTGCCGCTCGGAGCGTTGGAAGGCGTCGGGAGCACTCCGGGTTGGCCAACCTGATAGATGGTGTTGACACCGTTGCTGCCGCTTCCTTTGCTCACGTAGAGCGTGTTGTTGTAGATCGTTACGCCACGGAAGTTGTCATCTTTCCCTGGCTTATCCAGTTGCCCGGCGTAGGCGGGAAGCTGGCCGATTTCGAAATCGCCGATCTTTTGATACGCCGGAGGAACAGGAGGCGGTTGCCCAGGAACGAGGAACTCGGCGCCCGTTGTATTCACCAGGTTGACGCCCACCTGCGTGTTGCCCAGTTCGGTCTTCGAAAGGCCGCCGTTGTTGTCGTTGCCGGCCATGTAGTAGTAGCCGTCGCCCTTGATCACGGCGCGGCCGTTATCGCCGCTGTATGCGCTACTGTCCGTAATTTGGATATGACCGAAGGCGTCTACCTCCGCGACGGCGCGATAATACTGGCCTACATCCGGGTTGGATGGATCGATCACGTTGGGCGAGTTCGAATTGGAAACGTCGAGGAGATTTGCGCCGGTCACATAACCCGGTCCGCCAACGTAACCAAGGAATGTGATCGACTTCGCATCGGTGGAAAGATTCAGCGCGAGTTCCGACTTTGATTCGAAGCTGGTAACGATCTGATCGCTTGGCACCGGCAGGGTTTGCAGCCAGTGGCCGTCGGTCGAGATGTCGTCAAGAAAGATCGGAGCGCTCACGGAGAAGCTTCCATCAGAGGAGTCGTTTTGGAAGACCGTTGGATACGTCCCATCGACGATGGCATCGCCGCAAGTGACCGAGATGGATTTTGAATTGCCGCCGCCGATTTGAGGCAAGGTGAAGGTGACGGGCACGCATCCCGGGGGCAATAACTCGCCCGGCGTTACCGTGCCGGCCGTGCCTTTATAGACGCTCCGGCTCACAACCAAAGTGCCGGGCACAAATTGAAAATGATAGCCGCGGTCGTGATCGCCGTGATTACCCGGCTTTCCGAAATCATCAGCCAAAGCTACCAAACTGCCGGCCAATGCGGTCGCCGCTGCGACGGCCGCAAGCCGCCGGGCAACCGCACGAAACCGCGCCTTCGTCTTGAGAATGCCTGCCATTCGTAATCCTCCAACTTGCCAGGATGAGATCGCGTGGAGAGACTTCGCTCCAAGCGGAGACAGCGAAGGAGATTGCTAAAGCCGTGTTAATACAGCATTACCGCGTGATGGATTGTGGGTGATGTCTAAGTGAAGATTGCCTGAAGGGAAGAGAATCGAGGCAAAAAAGCGAGAGTCGCTCGTTGTGCGAGTCGAGCTCCGCTAGCCGCGACTTTTTGCCCAGGGGGACACGAAGGTCTGGCGCCACATTTGGGCCCAGCGCATCGTCGGGCTTGCTCGCGGCGGGACAGCTTGTTCGTTCCACCATCCGGCGGAGCGTTCGAGCAGCTTTAGTCCGATGCGATAGCCTCCCTCCGGGATCGGGTGGCAATAAACGATCTCTGCCGAAAGCATTGTGTCTCCCGAAAGCAGAGTAAGGCGCTGCTGCCGGCCGGGCTGGCGGCGCCATTTCGTCACAAGACGCGCGCCCGTGGCGCTCACGTTTTCGGTTAGAGCAAGTTCCGGCAGTCGCGTAGCGCGCTTAGCGTCCTGCAGATAGATTGGGATTACGATCGGTACGCGCGCTTCCATTCTCCCGTCGAGCGTCATGGGCGACTGCTCCTGTCGGATGGGTGGATGCAGGAGAAATTGTGGGCATTCGTCATCACGCGAATTACCCAGGCAGTTTAAAAATCTGTAAAAGCTCGCGGGCTTGGCTTCTTGTTCCGTTTTTCTTCGTACATGGCGCTGTCGGCCTCGGCCATCAGGTCGGCGAGAGTAACGTTGTCGAGGGGATCGAATCGCGCTACCCCGACGCTCATGCAAAGTTCATACCGCGGTTCTTCCTGGTTTGCTTTGCGAAAGCTCTTGTCGATCCGGTGCAGAATCGTCTCCTGGTGCCTGCCGGTGGCCTCGAAGGCGAGGACGGCGAACTCGTCGCCGCCGAGCCGCGCCATGATGTCCGAATCGCGGAACACGTCTTCGAGGGCGTCCGCAGTGCGCACCAGCGCCCTGTCGCCTTCGCGATGGCCAAACATATCGTTGATCGTTTTCAAATTGTCGAGATCGCAGAAAAAGAGCAGCAACCCCTGGCCGTTGCGGCGGGCGAGCTTCAATTGCTGCGTTGCTGCGGCGAAAAAGCCACGCCGGTTGTAGAGGCACGTCAGCTCATCGGTAAGAGCCAGATAGCGCAGCTCGCGCTCGAGGATTACGTGTTTCACTGCGTACCATACGGCCGGGTGAACGGCCTCGCGCAGCGCCGCAGCGTCTGCCGTCCCCGTTTTTAGCGCCTTGGAAATCTCGTCGACTTCGTGCACCACATTGCCGAGTTCTTTGTCTGCGACGAGCATTGCGGAAGAGAGCAGCCCTTCCAGATCCTTGTCGGCGGGACCTCTTCTTCTCTCCATCGGGACGACCCGGCGGTCCGACGGCGGCGCGTCTGGGTGTTTGCCGCCATCTTTGCCGCGTCGCGTCGCGTGGCCTTCTCCGCTGACGTGCTGCGTCCTGCCGTGTAATCCGTGACCCGGCATTCAGGGCCCTCCGCGTGGCTAAAAAGAATCGAGCGAGTCCGATCCGCTTGCAAGCGATGGTCCCATTACCCGCGTACGGTCGCAAGACAGCGAAGTCCCTATATCGTCTGGGCCTATACCTTAGAACTGTTGGGGTACAGACACGTTTTGCCCGCTTCGCACGCCGCCAGGAAGCCTGTACGCCCAATAGGGTTTTTCCCGAAGCATCTAACAAGGATTTACTCGCTTGAGGGCACGCGTGGGGCATGTTATTGCTGCAATTGCGCTTAGCTCTTTCGAGAGTTTGGCGGAGGAGGAGACCCAAATTGCCCGGCCACGGAGCGCGACTTGGCGCGTAAACGCGAAAACCACGTAAGAATTTCGATAGTGCAGAGCCGCGAGACCAACGAGGCGCCTACGGAGGGCCAGCCGGAGTTGCTGCGCGAACTCGTAGCTCACCTTCGCCAGAACAGAACCCAGCTGCGCGAAGAGTGGGTGGGGCGCATTTCGGAAACGCGCCTGCTCACGGCCATGACCAAGGAGGAGATCTTCGCCGAGGCCACGTCGGTATACGATAGTTACGTCGAAGCCCTCGAGACCGAAACCTTTGAAGCGCTACAGGCCTACGCGCGGAATCTCTCCGAACGCATTATTCCGCGGGGCGTTGAAACTCATGAAGTGGTCGGCATTGTGCTGCTTTTGCGGGACGTGCTGGCCCGCTCCCTTTTCGCCAAATACCAGGCTGACTTTCGCAAGCTCAACCGCATCCTCGATTCTTACGAGCCCGCCGCCAACCGCATCGCCAACACCGTCGCTGTCGGCTTCGTCCAGGAACGCGAACGCGTGATCCGCCAACAGCAGGAGGCGATTCGCGAGCTCTCCACTCCGGTGCTGCAGGTGCGCGAACGCCTGCTCATCCTGCCCATCATCGGCGTGATCGATCCGCAGCGCGCCCGCCAGTTGACCGAGCAGCTGCTTCATGGTATTCGCAGCACAAGAGCCAAGGTCGTGGTGATCGATATCACCGGCGTGGCTGCCATGGACGCCACCGTGGCCAACCACATCGTGCAAACCGTCGAGGCTTCGCGTTTGCTCGGCGCAACCGTCATCGTCACCGGTCTCTCGCCGGAAATTTCGCAGACTCTCGTCACCATCGGCGTCGATCTAAGCAAAATGAACACCGTCGGGGACCTCCAGGGAGGCATCGAACAGGCGGAGCGGCTGCTCGGCTATAAAGTCACCGCCGTGGCACCCAATTGAACGCCAAGCGCGCCGCCGCATCGTCAAACCACTCAGGCGCCGCCTTCGCGCGCCCAAGGACCTCTTCGAGGTAATTATGAAGAGGACGACAACAACGCAAACCAGTCCTCCGGGACAGGATCTTCAACCCACCGTGGCCAGGGCGGACATGCCCTATCCGCAGGCCCCGCATCCCAGCCCTCGGGAAAACCGGCTCGGAATAGGAGTGATCAGATGACCGCTCGCGTCCTTCTGGCTGACGACCACGTCCTCGTGCGTCAGGCCCTGAAGTCCCTGCTCGAGCGCGAGGGCTTTGAAATCGTCGCGGAAGCCTCCGACGGCCACGAAGCCCTGCGCCAGACCGATTCGCTCCATCCGGATGTCGTCGTGATGGATATCAGCATGCCTATGCTCAACGGGCTCGAGGCGGCGCGCGAAATGCGCCTTTCCTCGCCGAATACCAAAATCATCCTTCTCACCCAGCATTATGAGGAGCAGTACCTTTCCGAAGCCCTTGATGCAGGCGTGAAGGGCTACGTGCTGAAGAGCCAGGCCGCCAGCGACCTCATCCATGCCATCTCGCGCATCCTTCGCGGCGAAGTCTATCTCAGCCCCGGTGTTTCGGCCGCTGTCGTCGAGGCCTATTGCTCGCGCTCGGGCCGCTCTCGCGACCGCCTGACAGCGCGCGAGCGCCAGGTGCTGCAGTTGATCGCCGAAGGAAAATCCACCAAGGAACTCGCGAACGTCCTCGGAATCAGCACCAAAACGGCTGAGTCTCACCGCACGCGCCTGATGCAGAAGCTCGACATTCACGAGACCGCCACGCTCGTTCTCTACGCCGTTCGCCGCGGCATCGTTCAACCCTAGGGCCAGCCCTGAAGGCACTCCTGCCGCGGTGCCGCGCCGCACGGCTCTTCGCTTATTACCGGTCTTTCAGTACAGCCGAAAGGGTATTCCTTTGTTCATTGGCCGCGCGAAAATGTGAAAGAAGGCTCGGGTCAGCAAATGACTACCGAAACCAAATATGAACGCAAATTCGCATGGCGGACGGTGGTGTATTCGATCGCCGCGATCATCCTCGTTGTCTTTCTTGTGGTGATTGCTTACGGGCTAATCTTCCACCATTCGGTTTCCGCCCAGCACCAACTTACGCCTGCGGAGACTCACTCCAGCCAGCAATGACGCGTTGCGGCGCGCGAGCCGCGTTGAGGCGTGATTAGGCAACCGGCTTCGCCTGAGATACACTCATGAATAGCCGGCTCGGCATCCCGGCGAAGGGCCCGAAGGCCCGTGAAACTAGCTGCTTCACTGCTCAAATGCCATCCATCACTTTTTTGGACCGCCGGTGCGCGACGCGCTACGAAGTTTCCATGCGCATGGAAATTTGGCCCGCATACGAATATCGCCGCGCCCAGCCCAAATTCGTCAAGACGCGCGACGTCTCCCTCCGCGGGGTCTACTTCTTCAGCGAAGAAGAACGCCCTACAGGCACTCGCGTCAATTTCTCCGTCGTCTTCGTTCACGGCATCACGCGCAGATATGCCGACCTTATCTCGGGCCAGGGACGCATCGTTCGTTGCGATCCCCTCCCGGATCGCGATAGCGAGCCGTTCGGCGTGGCCATGGCCATCGACAAAACGAGCTATATTTTCGATGGCTAGCCTCTTTTTCGAACCGGCAGCCAGTCACAACCGCCCGTCGCATCCCTCTAGCATCGCGGGCTCCGCCTCACGAAGACTCTCTCCTCTTGCGCCTCCCGTCGGTCGCATCTAAAATCGCCCGGTCGCCATTCACGATGCGCCCGGAGCCACACGATGAAATACCTTGCACTGGTTCTCATCCTCGCCACGGCGCAGGTTGCCGCCGCCCAGGACTGGGCGAAAGCCGCCCTCGCACAATCTCCCCGTCACCGCGAATGGGTCACGCTCAAGCACGACGGCCGCTCGGTCGAGACCTTCGTCGCCTATCCCGAGTCGAGCACAAAAACGCCCGCCGTCCTGGTCATTCACGAAATTTTCGGCATGACTGATTGGGCCCAGGAAGTTTCCGACGAAATCGCCGCTGCCGGCTACATCGCCGTCGCTCCCGATTTGCTTTCCGGCATGGGGCCGAACGGCGGCCGCACCAGCTCCATGGATCAAAGCGCCGCGGTCGAAGCCGTCAGCCATCTCAATCCCGACCAGATCACCGCTGATCTCAACGCCGCCGCGGACTACGCCAATAAAATCCCCTCTTCCAACGGAAAACTTTTCGTCGTCGGTTTCTGCTGGGGTGGCGGCCAGAGTTTCCGCTTCGCAACGAACCGCGACGATCTCGCGGCGGCTTTCGTCTTCTACGGCACGCCTCCGGACAAAGACGCCATGGCGCGAATCAACGCGCCCGTCTTCGGTTTCTACGGCGGCAACGATATGCGCGTCGACGCCACCATTCCACAAGCCACCGCGGACATGAAGGCCCTCAGCAAAACGTATGAGCCCGTGGTTTACGACGGCGCCGGCCACGGCTTCATGCGCGGCGGCGAAGACCCCAACGGTACGCCCGGTGACAAAAAGGCTCGCGACGAAGCCTGGATCCGCCTCAAGCAGCTTCTCGCCAGCCACTGACAGCGAGATTTCTCCCTGCTCGAAATGCTCACCCGGCGAAATTTTGTTCTTGGCAGCGTGATCGCGGCGGAGGCGTCGTCCCTGCGCGATGCGTTTGCAGGTGACTCCATGCCCCTTCCTGCCTGGTCTCCCGGAGAACTCGATATCCATCACATCGATACCGGCCGGGGAAACTGCACGTTTCTCATCGCGCCGGACGGCACCACCGTTCTGATCGACTGCGGCGCTTCCAATGACGGGCCGGACGTTTCCGCTCCGCCCCGCCCAAACAATTCGCGCCCGCCCGCCGAATGGGCTGCGCGTTACGCGCTTCATCATGCTCGCGCAGCGGGCAGGAATACTCTCGATTACCTGATCGCCACGCACATTCACCCCGATCACGTCGGCGATTTACCTCCCGGTTCGCCCCCGGCGTCACGCGAACCCGGCTTCGTTCCCACCGGCGTAAGTCAGTTCGACCAATTCATGCCTGCGCTCACCGTGATCGACCGCTCCTTTCCTGATTACGGCGACCTTCCTCCCGTCGGCGAATTCGCCCGCAATTATCTGGCGTGGCTCGATTCTCGCCGCCGTGCGGGACGCCGCGTCGAGCGCGCCGAAGTCGGTTCGGATCGCCAGATCGGTTTGCGCTCGCCGGAGAAGTACCCGGATTTTTCTGTGCGCGTGCTGGCTGCAAACGGGTGCGTCTGGACCGGCGTGCGCGGTGTTCTTGAACTTTTCCCGCATGTTCAAAAGCTTCCTGTGCACGACCGTCCGAACGAAAACATGTGTTCCATCGCCCTGCACCTGCGCTACGGGCGCTTCTCGTATTTTTCCGGCGGCGACCTGACTGCAGAAACGCGCGACGGCCGGCTTCCGTGGATGGACGTCGAGTCGCCGGTCGCCGAGGCCGCCGGGCGCGTCGACGTCGCACTCGCCAACCATCACGGCTATTTCGACTCTTGCGGGCCCGGATTCACAAAGGCTCTGGACGCGCAGGTTTATGTGATACCCGCATGGCATGTCACGCATCCGGGGCCTGCGCAAATCGAGCGCTTGCTCGGCGCGTGGCCGGGCCAAAAGCTTCGCGATGTGTTTTCCACCGAGCTCCTTCCGGCCAATCGTCTCTTCAATGACCGCTGGACTTCCGAGCTCCGCGGCACGCAAGGCCACGTTGTCGTCCGTGTCGCCGCGGACCGCGCCGCCTTCCGCGTTTTCGTGCTGGATAGCACGCGTGAGAACGGGCCGGTCGTGTCTGCTTCCGGCCCCTACGCCACGCGCGGATAAAGGACCCGCGGAATTCGTCGCGCTATAAATGGGAACCCGCCCACCGCGGGTCACATCGGACTTCAATTCAGCACGGATTTCTCGCACTGCTCGACGAGATTCGTCGCTGGCCGGCCGCGCTCGCCCTGGTTTTGATCGGATTCGCTTTGATCTAATCCCGAATCATTTCAAATTTCTAATTTCGCCGCTTCCCGCAATTTGCAAATACGGCATCTCTCACGCCATCGGCTCTTGGAAACTCCTCGCGCCCGTGTACAATGTCCCGCCATGAGCCCTCGCGAAGTGGTGCCTGTCACGGGTGTCGTTCCTTTCGAGCAACTCGCCGAAGGAGACGATGAAAATGCGCGGCTGCTGAAATCCATGGCGGCAGACGCCGAAAAGTATCTCTCGTCCTTCTCCTGGTGCCGTTCGATCGAATCCCGCTACTTCGGCTACGGCATCGGAAAGATTCTTTCGATTTTCCTCTACCGCATCACGCCCGCCATGTCCGGCTTCGATTCCTGGCTCTGGGTCGTTGTTGGCGATATCCCGCCTGCTTATCTCGTAGTCGACGAATGCCAGACGCCGTCGCAGGCGCTCAGCGCTTACCTCCATGAGATGACCCGTTGGGTCAAGCTTGCCGAAAAAGGCAGGGAATCGCGCGACGTAATTCCCGTCAATGTTCCCGCCACGCCCAAATGGGCCCGCGAACTCGGCGCCCGCCTCGAATTCATCCGCCTCAATCTGCTCCCCTATTTCAAGGAAGCCGAAACCCTCCGCGCCTAGCGCCCGTCTTCGGCTTTGCACATCAGCTATTACGAACATATAATCTTAGTCAATTATGCGTGAATCGCCTTCTGTTAAAAAAGTGTGGCTCACCTTCTTTTTGGCGGTTCTGGTCGCAGCCACGGTGCTCCTCTTCGCCTCGCTCATCAGGAACTGGGGAGACCGGAAGGTCATTGGGTTTCTGGCCGCGTGGGCACCCTTCCTCTTTTCACTGATCTTCGCCCTAACCCCGGGCAGATACATGCGGAGAAGAATCGGCGTCGTGCTGAGACTCCTGATCGCGGGCGGAGGGCTCCTCTACAGCGTGATTCTATGGCACGACAGGACGCTGGAA
>Ga0335074_10017077_pt1 | contig 10225 bp, 7 predicted proteins | sample Lox_Sample_23_FD_206715 | JGI IMG/M metagenome (GOLD analysis project Ga0335074, IMG submission 206715) | Soil microbial communities from Loxahatchee National Wildlife Refuge, Florida, United States - Lox_Sample_2.3 | ecosystem: Environmental > Terrestrial > Soil > Wetlands | place: USA: Florida...
ATATACGCAACAACTACTATATCAACTGCCCTTAAAACCGCCAACTGCCCTTGAAACCGCCAACTGCGTTGAGCGTTATCTACGGTTGCGCTGTCATAGAATACAGCTTGTGTATATAGATAGTTCTCTTCTCCTCTTCAGTCCTTTTCTTCTCTCTTTAGCTTAGTATCTTCGATAAGTGCAATCTACAGAGCTCCCTTCATCCTTCGTTGAATAGCATTCTTGTACGTGCCGTCACATAAGTCCCCGTCTAATATCGCAAGAACTGCTTCTCCTTTAGCTGATAGTGCTCAGCCAGATACACTTGCTCTGTAGGTTGGAGCTCTTTGAGAAGAGCTTCTCGAGCCTTAATGGCATCCTCCTCTGTTAGCGCCTAAATCCAGGCATGGACTAGGTCAGTAAGTTGTCCCCTCCTCTCCTTCGAATACCTCCTAGAATGTACCAACTTCCTTTTAATAGCTTCAGCTACGTGCTATTCGTACAACTGCAGGACAGTCTCAAACTTCTCAACATTCCCTAGCAATAAGGACGTAACATCTGGGAGTTCATACGCTAGGAGGCGACGCTCTTAAAGAGCTTCATCCTCAACACCAACTTCACGGAGGGTGTTAGCAGGGTAAGCGGATTACGTAAGATGTAACGACTATTAGTGGCTCCCTAAAAGACTGTTGAATTAGATCACTATACTAGGCTTAAGGCCTAGTATTTATACACTAAAAGTCCCCTAATCGCTGCCTATTCTCAGCAGGCAACACCCTAGGTGAGTTAGTACTCAGTGACTCTTCTGTAGGCACGATAGGCTCCAGAGTAGTTGCCTGTAGTTGGCTCAAGATGCCCGCTTAGTAACACCGACTAACAGAGGGCTCGAGCTGCAATTGAAGCTCTAAGACCCTTTGTGAAGTCTGCGCATATAACTGCTGCCTCTAAGCAGTCATAGAAGACGTATTTAGTGAGTTCCCCTCCTACGAAATTAAAGGACTTAGCTGACTTGCTAGTAATGTAGCAGAAAGCTAGTGGAAAGGTCTTCCTAGTGTTTGTAATACCTACTATCACAGAAAATGGCAGACGGAGCTTATTCGTATTAAATGTAGCATCTGTCTCATAGAGGAAGTCGCTCACAAAGCAACGTCCAAGGCCGATCTAGGCATCGTTGATAAAGAAGACATCGCGAACGACCCTAGCGCTACTTCGTCAACCATCCTTATCTACGAGGTTTTCATACCGGACCTGGGCATGGAATCCATAGTCCTCTAAGTATTTCAATAACACTTAGATCTCCTCCTACTTGCTAAGCCTCCCCCCCTCCCCTTCTAGTTTGCGGTTAATGCTGTAATACTTCTTTCTAGATATAGTTGGAAGTCCTTCCTTTTAGAGCATCTTTAACAACGTCGTATATGATGCAGCGCCGTGGTGGACTAAAGCCCTTACAAGGGCCTTAGTATATCGCGGCTTCTTTGCTGTATGTTGGTTATAGGAGAAGGGGTCGGGATTGGGGTTGTAGGAATAGTGATTGTGAGTCCACCCCAAGATCCATGTGTCTCCTGTCTTCTTCCACTAACTGATATACACTCCCCATTTGCAGCTTTTAGCCTTAATAGCCGTCTCAACTCTCTCGCGATCCTTAGTCGCAATCTTCTAGGAATTCCAAGTCTTGTCTCTGTGATAGACACACTAGAAGGCGACTCGACCGCCAGTCTTTACGCCTTTAGCGTTAATACGGCCTATTTTGACACTTTCAGTGACAACAGCAAAGCCTTGGGTAAAAGCCCAGTCCTAAAAGCGCCGCAAGGCAACTTCGCGGTCTTCGTAAGCTTCACCGGAAGCAGGAGATATGAGGTGGGCTGGTGGGATGATCTTGGTGGCCTCCTAGATCTAGGCAGCAAGCAGAGGGGTCATCGTAGATGCCACAAGGCATCGCCCAATTGAGCAGGTAGAGCAGAATTCATTATGGTAAGTAAGGGTGTTTAAATGAGCTTTAGCTAACTTCTATGTCTATAGACTTAAGATGAGCAGTTCGACGCTCTATACATTCAAAACCTCCTCCCACCTCCTTCATCCGAAGGCCGGTGCAATCGAATCAGCGGTGACTACACCGATGCCGCCACAAAGGAGCAGAGGGCCGGCGGTGTAGTCGCTGTTGGTGAGAATAGAACACACGGCACAGTCGAAAGAGCGGTGACGGATGCCCATTCGACTATAGACCACACACATTGCAGCACGAAGCTGTCACAATGAAGCTTCAATGTCCGACCAGTGGTACTGAAGCATATACACATACAATTGGGTGCCAATGGGCTGGTAATGTGCTGGGCTGAGAACCGGGTGCAGGCGGGGCATCTACATCTGCAGGTACAGGTACAGCTACGTCATCACAGTTGGCGATAGTTGGGGACCGAGACAAGCCGAGGGCAATAGGTAGGTCAACGGGCGCTCACAAGGTGCTCAGTAGAAGGAATAGGATACAAAACCACACAACAGGTAGCCAGCGTAAGAAACAAATGTATTCTGTGTCCGTAAAGCCTTATAAACAACCCTCCATGCGGGTGTCCGTAAAGCTCAATCCATATTGTTAGTCGGTATTACTAAGCGGGCATCTTGAGCCAACTACAGGCAACTACTCTGGAGCCTATCGTGCCTACAGAAGAGTCACTGAGTACTGAATCACCCAGGGTGTTGCCTGCTGAGAATAGGCAGCGATTAGGGGACTTTTAATGTATAAATACTAGGCCTTACGCCCAGTATAGTGATCTAATTCAACAGTCTTTTAGGGAGCATTCAATGGTCGTTACATCTTACGTAATCCGCCTAACCTGCTAACACATATCTGTAAAACTGTCCGTAAAACTGCCCAAACCTGCCGTGGGCAGCTTTGTACGTCAGTCTGTAGGTTCCGTCGCGCGTCCCTTACTAATCCTTTCTTGATTGATTCCTTGATCGATACGTCCTTCCAGACCGGCTATATACATCAAGGTGCCCCGGCATGGGAACAACAATCGCCCAGATCAGCTGACTGAACCCAACCCAACCTCGCCTGAACCATGTGATTTTGTAGGGGACCACGGAACCCCACCACAGTACGTGCCGTCACAGTAACTGTGTTACGGCCCTGCTACAGCTGCTTACGGGCCGTTACAGGTCTACAGATGGGCAGTTAGCATGGGCAGTTAGCTAACGGACGGACCGTAAGCGACACGTGACCTATAAGGGGCTATATAAACCCGTCCGTAAACCACTGTCTTCTCCTTCTTTCTCCCTCAGCTTTAGATTCTTGTCATATAGGCTACCAATTCATTGAGTTCACCTGCACTATGCCGGCGTCCATACTCATATTGACTGAGCCGTCACAAACTGCCCTTGTAACTGCCATTGGCGGTTTCCGTGCTGGTCTGAGACGGTAGTTGTTGCGTACATGTGACGAACTGTCACAAATAAAGCATCAAGTTGGTGGTGACTTTGCGTTGCATAGAAACGGAAATAGATGAAGCGAAAAATGTATCGGATTCCGCTCTCTCAAAGACTACTCCACAGCCTGCGGATACATACTCTAAATATAGTCATCATTCAAGCCTCCCAATCTCTCCTCAACTTATCCAACCATTCTTTCCTTGGCAATATCTTCCCATTTACAACATGGGTAGCAACTCCCCTTGCCTCCACGGGTATCGGATACATCCTCATAAAGCTGTGCTTCAAACTGCAGATCTCGAGTTCTAGCTCTCCGGCCTTCATTTTGGGATAGCAAACTTCACAGAGCGATGTATCCATGCAGGACTCGCAACAATACATCTCCTCATACTCAACTCCAACTCGCTTGCATCCGTTGCAGGATGCGGAGCTTGTCTCCCACATATCCATCATCTGTGCCATCATCTCGTCGGTCTCAGCGTCGGTCTCATCTTGTTCCTGAGATTTTGCTTGATCAAGAGACAGCGATGAGTATTCAGCTGTGGGATGCTTGGTAGCATCATCGGAAAGGGGTAGCGAGGCAACGCCGGCGATCCGTGCTTGCCTTTTCTCATATCTCGCTTTCGCTCTTTCGAGCGATATCAGCATCGGCGCTGCCGCTGCCGCCGCATCATCGCGTCGACCAGCTATTAGCAGTGTCTGTGCAAGCCCGTAATACCCTAAGAGGTCATTATTAGGATCGGAGTCTTCTAGTATGGCGATAGACTTTAGAATCCTCTCCCGCAGCGTCTGATCCGCTTCCTTATCTCGTCCTTCCATACGATATAGAGCCCCCAGCGCTGCAGATGCAGTTCCAGTGCCGAAGACATCAGATGAACCGTAAGACTTCTTTGCTAGATTCTCTAGCTTGGCTATGAAGGTGGTTGCGTCTTTGTTGCTCCTTTTAGCAGCGACAGCAAAATTGAAGTAAATGAAGCTGAGATCGAAGGAACAGCTGCTTTTGATATAATTCCATTTGTCTTCAGTTGAAGAACTTTCATACTGAGTGTTTACTTCCCTCGCAAGAAGTTCCTCAAATAGAATCATGGCCTCTTCTTGTTTCTCCATTTGCTCATTGAGAAGCTCACCACCCATATACCGCTGAGAAGCAGCTTGTAGGTGATCCTTTATGACCTCACACTCAGCCTCTGCTGTGTTGTATGCCTCCAAGAGCAGTCGATAATGCTCGGCTGTCTTTGCCGCACCCACGACTATCATTTGGGTCGGCCAGCCATATGCAAAAAGTCGGGTAAGCATAGAGAGACCAGCATGTTCTGTTGGCAGAGTGCGTAACAGCTCGAGATATTTGAATATCCGCGTAGCTCGTAGGGGCATCTCAAGAGCATTGAGGGCTTTCAGTTGAGCATAGGCTGGAAGCATGTTCTGAGGGTCCAACATCCGCGCTTCTTCAGCATACTTGATAGCGACATCGACTTTTAGAAGTTCTAGATTCCATTTTGATAGTGCGATTAGTTGGGCGCTTCTTAGGGAGTTATTGCCTTCTTCCAGACGGTCCAGGCCATGTTGCATCCAATTGATAGCTCCGTTGAAATCCCTTCGAATTTCACTACACCACGCCAAGCCAAAATATGTAAAAGACTCCGCATCATCAAGTTTGAAAGACGTCTGGAGCTCTTCTATGGCTTCGTTTACGTATCCAGCGAGTCGCAATGACAGACCAAGACGCCTATGCCAAGTCGCCGACTTCTCCATATTTGACTTTTCTGCGAGGAGCTGGAGTCGATCAAGTGGTATTTGTTTTAAGTCCAGGTTGTCGGAGCCTGGGGGAGCATTACTCGCAGGATGACCTTCTTTGGACTAAACCTCATATTAGGCTAAAATCAACTTCACAGAAAACGAAAGGGCCTAGATTGATTAACACTTACAAATGATGACCAGAGATATAGAATAAAGACCCAAAAGTTTACTGAAGTGCCTTTCACCGTCGGAGAAAGCCATTGCGAGTAACAGTATTCCGCAAGAGGCTGCAGAAGGGCTGTTCCAGACATCGACAGACTCTTTATTGGTAAAGACTCTTCAAATTCTGCAATGCTTGCTTGTGAAGCCAAAAATTCGCAAAGCTTCTCGGTGAGATGGCTGTTGCAAAGGTAATTTTTCAAGAATGTAACACTGTCGGTATTGCTTTCGGTCCAGGTGATTAGTGATGTGCGCTCGTTGTATAGCTTCACCAAATTAACAGCCAAGGTCTTTTGATCAGGGGCATTCAATTTTGTGGTCTCAAGGTCCATGAAATGTGCTCCCCAATGATCAGCTGAATAATTCAATAAATTGGGAGCTTGATATGTTGTCTCATGTTCCATATCGCAGAGGGCGGCAAGACTGGTCATGAGAATCTTATAATGGGATTGATTCTTCTCGAGCCCGAGTTCTGGGATTACGGGGAACTTTCTCGTCGCAGGGTCTGTCTCAAGAGCCATATATTCCATGAATTTCTCGTCACTGAACTGGAGCTTCGTGGTCTTAGGATCGGACTGAATATTCAAATCGGGGCCGAAGTCCTCGTCAGAGTCATCATCTGATCCATGGACTGTAGCATCTGACATCCTAACCTTGGCGCGATATCTTTCCCAGGCTTGTGCAGTCAATATTTGGGTAGTGAGTCTGTCATGACGATGAAGAGTAAAGAACGTTGCGAACTTTCCGCGGATGTCTTCCTCGAGAAGCGTGTTCTCCTCATGGTCTGGTCTATCAAGTCTGACAATCGTGCTAATTTCTCCAAGTAATAGTGGGCGTTTAGCGAAGGTGACCCAGGTTAAAATTAGATTAAAGTCGTTCAAGTCGTTGAATACCTCGTCCTCGTTAGAGCTATTGACAAGGTTCTTAAGCGCTTGCCATATCAATTCCAAGAAGTCATGGGAGGCGTTGTCAACTGCTGCTCTCACTGCTTCTTTGTATCCCTTGTCAAGAACCTTCTTGATGACCAGATCGACCCAAGTAAATCTTCCATTCGCACCTGCGCTGAGCTTTTGCACAATTTCAGCTTGAAACTCTAACCGTTCTGTTTCCGGCAGTCGCCCCGGTCTCAGAATCCTAATTCTTCGGACACTAGCCTTTACATGCCTCACAAGGTCTGCCGTGTTGGCTTTGACGATCTCGATTGGTGTCATAAGGTTGAGAGACCAATTATCGCCACGAATGTTATCATGTCCCAGAAGTGCAAATTGTAGTCTTAAACGGGCAGACTCTGGAAATTCCATGCTGGCCAAGATGTCAAGAAACTTCGTCTGTTCGGACTTTGAAGCACGTTCAAAGCCGTCCACTACCACAAAAGCAGAGCTCTCGGCGTACTTATCGTTTGCAAAGAAGTCGAAAAATAACTTTGTCCAGATTTGTTTTGTAGATATAAGGCTATCGGCGTCCCTACATACATTTACCGCATAGCTTTTGTATACTTGATCGTTGCGAGAAATCTGATACGCAATACTCTTCAGTATGACATCAAGAGAGCGCATCTCCTGATCCTCTGAACTGGTGTAGAAGTAGGCAACAGAGATCCGTACCGGATGTTCTGGATCTTGTGGGAAATGGGACCGGAGGTACTCAATGATTCTGGATGTGAGGCATGACTTGCCAGTCCCTGACGGTCCAAGAATCCACAGAATGGGCGCCTTCTTTTCTATCCAGTCTTTGAAGAGATTTAAGCTCTGAAACCATTGAGCTGCTCTCTTCTCATGATGGTCAATCATATCAAGTTGATCGGCAAATTCTCGCTGGGCTCTTCGAACTTTGTCAAGGGCTGACACTCCCAAAGTCTCCTTGAGCAATGCAAGATCTTCCATATCCTTGGCCATGTCTCTGGAACCTATTCTTTGTTAGATACCTTTCGCTAGAGCCGTATTTCTCAAACAAACCCGACATTGTAGCCATTAAGATCATTGTATTGGCCTCCGTTCGCTCCGTGGTCCCTTCGATATTTAAGGCTCGAGCATCTGTCTTCGACGCTATATTCTTGGCTTCTTGGATAGTGGCATAGTTCTTAGCTAAGACAAGACCACGTTCATCTTCAAACAGAGTTGCAAGACGGCTCTTCGCCTCTTCTATCTTGTCATTCTTTCCTTTAAACGTCATATTCAAGTACTCTCCTGGAGAATTTCAATGAACAAATTCCAGTGACAGTCATTTTGGGTAGCTTACTAAATCTCCCCTTACGGATGACTTCCTCAGCTCTACGAGTGGTTAATACTATGACGAATTGACTTGCTTTAGTGCCTCACCTCGCAAAAATCTCTAAGAGACTAGGTCGCGTTAGTGAGGCTTAGGATCAAAGCTAATAATGATGGACCTACGTAGCCATTATCTCAACAAGCTTCTTTTGTAGCGTGGTATCAACTTTGAACCTCAAATAATAGTCAATTCTCGACGTAAATTCAGCGAGCTGTGAAAGTAGCGATGCAATATAATCAAATGCATTGGAAACCCCTTGAGCTGACTGTCAGATATTAGCGATCAATCAATTATAGTGTCAATGAAATATATGATGAATACATTAATAAGATAGACTATGGCTCCAAAAAGTACTGATGCAGGGGCAAATGGTGTCATTGACAGCCCGGCTGTGATGGCGTCTCCGAATCTAGATAACGGCTTGACACAAGTATGCAGGTTTGTCCACAGCTTCGGATGATCTTTTGGGTTGCGCCATTGGTGAAATTTTTCTTGCCAGCCCTGAATAATTTCCTCGAGCTCTTTAGGCGTGGTTGGAGAATCCAGTTCAGTCAACAGCTCTTTCGACGATTTAAACTTCTTGAATAGGCCTTTTGGCTTCTGCGGATCGTGATCGGTGATCTTCGAATATAGCTCTAGAGCCTCCTCCCAGATCTGCTCTATAGTCATCTGGGTAGTCGCCTTTTCCATCGATGAAGAAAGTGGATTTGTTAGGAGTGTCAGAAAGTTATCAGTGGAAGACTTGCGTGTTGGAAAGAAGTTGTCGTCTTAGTCGCGTAATGCATCCTACACATGCGCTCTACCTTGCTTATTAAACGAGTAGCCGATTGGAGAGGAAGTATACGCTGACTCCAAGGAGTCAATTTATCCTGGTCCGTGCCCACCTTCCTTAGTAATCCCCCACGCCGCGTAAAACACCCGAAAATGTAAACAAACTGTTGCGAGGTACAGTACAGAGTGATTTTGCAGCTGATGCAATACAAGATTCTGTAGCAATACAACTTGTATTAGGTAAAGCGTACGCCACTGGCGTCTTGGCATCCGTAAGCACTTACCCAATAGGGTTATGATCGTCCGAGATCTTGCAACCCCTTTGCAAGAAGTTGCAACGCGATAGCAACTTCATAAGTAGTTAGTCTGTTCTGTAAATGGTAAAGCGTAGACTTTAGATAGACATCCTAAATTGAAGCTTTTGATGTTTTTAAGTATAAAATAACATGAATAGCCAACAGTTATGGCTTGCCGAACCCAATTCCAGCCAGCCTGTGCTCCAGTCTATCGAGGAGCAGGCTTCTTTGGTGTGGCAACAGCCATTAAGGCTGCCGTCGCAGCAGCTGGCTCATCAGTCGTCCCCAGACTGGCAGAGCCGGGCATCGACAGCGATATCCGAAGCTTCCTCCCAACCTAGTGGAACAACAGCTTAAGGCTGTTCACAGACTGTAATTGTCACGAACTCAGTCAATAAGTGGCACCGGGACGCCGCGAATGGGTGAAGCCGATGCTATTGGTAGTCCTATAATACAAGAATCTAAAGCTGAAGGAAGAAGAAGAAGAATACACTGGTTTACGGGCGGATTTATATGTCCCTTACGTGTCACGTGTCGCTTGCGGACCGTTGCCTGGTTTGCGGTCCGTAACAGTAATGAGCTTGGGCGTATTGCTAAGAAAAGGAAGGCTTTAAAGCCTCAACCAGCCAACGACGAGGACATCGATGACGACGAGGACGACGATAGTCCATATGTAGACCGTCCCTTAGTCATTGATTAGAGTACGCTAGTCGACAGTATTGGTCCAAGTCCTTCTGATACTACCCACACACCAACTCCAAGCCTAGAACGACGGAGAACTCGTCCGCGAACTTCTACATCTTAAGGATCAAGTCCAGATCTCCCTGCTGACTTCTACTGGTTTGTTAATGCCTTTAAGGCGCGCGGAGTATTGCAGCAAGGAAGTAGAGGTGGGCTTGACGTCGCTGAGCTCAAGGCAGACGTTATAGAGCTAAAAGCGAAGATAGGAGGTCTAGAACAGGGTATTAGCTCTATTATACAAATGTTAAGGGATGGGTGCTACAGCTAGTGCTCGAAATGTGTATATAATGTATTGATAAGTAAGGATGATCCTCAAAGCTAATCTACAATGCGCAAAGCAGTATATATATAAGGGAAAACGGGTCATGTGACGGGCCCGAACAGGCGTAGTCTGTCGGTAGGTCTTAACGGACCGTAAGTGGCCCGGGTCGGTCCGGTAAGACACAACGCTGGTCCGTAAAGGACGACGCCGGTCCGTAACAATGGGCTATAGATAGAACTTACCTGAATATAATTATAATCTTAAATAAGCCTCTACTAATAGTAGAGGCACTAGAAACCTCTTCCTAGCGCTTGAAGAGCCACGTAGACATATGTGACAGTTCGTAAGCAAAATTGCTACGAAGAAATGAGCAGCTACAAGCTGCTAGCTAGCTGTTAACCCTTTATTAAAAGCTGTATAAGTCTAAAGGACTTGAGTCTGGCTAAAGGATTGCTCAACAGCAATTCTAGAGGACAGTGCCTTGTTAAAGCGCTATTTGTCCTTTAACAGCTAGCGGCGGCCTTAA